>OCAO01000060.1_pt1 | contig 99816 bp, 91 predicted proteins | sample 1477151 | NCBI WGS metagenome assembly OCAO01 (sample SAMEA2580298, study PRJEB22360) | human gut metagenome | biome: human gut; feature: human-associated habitat; material: faeces | place: Denmark | collected 2008/2010 | reverse complement strand
CGCCAGCCGCTATGGCAGCTTTATTGGCAATGAATCTTACAGCTTGTGGCAGTGGGAGAGATAGTGCTCGGAGTTCTGCAAAAACAGAAAAAGACGGTGTCCAGGAGGTTACGTTCTGGCATGTTCTTAGCGGTGCACAGGGAGAGGCATTTCAAAAAGTTATAGATACATATAATGAAACGCGGGGAAAGGAGGTGGGAATCCGTGTTAATCCGGTTTATCAGGGATACGAGATAACGGATAAGCTGGAACTGGCCTATCAAACAAAGGATACTGCTAATGCACCGGATATCACGTGGCCGTTGACTTCTGTCATTCCTACCATGATGGATATGGACTGGACTGTCAGTGTGGAGCGATATCTGGATGATCCAGATTCGGAAATCACGAAGAATACCTTTTATCCGAGTATGCAGCGGGCATGTACTTATAACGGAGAAATGGTTGGAATTCCGGTAGCAAACTCTACTATATTGTTGTATTACAATGAGGACGCCTTAAAAGAAGCCGGATTAAATGGGGCACCGGTTACCTTTGACGATCTGGCTGATTATACGGCGGCGCTGACGAAAAAAGATGAATCCGGCAGTGTGACGGTCTATGGGCTGGAGACACAGGTAAAACGGTATCAGCTGGTGAATTTTTGTGTCAGTCAGAACCCAAACTGTTTCTTTGGTGATCATGAAGGCGGAAGAGCTGGGAATATGACGAAGGTAACGATCAAAGAAGATGGAACTTTAAAAAAGTTTCTGGAGCAGTGGCAGAAAATTAATGAAACAGGTGGACTGAAATATATTCTGGATAAAAATAAGGAGGCGGAGGAATTTGCACAGGGTGTGTGTGCCATGAACTTTATTTCGTCTTCCAAGTTAAGCACCGTAGAATCGCTGGTAGACGGTTCCTTCAATTGGAATGTGGCACCGATTCCGAAGGTATCAGAATCTGACACCAGCGGAGCAAGTATTGGAGGCAGCTGTCTCATGATGATCGATAGAGGGGATCAGGACAGGCTTAAAGCGGCCTGGGATGTGATCGAGTACTTTTCCTCTCCTGAGGCACAGTATATATTCTCTACAGGAACCGGATATATTCCGGTAAATGTAGAGACAGAGAACCTTCCGGAAATGAAAAAATTCTATGAAGAAAATCCTCGTTTTAAGATTGCGCTGGAACAGATGAAGAATTCATCTCCCAATGCACAGGAACCGCTGGATCCTGTAAGAAATGACATGGATACGGCGATTACGGATGCGATGCTGCAGTTTTGCGAGGGAAAACTTGATGTGGAGTCAGCGGTTGACCAGATCGTGAATTCCTGCAATAATCTGCTGGATGAGTATTATGAGGCAAATAACTGACAGGCAGGAGGCTGTGCGGGAGAGCTTTTAGAGGCTGTCCCGCATTTGCTGTAAGGAAAGGGAGACGGGAGAATGATAAAACTGGTGGTCAGTGATATTGACGGAACAATTATTGAAGGAAGGGAACCATTTCCTGAGATACTGACGAAAGCAGTAAAACGGCTTGCTGACTGCGGTATTGACTTTACTTTTGCAAGCGGAAGGCTTCCATGCAGAATAGAACCTTATATGGAAATGCTGGGGGTAAAGGCACCGGTAATTGCCTGCAACGGAACACTTTTGTACGATGGAAAGCGTGTTATTTCAAGCCACAGATTCAGGCTTGGCCTGCTGCACCCGATGATTGACAAGGCGCTTGAACGGGATATGACTGTACTGTATGCAGTGGAAGGAACGGAGTACTGTATACAGGAAACAGAGGTGGTGAAACGAAAGCGAAGAGAACGGGGAGCGTACCACGAGATCAGGAAGATACAGGAAACGGAATGGGAGAGTCTGCTTGTTGATAAGGTGAATATTATGGACGAGAGAGAACGGATTGGAGACCTTGAAGATGAGGTATGCGTTCTGCGGAAAGAGGTATCTGTAACGCATTACGGACAGCAGGGCCTCGAAATCGTGAAAGCAGGTTACAGTAAAGCAACGGGGCTTCGTGAGATTGCGGAATATCTGGGGATTGAACTTAGTGAAATCATGACAGTGGGTGACAATGAAAATGATAATGACTTTCTGCGAATATCCGGAATCGGTGTGGCTGTTGCCAATGCAGAACCGGAGACGAAGAAATGCGCAGACTATGTAACAGCGGCGGCTGGTGCTGCCGGAGTTGTGGAGGCAATTAATCGGTTTTGTCTTTGACGTTAAACAATGTGTTGCGGTAAAGGATCAGTTACAGCGATTGTTGTACAAAAAGACTGGAAAGGACGAGGGATGAAAGTATCAACATCGACTAATATTTTATTTGAACGAATGAGTGACAGCAATATCGATCAGAAAACAGCAATTCGATTGTGTGCAGAAGCCGGTTATCAGATACTGGACTTTTGCTTTCATGATGCGGTAACTTCCGAAACTGACTTTCTTACAGACAGATGGCAGTCCTATATGGAGGAGATTAAGAGAACAGGTAAGGAAAAAGGAGTGAAATTTCCGTTAGGGCATGCAGTTATTTATGATTTTTGTTCTGCAGCGATTGACCGGGATTATTACGACAGACTGATGGAGCGATGTATTATAGGAGCGGAGATTCTTGGGATTGAATGGCTGGTTTTACATCCGTCAACAGTGGATACGGAACGTTTTTCGCCAGATAAACTGGAATCTGAAAAGGCTAATCTTGCTTTTTTTAAGAAATGGGGAAAATTTGCTTTGAAGCATGGAGTGGGTCTGGCTGTTGAAGGAATGTGGGACAGCAGCCTGGACATAGAGGCGAAATACGCAATTTCAGTAGATGAACTGATCCGTCTTATAGATGGAGTTGGGCTTTCGAATGTGGCAGTCTGCTGGGATTTTGAACACGGGAGTATTATGGGGCTGAATCAGAGACAGGTGGTAGAACGCCTCGGAAATCGCTTGAAGGCTGTACATATCTCTGACCAGACGGGTATCAACAACATCCATATTCTGCCTTATCAGGGAGTGACGGACTGGGAGGAAGTCCTGCGGGCTCTGGCGGATTTTGGATATGATGGAGAATTTAATTTTGAAATTCAGTGGTATTTAAGAAGGGTTCCGGAAGAGATGTTTCTTTCTTCCATAAGATACAGTGCAGATTTGGGAGCATGGATGGTAAAACAGATTGAAAGGTTTAGGGAGGAGAGCAGGTTGGATGAAAAAGCCTAATATATTGTGGTTGACGACAGATCACCAGATATTTGCAAACCACTATCGTTTTCAGCCTCAGTTCGAGGGAAAGCTTTCGGCCTATGAACGACTTGTATCAGAAGGAAGAACATATGAGGAAGCCTATTCGGTCTGCCCGCTGTGTACACCGGCCCGTGCTTCCATGGTAAGCGGTGTTTATCCGCATCGGCACGGAATGATTCTTAATCCGCTGGAAAACAGGCATTACCAATATCGGCTGGATTTTGACAGTCCCCTGGAACTGTTTGGCGAAGCGATGAAGCAGTCGGGCTACCGGGTCGCACAGTTTGGGAAGTGGTATGGGGGAGCAAAGACGGCAGAGGAACTGGGATTTGAGGGCTGGTCCCTGCCTTACTATGGAAGGCCTCTGGAGACGGAGGAATATGCGGCATATCTAAATCGTAACGGGCTGCCTAAACCGGAGGTGGAAGTATTATGGCATGCGACAGAACCGGAAACGGTGGGAAAGAGATACGATCTTACCCGGCATTATCAGTATGCCTTTGGTCCATTCAGTGCGGCAAGAAGAATGATAACTCCAATTGAGGGGCATGAAGCCTACTTTGTTGCAGATATGGCCTGCCAATGGCTGGAGGATTACGAAAAAAGCGGCAACAGTCAGCCTTTTGTTCTGAAGGTAGATGTATGGGGGCCGCATCATCCCTATGACACTGCGGATCCATTTGCTGGGAAAATCGATTCTGCTGCCCTGCGAAAACTGCCCAGTTTTTCTGACACATATAAAAACAAGCCGGAAAACTATCGCTCTACGAAGGAACACTGGAAATGTCTGGAGGGCATGAGCTGGGAAGAGATGAGCCGTGTGCTTGCAGTCTGCTACGAGCATGCCATGGTGGTGGACAGTGGTCTTGAACGGATTCTGGATCGACTGGAAGCAGCAGGACTTCGGGATAACACCGTAGTGATTCTGACTGCTGACCACGGAGACCAGTTGGCGTCTCATGGAGGATTGTTTAATAAAGATACGCTGATGGTTGAGGAAGTAATGAAGGTTCCACTGGTTATCCGATGGCCGGAAAGAGTGGATGCAGGGGAAAAAGATTACGGTCCTGTGACCAATATGGATCTTGTGGAAACTGTGCTGGAGCTGGGAGGTGCAGAAGAGTTACTTGCGACTGATGGAGTAAGTATTCTTGGGGAAAAGCGTAGAGAACATTTGATGTGCGAGACCTTTGGATGCTATAAATATGAGTTTGTTCAAAGAATGCTTCGCTGGAAACAGTATAAATATATTGCACATTGTGGGGATATGGATGAACTGTACGACCTCGAAAAGGATCCTTTTGAGATGGAAAATAGGGTTGATGATGGAGAATACCATGCAGTTCTTAATGAAATGAGACTGAGACTGAAAAATGAGATGTTTCAGTATGATGATACGTCAGGAGATGCTAAGAAAATACTTGATAAATTGTAAGTTAAAAAGGGGAATGGCGTTTGATATGCTCCCTTCCAGGTAGGCAGTTGAAATCATAATGCTGTTTACCTGAAAGGGAGTGTTTTTTATTTTATACAGAAATATATCAGAAATGTTTGGATGAAATGAGAGACTTGGAATTCCCCTTAAGTGATAATGTCAAAAAAGTATGAAAAAAAATCATACTGTGAGAAAGAACAGGCAGGTGGTATGCTAAAGACAAGAAAAGAGAGGGGGAAAGCTTATGAAGCAATGGGAGGAATATCGTATTCCGGCAGCAGAAGTGAGAAGGATTTCCAGGATACCAATCACATGTCTGGAGGACCAGACTTCCGTATTCAGCCGTATGGCACTGGAGATGACGGATAAGATTGAGGAAAATAACCGGCAGGGGAAGCGGACAGTGTTTATTATTCCATTCGGACCGACCGGACAGTATCCCGTTTTCGTGGATCTGGTCAATACCAGAAGAATCAGTTTAACACAGGTATGGTTAATTACTATGGATGACTGGCTGGACAGCGATGGTGATCTGGTGGGACTGGATAATATTCATTCACTGAGGCGGAAGATGAATCAGGTTCTCTATTCCAAAATCGATAAGAGTCTGCTGATGCCGGAGGAACAGCGTATCTATCCCGATCCCAAATGGCTGGTCCGGATTCCAGATTTAATTGAAGCTTTGGGAGGTGTGGATATCTGCTTTGCGGGATTTGGCATCAACGGTCATCTGGGGTTTAATGAGCCTTCTGATTTAAGCATAGAGGAGTTTGCAAAGCTCCCTACCAGAGTCGTGAAAATATCCGAGACCACCAGGACGATTAAGGCTTCCACAGGAGTGAATGGAGCAATGGAAGATATTCCGCTTTATGGAGTCACGGTCGGTATGAAAGAAATGCTGTGTGCGGAAAAAGTCAGTGTTTACTGCTTCAGAGACTGGCATTCCGGGGCAATCAGACGAGCCTGCTGCGGAACTGTCTCGGCCAGTTTTCCAGCCTCACTGCTGCAAAATCATCCAAATGCTTCCATCGTCTGTTCACCGAATGCAATAGCTCCGTGCTATTAAAGGAGGAGTGGCTATGAAGTGGATCAAAATAAAGAACAAGAGAGTCTGGTCCTGGATTTCTCTGGTTTTATGCCTGGCGGTATGGCAGATGATCTCAGTATCGGAGGCAGGTGCCGTGTTTGCGTCTCCGAAAAAAACACTGATGGCGTTTATCACTATGGCGCAGAGCGGAGCTATCTGGGTTCATATCGGCTACAGTTTATTCCGGGTTATCACCGGCTTTTTGCTGGGACTGGCTGCTGCCATTCCCATAGCCTTTCTGATGGGCTGGTATAAGACTGTGCAGTATTTGCTGGAACCGGTGGTACAGTTTATCAGAACGATTCCGCCTATTGCTTATATACCGCTTGTAATCGTAGCACTCGGCGTAGATGAATCGTCCAAAATTATGGTAATATTCATTGCTACATTTCTTGTCATGGTAATTACGATTTATCAGGGAGTCAAAAATGTGGATTCCACACTGGTGAAAGCTGCCAGAGTTCTGGGGGCAAACGACAGGGATATCTTCTTCCACGTCGTGGTTCCGGCATCGTTTCCATTTGTGCTGACTGCCATACGTCTTGGACTGTCCGCCGGGCTTACCACACTGATCGCATCAGAATTGACGGGGGCGAGTAAGGGGCTGGGAACAATGATACAGGAGGCCAGCATGTATTTCCGGATGGATGTTGTTATCATGGGGATTATGGTGATCGGAATCATCGGTCTGGCGCTCAATAAGATCGTTCATATACTGGAAAGGTGGCTGACAGGATGGCAGGAAACGCATCAGGCAACGTGATTGTAACGATTGATCATGTGGAGAAGATCTATCAGGGCAGGAGCGGCGAAGTGGTGGCCTTAAATGGTGTGGACATGGAGATTGGAGAAAATGAATTTGTCTGTGTCGTAGGCCCCTCCGGCTGCGGAAAATCAACGCTTCTAAATATTATCGCAGGTCTGGAAAAACCTACATCTGGCCGGGTCTGTGTAAAAGGAAAAGAGGTGGTAAATCCGGGAAGTGAGCGAGGCGTTATCTTTCAGCAGTATGCGTTGTTTCCATGGCTGACTGTAAAAAAGAATGTGAAATTCGGATTGAAGTTAAGAGGGGTGAAGGAGCCGGAACTGTCTGCAATTGCAGATAAATATATCCGGCTGGTAGGTCTGGAGGAATTTGGCGACAGCTATCCCAAGGAACTGTCAGGGGGGATGAAACAGCGGGTGGCGATTGCCAGAGCCTACGCGGTGAATCCGGAAATTCTTTTGATGGACGAACCTTTTGGCGCGCTGGATGCCCAGACGAGAACACAGCTTCAGACGGAGTTATTAGAGACGTGGGAGAAGGAAAAAAAGACTTGTTTTTTCATCACCCATGACGTGGAGGAAGCGATTATACTTGCCCAGAGGGTGGTGATCATGAGCGCCCGGCCCGGAAGGGTAAAAGAGATTGTTCCAGTAAACATTCCTTATCCAAGAACGCAGGAAACGAAGATGACGAAGGAATTTTTGGACTTGAAAGTTCATGTATGGGGACAGGTGTACAGGGAATTTCTGGAAGTACGGAAATAAGGGTTTACAACTATTCTGGAGAAAGATAAGATGGAGAAGGAGGAAAGAATATGAAAAAATTACCAGTTGGCTTACTGACAGTGATGCTGTGCGGAATATTGGCCGGATGTTCAGGAGAGGGAGTACCGAAGCAGAACACAGACACGAAGGCACCGGAGATAACGACAGAGGCCAGGCAGCAGACAGAAGCTGCGGCGGCAGAAATGACGGATGGGGCAGAAACGACAGAGTCCTCGAAACCGGAGACGGTAAAGCTCAGAGTTGCATATCATCCGAATTTCGGAGGAAATAATCTTTATATTACTGCGGAAAAAAACGGCTTTTTTGAAGAAGAAGGACTCGTAGTGGAACCGGTTAAGTTTACTGCCGGCCCTCAGGAAATCGCAGCGATGGTGGCCGGAGATGTGGACATTGGGTATATTGGCCACGGTGCTACATTTTTGGCCGTACAGAGGCAGGTGAACGTGTTTCTGACAGAATTTCTGGGGAATGGGGATGAGCTTTTAACGTATAAGGAGTCTGGAATTACATCTCTGGAAGATTTGAAGGGAAAAACCATTGCTACAGCGCCGGGAACTTCGGGAGAAACCGTCTTAAAGCTGGCATTGGAAAAAGCGGGACTCAGCCGTGATGATGTGAAAATCGTCAATATGGATGCGGCAGGGATGGTGGCGGCGATTGTGGCAAAAAAGGTGGACGCCTGTACGCTCTGGCCGCCGCAGACCAGTGAGGTTCGAAAAACCATGGGAGAAGAAAATGTTGTGAAGCTGGCCTCAATTGGTGATTTCAGAGATCAGTTTGCGTTTCCGGGCCATTGGGTGGTGACTCCTAAATTTATGGATGCCCATCCGGATGTCATGGTGCGCTTTTCAAGGGCCATGCTGAAGGCAATGGATTATCGAAAAGAACATCCGGAAGAGACAGCAGAAAATGTAGCTGAATTTATTGATGCGCCTCTCGACGGTGTTGCAGCGGAGATGAACAACATTGATTTGTTTGACGCGGATTACTGCTACCAGGTGATGACTGACGGTACTGCGGCGAAATGGTATGATGCGCTTCAGAATTTATATGTACAGGATGGCAAGGTGGAGAAAACTGTGCCGGTGGATGAATGGTTTTGTCCTCAGTTTGCCAAAGAGGCATATGAATCTTACCATAAATAGATGGAGAAAGAACAATGTTAATCATTATGATGGCGTTGATCGGCGTGGTGGCGCTGATTGTTGTGGGGCTGCGCCGGGATAAGATATCTCTTCTTATTCTGGCGCTGTGCGGAAGCTTTATCGCCATGCTCGCAGGAATTGTGATTTATACAGCTAAAATCGGAGGCTTTTCGAGGAATCAGCAGATTCTGCTGTTCCTGCTGCCGAATATTCAACAGTATTTGCAGTACCTTCCCATTACCCTTGATGTTCAGGGATACGCAGCGGCGGTGGGAAGGTGCTGCTTTCCCTGCATTCTGCTTCTGATTTCCCTCAATTATTCCATGAGCACTCTGGTGCGCAGACATATGAGAAAATTAAAAATTCTGGTGTATACTGTCGTGATATGGCTGGTCTATTACTATCCGGCAGTCTTTCGGCTGTGGGTGAGAGGAAGAGGAAAACTGCAGAACTTTATGGGGTTCATGGCGATGGCATGGATTATGGTCTGCCTGCTGCTGGCTTTGTTCCTGTTGATTCATGAATACCAGAGTATATCAATCCCGTATTTTAAGAAGAATTTCAGATATATTCTGCTCTCTTATATCAGTATGGCATTTTTGTACCTTATCTATGGCTTACAGGATCCGGCGCAGATTTACCAGTACTACGGTCTGGAATTTCTATGGATATGGCGGGGGAGCTATACGGCGGGAATCATGTACTCTTTTTCCTGGGCTGCTCTGGTTCTCTGTTCGATATTTTTTGTCATATTAGGTTCCGTGAATCTGCTGCGTTATACTCAGATCACGTATAATCAGGATATGGAAACGGTGTATTTACAGAGCAAATTTGATCAGACGAGTCTGGGGGCCTCGGTGTTTGTTCACAGTATGAAGAATCAGCTTCTGGCTAACCGGATTCTGAATAAGAAGCTGGGACGGGCACTGAATGAGGATTCTCCGGATCTGGAAAAAATACGGGGAGTGGCCGCTCAGCTGAATCAGCTTAATGAGTCAATGGTAACACGGATGGAAGACTTATACCGCGCGATCCACTCCAATTCCATACTGCTGACGCCTGTCTCTGTACGCGAGATTGCCGAGGCAGCCGAGGGCCGTTTTTATCAAAAATATCCGGACAGGAAGGTTACGGCAGAAATCTGTGATGATGGGATGATTCTGGCAGACAGGGAGCATCTTGCTGAGGCGGTTTATAATTTACTCTGCAACGGGCAGGAGGCGATTGCTGAAGCCGGGCGTGAAGCAGGAGCGGAGTTACGTCTGACTATTAAAAGGCAGCGCCTTTATATGGTACTGGAGGTTCATGATAATGGTAAGGGGATTTCCAGAACAGAGCGTCTGAAGATCTGTGAGCCGTTTTATACGAGCAAGAATACGAGTTATAACTGGGGAATGGGTCTCTTCTATGTTCGGAATATTGTTAAGAGCCATTACGGCACGTTAAGGATTGAAAGCCATCCGGAGACGGGAACCAGTTTCTTTATTATGCTGCCAGGATATGGCACAGAAGATATGGAGAAGAGGGGGTGAAATCATGGAAAGAAAAATAAGAATTCTGGTTGCAGAAGATTTTGATCTGCTGCGTGAAGATCTCTGCGAGTTGCTCAACTCCCAGAAAGATATGGAAGCTGCGGGAAGTGCCGATGGAAAAGAAGAGATTGTGAAGCTGGCACAGATGATGGAATTTGATCTGATACTGATGGATATAGAGATGGAGTATTTGACTTCAGGGATTGAAGCAGCGGAAGAGATACGGAAGGATAAGCCGGAGGCACAGATTATATTTTTGACGGCACACGACACGAACCAGATGATCTATACGGCGATGGGAGCAGGCGCTGTGGATTATATCGTTAAAGGCTGCCCCGATGAGGAACTGCTTTTCCACATACGCAGCGCTGTTTCTGGAAAACCGGTGATGGAAGCCAGAATTCAGAAGATGCTGATGAGTGAGTATTCCAGATTAAGGCGCAGTGAGCAGAGTCTGCTGTTTTTTATTACTAATGTGGGGCAGCTGACTCCCGTGGAACGGGAACTGGTGCGCCTGCTGCTGCAGAATTACAAGGTAGGGCAGATCGCCGAACTTCGCGTTGTGGAACTGGTCACGGTAAAGACTCAGATTAAGAGCCTTCTAAAAAAGTTTAACTGTACGCGCACAAAGGAAATCGTAAATTTGATTCATGAATTGAAATTAGAGCATTTGTTTCTTTAGCCGTCGCCAGGCTGCGATGAACGCCCTCTGGCAGCGGCTTTTGTTTTGCCTGTATGATATGAATTATGAAATAATAGACTCAAATATATAGAGAATAACAGCTTCATGTGATATACTGATTTTATCCCGCAGTGGCTTTTTTTGCCGTTCAAGCTGCCGGATTTGAAGCAAAACATTCAGAGAAGACAGAATCAACAGGATAAGGAGAAAAGAATATGATATCATTCAACCATTTTAACTTTAACATTCTCAATCTGGAAAAGAGTCTGGCATTTTATAAAGAGGCGCTGGGACTCACACCGGTCCGTGAGAAGGAGGCTTCCGACGGTTCCTTTAAACTGGTCTATTTAGGGGACGGTAAAAGTGATTTTACACTGGAACTGACGTACCTGACAGACAGGAAAGAGCCATACGATCTGGGGGAATGTGAATTCCACCTGGCATTTACCACGGATGAGTTTGACGCGCTTTATGAGAAACACAAAGAAATGGGCGTTGTCTGCTTTGAAAATCCGGGAATGGGGATCTATTTTATCAGTGATCCGGATGGATACTGGATTGAGATTGTCCCGGAAAGGGGATAAACGGAGCGCTTTTTCAGACGTGCTGCCAAATAGTAAGAGGAGGGGAACAGATGGAACTACATGTCAATGGAGTCAAATTATATTACCGCGTTTCGGGCCATGGTCCGGCCGTAATCCTCGTTCATGGGAATGGGGAAGACCATTCTGTTTTTGATGAGACAGCCGCGCTGCTGAGCTGTGATTACACCGTTTACGCCCTGGATTCCAGAGGACATGGAAAGAGCACAGCCGTGGAGACCCTTGGGTATCAGAACATGGCGGATGACGTGGCTTCCTTTATCAAAAAACTGGATATCAGAAAACCGGCGTTCTGCGGCTTCAGCGATGGTGCAATCATCGGTATGCTGGTGGCGGAGCAGAATCCCGGCCTGCTGTCAAAGCTGATTCTCTGCGGAGGGAATGCCTATCCCCAGGGGATAAAGGAGAAATGGTTCCAGCTGTTCCGCCTGATCAGCCATTTCGACAGGGATCCGAAGATCCGGCTGATGCTGGTGGAGCCGCAGATTACAGAGGAGGAACTGAAACGGATTGGAGAGCCGGTGCTGATTCTGGCGGGAGAGAATGATATGATCAAGGAAGAGCATACCCGATATCTGGCATCGAAGATTCCGAACAGCCGCCTTGTGATTGTCCCCGGAGAAAATCACGGCAGCTATGTGGTACACAGCAGAAAGCTGTACCATCTTATTAAGAAATTTCTTGCCGAACCGGTGAAACGGCAGGAACAGGGAGGGAACGCGTATGATGATTGATTTGACGGTTGAAGTCACGCCGAAGGCGGCGGCTGATGCCCAGGGAAATGAGAAAAAAGCGCTGACCGGCCATCTGGGTACTCATTTTGACGTGATGGACCGGGAATTTCCGCTGGAGTATGTGATAAGAAAAGGTCTGGTATTTGATGTCAGCCAGGTCTCCGGCCGTGATATCGAGTTCGGGGATATTGAACTGGACCGCGTGGAGCCGGGCATGTTTGTGGCGTTTTCCACAGGATTTCTGGAGCAAACCGGGTACGGTACTCCGGTTTATTTTAAAGAGCATCCGCAGCTTTCGGATGAGCTGATCGACCGGCTGCTGGACAGAGGCGTTTCCATCATCGGAATCGACTGTGCGGGGATCCGCCGCGGAGCAGAACATACGCCGAAGGACCAGTACTGCGCGGACCGAAATACCTTTGTAGTGGAAAATTTATGCGGTTTATCCGGGATACTGGAGGGAGAAATGGCCGCGGAGGCCACCATTTATACGTTCCCTGTGCGTTTTAAGGGCATGACAGGGCTTCCGTGCCGCGTAGTTGGAGAGCGGTCAGCCGGCTGTCATCGCCAATAAGCCATTGGACAGTAAGCCATAATTGATGACAGATAAAAATAAATAAGGGTGTAAAGAAAAAACACTTGACACCCATGGTAAAGTAGTGTATGATAGCACAGGTGATGATATGGAAAAGATTGCAAGACAGGGCCTGCTGTATGATTTTTACGGCGCGCTTCTGACAGAACACCAGAGGCAGGTTTACGAGGACGTGGTGCTGTATGACTTATCCTTAAGCGAGATCGCGGAGGAACAGGGAATCAGCCGTCAGGGCGTTCATGACCTGGTGAAGCGGTGTGACAGAATTCTGGAAGATTATGAAGAAAAGCTTCATTTGATGGAAAAATTCGGGAATACGAAACGGCTTGCCAGAGAGATTCAGAGTCTGGCGGGAGAATTTTCCAGAACGGGCGACAGGAATCTGCTCCGGCGCATCGAGGAGATATCGGGCGAAATCATCGACCTGGAGGCTCATTAGAAAGGGTAGATCAGGAGGACATTAGATGGCTTTTGAGAGCTTATCCGATAAATTACAGAATGTATTTAAAAATTTAAGGGGCAAGGGACGCTTGACAGAAGCGGACGTAAAGGCTGCCTTAAAGGAAGTTAAGATGGCTCTGTTAGAGGCCGACGTAAGCTTCCGGGTAGTAAAACAGTTTATCAGCGCTGTACAGGAGCGGGCGGTTGGACAGGATGTCATGAACAGCTTAACTCCCGGGCAGATGGTAATAAAGATAGTGAACGAGGAGCTTGTCAACCTGATGGGTTCCGAGACCACTGAGATTCACTTAAAACCGGCAAATGAGATCACGATCATCATGATGGCAGGTCTCCAGGGCGCGGGTAAAACCACGACCACGGCCAAGATTGCCGGCAAATTAAAGGCCAAGGGAAGAAAACCTCTTCTGGCGGCGTGTGACGTCTACCGGCCGGCTGCCATCAAGCAGCTGCAGATCAATGGCGAGAAGCAGGGAGTTCCGGTGTTCTCCATGGGAGAAAACCACAAGCCTGCGGACATTGCGAAGGCGGCGGTGGAACACGCGTCAAAGAACGACCAGAATGTGGTAATCCTGGATACGGCCGGACGTCTTCATATTGATGAAGACATGATGAACGAACTGGTGGAGATCAAAGAAGCCGTGGAGGTTCATCAGACGATCCTCGTAGTCGATGCCATGACGGGTCAGGATGCGGTCAATGTGGCCGGCATGTTCAATGATAAGATTGGTATAGACGGAGTCATTTTAACAAAGCTGGATGGCGATACGAGAGGCGGTGCGGCACTTTCTATCCGTTCGGTAACCGGAAAGCCGATTCTGTACATTGGTATGGGAGAAAAGCTGTCCGATTTAGAACAGTTTTATCCGGACCGTATGGCTTCCAGAATCCTCGGAATGGGCGATATCCTTTCACTGATTGAGAAGGCGGAGACCCAGGTGGATGAGGAGAAGGCGAAGGAACTGTCCCAGAAGCTCCGGAAGGCCGAATTCGATTATAACGATTTCCTGGATCAGATGAACCAGATCAAAAAGATGGGCGGTATGTCCAGTATTATGGGCATGATGCCGGGTATGGGGCAGATGAAGGACGTGGAAGTGGACGAGAAGGCCATGGACCGGGTGGAAGCCATCATCCTGTCTATGACGAATAAGGAACGGACGAATCCGGATCTTATGAAAAACGCTTCCAGGAAGCAGAGAGTCGCAAAGGGCGCCGGTGTAGATATCAGTGAGGTCAACCGGATTGTCAAGCAGTTCGATCAGATGAAGAAGATGATGAAGCAGCTTCCCGGCATGATGGGCGGCGGCAGGAAAAAAGGCGGATTATTCGGAAAGCTTAAGATGCCGTTTTAAAAAGTCAGGTTAGCAAGGCAGTTTGACTGCGTTGACTATAGATTCGCAGTATGCGAAAACATAAATATTCAAGGAGGTGAATCACATGGCAGTAAAGATGAGATTAAAAAGAATGGGACAGAAGAAGGCTCCTTTCTATAGAATTGTAGTTGCAGATTCCAGATCCCCAAGAGATGGCAAATTCATTGAAGAGGTTGGTTATTACGATCCGAACACAGATCCGAGCGTAATCAAGTTCAACGAAGAGTCCGCTAAGAAGTGGTTAGCAACAGGTGCTCAGCCAACTGAGAAGGTAAGCAAGCTTTTGAAAATCGCCGGCATCCAGTAGTTTAATAGGAAAGTCCCCCTTACATCCGTTTGGGGGAAAGTGGTGAAGCATATGAAAGAATTAGTAGAAGTAATTGCGAAAGCACTGGTTGATAATCCAGACGAGGTTGCTGTTACCGAGTCTGTGAAAGACGACGAAATCGTCCTTGAACTTACGGTAGCGCCTTCCGATATGGGTAAAGTCATCGGCAAGCAGGGCAGGATCGCTAAGGCTATCCGTTCTGTAGTAAAAGCAGCAGCTTCCAAAGAAGACAAGAAGGTTATTGTGGAAATTCAGTAGCCAATACGTAAACGAAGACCGCCGGCCTGTCAGGAAGACGGTCTTTTCTATTTCTGTTTTGCAAGGGAGATAAAAGATGGAACAGTTACTGAGAGTCGGAGTTATTTCCTCCACACACGGTGTGAAAGGGGAGGTCAAGGTTTTCCCGACGACAGATGACGCCGCGCGCTTTAAAAAGCTGAGGCAGGTGATTCTGGACACGGGAAAAGAACAGCTGAAACTGGAAATTGAGGGTGTTAAATTCTTTAAAAATATGGTTATACTGAAATTTAAGGGATATGACACAATTGAAGATATAGAAAAGTACAAGGGAAAAGACATTCTTGTCACGAGAGACCAGGCGGTGAAGCTGGGCCCCGATGAGAATTTTATTGTCGACCTGATCGGTTTAAAGGTGGTAACCGAGGACGGGGAACCATTCGGAACTTTGACAGATGTCATCAAGACCGGCGCCAATGATGTGTATGAGGTGAAGACGGCGGAGGGGAAGGAAGTCCTTTTTCCTGCGATCAGAGAATGCATCCGGAATGTGGATTTAGAGGCGGGAGTCGTCACGGTCCATATTATGGACGGTCTTCTCGACTTATAAGGAGGAAAATATGAACTTCCATATACTGACGTTATTTCCCGATATGGTGTTAAACGGGCTTCACACCAGCATCATCGGCAGAGCTGTGGAACATGGCCTGATTTCGATTGAAGCCATTGACATCCGGGAATATTCGACGGACAGGCACCGCCACGTGGACGATTACCCCTATGGCGGCGGTGCGGGCATGGTGATGCAGCCCATGCCGATCTGTGACGCCTACGACGATTTGTGCGCGAGAATCGGAAAGAAACCGAGAGTGATCTATCTGACTCCCCAGGGGACGGTTTTCAATCAGAAGATTGCAGAGGAACTGGCGGAAGAAGAGGAACTGGTATTTCTGTGCGGCCATTATGAGGGCGTGGATGAGCGTGCGCTGGAGCTGGTGGCCACGGATTACTTATCCATCGGGGACTACGTCTTAACCGGCGGAGAACTGCCGGCTATGGTTATGATTGACTGCATCTCCCGTCTCGTTCCCGGGGTGTTAAATAACGATGTTTCGGCGGAGTTTGAATCCTTTCACGATAACCTTCTGGAATATCCGCAGTATACCAGGCCTGAGGAGTATAAAGGCCTGCGGGTCCCTGAGGTTCTGCTCTCCGGTCATCATAAGAATATTGAAACGTGGCGGAGAGAACAGTCCATCAAACGGACGTATGAGAGACGGCCCGATCTGTTAAAGGATGCGGTGTTGTCGAAAAAGGAACAGGAATATCTGGAGAGACTGGCGAAGAAGCCGGAAAATCAGGATATACAGGAAGAAAATTGCAAAAAGGGACTTGCAATCGACAATCCTTTATGATAAAATATTAGACGTTGTGACGCAAGGAGATGGTCCTCTGTTACGGATTACGTCAGTATGAAGTATTAAGAACATCAAATATAATCAAGGAGGTTCACACGATGAACGACATTATTAAGAATATTGAAGCAGCACAGTTAAAGGAAACAGTACCGGAGTTCCACGTTGGCGATACCGTTAAGGTATACAACAAGATCAAAGAGGGAACCCGTGAAAGAATCCAGGTTTTCGAGGGCACAGTCATTAAGAGACAGAACGGCGGCGCAAGAGAGACTTTCACAGTAAGAAAGAACTCCAACGGCATCGGCGTTGAGAAGACATGGCCATTACATTCCCCTTCTGTAGACAACATCGAAGTGGTCAGAAGAGGTAAAGTAAGAAGAGCAAAACTGAATTACTTAAGAGATAGAGTAGGTAAAGCTGCCAAGGTTAAAGAATTAGTTAAATAATGGACGAATCAGGATTCTGGAAGTTGTGAGGGGGACAATGAAAATTGTCCCTTTCTTAGTAGATGGGGTGCATAGAGAGTGGAATTTTATAACAGCGAAGAGAACAACCGGATTCGCCATGTGGTTAACTGGATTGTAGACATTACCGTTGTGATCGCCTTTGCATGGTTTATTGTCTATGCCTATGGAACCCAGATTCCGATTGCAGGGCATTCCATGACGCCGCTTCTGCAGTCAGAGGATATTGTGTTAATGGACCGTCTGTCTTACGATTTCGGGAAGCCGGACCGGTTTGATGTGGTGGTGTTTGAACGGGAAGACCGGAAAATGAATGTAAAACGCGTGATTGGACTGCCGGGTGAGACCGTACAGATTAAAGGCGGACAGATTTATATAAATGATGAATGGATTGAACAGCCGGAAGGGGCCACCAGCATTTCGCTGGCGGGAATCGCGGAGAACCCTGTAAAACTGGGGGAAGACGAGTATTTTCTTTTGGGCGATAACAGAGACAGCAGTGAAGACAGCCGTTTTTCCAACGTGGGGAATGTGAGCGGAAAGCAGATTCAGGGAAAAGTATGGATCCGAATCGCCCCGTTGGCAAATCTGGAACTGATTCGTTGAGATAGAGGTACGTGATATGAATATACAGTGGTATCCGGGTCATATGACCAAGGCCAAAAGGGCCATGAAGGAAGATATCAAATTAATTGACTTAATTATAGAACTGGTAGACGCCAGGGTTCCGCTCTCCAGCAGGAATCCGGATATCGATGATATCGGAGCGGGAAAAGCCAGGCTGATTCTGCTGAACAAGTCCGATCTTGCCGATGAGCGCTGCAACTTAAAGTGGGCCGCCTACTTCCAGGAGAAGGGGTACTTCGTGGTAAAGGTAAATTCCAGGAGCGGAGCGGGCTTAAAGGCGATAAACGGCGTCGTACAGGAAGCGTGTAAGGAGAAGATTGAGCGCGACCGGAGACGTGGAATCTTAAACCGTCCGGTCCGTGCCATGGTAGTGGGTATCCCCAACGTGGGCAAGTCCACGTTTATCAATTCCTTTGCCGGTAAGGCATGCGCTAAGACCGGAAACAAGCCCGGGGTTACGAAGGGCAATCAGTGGATCCGGCTTAACAAAAGCCTGGAGCTTCTCGACACACCGGGTATCCTGTGGCCTAAATTCGAGGATCAGACGGTGGGAATCCGCCTTGCGCTGATCGGTTCGATCAACGACGAGATTTTAAATAAAGACGAACTGGCACTGGAACTGATCCGCTTTTTGCAGAAACAGTATCCGAATGTGCTGGAGGATAAATATCAGGCAGACGCTTCCGACGCAGTAGAACTCTTAAACCAGATTGCAAAGGCCAGGGCGTGCCTCTCAAAAGGGGGAGAACTGGATCTTGCAAAAGCCTCCCGGCTTCTGATTGATGATTTCCGAAACGGGAAGCTGGGGAAAATCACCCTGGAACTGCCGCCGGAATGCCCTTCCGGGAATACGAACGTGGAGTAGACTTGCGATGAGAAAGTTAAGTGAGGAGAAACTGGCTGCCGAGCGGGAGCGCTTAGAGCAGATGAAAAGCTACGAAAGGCAGTACGGGGATCATATCCTTGTCTGCGGGATTGATGAGGCGGGCAGAGGCCCTCTTGCCGGCCCGGTGGTGGCCGGTGCGGTGATTCTTCCAGGAGACTGCGAGATCCTGTTTTTAAACGATTCGAAGAAGCTGTCAGAGAAGAGGCGCGAGGAACTGTTTCTGGAGATCCAGGAGAAAGCGGTGAGCTTTGCGGTAGGAGTGGTGGGCCCGGAACGGATTGATGAGATCAATATTCTTCAGGCCACCTATGAGGCCATGCGACTGGCAGTCAGTCAGCTGACGAATTCGCCGCAGGTGCTTTTAAACGATGCAGTGACCATTCCGGGACTGGATATTTTGCAGGTTCCGATTATCAAGGGAGATGCGAAGAGCGTTTCCATAGCGGCGGGCAGCATTATGGCGAAGGTTACGAGGGATCATATGATGGTGGAGTACGACAAGCTGTTCCCTGAGTACGGCTTTGCGAAGCATAAAGGCTACGGGACGGCGGCGCACATCGCGGCGCTTAAGGAGTTTGGCCCCTGCGCCATTCACCGGAGGAGTTTTATCAGGAATTTTGTGGATTGACGGGGAAGTGAATGAATAAGCATGAGATCGGCAGCGGCTATGAAGAGATGGCGGCTGCCTATTTGATAGAACAGGGTTATAAAATAATTGCCAGAAATTTTTCGGACCGGCGCGGAGAGATCGATATCATTGCGAGAGACGGGGAGTATTTGGTCTTCGTCGAGGTGAAGTACCGGAGAGATGAAAAGCAGGGCAATCCGGCAGAAGCGGTGGACTTAAGAAAACAACAGCACATCCGTCATGCCGCAGAATACTATTTATACAAAAACAGAGTCAGCGACACCATGCCGTGCCGGTTTGATGTTGTCGCCATACTCGGAGACCGGATCACGCTGATCCGTGACGCTTTTTGACGCTTCGCTGTCAGTGGAGGGGCGTCTTACCGGCGCTGTGATTCATGCGCGGACTGTGCAGGTGATTGTTTCAAAGGAGGTTTGACGATGAGAGATATATGGAAGCGAAAACAGGAGATGGCGGTGCTCGATTACCGGACAGCCAACGGTGTTCCGTATCTGTCCTTTCCGGCTCTGGAGAGGACCGGAATCGTGTGCCACGGGTTTTCCACTCGCATGGGAGGCGTGAGCACCGGCGTGTATTCTACCATGAATTTCGCGTTTTTAAAGGGGGATGATCCGGACCATGTACGGGAGAATTACCGCAGGATGGCGAAGGCGATCGGAGTGGATGAAGAGAAAATGGTGCTGTCCTGGCAGACTCACACGACCAATATCCGCAAGGTGACGGAAGATGACGCAGGAAAAGGGATTACCAGAGAACGGGATTATCAGGATATTGACGGCCTGATCACGGATGTGCCCGGCCTGACGCTTGTGACGTTTTATGCAGACTGCGTGCCGCTGTACTTTCTCGATCCGGTTCGGCGCGCCGTGGGCTTAAGCCACTCCGGCTGGAGAGGTACCGTGGGCCGTATGGGGCAGGCAACGGTAGAGGCCATGGGCCGGGAGTACGGTTCGAACCCGGGGGATATCATCGCCTGCATCGGTCCCAGTATCTGTCAGGACTGCTACGAGGTGGGAGAGGAAGTGGCTGCGGAATTTCGCCGGGCATTTTCGGAAAAATACTGGCCGGAACTGCTGTGTGCGAAGCCAGAGGGAAAGTACCTGCTGAACCTGTGGCGTGCAAATGAGATTGTTCTCCTGGAGGCGGGAGTAAAAGCAGAAAATATCCAGGTCACCGATATCTGTACGCACTGTAATCCGGACTATTTATTTTCCCACAGGACGATGGGGAGCGAGAGAGGAAACTTAGCGGCATTTCTTTCGATAAAAGAATTGTAAGAATAAGAGTCCGGCTCGCCGGATTCCCGCGCCGGAGCGCGGCTGCTTCAGCAACCATACTTTCTCAGCGCGGAGTGCACCTCCTGCCCGGGGGATTTTTATGCAAAAGGAGTACTTTCCTATTACATAAAAAACTCCCTCCTTACCGGCTGCGGACTGGTGGAGGGAGTTTTGTTATGGCTTTTTCTCTCTGCAGGCTGTTTCCCAAACAGTGCCTACAGGATCGTCTGATAGTAATCGTATCCGTCGCTGTGGCGTTTCTTGAGAAGATTCTGTATCTTCTCGGTGGGTGAAAGCGCGGTGCTGATCGAGACATCGTGGTTTAAGGAGTTGATAATGGCGGCGATATATTTACTGATATCGGCTTCCACATACCATTCGCGGCTCAGAAGCTCCTTTGGACGGTAGTTTAAGTTGGTCGTCACCACCAGGTCGATGTATTCCTTTGCGTAGTATTCGTCAAACTTGTCCAGACCGTTCGTAAAGAGTCCGAAGGTACAGCAGACGATGACTTTTTCCACTCCCCGCTCCTTTAACTCTTTGGCTGTGTCCAGCATGCTCTCGCCGGAGGATATCATGTCATCCACGATCAGTACGGTCTTGCCTTCCACGGAGGATCCCAGGAATTCATGAGCCACGATGGGATTGCGTCCGCCCACGACTCTGGAGTAGTCCCGCCGCTTATAGAACATACCCATATCAACACTCAAGTTGTTGGCCAGATAGACAGCGCGGTCCATGGCGCCCTCATCCGGGCTGATAACCATGAGATGATCCTTATCGATAGGCAGATTCGGATAGTGGCGCAAAAATGCCTTTACAAACTGGTAGGTCGGCATGAAATTGTCAAAACCGTGAAGCGGAATCGCATTCTGTACGCGCGGGTCATGAGCGTCGAAGGTTATGATGTTGCTGACTCCCATGGAGGTCAGCTCTTCTAAAGCCATGGCGCAGTCGAGTGATTCACGCTTGCTTCTCTTATGCTGGCGGCTCTCATAGAGAAAGGGCATGATGACATTGACCCGGTGGGCCGTCGCCGAGCAGGCGCCTATGATTCTTTTTAAATCCTGGAAATGGTCGTCCGGAGACATATGGTTGGTATAACCATTGACGGTATAGGATATGCTGTAATTAGTGATGTCCACCATCGCAAAAATATCGGTTCCTCTGACGGACTCTTTGATGATTCCTTTCGCCTCACCGCTTCCGAAACGGGGGCAGCTGCAGTTTAGAAGATAAGAATCGACATCGTATCCGCGGTAATGGAGATCGGCCTCGCGCCGCTTTAATTCTTCGATATCGTTTCGACGAAAACCTACAATATGGTCGTTGACTTTTTCTGCCAGCTCCCGGCAGCTCTCCAGTGCCGCGATCTTTAGCGGTGCAACCGGCAGCTGGTCATTAAATACATAATCATTTGCCATGATAGTGAAATCCTCCATAAATTAATAACAGGCAGTCCCGTAAGACTGCCCAGTTCTAATCTTACATCCATTTATACCATTCTTCGACATAAGGCGTCAATAGCATTTCCAACATTTCATGGAAAAAAACAAAAAAGGGTTTCTTTACAAAGATTGATAATATTGTTATGATAGAGAAGATAAAACAGAAGGGAAATTACAGAAAATATGAGCAGAAAAGGTCATAAAATTAAGGCTGTGGATCCCGGATCCATCGCAGAGGCGCTGGAACTGGAGCCGGGCGACTGGGTATTGTCGATAGACGGCCATGAGCTGGAAGACATTTTCGATTATGAATATTACATCAACAGTGAGTCCATCGTTATGGAGGTCAGAAAGGCCAATGGCGAAGAGTGGGAGCTGGAAATAGAGAACGGATACGAAGATCCGGGAATTACCTTCGAGAACGGTCTGATGAGCGAATACCGCTCCTGCCGCAATCAATGCGTTTTCTGTTTCATCGACCAGATGCCGCCGGGAATGCGGGAGACGCTGTACTTTAAGGATGACGATACGAGACTGTCATTTTTACAGGGAAATTACGTGACGCTGACCAACTTAAGCGATTACGATGTGGAGCGCATCATCAAGTTTAAGCTGGCCCCCATCAACATATCGGTACAGACGACGAATCCCGAGCTCCGCTGCAAGATGCTTCATAACCGGTTTGCAGGACAGGCGTTAAAACGGATTGATGAGCTCTATAAAGCGGGAGTTCCGATGAACGGCCAGATCGTTTTATGCAAGGGGTTAAACGATGGGGAAGAGTTAGAGCGGACGATACGCGATTTATCGAAGTATCTGCCTTATATGGAGAGCGTTTCTGTGGTACCGGTCGGACTCTCCAAGTTCCGTGACGGACTCTATCCCCTACAGCCAATCGGGAAAGAGGAGGCCGTCAAAACCATTGATTTGATCGAGCGGTGGCAGAAAAAGCTTTTTGAAGAGCATGGAACTCATTTTATCCATGCCAGCGACGAGTTCTATATTCTCGCAGGCCGTCCGCTGCCGGAGGAAGAGCGGTATGACGGGTACATTCAGCTGGAAAACGGTGTTGGAATGCTGAGACTGCTGGAAGAAGAGGTGGAGTCCTCGCTTGGAGCACTGGAGGGAGACGGCCGGGAAGAAGAGATATCCATCGCCACAGGGCTGCTGGCGGCTCCGTTTATCGAACGCCATGTAAATACCATCCGCAGGAAATTCCCGAACCGCACGATTCATGTGTATCCGATCAGGAATTACTTCTTCGGGGAGCAGATCACCGTGGCCGGGCTGATCACCGGTCAGGACCTGATCGCCCAGCTTGAGGGAAAGCTTCTTGGCTCGAGACTGCTGCTTCCGGAGTGTATGTTCCGCAGCGGAGAAGAGGTGTTCCTGGACGATATTACCCGCGGCGAAGTACAAAAAGCTTTACAAGTAAAGGTAGATATTGTAAAATCAAGCGGTCAGGATCTTGTACAGACCGTACTTCATCCTGTGGAAGAGGGAAGCCCTTCCTATGAAGGATATGAGTTAAAGGAGATATCATATGAGTAAACCAGTTGTTGCCATCGTGGGCCGTCCCAATGTCGGGAAGTCTACGCTGTTTAATGTATTAGCCGGAGACACGATCTCCATTGTTAAGGATACTCCGGGGGTGACGAGAGACAGAATTTATGCCGACTGTACGTGGCTGGACAAGAATTTCACCCTGATCGACACAGGCGGAATCGAACCGGACAGCAGTGACATCATCCTGTCCCAGATGAGGGAGCAGGCGGAGATTGCCATCGCAACCGCGGATGTCATCGTCTTTATCGTGGACGTGCGCCAGGGACTGGTGGACGCGGATTCCAAGGTTGCCGACATGCTTCGCAAGTCCAAGAAACCGGTCGTACTGGCTGTCAATAAGGTGGACAGCTTTGAAAAGTTCGGCAACGATGTATACGAGTTTTATAATCTCGGTATCGGTGATCCGGTTCCGGTTTCCGCTGCTTCCAGACTTGGCTTAGGCGAGCTGCTCGATGAGGTAATCAAATACTTCGGCGAGGGCACCGGAGAGGAAACGGAGGATGACCGGCCGAGAATCGCCATCGTCGGAAAGCCCAATGTCGGCAAATCTTCCATTATCAATCAGCTGGTGGGAGAGAACCGCGTGATTGTATCCGATATCGCGGGAACGACAAGGGATGCGGTGGATACGGAGATCGTCCATAACGGAACAGAGTACGTATTTATCGATACGGCCGGACTTCGCCGGAAGAGCAAAATTAAGGAGGAACTGGAGCGCTACAGCATTATCCGTACGGTGACGGCTGTGGAACGCGCGGATGTGGTGGTGGTGGTGATCGATGCCACCGAGGGCGTGACGGAACAGGATGCCAAGATCGCCGGCATTGCCCACGAGCGCGGAAAAGGAATCATTGTAGCCGTGAACAAATGGGATGCCATTGAAAAAAATGACAAGACCATTTACGAATACACCAATAAGATTAAGGATACGCTGGCATTTATGCCGTATGCGGAATACGTGTTTATTTCGGCAAAGACAGGGCAGAGGACGAACCGCCTGTTTGAATTGATTGACATGGTGAGACAGAATCAGACGCTCCGCGTCGCCACGGGTGTGCTAAATGAGATTATGACGGAAGCGGTAGCCTTACAGCAGCCGCCGTCGGATAAGGGAAAACGCTTAAGACTCTACTACATTACCCAGGTAGCGGTGAAACCGCCGACATTCGTCATCTTTGTCAATGACAAGAATCTGATGCATTTCTCTTACACACGCTATATTGAAAACAAGATCAGGGAAGCCTTTGGATTCAAGGGAACCTCTCTCAAGTTTATAGCCAGAGAGCGCAGTGGAAAGGAACAGTAGGGTATGGAAAGAGTCATTTGTCTGGCGGCAGGCTATTTATTTGGCCTGCTTCAGACCGGCTATATGTACGGCCGGATGAATAAGATAGACATTCGTAATTACGGAAGCGGCAACTCGGGGACGACCAATGCGCTCCGCGTGCTGGGCATGAAGGCGGGAGCGATTGTCTTTTTCGGAGATTTTTTGAAAGCGTTTATCCCCTGTGTCCTTGTTCGGATTCTTTTTAAAGACCAGCCGGAGACCGCCTTTCTGCTGGTGCTCTATACCGGCCTTGGCGTTATTTTGGGACATAACTATCCATTCTATCTGAATTTTAAGGGTGGAAAGGGAATCGCGGCTACGGCCGGTCTCATTGTGGCCCTGGACTTACGGCTGATGGTGGTGACGCTTGCGGCCTTTGTCCTGATTGTGGCGGTGACGAGATTTGTTTCGCTGGGATCGCTGGTTGTGGCCACGATTTTTCTTGCGTGGATGATTGTCATGGGAAGTAACGGCAGCTACGGTGTCTCAGCAGGACATCTCCCCGAGTTTTACATCGTTGCGGCAGTGATCAGCGCCCAGGCATTCTGGCGCCACAGAGCGAATATCGTAAGACTGGTTCATGGAAATGAAAACAAAATAAGTTTTGGCAAAAAATAAGAATGAGGTGAAGGTTCATGGCAAAGATTGGGATTGTCGGGTCAGGAAGCTGGGGAATCGCTTTGGCGGTTCTTCTGTATAACAATGGTCATTCAGTATCCGTGTGGTCGGCGCTGCCGGAGGAAATCACGGAGATGAAGACGACTGGGCGCCATCACACTCTGCCGGATCTGGTTCTTCCGGATGGTATGATGTTTACAGAGAGCCTTGAGGAGGTCATGGAGGACAAGGAGGTGCTGGTTACCGCCGTTCCGTCCGTCTATGTCCGTTCTACGGCTCAGAAGATGAAGCCTTACTGCAGAGAAGGACAGATAATTGTAAATGTGGCAAAGGGAATCGAGGAGTCGACGCTTAAGACGCTTTCCGAGATTCTGGAAGACGAACTCCCCATGGCGGATGTCGCTGTTTTATCGGGCCCCAGCCATGCGGAAGAGGTGAGCAGGGGACTTCCCACCACCTGTGTCGCGGGCGCGCACAGCAGGAAGACCGCTGAGTACATTCAGTCCGTCTTTATGAGCGAGGTATTCCGCGTCTATACCAGCCCGGACATGCAGGGCATCGAACTGGGCGGATCCCTTAAAAATGTCATCGCCCTGGCTGCCGGTATTGCAGACGGACTGGGATACGGCGACAATACGAAGGCTGCGCTGATTACACGCGGAATCGCGGAGATTGCCAGGCTGGGAACGGCCATGGGAGGAAAGTTCCAGACCTTCTGCGGTCTTTCGGGAATCGGCGATCTGATCGTTACCTGCGCCAGTATGCACAGCCGGAACCGCCGCGCCGGAATCCTGATTGGAAAAGGATATTCCATGGAGGAGGCCATGAAGGAAGTAAAGATGGTGGTGGAAGGCGTTTATTCCGCAAAGGCTGCGCTGAAGCTTTCAGAAAAATATGGGATTGACATGCCGATTGTGGAACAGGTTAATGCAATATTATTCGATCATAAACCGGCATCGGAGGCTGTAAAAGGCCTGATGCTGCGGGATAAAACGATAGAGAGCTCCGACCTTCCGTGGTAAAATATGGATGGATGATTGAATTTTGAAAGAAATACCGGAAATTAGTTGACATTTTAAAAAAGCCATCTTATTATAGAGACTATGTATATATAGTCACAGGAACTGTATATATGAATTTTAAAAGGTAGCAAAGCTATCAAACCATACGGAGTGCTGTACGGACTCGGTATGTGAAGTGAAACAAGAGGAGGAATGAATTATGAAAACAACAAAGAAGTTGGTAAGCCTTGGCCTTGTTGCTGTTATGGCTGCATCCTTAACTGCATGCGGCGGCAAGAGTGACAATGGCACAACAACGGCAGGAACAGCTGAAACCACAGCTGCAGCAGATGCCGGAGCAGCTGAGCAGACCGCAGGCGGTTCCTTTAAGCTTGGCGGCATCGGACCGATCACCGGAGCAACCGCAATCTACGGACAGGCCGTTATGAACGGCGCTGAACTGGCGATTAATGAGATTAATGCGGCCGGCGGTATCGGAGGAGTACAGATCGAGTATAATTTCCAGGACGATGAGAACGACACGGAAAAAGCAGTCAATGCTTACAACACGTTAAAGGACTGGGGTATGCAGATGTTAGTCGGTACAGTTACTTCCGCACCGTGTATCGCAGTCGGCTCAGAGTCCAGCAACGATAACATGTTCCAGCTGACACCATCCGGTTCTGCTGTGGACTGCGCAAAGTTTGACAACCAGTTCCGTATCTGCTTCTCTGATCCGAACCAGGGTGCTGCTTCCGCACAGTACATCGGTGAGAACAAGCTGGCTACTAAAGTAGCGATTATCTACGACAGTTCTGATGTTTATTCATCCGGTATTCACGACAAGTTCATCGCAGAAGCTGCGAACCAGGGCTTTGAAGTGGTAGCTGACGAAGCGTTTACCGCTGACAATAACACGAACTTCTCCGTACAGATTCAGAAGGCACAGGACGCCGGTGCAGAACTGGTATTCCTTCCAATCTACTATCAGCAGGCATCCTTAATTCTGGTGCAGGCAAAGCAGATGGGATACGAACCGGAATTCTTTGGCTGTGACGGTCTGGATGGCCTTTTAACGGTAGAGAACTTCGATACATCACTGGCAGAAGGCATTATGCTGCTGACACCATTCGCTGCAGATGCACAGGATGACTTAACAAAGAACTTCGTTACTACATATAAAGAGAAATACGGCGATACGCCGAACCAGTTCGCTGCTGACGCTTACGATGCAGTTTATGCAATCAAGGCGGCCGCAGAAAAGGCAGGTATCACTCCTGATATGGATGCATCTACGATCTGCGATAAGTTAAAGACCGCCATGACAGAGGTTTCTGTAGACGGATTAACAGGTTCAGGCATGAAGTGGACCGCTGACGGCGAGCCGGAGAAGGCTCCGAAGGCTGTAAAGATTGTAGACGGCGTATACAATGCAATGTAAGTTTATCAGGTACATATTGCTTGGTATATGACCCAATAGAGGGTCGTCCAGAGGACGACCCTCTTCTTTTCAAATCTAATACCCGCGGCAGTACCCGATATAGCAGGGCATGCAATCGCCGGCTGGACGCGCGCTGTGTCCGTCTGCCTTGCTGCTCGCGGGAATAAACAACGAATGAGGTGCGATGATATGATGAGTTTCATATCCTATTTTATTAATGGTCTAAGCCTGGGCAGTGTATATGCCATCATTGCGCTGGGATACACCATGGTATATGGTATCGCCAAGATGCTGAATTTCGCTCACGGCGATGTCATCATGATCGGAGGATACGTGGTATTCACCGTTGTCAGCACGATGGGGCTTCCACCGCTTGCCGGCATTCTTCTTGCTGTCATCATATGTACGGTTCTCGGTGTCACCATTGAGAAGGTCGCGTACAGACCTCTCCGTATGGCTTCACCTCTGGCTGTCTTAATTACAGCAATCGGTGTCAGCTACTTACTTCAGAACATCGCGCTGCTGGTTTTTGGATCCAATCCGAAGTCCTTTACATCAGTTGTTACGATTCCGGCTTTGAAGCTTGCAGGAGGGAGACTGACGATTTCAGGGGAAACGCTGGTTACCATCGTTTCCTGTATCGTGATTATGGTGGTACTGACTACCTTCATCAAGAAAACGAAGGCAGGGCAGGCCATGCTGGCTGTATCCGAAGATAAAGGAGCAGCCCAGCTGATGGGGATCAATGTGGATGGAACGATCGCGCTGACTTTTGCCATCGGTTCCGCATTAGCCGCCATTGCGGGTACCTTACTCTGTTCCGCATATCCGACCCTGACGCCGTACACCGGCTCCATGCCGGGAATCAAGGCCTTCGTCGCTGCTGTATTCGGCGGTATCGGCTCCATTCCGGGTGCGTTTATCGGCGGCCTGTTACTGGGCGTGATTGAGAACTTAAGCAAGGCCTATATTTCTTCCCAGCTTTCCGACGCCATTGTTTTCGCAGTCCTGATCATTGTGCTTCTTGTAAAGCCTACCGGTATTCTGGGCAAGAAGATTAACGAGAAAGTGTAGGTGCGGGTCATGGGAAAAAGTGGAAAGACGAAAAGTCTGCAGATAAATAAAACAACAAGAAGCAATTTGATTACATACGGTATCGTCATCGCAGCCTATATTATAGTAGAGATCCTGATCAGCGGGGGGCACATGAGCAGCCTGATGAAGGGCCTTCTGGTACCTCTCTGCATCTATACGATCATGGCTGTCTCCCTGAATTTAACGGTAGGCATCCTGGGCGAGCTGAGCCTGGGACACGCCGGTTTTATGTGCGTGGGAGCATTTGCCAGCTCCTTATTTTCCATCTGTATGCTGGATACGATTCCCAGTGCAGGAATCCGTTTTACGCTGGCAATCCTGGTAGGCGCCGCGGCCGCGGCTGCAGCCGGCATCGTCGTAGGAATTCCGGTGCTGAGGCTGAGGGGCGACTATCTGGCCATAGTTACGCTGGCATTCGGTGAGATTATTAAGAATGTGGTCAATGTCATCTATCTGGGAAAGGACAGCAACGGCATTCATGTCTCCATAAAAAATGCCATGGCGCTTCAGATGCAGGAAGATGGTCAGATAATTATGAACGGCGCCCAGGGAATCAACGGAACGCCGAAAAACGCCACATTTACGGTGGGGATCATTCTGATTCTGATCACACTGTTTATCGTCCTGAATCTGATTCATTCCAGATCCGGCCGTGCCATCATGTCGGTGCGTGACAACCGGATTGCGGCGGAATCCATCGGTATCAACATCACAAAGTATAAACTGATGGCGTTTACCATATCCGCTTCCTTAGCCGGTGTTGCGGGCGTTCTTTATTCCCACAACTTATCGGCTCTGACGGCGACACAGAAGAATTTCGGATACAATCAGTCCATTATGATTCTGGTATTCGTTGTGCTGGGCGGAATCGGCAACATCCGCGGATCCATGATTGCCGCAGTGATCCTGACTCTGCTTCCGGAGATGCTCCGCGGACTCAATACGTATCGTATGCTGATTTACGCAATTATTTTGATTGTCATGATGATTTTCAACTGGAGTCCGAAATTTATCGATTTCAGAAAACGTCACTCTCTGAAACGGTATTTTCATAAGAACACGGCAGATAAGGAGGTTTCATAAGCATGGCATTACTTGAAATTAAAAACCTCGGCATCTCTTTCGGCGGACTGCGCGCCGTGGATGATTTCAGCATTACCATTGAGAAAGGCCAGCTCTACGGACTGATCGGCCCTAACGGCGCCGGTAAGACGACGATATTCAACCTGTTGACCGGTGTATATAAGCCTAATATGGGTACGATCCACTTGGATGGAATGAACATCACAGGGAAGAAGACTATGGAGATCAACCGCGCGGGTGTCGCCAGAACCTTCCAGAATATCCGTCTGTTTAAGGAGCTGACTGTGCTCGACAACGTGAAGGCGGGTCTTCACAATCAGTATTCCTATTCTACCATAGCCGGAATTCTGCGTCTTCCCAAGTATTTTAAGGTGGAGAAGACGATGGACGAGAAGGCGGTAGAACTTCTGAAGGTCTTTGATCTGGACTGGGAAAAGGATACTCTGGCCTCCAATCTGCCATATGGCAAACAGCGGAAGCTGGAGATCGCCCGGGCACTGGCAACGAATCCGAAGCTTCTGCTTCTCGATGAGCCGGCGGCCGGCATGAATCCCAACGAGACGAAGGAACTGATGGACACCATCCGGTTTGTACGCGATAATTTCGATATGACGATTCTTCTGATCGAGCATGATATGAAACTTGTCTCCGGTATCTGTGAGAAGCTGACTGTGTTAAACTTTGGTCAGGTACTCGCCCAGGGCAATACGGCGGATGTGTTAAATGACCCGGAGGTCATCAAGGCATATCTCGGAGAATAGGAGGAGACGGGCATGGCAATACTGGAAGTTAAAAATCTGGAAGTGTATTACGGCGTCATCAAGGCGCTGAAAGGAATATCCTTTGAAGTAAATGAAGGGGAGATTGTAGCCTTAATCGGAGCCAACGGCGCGGGCAAAACGACGACGCTGCATACGATCACCGGTCTGTTAAAAGCGGCCGGCGGTTCGATCGGCTTTGATGGCTGCGATATTACAAAGGTCCGGGGCGACAGGATTGTCGGAATGGGAATGGCTCACGTTCCCGAGGGCAGACGTGTGTTTGCAGATCTGACCGTATTCGAGAACCTGAAGCTGGGAGCTTATACGAGGAAAGACAAGACGGAGATCGAGGAGATGCTGCAGATGATCTATAAGCGCTTTCCGAGACTGCTGGAGCGCAGGAACCAGCCGGCCGGAACCTTGAGCGGCGGAGAACAGCAGATGCTGGCCATGGGACGAGCACTGATGTCGCATCCGAAGCTGATTGTCATGGATGAGCCGTCCATGGGCTTGTCTCCAATCTATGTCAATGAAATCTTCGATATCATTCAGGAGATCAACAAGTCCGGAACCACGGTGCTTTTAGTGGAGCAGAATGCGAAAAAGGCGCTTTCCATCGCAAACAGGGCCTACGTGTTGGAGACGGGAGATATCGTTCTGAGCGGAGATGCGAAGGAACTGATGAATGATGATTCGGTGAAGAAGGCTTATTTAAGTGAGTAGGAAGTTGGAGCGGCCAATGAGCAGATTATGGGATAACAGATTGATGAAAAACAGATTCGGACAGGTGCGGTCAGGGTGGATTATCCTGATTACAATGGCTGTTTACTATATTCTGGCTCTTGCCTCCGGCAATCAGATCATAGAGCTGCTGAGAAAGATTTTGATTGCCACAGGCGACATCAATCCGGTAACCGGAGAGTTTTCCAGCGTGGCAGAATGGTTCGATAACATCTTTCTGCCCGTTGCGTTTCAGATACTTACAGAACTTCTTATGCTTGCAGTTCCAATTGCCATATGGCGATTGGGGATGAAACATTCGGTCCGGGAGATGGGACTGGATTCTTTAAAGGGTAAGAAGAGGAGAAAAGACGGGGCTGCAGGTATGCTGCTGGGAATTTTAAACTGCTCTGTTATCTTTCTTTTGGTTCTTATGATAGGAAAGGGCCGCGTTGTATCAAACGGAATTACAGTTTCGGGACTGACCTTCTGGTGGCTGCTTACTTTTGTTTTGGTGGGGATCGCGGAGGAAACGTTGAACCGCGGCTTTTTAATGGCTGTTCTGCGTCGGTGCCGCAATGTCCCTGTTATTATGTTTGTTCCGTCTGTGATTTTTGGACTGATTCATTTGAGTAATCCGGGAGTAACATTTTTTTCCGTCTTTAACATTATACTTGTCGGGATACTTTTTTCCTATATGTTTCTAAAGTCGGGTTCCATATGGATGTGTATTGGATATCATATTACCTGGAATATCTTTCAGGGGGTGGTCTATGGAATGCCTGTCAGTGGCCTCCAGATTCCTGGCATCATTACAACGCAATATGCGGAAAGCAATCTGCTGAACGGAGGTGCCTTTGGAATTGAGGGTGGCATACTGACCACCATAGTGACTTTGCTCAGCTTTATATTTGTATGGTATTATTACCGGAATTCAAACTACGATTTCTTAAGCGATTCAGAGAAGCCGGAAGTGCTTCAATGACTCATGCAGAGAAAGCCCCAGGGACGGAAGAACCTGGGGCTTTCCCAATGGTGGGAAGATTGAGGGCATCAAATAATCTTAAACAGACTTGCTGGAATATTAAGTGATCCCCTGCATATATTATAACAGCACAGAAGGGGGTATCTTTATGGACAATTTTGATGTATACAGTGATATTAAAGCCCGGACCAATGGAGAGATTTATATAGGCGTAGTCGGACCGGTGCGGACGGGAAAATCCACCTTTATCAAACGGTTTATGGAACTGATGGTGCTGCCGGAAATGGTGGATGAGCATCAGAAAACGCAGACGAGAGATGAACTTCCGCAGAGCGCGGCCGGGAAGACGATTATGACGACGGAACCGAAATTTATACCGAAGGAGGCGGCGGAGATCCGGCTGGGTGAGGAGATCGAGACGAAGGTCCGGCTCATCGACTGCGTGGGATTTATGGTGGAAGGCGCAGCCGGACACATCGAAAATGATGAAGAACGACTTGTAAAGACTCCATGGTTTGACTATGAGATTCCCTTTACAAAGGCCGCAGAGATCGGAACGAGGAAGGTCATAAACGACCACTCCACCATCGGCGTCGTTATCACGACGGATGGCACCATCGGGGAACTGAAACGCCCCAACTACATAGCCGCGGAAGAGCGGACCATCACAGAACTGAAGGAACTCGGAAAGCCGTTCATCGTGCTCTTAAACTCCGTAAAACCGTATTCCGATGAGACTGCAGCTCTTGCGAAGGAGATGAGGGAAAAATACGATGTGACCGTCATGCCGGTGAACTGCGAGCAGCTGAAAAAGGACGATGTCTACCATATACTGGAACGCGTGCTGAAGGAATTTCCGGTTACGGAGATGGATTTCTATATTCCCAAATGGCTGGAGATTCTTCCTGCAAGCCACTGGCTGAAATCACAGATTATCCAGGCCGCCAAGGACATGGTGAAAAAGGTTACCCATATGAAGGATATCACCTCCGATCTGTTCGACGGCGCAATTGAGAGTATCCGGGCCGTAAAAGTACAGAATATGAACATGGCGGATGGAAGTGTCTCCATGGGTATGGATGTGGATGACAGCTATTATTATCAGATCCTAAGCGACTACGTGGGAATTCCCATCGAAGGAGAATACCAGCTGATGCAGACCTTAAGCGATCTTGCAAAGATGCGTGCGGAGTATGAAAAAGTGAACAATGCCATGAGCCAGGTTCGTTTAAAAGGATATGGTGTTGTGACGCCGGAACGTTCGGAAATCATCCTCGATGAGCCGGAAGTGATTAAACACGGCAACAAATACGGGGTCAAGATGCGGGCGGAGGCCCCCTCCATCAATCTGATCAAGGCCCATATCCAGACAGAGATCGCACCGATTGTAGGCAGTGAACAGCAGGCAGAGGACTTGATTGCCTACATCAAGGAAAATGCCAGAGAGAGCGAGGAAGGCATCTGGAACACCAATATTTTTGGAAAGTCCATCGAGCAGATTGTGGAGGATGGTATATCCGCCAAAGTCTCCCAGCTTACGGAGGACTGTCAGCTGAAGCTTCAGGATACGCTTCAGAAGATCATCAACGACAGCAACGGAGGAATGATCTGCATTATCATATAAATTCACCGGGAACGGCAGAACAGGAGAATGAGGCCTTTCATGAGGTTTGAGTTTATGCTATAATAGGAAAATGACCGACAGAAGAAAAATAAGGAGGGCTTTCAATGAAATTAATGTTCATCGGCGCGGACCATGAGGTAACCGGCAGCTGCCATTATTTAGAAGCCGCAGGGCTTAAGATTCTGGTGGACTGCGGTATGAAGCAGGGTGTGGACTATTTTGAGAATGCGGAGCTTCCGGTGAGCTATTCGGAGATCGATTATGTGCTTCTGACTCATGCCCATATCGACCATGCAGGGATGCTTCCTTTTATCTATGCGAGAGGATTCCGAGGGGAAATTATCACCACCGAAGCCACGGCGGATTTGTGCAATATCATGCTGAAGGACAGCGCGCATATCCAGGAATCAGAGGCGGAGTGGAAGAACAGGAAGGCCAGACGAGCCGGGCGGCAGGAAGAAGTGCCGCTGTATGAAATGAATGATGCAATGGGGGTATTAAAGCAGTTTAACCCCTGCAGCTATGATGAAATAATAAAACTGGAGGAGGGCCTTACCATTCGGTTTACCGATGTCGGACATTTACTGGGGTCTGCCTCCATCGAGGTATGGATCAAAGAGAATGATATTTCGAAGAAAATCGTATTTTCCGGTGACATCGGCAATAAGAATAAGCCGCTGATCCGGGATCCCCAGTATATCAAAAATGCGGATTACGTAGTGATGGAGTGTACCTATGGCGACCGGCTTCACGGCCAGATACCGGATCACGTCTCCATTCTCGCGGATATCGTCCAGAGAACCCTGGACCGGGGCGGCAATGTGGTGATTCCTGCATTTGCCGTGGGCAGAACGCAGGAACTTCTCTACATGTTCCGGATCATCAAGGCGGAGCATATGGTGAAGGGGCACGACGGATTCGAGGTCTATGTCGACAGTCCTCTTGCCGTTGAGGCGACCAGTGTGTTTAAGGATAATCTGGTGGACTGTTATGACGAGGAGACGAAGGCGCTTGTGACGCAGGGGATCAACCCGATCTCGTTTCCGGGGCTGAAGCTCTCCATTACCAGCGCGGAATCGAGAGATATCAATTTCGACACAAAACCGAAGGTCATCATCTCCGCGGCAGGCATGTGCGATGCGGGCCGGATCAGGCACCATTTAAAGCATAATCTGTGGCGGCCTGAATGTACCATCGTCTTTACGGGGTATCAGTCCATAGGAACGCTGGGCAGAAGCCTTTTGGAAGGCGGCCGGGAGGTGAGGCTGTTCGGTGAAACCATTCAGGTTGAGGCCCACATTGAGAAGATGGATGGAATGAGTGCCCATGCAGATATGGAAGGGCTGATTCAGTGGCTGAACGCATTCGAGGAGAAGCCCCGGGAAGTATTTCTGGTACATGGGAATGATGAGGTGTGCGATTCGTTCGGGAATCTTTTAAAAGAAGAATATGGATATCAGGCGGATGCGCCGTATTCAGGATCTGTATACGACTTAGCGGCCGGCAGATGGCTGGAGCAGAGAACCGGAGTAGTTGTGACGAAGACGGTGGAGACGGCGAAGCGTGCGGTTGGCGTCTATGCGCGTCTGCTGGCTGCAGGAGAACGCCTGCTGTCGGTGATCCGCCATAACGAAGGCGGAGCCAACAAGGATCTGGCTAAATTCGCGGACCAGATCAATTCATTATGCGATAAATGGGACAGATAACGAGCCACTCCACCAGGTCTGTGAGGGACTTAAACCAGGTGGAGGTGACATACATCGCACGGAAGCGGCAAATAACGTCCGCTGAGTGCTTATAGCCAGGAGAATGACATAAGATGGGAAAAGTACTATTGTTTACAGATGGAGCTGCAAGAGGAAATCCGGACGGACCCGGTGGTTACGGAGCTGTACTTCAGTTCACGGATTCCAAAGGGCAGCTCCATGAAAAGACGCTGTCGGCCGGTTATGTGAGGACGACCAACAACCGTATGGAGCTGATGGCCGCAATCGCAGGGCTGGAGGCGCTGAACAGGCCCTGCGAGGTGGAACTGTATTCAGATTCCAAGTATGTAACGGATGCCTTCAACCAGCACTGGATCGACAACTGGGTGAAGAACAACTGGAAGCGCGGCAAGAGCGGTCCGGTCAAGAATATCGATCTGTGGAAACGGCTTTTAAAAGCCATGGAACCTCACCGCGTTACCTTCTGCTGGGTAAAAGGACATGCCGGGCATCCGGAGAATGAGCGGTGCGATCAGCTGGCTACCACTGCCGCGGATGGGGACAGCTTACTGGTGGATGAAGGCCTGTAAAACTTACGTATCTCTTACAATCTCTTACTAATTAACGAACCCTATTTCCTTTCTTTTTTATTTATGATATGGTAATTTTATCAAAGTATGTTAGGATGATAATCATGAATAAAAATAAAGGAATCTGGTTTGTGATCGCTGCCATCCTGCTGATCGGGATCGCGGTAACGTTTGCAACCAGCAGATTTATCCGGCAGAACGGCGGTTCACTGGACACCGTGGCGGTGACGCAGATGCCGGTGACGGCAGGCGGAGGAATACCGCAGGCCTATTCGGAGGGAGCAGGAGCGGAGACTCCCGCAGCGGCCAAAAAGCGTATGGCGGCGGCTCCCATAGAGGAGGAAGATGCGGCACCGGGTAACACGGGAGAGGCGGCTGACCAGGCGGCAGTTCCGGAACCTGCGTCCTCCCGGATCATGGCGGCAGAAGGGGCGGCGGCGCCGGCTCCTGAATCATTTCTGATGGATTCAGACGAGGCTGCAGGAGAAGCTGCAGTCCCGGAGACAGCAGCGGCCGGACCGGGAAGCAGGGAGGATGCGGCGGCTGTCCCATCCATCTCCCCGTTAGGACCGGGCGGAAGCGCATCGTTTCAGAATGACGAGGAAGAAAAACTGGCATATTACGAAAGACGCCTGGCGGAATTAGATGCCCAGGTTCAGAAGATGCGCAGTGAGTCCTCCGATTCCACGACGTATTCCATGAAGACGCTGGCTGAAAAGGAACTCCGGCTCTGGAACATCGAGATGAACACCATCTATGCGGATATCATAGACGGCCTGGACGAGGAAGCCAGGAGTAAGCTGGAAGGCGAACAGCAGACCTGGACGAAGAGCCGGGATACAAAGGCGGAGGAGGCAGCGAGGAAGTACAGCGGCGGCTCTCTGGAGGGTGTAGAGTATACGGCTTCCCAGGCGGAATCCACGAGAACGAGGACATACGATCTCGTAGAGACATATATTCAGGCTCTGCCTGCGGAAAATGAAGATTAAAAGAAAATGGCAGTCCCCATACGGAACAGGAGTAACTGTTTTGTGAAGGGACTGCTTTTTTGCATATGGAATGACGTGGATTTCGGAAATAACACAGAAAATCGGCGGCAACATCTTGATTAATAAAAAGTGATATGATAGGATATTAAAATGAGCATAACTATAGCAATCAGTCAGGAGGGTTGAATCTATGACAGCAATTTTAGCAAGTTTTCTGCAGACGGCAATCAAGTTTCTGTTTTTCCTTGCAGTGGCGTGGGGCGGAATCGTGTGCGGCAAGAAATTCAGAGATTATAAGGATGCCAAGAATGCAGGCAGTATGACAGAAGAAAGTAAATAATTAACGGAGGACAGTAACGTGAACAAGACAGGTGTGAATGAACTGAGGAGAATGTTCCTTGAATTTTTTGAGAGCAAGGGACATCTGGCGATGAAAAGCTTCTCCCTGGTTCCGCATAATGATAACAGCTTATTGTTAATCAACTCAGGTATGGCGCCTTTAAAGCCGTATTTTACAGGACAGGAGATACCGCCGAGAAAGCGTGTGACAACCTGCCAGAAGTGTATCAGAACCGGAGATATCGAGAATGTGGGAAAGACCGCCCGTCACGGCACCTTCTTTGAGATGCTGGGCAATTTCTCCTTTGGAGATTATTTTAAGACGGAAGCGATCCGCTGGTCCTGGGAGTTTTTGACAGAGGTTGTGGGACTGGATCCGGACAGGTTATATCCATCCGTCTATTTAGAAGACGATGAGGCTTTCGATATCTGGAATAAGGAAATCGGCATTGCACCGGAACGCATCTTCCGCTTCGGCAAGGAAGATAACTTCTGGGAGCATGGAGCAGGACCCTGCGGACCGTGTTCTGAAATCTATTATGACCGCGGAGAGAAGTACGGCTGCGGAAAGCCGGGCTGCACCGTGGGCTGTGAATGTGACCGTTACATGGAAGTTTGGAATAACGTATTTACCCAGTTCGAGAACGACGGACACGGCAATTACGAGGAACTGGCCCAGAAGAATATCGATACCGGCATGGGGCTCGAGCGTCTGGCGGTGGTGGTTCAGGATGTGGATTCCATCTTTGATGTTGACACCATAAAGGCTCTGTTAAACAGGGTTGCAGAGCTTGCCCGCACGGAATATCAGAAGGATGCGTCGGTTGACGTTTCCCTTCGCCTGATTACAGACCATGTCCGCTCCTGTACCTTTATGATTTCCGACGGTATCATGCCATCCAACGAAGGACGCGGATACGTGCTGCGCCGTCTGCTCCGGAGAGCAGCCCGCCATGGAAGGCTTCTCGGCATCGAGGGAAGATTCCTCGCAGAGCTTTCCAGGACTGTGATTGAGCTTTCCAAAGACGGATATCCGGAACTGGAAGAGAAGAAAGCCATGATTTTAAAGGTTCTGACCGAGGAAGAGGATAAATTCAACCGGACCATCGATCAGGGGCTTGCGATTCTAAGTGAGATGGAAGAACAGATGTCTGCCGCAGGAAAGACGGTACTGAGCGGTGAGGATGCATTCAAGCTCTATGATACTTACGGCTTCCCGCTGGATTTGACGAGAGAAATTCTGGAAGAAAAGCACTTTTCAATCGATGAGGACGGCTTTAAGAAGGCCATGCAGGAACAGCGGGAGAAGGCCAGAGCGGCCAGAAAAACCACGAACTACATGGGGGCTGACGTGACTGTTTACCAGTCCATCGATCCTGCGCTCACCACGGAATTTGTCGGATACGACAGACTTGTCTGTGATTCTAAGATTACTGCGCTGACGACGGAGACTGACCTGGTGGAGGCGCTGACGGACGGAGAGACCGGCACGATTGTGACGGAGGAGACCTGCTTTTACGGCACCATGGGCGGCCAGCAGGGCGACAAGGGTGTCATTGTCAGTGCAAACGGCGAGTTTTCGGTGGAGGACACCATTCATCTGCAGGGCGGCAAGGTCGGCCATGTGGGAAAGATGAAGAAGGGCATGTTCCAGATCGGTGATGTGGTTACCTTAAAGGTCTGTGAAGAGAGCCGTATGAATACAGGTAAGAACCACAGTGCGACTCATCTGCTTCAGAAGGCGCTCCGCACCGTTTTAGGCGAGCATGTGGAACAGGCAGGCTCCTATGTGGATGAAGACAGGCTACGTTTCGACTTCACTCATTTCTCCGCCATGACGCCGGAAGAGATTAAGAAGGTGGAATGCCTTGTCAATGAGAAGATTAAGGAAGCGCTGAATGTAAAGACAGAGGTTATGAGCCTTGACGAGGCGAAGAAGTCGGGCGCCATGGCATTGTTTGGTGAAAAATACGGGGAGAATGTCCGCGTGGTAAAGATGGGCGATTTCTCCACGGAGCTTTGCGGTGGCACCCATATCTCTAATACAGGCGTTATCGGTTCCTTTAAAATCTTGTCAGAGACCGGTATTGCAGCCGGTGTGCGCAGAATTGAGGCGCTGACGGGTGACGGCCTGATGAAGTACTATCAGGAGGCCGAGACCGAGCTTCACGAGGCGGCGAAGGCGGCGAAGGCCACGCCTCAGACCCTGGCAGCCAGGATTGCAGCCATGCTTGAGGAGATCAAGACGCTTCATTCTGAAAATGAGAAGTTAAAGAGCAGACTGGCCAAGGACTCCCTGGGGGATGTGATGGACCAGGTGAAGGAGATCGGCGGTGTTAAGGTTCTGGCTGCGAAGGCTGACGATGTGGACATGAACGGCTTAAGAAACTTGGGAGACCAGTTAAAGGATAAGCTGGGTGAAGGCGTGATTGTGCTGGCTTCTGTTCTGGACGGAAAAGTGAACTTAATGGCAACCGCTACAGAGGAAGCGCAGAAAAAGGGCGCCCATGCAGGCAACTTAATCAAGGCTGTCGCAGGACTCGTTGGCGGAGGCGGCGGCGGAAGGCCGAATATGGCCCAGGCCGGCGGCAAGAATCCGGCCGGAGTAGACGCATGTCTGGAAGAGGTTTATAAAGTAGTTGAAGGCCAGCTGAAATAAGGCATAAATTTTCCGGTAAAAAATTAAAAATTTCCTTGACGAATGGGAAAATTATGCTATAATCATATCAGTGCTATAAAATACCCAAACAGTTGTATTATGCACAAGTACACAACTGGAGGGAGGTTAGGTGTGAGCTATGTCAAATGTAATCGTTAAAGACAACGAGAGCTTAGATAGCGCTTTACGCAGATTCAAAAGAAACTGTGCGAAAGCAGGTATCCAGCAGGAAATTCGTAAGAGAGAGCATTACGAAAAGCCAAGCGTAAGACGTAAGAAAAAGTCTGAAGCTGCAAGAAAACGTAAATATAACTAATTACTGATTAGTCAAACAAGGTGAGTCCCTGGTCATTTTATGATCAGGGATTTCTTTGCTTTTCGGAAGCTTTATGGGAGGACCGGCTGTACCGGATGGCCGGCTTCTGCGGTTATCCGGGTGTTTTGATGGTTAACCTGCATAATCGGACGGCGTTTTTGCATATAGTATAATATCATTGGCTGAAAGGCAGAAACGATATGTTCGAAGAGATGAAGTTTCGTGCGGCGGAGAACTTGAAGCTTCCAAAGGACGTGGTTCTGGGGGAAGTGCTGGTATCTTTTCTGGGCCGCCACAGTGTTGTGATTGAAAATTACCGCGGCATCATTCTCTATACTGATACCCTGATCAAGCTCCAGGCCAAGACGTGCCGCGTGGCTGTATCGGGAAGCCGCCTTGTGATTGAATATTATACGAATGAGGAGATGAAGATTAACGGGCTCATTAAGTCCATGGAATTTGAATAAAGAGGAAAACTGAAGGAGGAGGTACAACCGTGATTGTAACATGGCTTAACCACCGGATATCCGGTTATCTGTTTGTGGAGATGACGGGCTTTTCTCCGGAACGGTTCTTTAATATGTGCAGCGTTCATGAGATAGAAATCTGGGGAGTGTCGGACACCGGCCGTTCCTGCCGTTTTTATATGACTGTGAAAGGGTTTAAGAAGATAAAACCCATTGTCCGGAAATCGAAGGTCAGACTTAAGGTACTGGGAAAGTTTGGACTTCCTTTTTTTTTACACAGAAACAGGAAGCGGAAGCTTTACGCGGCCGGACTGGCATCTTTTTTTGTCCTGCTTTACATACTTTCCATCTTTATCTGGGATATTGAGTTTGAGGGGAATCACATGTATACGTATGATACCCTTTTGAAATACTGTGAAACAGAGGAGATCCGCTATGGCATGGTCAAATCCAGGATCGACTGTGATGCCCTGGAAGAATCGCTGCGGAGTGCATTCCCGGAGATCACCTGGGTATCGGCCAGGGTATCGGGAACGCGTCTTCTGGTTAAGATAAAGGAGAACGAGGTTCTCTCGGAAATTCCTGCAAAGGATGAGTCTCCCTGCGATATCGTGGCGTCAAAGGATGGCGTGATCACCTCTATGATCGTGCGCCAGGGTGTTCCGGCGGTTTCAGTGGGGGATGAAGTGAAAAAGGGCGACGTGCTTGTCAGCGGAACGCTGCATGTGATCGGGGACAGCGAGGAGATCATGAACACTCACTATGTTCATTCCGATGCGGACATCACGGCGCGGACGGAATACCACATCACACGGCAGATCCCGCTGTTTAAACGAGTGGATGTGGAAACCGGAAACGTACGGCGGGGGAAGTACGCGAAGGTATTTCAGTATTCCCTGATGCTGATGCGCCCGAAGCAGGAGGGAACCACCTGGAAGGTGACCATGGAAGAGGATCAGCTTCACTTATTTCAGAATTTTTATCTGCCTGTCTATCTCGGTGATATTACGGCGAAGGAGTACATTTCCTACGAGCGGCCCTACACGGAAGAGGAGAAAAAACAGGCGGCCGATGAGATCAATGAGAATTTGAAAAAAAATTTATTGGAAAAAGGGGTACAAATTCTGGAAAATCATGTTAAAATACTAGATAATGAATCTTTATGCCAAATTGCCATCGATCTTGTGGCTGAGGAAGCCGTAGGGCAGAGTCAGGGCGTAGAGATACCAATCACACAGGAACAAGAGGAGACTGAGGAGTCCAATGAGCGTAATTGAGACAATCATAGATATACCGGCTGAACACGAGAAGAATGTCTGCGGGCAGTTTGACAGCTATTTGAAGAAGATAGAGAGAACGCTCCATGTCACGATGATCGAGCGGGACGGCGCGCTAAAAATCATCGGCCCGGAGCAGATGGTGCAGAAGGCGAAGAGTGTGTTTAATAATCTGATCGAGCTGTCGAAGCGGGGAAATGCGATCACGGAGCAGAATGTGGATTATGCCCTGTCTCTGTCCTTTTCGGAGAGTGACGGGCAGATTTTAGAGATCGACAAGGACATCATATGCAGAACGATTACGGGAAAGCCGGTGAAGCCGAAGACCATGGGCCAGAAGCAGTATGTGGACCAGATCAGGAAAAAGATGATCGTATTCGGAATTGGTCCGGCCGGTACCGGTAAGACGTATCTTGCCATGGCTATGGCGATTCAGGCCTTTAAAAATGGTGAGGTGAGCAGAATTATTCTGACGCGCCCTGCCATTGAGGCGGGAGAGAAGCTGGGCTTTCTGCCCGGCGATTTACAGAGCAAGATTGACCCGTACTTACGGCCCCTCTATGACGCGCTGTATCAGATTATGGGCGCGGAGAGCTACTTACACAATGCGGAGAAAGGGCTGATCGAGGTGGCTCCCCTGGCCTATATGAGGGGAAGAACCCTTGACAATGCCTATATTATTCTGGATGAGGCGCAGAATACCACGCCGGCGCAGATGAAGATGTTTTTAACGAGAATCGGTTTCGGGTCCAAGGTCATTGTTACCGGGGACCAGACGCAGAAGGACTTGCCTGCCGGGGCCGTGTCCGGCCTTGACACCGCAGTCCGCGTGTTAAAAAGGATTGATGATATCGGGTTCTGCTACTTGAGCAGCAGTGATGTGGTGCGTCATCCGCTGGTTCAGAAAATAGTACAGGCTTACGACGATTACGAGACAAAGAAAAAGACCGGAGAGAAAGAACGAAAGACGGCAAAAGCCCCGGGAGGCAGAAAGGGACGCTATGACGATTCATATTGAGTATGAGACGGAAGAGGAGTTAAAGCTTCCGTATGAGGAGATTATCACCACAGTGGTGAACGAGGCACTGGACTATGAGAACTGTCCTTATGAGGCGGAGGTGAATGTGCTCCTTACGGATAATGAGGATATCCGGCAGATCAATAAAGAATACCGTGATATTGACAATGCTACCGATGTGCTGTCGTTTCCAATGGCCGATTACGACAGTCCGTCGGATTTTGACCGTCTCGAGGACATGGCAAGCGATTACTTTAACCCGGAGACCGGGGAACTGCTGCTGGGGGACATTGTCATATCTGTCGATAAGGTGAAGGAACAGGCGGAGAAGTACGGCCATTCCGAGACGAGAGAACTGGCTTTTCTGGTGGCGCACAGCATGCTTCATCTGTGCGGCTACGACCATATGGTGGATGAGGAGCGTCTCGTCATGGAGAAGAAGCAGGAAGAGATTCTGAAACGAGGGGGATACGAACGATGAAAAAACGGGCATGGTTCTGTGCGGCCGGGCTCATCCTTTTGATGGGCGCCGTGACCGGATGCCAGGGAAAATATCAGGAGGTGGCTGTGACGGACGCCTCTGCAGAGACGGACACCACGCCCGCCCCTACGAAAGAGATTAAGATAGAGACGACAACGGAGGCACCTGCCGGGGAGGAAGTGGAATCCGGCGACTGGTATACTTATGAAGAGCGCACCGAGCAGGATGGAAAGATCAGGAGTTATCTGACCGGCAGGATGGTGGATGCGGCGATTGGAAACCGCCGGCCCATAGCGATTATGATGAGCAACGACAAGGCGGCGCTGCCGCAGTACGGCATCAATCGTGCGGATATCGTGTATGAGGCCCCTGTAGAGGGCGGCATGAACCGATATATGGCTATTATCGAGGATTACGACGATCTGGACAGGATCGGTTCCGTGAGAAGCTGCCGGACGTATTATACATACTTTGCCCGTGAGTTTGACGCCATTTACGCTCATTACGGACAGAGTACCTTTGCCAAGCCGTATCTGGCTAACGTGGATAATATCAACGGACTGGATGGGATCGGCACCGTGGCGTATTACAGGACGAAAGACCGTAAATCACCTCACAACGCATATTCCAGCGGAGAAAGGCTGAATAAGGCGATAGCCCAGCTGGGGTATTCCGAGAGCTACAGTGCGGATTACAAGGGCCATTACCGCTTTGCGAAAACGGGCCATGAGGTGACGCTGAACGGTGCGCCCAGTGTCATGGACGCGGCCAGGGTCTATCCCGGCTACGTGATGAATAAGCCGTGGTTTGAATATAACGAGAGCGATGGCTTATACTACCGGTATCAGTACGGAGCGCCTCATAAGGGCGACGAAGGTCCGATTGCCGTAAAGAATATTCTGTTCCAGTACTGCCCGTCGGGCCACTATGCCACCACGGATTATCTGGATATCAATGTCCATGACGATTCCTACGGACTCTACGCCACAGAGGGAAAGGCGATTCCGGTGAAATGGACGAAGGATGGGGAGTTCGGTCTGACACATTATTACGACATGGAGAATAACGAGGTAATCCTCAATCAGGGAAAGACGTGGATATGCGTGATTTCCGCACAGGATTCCTCAAATGTAGAGGTTTATGGAAAATAACAGGACAAGCAGAAGCAGAAAAAAGCCTGAGAAAAAGGGCGCGTCAAATTTTATTATACAGGGAACGATTCTTGCGGCGGCGGGGATCATTGTGCGCCTGATCGGGATGCTGTATCGGATTCCCCTTGCCAATATACTGGGGGATGAAGGAAACGGGTACTATAATTCCGCTTTCTCAATCTATTCCATATTGCTGATTGTTTCTTCCTACAGCCTTCCTACGGCTGTTTCAAAAATGATCGCAACGAAGAATGCCAGAAAAGAGTATCGGAATTCTGTTCGAATTCTGAAAGCTGCGTTGTTTTATGGGACAGTAGTAGGAGGGATCGGTGCTGCAGTTTTATGGTTTGGAGCAGATCTGTTCGCTACACGTTTCCTGAGTATGCCCTATACCAGATATGCGCTAAAAACATTGGCGCCTACGATATGGGTTATTGCTTATCTCGGAGTATTCCGAGGCTACTTTCAGGGACTTGGAACGATGATTCCTACGGCCCTTTCACAGATTTTCGAGCAGATTATTAATGCTATCATTAGTATTGTGGCAGCAGAACGTCTGTTTAACGCAGGTTTGAAGGCAAATCTGGTTCATGGCGCCACAGAGTATTCCTTTGGATTCGGAGCCGCTGGGGGAACGATCGGTACAGGGGCAGGGGCACTGGCAGCTCTTTTGTTTCTGCTCTTTCTTATATTGAGCTACCGGCCTGTTATGATAAAACAGGCAAAGCGCGATCGCAGCAGGCGGAGAGACAGCTACACAGAGATATCCGCTATTCTTTTAATAACAGTTCTTCCGATTGTTATGAGCAGTGTGGCGTACAACGTCAGTACAGTAATTGACAACAGTATTTTTGCAAAAGGGATGACATTTCTTGGTATGAGTACCTCTGATATAGCTTCGGCATGGGGCGTTTACTCCGGAAAATACCACCTGCTGTTCAATATCCCGGTGGCCATTGCCAATTCACTGGCCTCTTCCCTGATTCCGTCCCTGTCGCGGGCGGTGGCCGGAAAAAACCGCGGGCAGATCGTGAGCAAGGTATCCATGGTGATTCGTTTTTCCATGGTGATAGCAATCCCGGCTACGGTTGGGCTTACCGTGCTTGCAGGGCCGGTGTGTAATCTGCTGTTCAGCCGTTACGACAATACCAATCTGATCCGTATGATGATGTACGGTTCTCTGGCTGTCGTATTTTTCTCCCTGTCCACGGTGACCAATGCCGTGCTTCAGGGAATCAACCACATGCAGACACCGCTTAAGAACGCAGTGATTTCACTTGTGCTCCATATCATTGTGCTCTGTGTCATGCTGTTTGGTTTTAAAATGGGAATTTACAGCGTGGTCTATTCCAACATTCTCTTTGCGCTGTTTATGTGTATCCTGAATGGAATGGCTATTAGCCGGTACTTGAATTACAGGCAGGAGATGAAGAAGACCTTTATCCTCCCGACCATCGCCTCCGGTATTATGGGCGGCGCTGCATACGGCGTTTACCAGCTGGTTCACATGACGCTTAAGAGCAACACCATCGGTGTGCTTCTTGCGATTGCGGTGGCGGTGATCGTCTACGGAATCCTGCTGCTGAAGCTGCGCTGTGTGGACGAGGTGGAGCTTTCCGGTATGCCCGGCGGCACGAAACTGGTAAGAATCGCACAGAAATGCCATTTGATGTGATTAAAATGAGGGAAGAAAGCAGATACTATACTTCGAAGGAGGTATTATCCTATGAAGAAGTATATGTTCTGCTTTCTTTTATTTGCAGCCACTTCGCTTCTCTGCCTCGGAATCGGCTTCGTCATTACCAAAGACAGCGTGCAGCCGGAGGAGGCCATACCCGGAGCGACTCTGGAGACAGAGACCGTGACGGAGGACCAGATCGTCATCAATCAGGAAAAGGTGTCACCTGCGCCGGAGAAGGAAAAGGAAAAATATTATCTCGTATCGGAGGACGGTTATCTGCTTGTCCTGTATCAGGATCAGACGACGATCTGTCTGTATACCCATATGCCGGTTACGGATTTCCCGGAGGAGGAGCGGGGCCGTCTGATGGATGGCATCTGGTTCTCCTCCATGATAGAGGTGTTTAACTATCTGGAATCGTATACGAGCTAGAGACTGTCTGAACATTCAGACACGCTCCGGCATAGGTCCGGAACACAGTGCTCATCAGGAAAAAAATAATACTTGAATTGAGTGGAGGATGCGGATACAATAGGGCTGGTAACAGTACAGCGAGGAGGAATCCATGAAGAGAAACGTGATGATCATAGGCGGAGGCGCTTCCGGTATGACGGCTGCGATTGCAGCTGCCAGGGAGGGCGCCCGCGTTGTGATCCTGGAACATACGAAGAGACCCGGAAAGAAGATTCTGTCTACCGGGAATGGAAAATGCAACCTGACAAATCTGGATATGAGAAAAGATGCCTTTCGGGGAGAACATCCCGGATTTGCATGGAAGGTGATTGAAGCAGTACCGGTAAAAGAGACCGTCTCATTTTTTGAGGATCTGGGGCTGGTGCTGACAGACCGGAACGGATACGTTTATCCTGCCACCGGGCAGGCATCCTCCGTATTGGATGCGCTCCGTTTTGAACTGGAACGTTTGAAAATTCCGGTGCTCTGTGAATGCGAGGTGTCGGGCATATCAAAGAAGCTGGAACTGCGCACGACCCAGGGGGTCATGAAAGCGGATGCAGTCATACTTGCGGCCGGTTCTAAGGCAGCGCCCGGAACAGGATCCGATGGCAACGGTTATAAACTGGCCGGAAGTCTGGGGCACCGTGTGATTGAGCCGCTTCCGGCGCTTGTGCAGTTAAAATGTCGCGAGACGTGGTATAAGCAGTTTGCAGGCGTAAGGACAGATGCTTTTGTGACGCTGTTTTGCGGCGGACACAAGACCGCGTCAGACCGGGGGGAACTGCAGTTTACGGATTACGGCATTTCCGGCATCCCCGTCTTTCAGGTCAGCCGGTTTGCATCACGCGCTTTAAACGAAGGAAAAAGGGTGACGGTCCGTCTCGATCTGCTGCCGGTTATGGATAAACAGGAACTTTTCCATTTCCTGACAGAACGGGTCAGAAGGCTGGGATACCGGCCGGGGGAAGAATTCTTAAACGGCGTCCTTAATAAGAAACTGCACCAGGTGCTTCTTAAGGAATCCGGAATACCGGCGGGCCGCCGGACTTCGGAGATCACGGAAAAACAGCTCCGTATTCTTACGGATCGGATTAAGGCTCTGGAAACAACGGTGACAGGGGTGAATTCGTTCGATCAGGCGCAGATCTGCTGCGGTGGCGTCGATACGAGAGAGATAAATCCCTGTACCATGGAATCAAAATTAGTCAGTCAGCTGTTTCTGGCGGGAGAAATCCTGGATGTGGACGGAATCTGCGGTGGTTATAATCTGCAGTGGGCGTGGTCATCAGGAATTCTGGCGGGCAGGAACGCAGGAAGAGGTCCTATATGATAAGAATCAGCCAGTTGAAACTGTCTGTAAACCACAGCGAGGAAGATTTAAAGAAGAAGGCGGCAAAGATGCTGAAGCTTCAGCCGGCGGATATTCGCCGTATAACGGTTATAAAGCAGTCTGTCGATGCGAGAAAAAAGAGCAGCGAAGTGCTGTTTATCTATACCGTTGATGTCGAAACTGCCAGGGAGGACAAGGTATTACATAGACTGAACAGTCCGAACATTGCGAAAGCAGAAAAGAAGGAATACCAGTTTCCGAAGCCGGGAACGGAACCTTTAAAACACCGTCCCGTCATCATAGGAAGCGGGCCGGCCGGCCTTTTCTGCGCGCTTATGCTGGCGAGAGCCGGGTATGCTCCCCTTATTTTCGAGCGCGGGGAGAGGGTGGATGAAAGAAAACGGTCGGTACTGCGGTTCTGGCAGGGAGGAGAGTTAAACGGCAGCTCCAACGTGCAGTTCGGTGAGGGCGGCGCGGGAACATTTTCCGACGGAAAGTTAAACACGCTGGTGAAAGACCCGATGCTGCGAAACAGAAAGGTGCTGGAGGTATTCGTGGAGTTCGGAGCGGATCCTTCCATTCTTTATAAGAATAAGCCCCATATCGGAACGGATGTGCTCAGTGTGATTGTGAAGAACATGAGGGAGGAGATTATCCGGCTGGGAGGAACCTTTTCCTTCCAAAGCTGTGTGACCGATTTTTGCATTGAGGGCGGGAAGTTAAAAGCCATCACCGTAAACGGGACGGATAAAATTGAGACGGAGGTCACCGTACTGGCGGTGGGGCACAGTGCGAGGGATACCTTCGAGAAGCTGCTGGAGAGAAGCGTGCCCATGGAGAAGAAAGCGTTTGCCGTGGGTCTGCGTATTCAGCATCCCCAGAGAGACATCAATATTGCACAGTACGGTGCCGCGGAGATTGAAGCGCTGGGAGCGGCTGATTATAAGGTAACCCATCAGTGTGCCAACGGAAGAGGCGTATACTCCTTCTGTATGTGTCCGGGCGGTTACGTTGTCGATGCATCCTCGGAGCCCGGCCGTCTGGCCGTCAACGGGATGAGCTACCATGCGCGGGATGGCGTGAATGCAAACAGCGCACTCATAGTCACCGTCACACCCCAGGATTTTCCGGAGGACAGCCCCCTTGCGGGCATCGCTTACCAGCGCCGTCTGGAGGAAGCTGCCTATCGGTGCGGCGGGGGGAAAATCCCGGTGCAGTTATACGGTGATTTTAAGAAGAAAAGGACAACCACAGCCTTTGGAGATGTTACGCCGGCGTTTGAAGGTAAGTATGCCATGGCGAACCTGCGGGAATTTTTCCCGGATACGCTGTCGGAATCTCTGATTGAAGGAGTAGAGGTGTTTAACGGGCGGATCGCCGGCTTTTCCAGAGGCGACGCCATTCTGGCCGGCGTGGAGAGCAGGACATCGTCGCCGGTACGCATACCGAGAGACGAGCGGTTTGAGAGCAGCGTAAAAGGCCTCTATCCCTGCGGAGAAGGCGCGGGCTATGCAGGCGGAATCACATCGGCTGCCATGGATGGGATTAAGACGGCGGAGGCGGTTGTATCGTGTTATGCGCCCCATCACGGTATGGCATGAGGAAAGCAGCTGTTCAGCCGGACGTTCTGCACGGCATCAGCGCCGTTTCATTGACGAATGGAAAAAAATGTTGTAAGATATGAGACAAAAAGACTGAACGAACATGATTGGAGACACCATGAAAACCGAAGTGCGGGAAAAGCTGAAGGATAAACAGAGGATAGTCATAAAGATCGGTTCGTCTTCCCTGACCCATACGTATACGGGAGACTTGAACCTGATGAAGATCGAGAAGCTGGTGCGCGTCATCAGTGATTTGAAAGGGGAAGGGAAATCCGTGGTCCTGGTTTCTTCCGGGGCAATCGCGGTGGGACGCCAGGCGCTCGGCCACCATACAAGACCGGTTACCATCTCCGAGAAGCAGGCGTTTGCGGCGGTAGGTCAGGCGCGCCTGATGATGGTGTACCAGAAGCTGTTTGCGGAGTATAACCAGGTGGCGGCGCAGGTTCTGCTGACAAAGGATACCATGATCAACGACAGCTCCCGCTATAACGCGCAGAATACGTTTGATGAGCTCTTGAAGCTGGGAACCATACCGATTGTGAATGAGAACGACACGGTTTCCACCTCAGAGATCCCTTACGTCGATAATTTCGGGGATAACGACAGGCTGTCCGCCATCGTAGCGGCTCTGATCGGCGCGGATTTACTCATTCTGCTGTCGGATATCGACGGCCTTTACTCCGATGATCCGAGACAGAATCCGAAGGCGCAGTTTATCCGCCAGGTGGATGAGATTACGCCGGAGCTCATGGATATGGGAAAGGCCACCTCTGGCAGCGATGTAGGGACCGGAGGAATGGCGGCGAAGCTGGCGGCGGCCCGGATTGCCACGGACAGCGGCTCCGACATGGTCATCGCTAACGGGGATGATGTGGAAGTGGTATCCCAGATCATGACGGGAGCTGATAAGGGCACGCTTTTCCTGGCCCATCCCAACTTTGATTTCGATCTGATGCACTACATAAATAACGAATATTAGGAGGATTATCCATGCAGCAGGAAAAAATAGACAGAATCAACACACTCTACCACAAGGCTCAGGCTGTGGGACTTTCAGAGGAGGAGAAGGCAGAACAGGCCGCCCTGCGAAAGGAATACATCGAGGCAATCCGCATGAGTTTAAGAGGAAATCTAAACAGTATTTCGATTCAGGAAGAGGACGGAACTATAACGGATCTGGGGAAAAAGCATGGAAATGTCGGGCAAGAGTGAAGTCAGGGAGTGGGTAAAGGAGAACCGTCTGGCTCTCACACAGAAGCAGGAGCTGGAATGGAATGATGCCATCTGCAAAAAGATTTTAAGCCTCCGGACCATACGGCAGGCGTTCTGTGTCTACTGTTACGTGTCCTTCCGTCACGAGGCAGGAACCGAAAAACTGATCACGAGCCTGCTGGAAATGGGAAAATACGTGGCGGTGCCGAAGGTGGAAGGAAAAAGACTGGTATTTTATGCGATCCAGGGGAAGCGGGATCTGGAAAGCGGCGTCATGGGGATTATGGAGCCTAAATTAAACTGCCTGCGCGTCCGTGACGAATTCGCGCCGGTTATTGTGCCGGGAATCGCATTTGACAGGGAAGGACACCGGGTCGGCTACGGCGGCGGATATTACGACCGTTTCTTCGAGGAAGAACCGGATCATCCCAGATTTGGTATCGCCTATCCGTTCCAGCTTTTCGATTCTCTGCCGGCAGAATCTCACGATAAGGGGATGGATCTGGTAATCACTCCATACGATCCCGGCTGAAACCATTCATTTTGATAACAGGGAGGAACGCGATATGACACTTATTGAGACAGGAAAAAGAGCGAAGGAGACGGCGGGAGTTCTTGGAATTCTCGGTTCTGATAAGAAAAACGAGGGGCTGAGGGCTGCTGCCGCTGCTTTGCTGGAAGGCGAGGAAGATATTCTGACCGCCAATCAGGACGATGTGATTAAGGCGACGATAAACGGCATGAGCGCAGGTATGATCGACCGCCTGGAACTGACGCCCTCCAGGATCGAGGCCATGGCTGACGGACTCATCAGTGTGGCCGGTTTGGACGATCCGGTAGGCGAGGTGATCTCCATGAAGGTCCGGCCAAACGGTCTTACCATTGGACAGAAACGCGTTCCCATGGGAGTGGTCGGCATCATCTATGAAGCCAGGCCCAATGTGACTGCGGATGCCTTCGGACTCTGCTTTAAATCCGGCAACAGCGTGATCTTAAAGGGCGGAAGCGATGCGCTGGAGTCCAATAAGGCCATTGTCAGATGCCTCCGCGCCGGCCTTAAAAACGCCGGCCTTCCGGAAGACTGTGTTCAGCTGATCACAGACACCGACCGGGAGGTGACGAAGGAATTCATGCGTCTGCACGACTACGTGGATGTGCTGATTCCGCGAGGCGGAGCCGGACTGATTCGTTCGGTGGTGGAGAACAGTACAGTGCCCGTCATCGAGACGGGGACCGGCAACTGCCATATCTTCGTGGATGAGACTGCGGATTTCAAGATGGCTCTCGATATCATATTCAACGCCAAGACTCAGAGGATCGGCGTCTGCAACGCCTGCGAATCACTGGTGATACACAAAAAGATCGCAGAAGAATTTCTGCCGCTTTTAAAAGCCAGGCTCGATAAAAAACAGGTCGAGGTGCGGGCGGATGAAGAGGCCTGCCGGATCGTGCCCCAGTTTGTTCCGGCGTCGGAAGAGGATTGGGGGACGGAGTATTTAGACTATATTCTGTCTTTGAAGGTGGTAGATTCCATAGATGAGGCCATCGCCCATATCAACCGTTATAATACGAAGCATTCCGAGGCCATCATTACATCGGATTACGGGAATTCCCAGAGGTTCTTAAATGAGATCGATGCGGCCGCTGTCTATGTCAACGCTTCCACCAGATTTACCGACGGGTTCGAATTTGGGTTTGGCGCGGAGATCGGCATCAGCACTCAGAAGCTTCATGCGAGAGGCCCTATGGGGCTTAAGGAGCTTACCACGACGAAGTACATTATCTATGGAAACGGACAATGCAGGCCGCCGGCTCTGTAACTAAGGACGGCAGCGGTGCATTACGGCCTTCGGCCCCGTTTCGCTGCACAGGAAGCTGTTTGCGTATCTGAGTCCGCCTTGTTTACAGGGCGGACTTGATTCTTTTTTTCAGATGGACAGCCGCGGCATTTTTTGTGTTTGCAATAGAATTGATTTATGCTATAATATTCAAAGTCATTCCGGGCTTTTAGGGGAACGGAATGTGGAGTGAGATAAATGGAGGAAATCATTGAATGGATCATTTACATATGACGCATGAAGAAGCTTTAAAAGCGGCACCGGCAGAGGAACCGGGCAGACAGCAGTTTTTTATGGAGCGCTGCCGGCAGCTGATCGATGAGAGGAAGAAAAACGGGACGTATCGCGGAACCTTTCACATCGAGACCTTCGGCTGCCAGATGAACGCCAGGGATTCGGAAAAACTGACCGGAATTTTAGAGGCCTCCGGCTTTACGGAGACGGATACGGAGGAGGCGGATTTCGTCCTCTATAATACGTGTACGGTCAGAGACAACGCCAACCAGCGTGTGTACGGCAGACTCGGATACTTAAACCGTATAAAACAGAAAAATCCGGCTATGATGATCGCTCTCTGCGGCTGTATGATGCAGGAGGAAACCGTGGTGGAAAAGATAAAGAAGAGCTATCGCTTTGTCGACATCATATTCGGGACTCATAATATTTTTAAACTGGCAGAACTGATTTCTGAACGCATGGATGAGAAGAAGATGGTAGTTGACATCTGGAAAGAAACCGACCGGATTGTGGAAGAACTTCCCACGGACCGGAAGTATCCGTTCAAGTCCGGCGTTAATATTATGTTTGGCTGCAATAATTTCTGCAGCTACTGTATCGTTCCTTATGTGCGCGGCCGTGAGAGAAGCAGGAATCCCCAGGATATCGTGGGAGAGATCAGGCGTCTTGTCGCAGACGGCGTGGTGGAGGTGATGCTTCTGGGCCAGAATGTGAATTCCTACGGAAAGAATCTGGAAGAGCCGATGACATTTGCAAAGCTGCTTCAGGAGGTGGAGGCGATCGACGGCCTTCGGCGCATCCGTTTTATGACCTCCCATCCGAAGGACTTATCGGATGAACTGATTGAAGTGATGAAGAATTCTGATAAGATCTGCCACCATCTCCATCTGCCGCTCCAGTCCGGAAGCAGCAGGATCTTAAAGGCCATGAACCGGAGATACACGAAGGAACAGTATCTGGAACTGGTGGAGAAGATCAGAGCCGCGGTTCCTGATATCTCTTTAACCACGGACATTATCGTCGGATTCCCGGGAGAGACGGAAGAGGACTTCTCAGAGACCATGGATGTGGTGAGAAGAGTTCGTTTTGACAGTGCTTTTACGTTTATTTATTCCAGGCGTACGGGTACGCCAGCGGCCGCCATGGAAGATCAGATACCGGATGATGTGGTGAAGAACCGGTTTGACCGTCTCCTTTCAGAGGTACAGGCAGTCTCGGCCGAGGTATGCGGACGCGACGTGCACACCGTTAAGAGTGTACTGGTGGAGGAACTGGATGATCATGTGGAAGGCTTCGTAACGGGCCGGCTTGACAACAACACCATCGTCCATTTTAAGGGGGACCGTTCGCTGATCGGTAAGATCGTGGATGTGTACCTCGATGAGTCGAAGGGCTTTTATTATATGGGAACCATGAAATAGCAACAGAACAGTACGACAGAAGAAAAGAGGAAAAAACGTGGCCGGAATGTCACCAATGATGGTCCATTATTTGGAAACCAAGAAGCAGTACCCGGACTGTATCCTGTTTTACAGGCTGGGGGATTTTTATGAGATGTTTTTTGAAGATGCGCTCACCGTCTCTAAGGAACTGGAGATTACTCTGACAGGAAAAGAATGCGGCCTGGAGGAACGGGCGCCCATGTGCGGCGTTCCCTACCATGCGCTTGATAACTATTTGTACAGGCTGGTCCAGAAGGGCTACAAGGTAGCCATTGCGGAGCAGATGGAAGATCCCAAACAGGCCAAGGGACTGGTAAAAAGAGAGGTTATCCGTGTCGTCACCCCCGGAACCATCACCAGCGCCCAGGCACTGGATGAGACGAAGAACAACTATTTAATGGGGATCGTTTATATCGACGAGCGGTTCGGCATTGCCGTTTCCGACATCAGTACAGGCGACTTCCTGGTGACTGAAGTGGCGTCGGAACGGGAACTGGCGGATGAGATCAATAAATTCTGCCCGTCTGAAATTATCTGCAACGATGCATTTTTCGTATCCGGTGTGGACACCGAGGAGGTCAAGAACCGGTATCAGACAGTCATCTCTGCCCTTGACAGCCATTTCTTCTCGGATGAAGGCTGCAGGAAGATCTTAAAGGAACACTTTAAGGTCGGCTCACTCGATGGACTGGGACTGCAGGATTACGATACGGGAGTGATTGCGGCGGGGGCCGTCATGGAGTACATGTACGAGACCCAGAAGAGCACGCTGTCCCATATTACGACCATCACGCCCTATTCTACCGGGGAGTTTATGATTATCGATACTTCTACCAGAAGGAATCTGGAGCTTTTGGAGACCATGCGGGAGAAGCAGAAGAGAGGAACCCTTCTGTGGGTTCTGGATAAGACGAAGACGGCCATGGGAGCCAGACTTTTAAGGACTTACATCGAACAGCCGCTGATCCATAAGGACGATATCATCGCCCGCCAGAATGCCATCGAAGAGCTGAATATGAACTACATATCCAGGGAGGAAATATGTGAATACTTAAATCCCATCTACGACCTGGAACGTCTGATTGGCCGCATCAGCTATAAGACAGCCAATCCCAGGGATTTAATCTCCTTTAAGAATTCCCTGGAGATGCTTCCGTATATCAAAGATCTTATGGGAGAGTTCACGACTCCTCTGTTAAAAGAGCTCTGGGAAGAGCTGGATCCGCTGGAAGATGTTCATGATCTGGTCTCCCGAGCCATCGTGGATGATCCGCCTGTTTCCTTAAGAGACGGGGGAATCATAAAAGAAGGCTACCACGAGGAGACGGACAAGCTGCGCCATGCGAAGACGGAAGGAAAGACGTGGCTTGCACAGCTGGAGTCCAGAGAGCGTGATAAAACAGGAATCAAGAATCTGAAGGTCAAATACAACAAGGTGTTTGGATATTACTTCGAAGTGACGAATTCCTTTAAAGGGATGGTTCCGGACTACTTTGTCCGCAAGCAGACGCTGGCTAATGCCGAGCGGTATACAACGGATGAACTGAAGGAACTGGAGGATATGATCCTGGGGGCGGAGGACAAGCTCTATACGCTGGAATACGGCCTCTTCTGTGAGGTGAGAGACACCATTGCTGCCGAGGTTCTGCGAATTCAGCAGACGGCCCGGGCGATCGCAGGCATCGACGTGATGACCTCCCTTTCCGCAGTGGCCACAAAAAATAACTACGTAAAGCCGCGCATCAACGAAAAGGGCGTGATTGACATCAAGAACGGCCGCCATCCGGTGGTGGAGAAAATGATGCGGGATGATCTGTTTGTTGCCAACGATACGTATCTGGATAATACGAAAAACAGGCTTTCCATCATCACCGGCCCCAACATGGCAGGAAAATCAACATACATGCGCCAGACGGCCTTAATCGTTCTGATGGCGCAGCTGGGCAACTTCGTACCTGCAGATGAAGCCAATATCGGTATCTGTGACAGAATCTTTACCCGGGTGGGCGCCTCCGATGATCTGGCATCCGGCCAGAGCACCTTCATGGTGGAGATGACCGAGGTTGCCAATATTTTGAGAAATGCGACGAAGAACAGCCTGATCGTTCTCGATGAGATCGGCAGAGGAACCAGTACCTTCGACGGCCTGTCCATCGCCTGGGCGGTGGTGGAGCACATCAGCAATCCGAAGCTTCTTGGAGCCAAGACGCTGTTTGCCACCCATTACCATGAGCTGACGGAGCTCGAGGGAACCATAAACGGTGTCAATAATTACTGCATCGCCGTAAAGGAGCAGGGAGATGACATCGTATTTTTAAGAAAAATCGTGAAGGGCGGAGCGGACAAGAGCTACGGCGTTCAGGTGGCAAAGCTTGCAGGCGTTCCCGATTCCGTAATTGTACGGGCGAAGGAGCTTCTGGTGGAGTTAAGCGATGCGGATATCACGGCGAGGGCGAAGGAGATTGCGGAAGCAGGAGCGGGTACACCGAAGCATGCCGCCGTTCCCAGGCCGGATGAGGTGGATTTACAGCAGATGTCCCTGTTTGACACGGTTAAGGATGATGATATCGTCCGGGAACTGGGGGAACTGGAGCTGGGAAACATGACGCCCATTGACGCCCTAAACACATTGTACCGTTTACAGACGAAACTTAAGAACCGCTGGCAGTAAGACACAGTTACAATTCAGCCGTACGTCTGAATTGCCGCAAGAGATAAAGGAGCGATAAGCCATATGCCAAACATTACGCTACTGGATCAAAATACGATTAATAAGATCGCTGCGGGCGAGGTGATCGAGAGGCCGGCTTCTGTTGTAAAGGAGCTGCTGGAGAATGCCATCGATGCCAGAGCCACGGCGGTGACGGTTGAAATAAAAGAGGGGGGCACCACCTTTATCCGTGTGACCGACAACGGCTGCGGGATTCCGAGAGAAGAGGTTCCCCTGGCTTTTCTGCGCCATTCTACCAGCAAGATCAAGTCTGTGGAAGACTTATTTACGATTTCGTCCCTGGGCTTCCGCGGCGAAGCGCTTGCCAGTATTGCCGCTGTCTGCCAGGTGGAACTGATTACAAAGACCAGCGAAGCCCTGACGGGAAGCCGTTACCAGATTGAGGGCGGCATGGAACGGCCGCTGGAGGAGATTGGAGCGCCGGAAGGGACTACATTTATTGCAAGAAATCTGTTTTATAACACTCCGGCCAGAAGGAAATTCTTAAAAACACCCATGACGGAAGGGTCCCATGTAGCCGAACTGGTGGAAAAGATCGCACTTTCCCATCCGGAGATTTCAATTCGTTTTATCCAGAATAACCAGAATAAGCTGCATACCTCCGGAAACCACAATTTAAAGGACATCATCTATACGGTTTTCGGCAGGGAGATCGCGGCGAATTTACTGGAGGTGGAGGCGAAGAAGCAGGATATCTCCATCAGCGGCTTTATCGGGAAGCCCGTGATTGCAAGGGGAAACAGGAATTACGAAAATTATTTTATTAATGGGCGGTATATCAGAAGCAGCATCATATCGAAAGCCATAGAAGAGGCCTACAAGCCTTTTATGATGCAGCACAAGTATCCGTTTACCATGCTTCATTTCACCATTGAGCCTGAGCTTTTGGATGTCAATGTCCATCCGACCAAGATGGAACTGCGCTTCCGCGACGGAGAGATGGTGTACCGCATGGTCTATGACGCCGTTTCCGGGGCGCTGGCGCACAAGGAGCTGATTCCGGAAGTGGAACTGAATAAGGACAGGACGGATCAGGAGGCGAAGGAGGCGAGGAAACGCGAGCCGTCGCCGGAACCCTTTGAGCTTCGCAGGCTGGAGGCCATGAGCAGGCAGCAGGCGGCGTGTGCACCGGGATCGAAACGGCTGAAACCGGCAGAGCCGTCACTCATGAAAGATCCTGATTTTCTGGCTGAAAACTGGCTGAAGAAGCCGGCTGCGCCGCCAGAAACCAACCCTCTGCGCGGCCCGTCTCAGGAACCTGTCCCGAGCAGCCGGGAAGAAGCGGCGGCCGTTACAAAACCCGCTGCACCGGAAGGTGAAACTATTACACCGGAACATGATAATACAGCCGGAGCAGGAAAGCCGGAGCAGCTGGATCTCTTTGACGGAAAGCTTCTGGAGCCGAAATCAAGGCAGATGCACAAGCTGATCGGCCAGGTGTTCGATACCTACTGGCTGGTGGAATTTAACGAACAGCTTTACATTATTGATCAGCATGCGGCTCATGAAAAGGTTTTATATGAGAAAACCATGGCAACACTTAAAAACAGGGAATACTCATCCCAGATGCTGGATCCTCCTATCATTCTGACTTTGAATATGAATGAGGAGGTGCTGTTAAAAGAGCATATGAAGTATTTTTCGGACATGGGATTCGAGATTGAACCGTTTGGCGGCAGAGAATATGCGGTGAGAGGCGTTCCGGCCAACTTACTGTCCATTGCCAAAAAGGATTTGCTGATCGAGATGATTGACGGGCTCTCTGACGACGTTTCGACCCATAACCCTGACATCATTTATGACCGGGTAGCGACGATGTCCTGCAAAGCCGCAGTCAAAGGCGGAAACCGGCTGTCGGCGGCGGAGGCCAATGAGCTGATTGACCAGCTTTTGAATCTGGAGAATCCGTATGCGTGTCCTCACGGACGGCCGACGATTATCTCCATGAGTAAGTACGAGCTGGAGAAAAAATTTAAGAGGATTGTATCATGAAACCACTGATTATCTTGACGGGCCCCACGGCTGTGGGAAAGACAGCTCTGTCTGTCCGGCTGGCGAAAGCCGTTGGCGGGGAGATCATAAGTGCTGATTCCATGCAGGTGTACCGCCATATGGACATCGGCTCTGCCAAGGTGACACGGGATGAGATGGAGGGGATCCCCCACTATCTCATCGATATCCTGGAACCCACAGGAGAGTTTAATGTCGCCGTATTTAAAAAAATGGCGGCGGAGGCGGTCCAGGAGATCTATTCTCACGGCAGTATACCGATTGTTGTGGGAGGAACCGGTTTTTACATTCAGGCCCTTCTGTACGATATCGATTTTACGGAGCAGGGAGAGGAACGGGAAATCCGGGAGGAACTGGAACGGCTGGGAGAGGAACGGGGATCCGTTTTTCTGCACGATATGCTGGCGGAGATTGATCCGGAGGCTGCCATGGAGATTCATGCCAACAACCGGAAACGCGTGATCCGCGCCATTGAGTTTTACAGGCAGACGGGGGAGAGAATCTCCGAACACAACAGGCGGGAACGTCAGAAGCAGTCCCCTTATGACTTTTTGTATTACGTCCTCACAGATGACAGGAAGACACTCTATGAGCGGATTGACAGACGGGTTGACGGTATGATGGAGGCCGGACTGGTTCATGAAGTGGAACAATTAAGAGATATGGGCTGCACGAAGGACATGGTCTCCATGCAGGGACTGGGATACAAGGAAATTCTGGATTACCTGATGGGGAATACGACCCTCGACGAGGCAGCTGCTATTTTAAAGCGGGATACGAGGCATTTTGCGAAGCGCCAGATTACCTGGTTTAAGCGGGAGCGGGATGTGCGGTGGCTGAATCTGGAAGACTTTGGCTGCGACAGAGAAAAAGTTCTGGAGAAAATACTTCAGGATATCAGAGAAACATATGGATTGGAGACAGAAAATCATGGAAATGGATGCGATGTATGAGCAGCTTGGAATCGAAAAAAGGGTTCTGGAGTTCGGAAAGGAGATCGAAGAACATCTTTCTGAACGCTTTGCCGCGATTGATGAGACGGCGGAGTATAATCAGCTGAAGGTGATAAAAGCCATGCAGGACAACCGCGTCAGCGACATACATTTTGCCGCAACCACCGGATACGGCTATAATGATCTTGGCCGGGATACACTGGAAGATGTTTATGCCAGCGTGTTCCACACGGAGAGTGCCCTGGTGAGGCCGGGCTTAATCAGCGGAACCCACGCGCTTCACGTGGCGCTGTCCGGCAATTTACGGCCGGGTGATGAGCTTCTCTCGCCGGTGGGAAAGCCGTATGACACGCTGGAGGAGGTCATTGGAATCCGGGAGAGCACCGGCTCTTTAAAAGAATACGGAGTCGTCTACCGTCAGGTGGATTTACTTCCGGATGGAAGCTTTGATTTTGATGGAATTGCAAAGGCAATCAACGAAAAAACGAAGCTGGTGACAATCCAGCGTTCAAAAGGGTATGCGACCCGGCCGACCTTATCGGTGGAGCGGATTGGTCAGCTGATCGCCTTCATCAGGACGGTAAAGCCGGATGTCGTCTGTATGGTAGACAACTGTTACGGCGAGTTTGTGGAACGGATAGAACCGGCCGATGTGGGCGCGGATATGATGGTGGGGTCTCTCATCAAGAATCCCGGCGGCGGACTGGCGCCGATCGGCGGCTACATCGCGGGAAGGAAGGACTGCATTGACCGCGCCTCCTACCGTCTGACTGCCCCCGGCCTTGGGCGCGAGGTGGGAGCCAGTCTGGGACTGAATCAGTCCTTCTATCAGGGACTGTTCCTTGCGCCAACCGTGGTGGCGGGAGCCTTAAAGGGGGCAGTTTTTGCTGCCAATGTCTATGAAAAACTGGGATTCGCCGTGGTTCCCAACAGCACCGAGTCACGCCATGACATCATTCAGGCTGTGACCTTTGGAAAACCGGAGGGGGTTATCGCATTCTGCCAGGGAATTCAGGCGGCCGCTCCGGTGGACAGCTTCGTCACTCCGGAACCGTGGGCGATGCCGGGCTATGATGCGCCGGTTATCATGGCTGCGGGCGCCTTTGTGCAGGGAGCCTCCATCGAACTTTCGGCCGACGGACCGATAAAACCGCCGTACGCCGTATATTTCCAGGGCGGGCTTACCTGGTACCATGCGAAGCTTGGAATTCTCATGTCCATGCAGAAATTAAAGGATGCGGGACTGATTACGTTATAGGCAGCCATTCGGTTTCCGTTTCCAGCTATGGCGTGAAACGGTAAAAAAGTGTATACACGACAACGTTTCTATGATAGAATAACAAGACAGGCATGGATTTTCCTGCCAAAAACGAACGAGGGGTAGTAACAGATGAAACGAAAAAACTGCTGGGTACTGCTTCTTCTGGTGCTGACGGGGATTGTGCTGGGCGGATTTATCGGGACGATGGCGCAGGATGTATCCTGGTTGTCCTGGCTGAATTTTGGACAGTCCTTCGGTTTCGATTCTCCGTTAATCATTAACTTCGGTATTCTGGTCATCACCTTTGGCCTGAGTATCAGGATCACCATGGCAAGCATCATTGGAGTGGTATTGGCTCTCATTACTTATCGGTTCATTTAACATACATATGTCTTTGACACGTACCTGGAGAGTAGCGGACAGGAGACATATGAGCAGAATTACGATGAAAGACATACCGGCGGATGACCGGCCTTATGAGAAGTGTCTGCAGACCGGCCCTGAGAGGCTGAGCGATGCGGAACTTCTCTCCATCATCATCCGGACGGGATCCAGGGAAGACAGTTCCCTGGCCCTTGCACAAAAGATACTGGCCTTAAACTACCCCAGCGAGGGTATTTTAGGGCTTTTGCATCTTTCGCTCCCCGAACTGACTCAGATCAAGGGAATCGGAAGAGTGAAGGGAGCTCAGCTTCTCTGTATCGGAGAACTGTCAAAGAGAATCTGGAAGAAGGCAGTTCTGGAAGATGTGGCCTCCTTTACCAATCCGGAAGACATTGTCAACTACTACGTGGAAGACATGCGGCACATGGAGCAGGAACAGATCCGCATCATGCTGCTGAACACCAAGGGCGTGCTCTTAAAAGATGTGCTGGTTTCCCAGGGTACGGTGAACGCTTCCGTCGTTTCACCCAGGGAGATTTTCATTGAGGCGCTGAAATACCATGCCGTGAATTTGATTGTGGTTCATAATCATCCCAGCGGCGATCCGGCTCCCAGCAGGGAAGACATCACTCTGACCAGGAGAATTATGGAAGCCGGAGATTTAATTGGAATCCGTATGTTGGATCATATTATTATAGGAGATAATTCCTATACCAGTTTTAAGGAACGGGGAATCATTTAGATGGAATCGAAACGCAGTAAATACGTCCTGATTGCCTTAACGGTGATCTGTGTGCTTTTAATCGGCCTTACATCAATCCATGACGAGTGGCTGACGCCTTTGAGAACCGGAGTCGGTTATTTTCTGATCCCGGTACAGTCCGGAGTGAACCGGGTGGGCTCCGCTATTTACGATGAGATCATGGATTATACAAAACTGAAAGATGCTCTGGAAGACAACAAGGAGATGAAGGACATCATCACCCAGCTTACGGAGGAGAATACAAGGCTTCAGGCGGAGGAATTCGAACTGAAGCGGCTGAGACAGCTGTATGAGCTGGATCAGGAGTACGGCCAGTACCATAAGGTCGGGGCCAGAGTCATTGCCAACGACTCCAGCAACTGGTTCCAGGTGTTCCGTATCGACAAGGGATCGAAGGACGGAATCGCCGTGGACATGAACGTGGTTGCAGGCGGCGGCCTGGTGGGAATCGTCACGGATGTGGGCGCCAATTACGCCACAGTCCGTTCCATTATCGATGATTCCAGCCGTGTCAGCGCCATGGCGATCCAGTCCGGCGACGGCTGTATCGTGGCGGGCGACTTGACATTGTTTAAAGAAGGGCGTCTCCGCATTACCAATGTGCTGAAGGACAGTGATTTAAAGGATGGCGATAAGATCGTCACATCCAATACCAGCTCTGTCTTTGTGCCGGGCGTTCTGGTAGGCTATGCAGCGGAAATTACCAATGACACAAATAATGTGACAAAATCAGGTTATTTAATTCCGGCGGCGGAATTTGACAGTCTGCAGGAGGTTCTGGTCATTACGGACCTCAAAGCGAAGATGATGGAGGAGGCAGGCCCGGAAGACGGTTCCACCGAAGAGACACAGGCCGGCGGGAGTGAAGCGGATGAGGCTTCTTCGGAAGAAGAAACCACCGCGGCACAGTAGCAGCTATGATGACGGAGCGAAGTAACGATATTGAAAGGAGCAGGGGCGATGAAACGAATCATTTTTAATATACTTATGATTATTTTGGCCTTTACGGTTCAGAACTGCATTTTTCCACTGCTTCCTTTTCTGTCCGCATCTCCGAATCTGCTGCTGATTCTGACCTTTTCCTTTGGATTTATCCATGGAAAGGAGGCCGGTATGTACTACGGCCTTCTTTCCGGTCTTCTGATGGACTTATTTTACAGCGGCCCCTTCGGATTCTATACGCTTATTTTCGTTTATGTGGGATATGTAAACGGAATCTGTACCAGATACTACTATGAGGATTACATTACGCTGCCGCTTATTCTCAGCGTGGTCAATGACCTGGCGTATAATCTTTATATTTATGTGTTCCGGTTCCTGATCCGGAAACGTCTCGGAATCGGATATTACTTTATGAACTTAATGCTGCCGGAGATTATCTTTACGGTGGTTACAACACTGCTTATTTACCGTATTTTCCTGATGTTTAACCGTCATCTGGAAGAGATAGAAAAAAGAGGAGATTCATCGATTGTTTAGAGATTTATTAGACATCTTAAAAGACTTTTTGAAGAAAATCATATCGTCAAGACTCCTGGTTCTGGGAGTTATCTGTATCGCCATGTATGCAGGGCTCATCCATAAACTGTTCAATCTGCAGATTGTAAACGGAGAACAGGCGCTGAATGATTATATGCAGCTGACGGAACAGACGCTTACCACAGCGGGGACACGCGGTAATATCTACGACAGGAACGGAAAGGTGCTGGCTTATAATAAGCTGGCTTATTCCGTGACTGTTCAGGATACAGGTGCATATAAAACAACGGCGGATCAGAACGCCATGTATTTAAGGCTGGTCCGTATTTTGGAGAAGCATGGGGAAACGGTACAGGGAAAGTTTGAGGTTGCCCTCGACAGCAACGGGGATATGATCTATACATCCTCCTCGGAGGCTGCCAGGAAGCGTTTCCTGAGGGATTACTACGGATTAAAGAGTGTGGAAGAGCTGGATGACGAGGACAATAAGTATCCTTCCGCAATTTCAGCCAGAGAGCTGTTTGAGAAGGCGTTCACCACAGCAAAATTAAATGAGATGAAGGATGCCGACGGAAATCCGGTCACCATGACGGACCAGGAGGCGCTGGACATCATCAACATCAAGTATGCGCTGCGTCTGATGTCTTACCGCAAATACGAGGCGACAACGGTGGCGACACAGGTTTCTGACGAGACGGTTGCGGATGTCTTAGAGCACACCGCCGATCTGGCAGGAGTCAACGTGGAGGAAACCACGATCCGGGCCTATAATGACAGTATCGCATTCGCCCCCATTATCGGTTATACCGGCAAGGTACAGGAGGACCAGCTGGAAGAACTGAAAAAGAGCCGTCCGGACTATGACGTCAACGATATTGTGGGAACGACGGGGATTGAAGCCGCGATGGAGCAGGAACTTCAGGGAACAAAGGGAAGTAAGACGATCTACAAGGACAGCCGCGGGCGGGTCAGGGAGACTCTCAACGAGACGGAATCCAAGGCAGGCAATGATATCTATCTTACACAGATCGCAGGGCTGCAGACCGGTATTTACCATCTGGTGGAACAGTCTCTGGCCGGAGTTCTGTTAAAGACCATACTGCCCGGCGACGTGGAGATTACGAGTACCACGGACGGATCCAACATGAAGATACCGGTCAAGGACGCGTATTTCCAGCTGATTAATAATAATATTCTGTCTCTGAAGCATTTTGAATCGGAAGAAGCCTCAGATGTGGAAAAGAATATCAACAGTAAATTCTTATCCTCCAGGGATCAGATTTTTTCTGAACTTCAAAATGAGCTTATGAGCAGTCATCCGGCTACGTTAAAGGACTTAGACCAGGATCTGGCCGCCTATATGTATTATATCTACACGTATCTGGCAAGCCCGACCGTGGGCATTATTAAGGAGGACCTGATTGATCAGACGAGTCAGGAGTATCTGGCATGGAAAGCCGATGAGATCAGTCTGCGCGACTACCTGTATTACGGAATTGCAAACGGCTGGGTGGATACGACGAAGCTGGAGACCGGTTCCAAATATTCCAACGCTGACGATACCTTCCGGACCCTGGTGGATTATGTTCTCGCGGAACTGAAGGAAGACCGGAATTTTACAAAGAGAATTTACCGTTATCTGATCAACGACGACGTTATCACGGGACAGGAACTGTGCCTGGCGCTGTTTGACCAGGGAATTCTGGAATACAATGAGGAAGACATCAACCAGTTAAAGGCAACCGGAGATGCCTATGCCTTTCTGATGAAGAAGATATCCACCCTGGAGATCACGCCGGCACAGCTGGCGCTGGCTCCGTGCAATGCGGGCGTGGTGGTAACGGATATCAGGACGGGAGAGGTGCTGGCCCTCGTATCCTATCCGGGATATGATAATAACCGGATCGGTGACAGCGCCTATTTCAGCCAGCTTCAGAATGATTTGTCACTGCCGCTGTACAACAATGCGACCCAGGCAAAGAAGGCGCCGGGTTCTACCTTTAAGCCACTTACGGCTGTTGCCGCACTGGAGGAACACGTCATCGGCATCGATGATACGATCGAGTGTACCGGACGGTATGAAGAGATTGATACACCGATTAAGTGCTGGATCTATCCGGGGCGCCACGGCCCGTTAAATATGGTTGGCGGCCTGCTGAATTCCTGCAACTTTTTCTTTGCGGATCTTGGTCACAGGCTGTCCATGGATGCCGAAGGAAACTACGTTCCGTCTCTCGGACTGGATAAGCTGCACAAGTATGCGGCCATGTTCGGTCTGGATCATAAATCCGGCGTGGAAATCGACGAGCTGGAGCCTCAGATTTCGGACATCGATCCGGAGCGTTCCGCCATGGGGCAGGGAAACCACGCTTATACCAATGTACAGTTATCGAGATATGTGGCGGCCATCGCCAGCAGGGGAAATGTTTTCGAACTCAGTTTACTGGATAAGATCACGGATTCTGAAGGTAATCTGATTAAAGATTATACCCCTGAGATTTCTTCTCATATTGACGCGGCGGATTCAACGTGGGATACTGTACAGCAGGGAATGAGGGAGGTTATCGCCAGTGGTACGGCGAAGAAGCTGTTTGCTGATCTGGAGGTTCCGATTGCAGGCAAGACCGGTACGGCTCAGGAGGCAAAGAACAAACCGAACCACGCCTTCTTTATTTCCTATGCGCCATATAACAATCCGGAGATCTGTGTGACCGTGAACATTCCGTACGGATATTCGGCTTCGAATGCCGCTAATATTGCAAAAAGCGTGTATCAGTATTATTATGGTGAAATTGATCTGGAATCAATTCTGAATGCCGGTGCGCGTGACGCGGCGAATGTCACGATTCGCGATTAAGAAGGGGAAGAGAAAAGGTCAGGTGGATATGATGCATAATACCGTAGTGATTAAAAGCAACAAGGCGGGCATGACCGTTTATCTGGAGCCGGAGGTCCCGTTTCAGACGCTTCTTGCCGATATTGGCAGGAAGTTTGGAGACAACACAAAATTCTGGGGTTCGGCTCAGATGACGCTGACGCTGGAGGGAAGAAAACTGACGGCGGAAGAGGAATTTGCGGTTGTTAACCAGATTATGGAGAATTCCAATTTAGAGATCGTCTGCCTCGTTGATACGGACGCAAACCGCATCGAACGCTGCGAAAAAGCACTGAATGAGAAACTGATGGAGCTGTCCTGCCAGACGGGACAGTTCTTTAAAGGCAATTTACAGGACGGAGAGACGCTGGAATCGGAAGCCAGCATCATTATCATCGGAGATGTGGAGCGAGGCTCCAGGGTCATAGCGAAAGGGAACGTGATCGTACTCGGTGCGCTTAAGGGCACCGTATGCGCCGGAGTTGCGGGCAATGAGGCCGCAGTGATTGTGGCATTAACCATGGCGCCGACGCAGCTTCGCATTGCGGACTGTACCTCCAGGCTGGACGGCCGGGGGAAGAAGCTGAGCCGCGGACCGATGACTGCTTCACTGGATGAAAATAAAGTCTCTATCAAACCAATGAAAAAAAGTGTGGAAATATTCCGAAAATTAATGTAGAATAGAATATGGATTGAATCAGGAGGATATGAGATGAGTGAAATCATTGTCATTACTTCCGGAAAAGGCGGGGTAGGCAAGACAACAACCTCTGCCAATGTTGGTACCGGCCTGGCCATTCTGGGGAAAAAGGTAGTTCTTATCGATACGGATATAGGACTGCGGAACTTAGATGTGGTCATGGGACTGGAAAACCGCATTGTCTACAATCTTGTAGATGTGGTAGAAGGCAACTGCCGTATGAAGCAGGCCCTGATAAAAGACAAAAGATATCCAAATCTGTTTTTACTTCCATCGGCTCAGACCAGGGACAAGACCTCTGTGAATCCGGGCCAGATGGTGAAGCTTGTTGATGATCTGCGGGAGGAGTTCGACTACGTTCTTTTAGACTGCCCGGCAGGCATCGAGCAGGGCTTTCAGAATGCTATCGCAGGCGCAGACAGAGCGCTTGTGGTGACGACACCCGAGGTTTCGGCGATCCGTGACGCGGACCGTATTATCGGGCTGTTGGAGGCTTCCGGCATGAAGACCATCGATCTGGTGGTGAACCGGATCCGTATGGATATGGTGAGACGCGGGGATATGATGTCCCTCGACGATGTGATGGACATTCTGGCCATCGACATCATCGGTGCCGTCCCGGATGACGAGGACATTGTCATATCCACCAATCAGGGCGAGCCTCTGGTTGGCATAGGAACACCGGCCGGACAGGCTTATATGGACATATGCAAACGCATAACCGGCGAAACGGTGCCGCTTCAGAACGTGGCGGCGCGCGGAGGGTTTTTCTTTAAGCTTTCCAGCCTCTTAAAGAGAGCGTAGGAGGGATGAGATGAGCCTGTTTCCTGTATTCCGTAAGAAGAATTCAGGAGAGATTGCAAGAAATCGTCTGAAACTTTTGCTGGTTGCGGACAAGGCGGACTGTTCTCCTGAAGTAATGCAGATGATAAAAGACGACATGATCCATGTGATATCGAGATACATGGATGTTGATTCCGACAGAATAGAGATACAGATGACGAAGATGAAGCAGCCGGACTGCGACAGCTACATGCCGGTGCTTTACGCGAACATCCCTATTCGTGATATACCTGACAAGGGGATATACTGACTATGCTTTTTGACTACAATTTTAAATACTATAATTACCGTTTAGTACTTTACATGGTGGCGTTATCCGTTATTGGAATCCTCGTGGTTGCAAGTGCATCCGGACAGGACTCCTCGACGGTTACAAAACAGATAATCGGTATTATGGTGGGCTTTGCCCTGGCCATAGGGCTTTCCATCATCGATTATCATAGAATTATTAATTTATATGCGCTGGATTACGCAGTATGCATCCTTCTTTTGGGTGCGGTGCTGGTGATGGGGCACACGGCGGGAGGAGCTACAAGGTGGATCGACGTTCCGGGTATCGGGCGGATACAGCCTTCCGAGTTCGTGAAGATCGGGCTTATCGTATTCTTTTCCTGGTATTGGAATAAATATCAGGAAAAGATGAATATGCCTGTTATGGTGGGGATTGCGGCCATACTGGCCGTGATACCCATCGCTCTTATCTTTGCGGAGCCGAACCTGTCGACCAGTCTTGTGGTCATTGTCATCATACTCTGTATGGTGTATACAGCTGGAATCAGCTACCGCTGGATTGGCGGCGTGCTTGCGGTTGCCATACCTGCAGGCGCATTGTTTATCTATCTGCTGACGCAGGGGTTAATCCCCTTTATCCACGATTACCAGGCGAGACGTATTCTGGCGTGGATCTATCCGCATGCGGAACAGTATGCGGAAAATATGTATCAGCAGAAGAATTCTATCATGGCAATCAGTTCCGGACAGCTTCAGGGAAAGGGACTTTTTAATACGACGATTGCATCCGTAAAGGATGGAAACTGGCTGGGAACCACCGGCGAAACGGATTTCATCTTTGCTATCATCGGAGAGGAGCTGGGTTTTATCGGCGGGGTGACCGTCATTGTGCTCTTCGGTCTCATCGTATTTGAGTGTCTTCGCATGGCATATAAATCCAGAGACATGGCGGGGCGGCTGATCTGCACCGGCATGGCGGCGCTTATCGGATTTCAGGCTTTTGCCAATATCGCCGTAGCGACACAGATTTTCCCAAATACAGGCCTTCCGCTTCCCTTTATCAGCTCGGGAGTCAGCTCCCTGATCAGTATTTTTATCGGGATGGGCCTTGTTCTGAATGTTGGATTGCAACGCAAAATTGGTAATTATTAAGGAGGTATATCGTTATGAATATAGGATTAGTTGCACATGATTCAAAGAAAAAACTGATGCAGAACTTCTGCATCGCCTACCGGGGGATTTTAAGCAAACACACCCTGTATGCGACAGGGACCACTGGACGTCTGATTGAAGAGGTCACGAATCTAAATATCCACAAGTATCTGGCTGGTCATTTAGGCGGTGAGCAGCAGCTGGGAGCACAGATTGAGCACAACGAGATCGATCTGGTAATCTTTTTAAGAGACCCGCTCTCAACAAAGGCCCATGAACCGGATCTTGTTAATATCATGAAAACCTGCGACATGCACAACATTCCGCTGGCAACCAATTTAGCAACTGCAGAGCTCTTAATCAAATCTCTGGACCGCGGCGACTTAGAGTGGCGTGAGATGTATAAGTAGGAGTCTGTAAGTGAAGAAGAAAATTACGATGAAAGCCGGCTGCGCATTTTTATGCGTGACGATGCTGTCGGGGTGTTCCAGCTTCAAAAAACTGGATGATCCCTATGATTTTGCGCAGAGGACGGCACTATATGAAGGACATACGCTTTCGGACCGGGCAGAGAGTTTTGCACATGATCTCTGTGTCGTCACGGCGGATACTCCATCCTCAGATCAGGCGGTTACCGCGGAAGCGGCGGCGGTCTTTGACCTGTCGGATAAAACGGTGATTTTCGGAAAAAATCCTTTCGAAAAGCTGTATCCCGCCAGTATCACGAAAACCATGACGGCTCTGCTGGCGATCAAATACGGGAATCTGTCCGATGAGGTTACGGTACCGGAGGAAGCTGTGATCACGGAGAGCGGCGCCACCTTATGCGGGATTAAACCGGGCGATAAACTGACCATGGAGCAGCTGCTCTACGGTCTTATGCTGCCTTCCGGAAACGATGCCGGTGCTGCAATCGCAGTTCACATGGATGGCAGCATTGAAAAATTTGCTGACCGGATGAATGAAGAGGCCAGAAAGCTTGGAGCGACAGGGACTCATTTTGTCAATCCCCACGGCTTAAACGATGAAAACCACTATACGACCGCGTACGATCTGTATCTGATTTTCAATGAGGCTATGAAATATCCTGATTTCAGGAAGGTGATCGGCACATCGTCCTATGATGCTGTCTACGCTCTGGCTTCGGGAGAGACGACGACAAAGACCTGGAAGCAGAGCAACTGGTATATGACCGGTGAACGGAATATGCCGGAAGGACTGACTGCGCTGGGAGGCAAAACAGGCACGACAAGGGCTGCCGGAAGCTGTCTGATCATGGCCAGCAGCGGCTCTTCGGGTATGGAATATATTTCCGTAGTCTTAAAAGCCCCTGATAGAACGGGCCTTTACGATAATATGTCAAATATATTGAATAAAATTGTAGATTAGTCGTTGCGTTTTATGGGGATTTGTACTATAATTACTTTAATATTAATAGACTTTTTATACAAATCATATAACTCAAGGAGGAGATCGCTATGGTGCAGATAATAGCAGGAAAAAAGGGTAAGGGGAAGACAAAACATCTGTTGGACAGGGCCAATTCCGCCATCAGGGATTCCAAGGGATCCATCGTCTATTTAGACAAGAGTTCCAAGCACATGTATGAGTTAAGCAACAAGATCCGTCTCATCAATGTCAATGAGTACCCGATTAAATCGAGTGAAGGGTTTATTGGATTTATCTGTGGAATCATTTCACAGGATCACGATTTGGAAATGATGTTTTTAGACAGCTTTTTAAAACTGTCGTGTTTAGAGGGTGAAGATATTACAGACACCATTACGACTTTGGAAAGAATTGGTGAAAAGTATCACGTGACCTTTGTTCTCAGCGTATCCATGGACGCGGAGAATCTGCCTGAGAAAGCACAGGCCGATGTGGTTGTTTCATTATAATCATACATAGACAAAAGAGGAACGTATCTGACTAACGTTGAGGGTATTGGCGGGAGTCAGATGCGTTTTTTGTTTTTTGGCGGAGGGACGCGGACGTGCCGGAGTCTTGCCGGAAAAGCGGCGGGGGACGGGCGGAGTCCTGGCTCATGTTCCCTCGGGGGCAGGCTCCAGGCCCGGAGAGGACGCTGCGCAGGGGGATCGGGCAAATTCCGCCGAACTCCTGATGAGTTCGCCTCCATGTCCCCTTTCGTCCGGGCGTTGATCGCCCTCCCTCACCCCCTGCTCCGCGCCCTCTCCGGACCAGGAGTCTGCGACCCTCGGTAAAATTCGCCAGGACTCCGTCCGTCCCCCGCCGCTTTTCCGGCAAGACTCCGGCACGTCCGCTGACTTTCTCCCGCTAAAAGGGTTTTGATAATAGACAGATATGGCTAGTAATTTCTTTCTTTTAAATTTTGCCGCTTGGTCATTTAAAAAATAAAGCTGGAAAAAACCAGCGGACGTGACATAGACTTGGCGGAAAGGAGTCATGGAGCGGGTGGGGAGGTTTGGCGATTTTTACCGAGGGTCGATGTGCCTTAGCCGGGAGAGGGCATGGAGCAGGAGGTGAAGGAGGGTGATCAACACCCGAGTGAAAGGGGACATGGAGGCGAACTCATCAGGAGTTCGGCGGAATTTGCCCGATCCTCCTGCGGAATGTCCTCTCCGGGCTTAGGCACATCCCCCGAGGGAACATGAGCCAAACCTCCCCGCCCGCTCCATGACTCCTTTCCTCACAACCTAAACCTCGTCCGCGTATTCTCCGCGTATCTTCCGCGTATCTTTCGCTTGAACTTTTTGCATTTACCTCTTATAATAACTAGAAGGGAAAGGAGGCGCTCTCTTGGCACAACAAAAGGTAAGGCCCCGAAAGAAGGAGGCGGCCCCGAAAAAAAAGAATAAAAAGATCATTAAATACAGGAAGCCGCTTCATATCAATGTCGGAATGATCATCTTTGCATTGATTTTTGTTTATATGGTGTTCAGCGTCTATACCTACATACGGAGGGACAAGATCCAGTTCTATGAAGTACAGGAAGGAAGCATCGTGAATAATACCGATTATACCGGTATTATTTTGAGAGAAGAAGAGGTGAAGACTGCCGACAGATCCGGATACATTAACTATTATGTCCGGGAAGGAAAAAGGGCGTCGGTGGGAACTCGGATCTATTCCATTGATGAAACGGGAAATATCGCGTCATTCCTGGAAGAAAATATGGAGGAAGGCGTTACGCTGACGGCGGAGAATCTGGCTGATTTAAAAAAACAGCTGACGGTATTCAGTCTTACGTATGATGATAACCGGTTTAATTCGGTATACGATACGAAGTATTCGCTGGAAGCTGACGTGATGGAATACATGAATTTTAATGCGCTTGATCATGCGGGTAACCTCCTGGATGAGGCGGGAATTAATTTCCAGCAGGTGCGGGCCGATGAGGCGGGCGTTGTCTCCTACGGCGTGGATACTTATGAGAGTCTTAATATTTCTGGTATTTCGGAGGCGGTATTTGACCGCAGTAAGTATACGAAGACGATTACAAAGGCGGGGAATCTGATTGAAAAAGGGATTCCTGTCTATAAGATGATTACGTCGGATTTGTGGTCGGTGGTATTTCCGATGAGTGATGACGATGTGAAGGCGTATGGCGATAAGACGAGCCTGACAGTTACCTTTTCCGGTCATGACTTAAAAGCCGCAGGTAATTTTTCGATGATTACCGGAACGGACGGGAAACCGTACGGCAGACTGGATTTTGACAAATATATGGTTCAGTTTGCTTCGGACCGCTATGTGGATTTTGAGATTATCTCTGATAAGGTGGACGGGCTGAAGATTCCGGCCAGCGCTGTGACGACGAAGGATTTCTATCTTGTTCCCATGGAGTATTTGACCCAGGGCGGAGACAGCTCCGAAAGCGGATTTAACAAGGAGGTCTATTCGGAGTCCGGAAGCTCTGTGGTATTTGTTCCGGCGACGATCTATTATTCCGAAGAGGACAACTACTATATTGAGATGGGCGGAGAGAATGGCTTTAATGCCGGCGATTATATTGTGAAGCCGGATTCTACGGACCGCTATCAGATTGGGGCGAGCGCGTCCTTACAGGGTGTATACAATATCAATAAGGGATATGCCGTGTTCAAGCAGATCGATGTGCTGGCGTCCAATGATGAATACTATACGATAAAGAAGAATATGACGTACGGTCTGGCTGTATACGATCACATTGTTCTGGATGCGTCGACAGTCAGTGAAGGGGAATTAATCTATCAGTAAAGAGGTGCTGCAATATGGTAAAAGAAAATCTGGAAGAGGTAAACAGACGGATTTCGGAGGCCTGCAGACGGGCAGGAAGAAACCGTGAGGATGTGACGCTAATCGCTGTCAGCAAGACGAAACCGGTCTCCATGCTGGAAGAGGCGTATGAGACGGGCATCCGGGATTTTGGTGAAAATAAGGTTCAGGAGCTGTGTGAGAAGCATGAGGTGCTTCAATCGGATATCCGCTGGCACATGATTGGCCATTTACAGCGAAACAAGGTGCGCCAGGTGATTGATAAGACCGTCCTGATCCACAGCGTGGATTCTGTCAGACTCGCAGCCCAGATCGAAGAGGAGGCTGCAAGAAAGGGGATTTCCACAGACATTCTACTGGAGGTAAACGTGGCGGAGGAGGAGAGCAAATACGGCTTCCGCCTGGCAGAAACGGAGCAGGCGATGAGGGAAATTGCAGCATTTCCCCATGTGCATATCCGGGGATTGATGACAATTGCGCCTTTTGTAGACAATTCCGAAGAAAATCGGCCAATTTTTAAAAAATTATATCAATTTTATGTTGACATGCGTGGAAAAAACATTGATAATGTTACTATGAGTATGCTCTCAATGGGTATGACCGGAGACTATGAAGTAGCGATAGAGGAAGGAGCAACTCTGGTAAGAGTCGGTACCGGCATTTTTGGTACAAGATATAAGATTGGAGAGAATGAAGGATGAGCATAATTAGCAAATTGCTGGAGAGTGTGCATTTAAACGGTGACGATGAAGAGGATGACTACTACTTAGATGACGATTACGAAGATGAAGACGACAGACCTGCCAGAAAAGGACTCTTTGCCAAAAAAGATGACGATGACTATTACGATGATGAGGAAGAGTACGATCAGAAACCGCGCTTTCTGTCACGTTCTCCCAAGGTAGTACCGATGAAACAGCGCTCCATGATGGAAGTATCCATGGTGAAGCCGACGTCCATCGAGGATGCCAAAGAGATTTGTGACTATATGCTGGCCGGGAAAGCAGTAGTGCTGAACATGGAAGGAATCCATACGGAAGTGGCACAGAGAATTATTGATTTTACATCGGGTGCGACATACTCTATGAACGGCAATCTGCAGAAGATCTCGAATTACATATTTATAGCAACTCCGGAATCCGTAGAGCTTTCCGGTGATTTTCAGGACTTGCTGAATAATGGTACGCTGGATATGGGCGGAATGAATCTTCGTCTGTAGCCATGGCGATAAAAGACAATCAGAATTTATGTATAGTACAAGCAGACAATCTTCCAATCACCGGCCTGCCGGCGCCGCGGTATTTTTCGTGACGGGGACCGCCAGGAAGGAAGATTGTTTGCTTTCTATTTTACTTTGGAGGAGCCGCATGATGGAGAAAAGAATTCCGGTACACATGGATGGAAAAAAAGTTTACGATATTGTAATGGAACAATCCTTCGGACAGCTGGAGGAAGAACTGCGCGTGATGAATCTGGGGGACCGGAAGATCTGTGTCGTCACGGATTCCAACGTGGCCCCACTCTATTTGGAGGAAGTGGAGCGAATCGTGTCAGCCTGCTGCAGGAAGACGGAACACTTCATTTTTCCGGCAGGGGAGGAGAATAAGAATTTAAATACGGTGAAGGATCTCTATGAGACCCTGATTTTAAAGAAGTTTGACCGCCATGATTATCTGCTGGCCTTAGGCGGCGGTGTAGTGGGAGATTTGTGCGGCTTTGCGGCTGCCACGTATTTGAGGGGGATTTCATTTATTCAGGTTCCCACCACCCTTCTTTCCCAGGTGGATTCCAGCATTGGAGGGAAGACCGGGGTTGATTTTGATGCCTATAAGAATATGGTGGGCGCCTTCCATATGCCGAAGCTGGTCTATACGAATATTTCTACACTGAAAACCCTTACCGACGTTCAGTTCTCTTCCGGTATGGGGGAGATTATCAAGCATGGCCTGATTAAAGATGCGGCATACTATGATTGGCTGGGAGAACACTGGCAGGAGATCAATGAGAGGAATTTGTCTGTCTGTGAGGAGATGGTGCTGATCAGCAACCGGATTAAGCGCGATGTCGTGGAGGCGGATCCGACGGAACAGGGAGAACGTGCACTGTTAAATTACGGTCATACGCTGGGCCATGCGATTGAAAAGCTGGCTGGTTTTAAACTGATGCACGGCCACTGTGTGGGGCTGGGCTGTATCGCGGCGATGGGCATCTCTGCAGCCAGGGGCACAATGCCGGAAGAGGCGCTTACGAATTTGAAAGAGAGAATGGAGCGTTTTCACATGCCTCTTACAGTCAGCGGACTTTCAGCTGAGGATATTATTGAAACGACGAAGAGCGATAAAAAAATGGATTCCGGAACGATCCGTTTTGTTCTGCTGGAAGAGGTGGGTAAGGCTTATCTCGACAGGACCGTTACGGATGATGAAATGAATGCGGGACTCTCACGCATTTTGGCATAAGGAGACTTACATGAAACAGAAAGCAAAACTTGTTACAGGACTTATCATAGGATTTCTGGCGGCAATCGGGCTGGATCAGTGGACGAAGCTGCTGGCGGTGAATCATTTAAGGAACCAGCCGCCTTACGTGATCTGGGATGGGGTATTTGAATTTTTGTATTCGGAGAACCGCGGCGCGGCCTTTGGAATGCTCCAGGGAAAACAGTGGTTTTTCCTGATTATCGCGGTGATTGTGGTGGCTGCGGCTGTGTACGCGGTTTTCCGCATGCCGGCTTCGAAAAAGTATCTGCCGCTGCATTTGATCGCCATGTTTCTCTCTGCCGGAGCGATAGGAAACATGATCGACCGGTTTACGAGGGGGTATGTGGTGGACTTTTTGTATTTCAAACTGATTGATTTTCCCATCTTCAATGTGGCGGACTGCTATGTGACGGTGTCCATGTTTTTCTTTATCCTGCTGTTCCTGTTTCTGTATAAAGAAGAGGATTTGAATTGCCTGTCAGGCCGGAAGGAAAGGGAAGCGGATTGAAACAGCAGTTTGTGGTAGAAGAGGAAGATAAAGCCATCCGTATCGATAAATACTTGTCAGAACGGTGTCCTGAGCTCTCCAGGTCTTATCTTCAGAAGCTTCTGAAGGCAGAGGCTGTATTTGTAGGCGGAAAGCCGGTTAAGAGCAATTATAAGACGGCGGCCGGAGACTTGATCGAATTGGAGGTTCCGGAGGCTGTAGAGCCCGAAATCGTTCCGGAGGAGATGGATCTGGATATCCTGTATGAAGACTCCGATATTATTCTGATCAATAAACCGAAGGGGATGGTGGTGCATCCTGCGGCGGGACATTACAGCGGAACTCTGGTAAACGGCCTGATGGCCCACTGCCGGGCTGATTTATCCGGCATCAACGGCGTGATGAGACCGGGAATCGTCCACCGCATCGATATGGATACGACAGGCGTTCTCATCGTCTGCAAAAACGATATGGCGCATAACTCCATTGCTGAGCAGTTGAAAGTGCACTCCATAACGAGAAAGTATTATGCCGTGGTTCACGGCGTGATGAAGGAGGATGAGGGGACTGTAAGCGGGCCCATCGGCCGCCACCCGGTGGACAGAAAGAAGATGTGCATTAATGAAAAAAACGGCCGGGATGCCGTGACCCATTACCGTGTGCTCGAGCGCTTCCGCCAGTTTACGTATGTGGAATGCCGATTGGAGACGGGGCGTACCCATCAGATCCGCGTTCATATGGCAAGCATCGGGCATCCGCTTCTGGGAGACGCGGTATACGGTCCGGCGAAGTGTCCTTATAAACTTACCGGGCAGACACTGCATGCGGGAGTGCTGGGGATCGTACATCCGAGAACCGGTGAATATATGGAGTTTACGGCTCCGCTGCCGGAGTATTTTGAAGAATTATTAAGGAAATTACGTACCACCTAGAAGAGTTTCTGGGTGGTATTTTTAAAGAAACTGTTAAAAATATATAAATATATAGATTTTTCTGAAACTTTGATGTATAATAAGCATATAAGATAACTGGAAGGAGCGGTCTATATGAGCGGAAATTTAGTAATTACAATAGGAAGACAATGCGGTAGTTCCGGTAAGATCATCGGACAGAAGTTAGCCGAGGAGATGGGTGTTAAGTGCTATGATAAGGAATTACTTGCACTGGCAGCCAAGAACAGCGGTTTATGCGAGGAATTATTTGAGACTCATGACGAGAAGCCGACTAACAGCTTTCTGTATTCCCTGGTTATGGATACATATTCCATGGGATATACGACGTCCGGCTATATGGATATGCCGATTAATCATAAGATATTTCTTGCACAGTTTGATACCATCAAACAGCTGGCAGATCAGGAATCCTGTGTAATCGTCGGACGATGCGCCGATTATGCACTGGCAGACTATCCGAAGGTCGTGTCTGTGTTTATCACGGCCAGCGACGAGGACCGCATCGCTTCCCTGAAGAAGCTTTATAATGTGGAAGAAGCAAAAGCAAAAGATATTATGGTAAAGACGGATAAAAAACGTGCGAGCTACTATAATTACTATTCCAGCAAGAAGTGGGGCGATACGAGAAGTTACGACCTCTGTATTAACCGGAGCGCGGTGGGTGTGGACGGCGCGGTGAAGATGATTCGTGCGTTTGCGGAAACCAAGCTGGAATGGCTGAAAGAGAATTCATAAAGACAAACAAATGTGTGACCCGGCAACGGGTGCATCAGGGATACAGAGAACGGCCGCAGGAGGAATTGGCGATCCTGCGGCCGTTCTCTGTTTTTATTCCACGGTAACGGATTTGGCCAGATTTCTTGGCTGATCCACATCGAGGTTCTTGCCGGTGGAGGCGTAGTAGGCGATCAGCTGAAGGACAACCGCGATGGGGAAGACGGTAAAACGATCGCCGATCTTCGGAATGCGGATATGAATATCGGCGATCCCTCCGTCTAAGACGGCATCCTCCCTGGTGATGAGAATCACGAAGGCGCCGCGTGCCTTCACCTCCCGGATGTTGGAGATGGTCTTCGCAAAGACTTTTTCCTGTGTGGCAATGGCGATAACGGGCACCTCCTCCGTGATCAGGGCGATGGTGCCATGCTTCAGTTCTCCGGCTGCATAGGCTTCCGCGTGAATATAGGAGATTTCCTTCAGCTTCAGAGCACCCTCCAGGGAGAAGGCGTAATCCAGCCCCCGGCCGATAAAAAATGCATCGGATTTGTTGATCAGATGTGTGACCAGGGCTTTGATGGAATCTTTCTGAGCAATCATGGCTTCCATGGCCGGAATGGCATCTAACAGCTTTTTCATGAAATCGGCGGCCTGGGAGACGCTGTATTTGCCGCGTACGAGGGCCATACGGCAGCCGATCATATAAAGGGCGGCCAGCTGCACGGAATAGGCTTTTGTGCTGGCTACAGCGATTTCAGGGCCGGCATGGGTATAGAGGGTGTAATCGCTCTCACGGGCGATCGTGGACCCTTTTACATTGACGATGGATAATGCGGCAGCGCCGTAATTTTTCGCCAGTCGCATGGCGGCCAGCGTATCGATGGTCTCTCCGGACTGGGAGATGATGATGACCAGTGTATCTTCGCCGATCAGCGGCTCCTCATAACGGAATTCCGATGCCACCGATACGGTAACGGGGATTCTCAGAAGCGGTTCCATCATGCTTCTGGCCACCATCCCGGCATGCATGGCGGTACCGCAGGCGACGATGTGAATCTGGGAACAGGATGTAAAGACATCGTCGGGGATCTGATCATCGGTAAAATCGGGCAGTCCCTTGTTCAGACGGGGGAGTATGGTGTTCCTCAGCGCCTCCGGCTGTTCGTGGATCTCCTTCAGCATGAAATGGGGAAAGCCGTTTTTCATGGCGGCATCCATGTTCCAGTTGACTTCCATCAATTCGGGCATCTCCTCGTGGCGGTGGAGATTGTAGAGATGGACTTTATAGGAGGTCAGACGCACGATGTGATCTTCCGGGACGACAAAGTACTGCCGCGTATAGGGAATGAGCGCCGTTAAGTCGGAGGCTACGAAGGAGCCTGAACGCGTGTAAGCCGCTACGAGAGGACTTACGTTCCGGATGGCATAAATCTCTCCAGGATAGTCTTCGAACATGATACAGAAGCTGTAAGAGCCTCTAATTAAGGCGACAAGACGGGTGATGGCCTCCAGCGGGTCTCCCTGGTAGAGACTGTCGAGCACCCAGGCAGCCACTTCGCTGTCCGTCTCGGAGTGAAGCCTGCCCTGTAAGTGAAACTGTTCGGTCAGCTGATGGTAGTTTTCAATGATTCCGTTGTGTACCAGAGTTACCTTTCCTGCCTGATGGGGATGGGTGTTCTGAGTCGTCACTCCTCCGTGGGTCGCCCACCTCGTATGGCCCAGGCCGCAGTGGGAGACATCTGTAATCCGTTCCATTGTCTCCCTTAAGTTTGCCACCTTGCCGGTCCGGCGAACCAGGCAGATGTGGGAGTTCTCCATGCAGAGTGCGACTCCGGCACTGTCGTACCCGCGGTATTCCAGCTGGGAAAGTCCGTTTAAAAGTATTTTCTTAGAGTCAAGGGGTCCTGTATAACCAATAATTCCACACATAATTGTTAATCTCCTCTCATTTTTCCTGAAAAATGCCGCACAAAAAAGAGACTGTCTGTTTCTCGTCTTTGAGAACGGCAGCTTTTTCAGCTTTGGTTTTTCATTTTGTCGGTTAGTCTGTAATTTTTATCTGTTATGCTGTTCTGTCGTATCAGTCCGGTTCCTGTCCGTTTGTTTTGCGGTTACCCGCATATTTCGTTCAGGATACACGCCCGGATGGCATGGAAGAGCATCCGCCGAATTCTTCGATAAACTCTTCTCCTCGTTAACCTTCAGTACCGGTTTTCACCGTTCACGCTCGTACTTACAGGTGCATGGCGCTTAGCTTTGCTATTGAAATTTATGCCTCCTCATAAATTTAGTCTATTATATCCCGAACTGTATGGTGCGTCAATAGACGGTTTACAACGTTTTTACTTAAACTTTCTTTTTCATTTTACATTACTCTTATAAAATTAGAGCATACCGGAAAGAAAAGGAAGGGAATGTGATGGCGAGTTTATCGTTGGTAAATGTGTGCAAAACCTATAAGAATGGTTTTGAGGCGGTGAAGAATGTGAGCCTGGATATCAGGGATCGGGAATTTCTGATACTGGTGGGACCGTCGGGGTGCGGGAAGTCGACCACACTCCGGATGATCGCCGGGCTGGAGGACATTTCCTCCGGCCAGCTCTGGATTGACGGTCAGCTGGTCAACATGCTGGAACCAAAAAACAGAGATTTGTCCATGGTGTTTCAGAACTACGCGCTGTACCCTCATATGACGGTGTATCAGAATATGGCGTTTGGGCTGAAAGTGCGGAAGACTCCTAAGGAGGAGATTGACAGACGGGTGAGGCAGGCGGCGAAGATCCTGGACATCGCCCACCTTCTGGACCGAAAGCCCCACGCGCTGTCTGGTGGCCAGAAACAGAGAGTGGCGATCGGCAGTGTGATTGTAAGACAGCCCAAAGCGTATCTGATGGATGAACCCCTGTCCAACTTAGATGCAAAGCTGCGGTCGCAGATGAGAGTGGAGCTCTCCAAACTGCACCGGGAACTGGGGGCTACCGTGATCTATGTGACCCACGATCAGGTGGAGGCCATGACGCTGGGGACGAGGATTGTCGTTATGAAGAGCGGGAAAATTCAGCAGGCCGCCACCCCTGGGGATTTATATCAAAATCCCGTGAATAAATTCGTGGCTGGTTTTATCGGTTCTCCGGCAATGAATTTTCTGCCGGTATGGGTGGAACGGCGTGACGAGAGAGTCTGCCTGGAATTTGGCAGCAGCAGGCTGTACGTCAACCGTATGTGCGCCTCCCGGCTGATCGAAGGCGGATACATGGGAAGAAGGGTGTATCTGGGGATCAGACCGGAAGACTTTCATGAGACGGGCCCTGGAGAAAATGCGCTTTTATTTGAAGTGGAAATCAGGGAAATGCTGGGGGCCGAACAGCTTCTCTATGGAAACAGCGGGCGAAATGAGCTCTGCGTCCGTATGAAACCGGAATTCAAAGCGGAACCGGGAAGTACGGTGACGGTCTTTGTCGATATGGACCGCATCAAGCTGTTTGACATGGAGACAGAAGACAATATTTTATATCTGTAAGGAGTGAATGTTCAAATGAAAGTGAATGCAATGGTAAAGAAGGCCGGCCCATACGCCTATCTCGTCCCGGCCCTGGCGGTTTTCGCGGTTTTCCTGTTCTATCCCTTTTTTAAGACCATCTATTTAAGCCTCTATAAAACGAACAAAATGGGGCAGGCCAGGCTCTTTGTGGGAGCCGGAAACTATAAGGACTTATTAACGTCCTCCTCATTTTTAAACAGCCTCGTCGTGACGGGCGTGTTCGTGGCGATTGTGGTCTCTGTAAGCATGCTGCTGGGACTTTTAACGGCTCTGCTGTGCAATAAGACGTTTCCGGGAATCCGGATCTTCAGCACAGCCTATGCGCTTCCAATGGCGATTGCCTCCAGCTCGGCAGCCATGATCTTCAAAATTATGCTTCACCCGTCGATTGGCATTGTAAACAAGCTGACGGGACTTAATATCAACTGGATCAGTGATCCGAACTATGCGCTTCTCTGTGTGGCTCTCGTGACTGCATGGCTGAACAGCGGGATCAATTTCCTGTATTTCAGCGCTGGACTCAGCAATATCGATGAATCAATCTATGAAAGGGCGTCCGTGGACGGCGCCGGGGCGTGGGCCAAATTCTTTCACCTGACACTGCCGGGACTCAGCCCCATTCTGTTTTATACGCTGGTGGTCAATATCATTCAGGCATTTCAGTCCTTTGGCCAGGTTAAGGTGCTGACACAGGGAGGACCGGGAGAATCCACCAACTTAATCGTATATTCGATCTACCGGGATGCGTTCTTTAACTACCGGTTCGGAGGCGCGGCAGCGCAGTCGGTTCTTTTGTTCGGCATCATCATGATTCTCACACTGTGCATGTTCCGGCTGGAGAAGAAGGGGGTAAACTACTGATGGATTCTATCATAACTGCAGAGAGAAACAAAATGAGCGAGGCGGAGATCGCCAGACTCTACCAGGAGGCCAATCGGAAGGCTCTGATCAAAAGAAGAGTGGAACGGACCGGGCTTGTAACTGTAAACATCGCAGCGGCTTTTGTAATCCTGCTGCCCCTTTTCTACGCTGTGAGCATCGCTTTTATGCCCTCCAGTGAGCTTTTTACCACGGAACTCAATCTGTTTCCGTCAAGTCCTACCCTGGATAATTTTAAGGAGGCCATGAGAAAAATTCCGCTGGGACGGTTTATTCTCAACTCATTTATTGTGGCGGGCGCCATCACCTTTGGGCAGATCATATCCTGCTCACTGGCGGCATTTTCCTTCTCCTTTTTAGACTTTAAAGGCAAAAATATCCTGTTCATGATCGTTATGGCGACAATGATGATACCGGGCGAGGCCACTATCATATCCAATTACTTAACCGTCAGCCGCCTTAAATGGCTGGACAGCTATCAGGTGCTGATTATCCCCTACCTGACATCGGCCATGGGGATCTTCCTGTTTCGGCAGTTTTATATGACGTTTCCCATTTCGCTGTATGAATCGGCGAAGATTGACGGATGTTCGAACCTGAAATTCATTTTCCGGATTCTGATTCCGCTTACGAAGGCGGCAATCGGAGCTATGGCAGTCTATACCTTTATCAATGCCTGGAACATGTATATGTGGCCGCTTCTCGTTACCGGCTCTGATTCCATGCGGACCGTGCAGATCGGAATCGGAATGCTGGACAGCGTGGATTCCCAGTCCATATCCATGATGATTGCCGGTGTGGTGATGATCATTATACCGTCCATCTCGGTATTTTTGATCGGACAGAAACAATTGATCCATGGAATGTTTTCGGGAGCCGTCAAAGGTTAGCGATAAAGAAATCCCGATGCAGATAAATAAGAAAAAATTTCTGGAGGAATAAGCATGAAAAGAACTACAATTGCTGCCTGCATGGCCCTTATGGTGGCAGCAGGAAGCGTGACGGGCTGCAGCAGCCAGACTGGAACAAACGAGAGCAGTACGACGGCGCAGGATTCGGCTGCGGGAACAGAGGCGTTACAGAGCGATGCGGCAGGAAATAAGACTGACGGTGTGACCATCACCTTCTGGCATTCCATGGGAGGTGTGAACGGCGAGGCAATCAATATGCTGGTGGAGCAGTTCAATAAAGAGAACACGGCTGGGATTACCGTGGAAGCGCAGTACCAGGGAAGCTACGACGATGCGATCAACAAGTTAAAGAGCGCTCAGATCGGCAATATGGGAGCCGACCTTGTCCAGATCTATGACATTGGCACCCGGTTTATGATCGATTCCGGCTGGGTGGTGCCCATGCAGGATTTAATCGACGGGGAGGGCTGGGACTTAAGCCAGGTGGAACCGAATATTGCGGCTTATTACACGGTGGATGACATTCTCTACTCCATGCCGTTTAACTCCTCCACGCCGATTCTGTATTATAACAGGGATATGTTTGAGAAGGCAGGAATCACGGAGGTTCCGGACAGCCTGCCGAAGATCGCGGCGGCAGGGGACAGCCTGCTCACAAAGGGAGGCGCCGGAGAAGTGATTTCCCTGGGGATTTACGGATGGTTTTTTGAACAGTTTACCTCCAAACAGGGAGCAGACTATGCGGATAACGGCAATGGCAGAAGTGCGGCTGCGACAGCCGTGGCTTTCGATAAAAATGGCGCAGGGGTTAAGACACTTACCGCCTGGAAGGCTCTGGCAGACCAGGGATACGCTCCCAATGTGGGACGTGGAGGAGATGCCGGGCTGGCTGATTTCAGCGCAGGAAAGGCTGCCATGACGCTGGGGTCCACAGCATCCTTAAAACAGATTTTAAATGATGTAAACGGTAAATTTGAAGTTGGAACCGCCTATTTTCCTAAGGTAAGCGATGAGGACCAGGGCGGTGTGTCGATCGGAGGCGGTTCTCTGTGGGCTTTAAACAACGAAGACCCGGAGAGACAGAACGCTGTCTGGCAGTTCGTAAAATTCCTTGTTTCTCCGGCCAGCCAGGCTTACTGGAATTCCCAGACCGGTTACTTCCCGGTGACGTTAGCCGCACACGAGGAGCCTGTTTTTAAAGAAAATATCGAAAAATATCCCCAGTTCCAGACTGCCATCGACCAGCTTCATGATTCCACGCCCCAATCAGCAGGAGCGCTTCTCAGTATTTTCCCAGAGGCGAGACAGATCGTGGAAACAGAAATAGAAAATATGATGAACAACGGTACTTCACCGGAAGATACGGTGATAAAAATGGCTGAAAGCATCAATAAATCCATAGAGGATTATAATCTCTTGAACGAGTAAAGAAAAGGAGTACGGGATGATGAAAACGAAGGTTTGGGCACACAGAGGGGCGTCGGCCTGTGCGCCGGAAAATACGCTGGAGGCATTTGAACTGGCGGTCAGTCAGGGTGCGGATGGCGTGGAGCTGGATATTCAGATGACAAAGGACGGCTCTCTGGCCGTGATACATGACGAGACCGTGGACCGGGTCTGTGACGGCAGCGGCTGTGTGGCGGATTTAACGATGAAGGAGTTAAAGAGGTTTCGCTGCAGCAGACTCCACCCGGAGTTCGGGGAGGCGAGGATACCGGAACTGGGAGAGGTGCTTTCGCTGCTCAAACCTACGAAACTGACCGTTAATATCGAACTGAAGACAGGCATCGTCCGTTACAAGGGAATCGAAGAGGCCGCCATAAAGCTGGTGAAGGAGATGGGAATGGAGGAACGGGTGATCTATTCGTCCTTCCACCACCCCAGTCTCCTAAAGGTGAAACGGCTGGATCCGGATTCCAAAACGGGACTTTTATATTCAGATGGCTGGATCCATGCAGCTTCCTACGGGAAAAAGCTGGAGGTGGACGCGCTTCATCCGGCACTCTATCATCTTCGCTCCGGAAAGCTTATCAAAGAAGCGAAAGAGAAAAAGCTGCCGCTCCACGTATGGACGGTGAACGAGGAGGGGACCATGAGGATCCTGGCAGAACAGAAGATTGCCGCCCTGATCACCAACTATCCGGATGTGGCCATGAGGGTAGTACGTGAAACGAGCAAATCCTGAATCTTAATAAACAATTAAATCTTTTTCTCTGTTTTTTGACGGAACAATATGGTATATTCTTACTTTAGAAATGATTACAGGAAGATGAAAACCGATGAAACGAAGCAAAACCGTCAAAAACCAGACGATATCCGCCATTTTCATGGCTCTTTTGGGAACCGCGGTCCACGTGGGGTCCCAGTCTTATCTTTCATTCTACGATGTACCAGAACATAAACCGGCGCGGACTGTGGTCTCCATACCACCTGCCGTGCCGGAGAAGATAATGCCGGAAGAAACGGTACCGGCGACAGAGGCGGAAGAAGTATTTTCGCCTTCTCTTGCTGTGCTGAACCTGGCTTACCTCTATCCGGAGGGGGAGGAAGACACAGATGCACAGAACAGCGTGGCGGGACAGATTCTCCGGGTATTATCCGTAAAGGATTCGGAATGGCTGGCCTCTGTCTATGATTTATCCAATCGAAAGCCTGTGGAAGCCGCTGCAAAGCTGGGACTTCCTGCGGAGAGCGTAAGGGGACGCTATAATCCGCTGGATGAAATGCAGAAAGTGGATGATCCCGACAGCTGGGAACTTTCTGAGTGGTCGCATATCGACATGGTCTTTACTGATGAAAACGGAAACAGAATCATGGCCGATTCCAATATTAAGGAAATTATGGCTATGGCAAATACCTATTATTATTACACGGATCCTGAGGACTCGGATGCGTTTCTGGATTATGCGACCAGTCTCTGGGACAGGTCACACTCCATCCATTATTCCATCGGAGAGGTCTACTACTGTGACGGCTGTCTGGAGGAAACGCCCGGTGAATCAGAGTCTGTTGGTGACTTAGAGTCTGTTGGTGAATCAGGGGCTGCCGGTGAATCCGAATCTTTCCGTGATCTAAAGTCTGCCGTTTTGGAGGAAACACAGGAGGAAGCTGCTGAAAGCAGTTTTGCGGGCTCACTGGAGGGGACACAGAACGAAACAGATACGGAGCTGAGTGCCGCTGCTGCAAACGGACAGGAATCCGCGGAGACGGCGGAAATCGGTCCCGGGATAGGGACTTCTGCGGCTGAAACGGCTGCGGAACAGGAGACAACCGCTGAGATTGGTCCGGGAATCGCACTGATGGAATCTTCCAGGGCCTCCGAGGCGGAAGTAGAAGTGGAAGTGGAAATCCTGGCGGAAGAGGCGTCTCCTGAGGTGAAGTGCCCGGGGCATGTGGACCTTCATATTACAGCCGCCGTTGCGGGCGTCTCATCATCGGGGAATTCCCTGTTCTCCATTGCAGAGCAGCTGACAACCGGAAAGCGGGAATCCGTTTTTCCCGGCTGGACGGATGAGAACAAAAATGCTGTTCTGGAACTGGCTGCTCAGGACTGGAAGGTGGTCTATGGACTGACGGTTTCGTCTGCTTATATCACGAATCCCCTTTCCCAGTCCGAGATGGAGTATTACGTAAGCCTTCTTCCCGCCGATATTTCACCGGAACGAAGGCGCCTGATCCGCTATGCCCTGTCCTCTGTGGGAACCGTTCCGTACTACTGGGGCGGAAAGCCGTCGGCACCGGATTACGACGGAAACCACTTCGGTTCGCTGGTAAATGCGGATGAAAAGGGCCGTACGATGAAGGGACTGGACTGTTCCGGCTGGATCAGCTGGATCTACTGGTCGGCGCTGGGAAAGCGGCTGCCGGCAGAGAGCACCGACGGACTCGCCGGATGCGGCGCTGCCGTGGCGAGAGAAGAGTTAAAGCCGGGAGATATAATTGTCAGATTGGGTGAGGAAGGACATGTTGTCATGTTCCTGGCCTGGGAATCGGATCATAAAATGAAGGTGGTACACGAGTCCAGCGGCAGTGTAAATAATGTGACAATCAGTACCATGCAGGCCGACTGGCCTTATTATAGAAAGCTGATTGACTGAGAAATGTAAGAGAAAAGCAAGAAACAGGCAGGCTGTTTCTGGTAGAATAAGTAAGGTTTGCCAAAGTAAAACACAGGAAAGGACTGAATAACCTGTTATGGATTATGAGGATGAATTAGACCGCATGCGCGCACAGAAGAGACGCGGCAGCGGGGCAAAGAGAAAGGTGGATAACCGCGGCGGGCGGGCGTATTACGAGACCGGGGATGGAAGAAACCCGAGGGTGGAATATACGGGACGGCCGGATGTACACCAGAAGCTGCGGCAGGAACGGATGCGTAAAAAGAAAAAGAAGAAACGGCTGCTGATGATGGAACTGGCCGTTCTGGCGATACTGGCAGTAAGTGCATTTTTCATTTTTGGCAAGGGAACGAATCAAAAGGGATACTGGACGATTGCAGTGTTCGGCGTGGATTCCCGTGATGGCAATCTGGAAAAGGGCGCGCTGTCCGATGTAGAGATGATCTGTAATATTGACAAGGCCACAGGGGAGATCAAGCTGGTATCCGTATACCGTGATACATATTTAAAGATCAACAGCGAGGGAACGTATCATAAGATCAATGAGGCTTATTTTAAGGGCGGCCATAAGCAGGCGGTAGAGGCTCTGAACGAAAACCTGGATTTAAAGATTGACGATTACGCTACCTTTAACTGGAAGGCTGTAGCGGAGGCTATCAATATTCTGGGTGGTGTGGATATCGAGATTACTGATGCGGAATTTTCTTACATAAACGGTTTTATCACTGAGACGGTTAATTCCACCGGGATCGGTTCCTATCAGCTGAAGAGCGCGGGTATGAATCATCTGGATGGAGTGCAGGCGGTCGCGTATGCCAGACTTCGACTGATGGATACCGATTTTAACAGGACGGAGCGCCAGCGAAAGGTAGTAACGCTCGCGTTGGAAAAGGCAAAACAGGCCGATTTCGGTACATTGAAGACGCTGGTATCTGCAGTATTCCCTCAGATTTCAACGAGTATTGGCATCGATGATTTGTTTACGATTGCTAAGGGGATCACAAAGTATCATATCGGCGAGACCGCCGGTTTCCCATTTTCCAGGACAACCATGAGAATCGGGAAGATGGACTGTGTTATTGCTACGACACTGGAAAGCAATGTCATTCAGCTTCATCAGTTCCTGTATCAGGATGAAAATTATACTCCGTCGTCTGCGGTAAAGTCCATCAGCGCGAGAATCTCGGAGGAGAGCGGGATCAGCGAACCGGGGAAGAATGCTCCCACAGGCGGCGGCTCTACGAAAAAGAATCCAGGGGCAGCTTCCGCGCCCAAAGAGACGGCTCCTCCTGAGACGGAAAGCATAGCAGAGGAGAGCGTGGAAGAAACCATGGAAACCACGGAGGAGACAGAAGCAGAGACGACGGAAGAGGAGACTGCCGCGTCTGAGACCTATGAGGACGGAAGTCTCATAGGCCCGGGCGCCGGTCTTGATGGTGCGGCGAAAGAACCGGAGGAGACAAAGGGAACGAAAGCGCCGGAGGAAGAAACTAAGGCAGAGACAAAGGCCTCTGAGCCGGCTGCGCCTGAACCGACGAAGGCTCCGGAGACTCAAACTCCCCCGGCGCCTGGTGATAAAGGTCCGGCCGGAGGTTCTTCCGGAGGTCCGGGAGAAGTGGGACCTAGTGTTTAACCGGTCAGTAAAATGAGATTATGGCTTCGAGTTTACATAAATATATTATGTAAACTCGAAGCCGTTTTTCTATGCGGTGCATTAGAATTCGAAATGAAAACTTTAAGAAAACTTTAGTCTTTCTCTTCCCTTATCTTTAGAATCCGGGTGTACGATTAAGAAAAAGAAGAGAGTGAAAATGGATTGGAGGGTGTCATGAAGAAAATTATCTGTATTCTGGGGACAATGCTCGCGGCATTGCTGCTGATGGCCTGCAATGGAATGTCGTTCAGCGGCAGCAGGCTGGGGAATGGCAGCCAGCTTATTATGAAGTACAGCATATTTAATACCACGGATTCCCAGTACTTCGAGATGGATCAGGGGGACGTGATCGATGCCGATATTGTGAGTGATTCCGGAAAGCTGTCGGTAACCATTCAGAGTGAAGATGGGGAAACGGTATATGAAAACGAGGACGTACCGACAGGTACATTCCAGATCGAGATCAGGAAGAAGGGGATTTATAAGATTAAAGTAACGGGAAGGAAGGCGAAAGGCAGTTTAAGCTTTATAAAGAGTACGGAGCAGGATTCCCTGGAAGCGAATCTGGCAGCGCTGAGCAATTCTTATTATGAGGGGCAGTCTTCACGGGCTTTTCAAATGCTGCAAAAATCCATTTTCAAAAAAATGCTGGCAAACGGCTGGCTGGATGAGATGAGCGGCTTGAAAAACGCCAGATGGAATTACGATACCTTTACGAATTACACGGTTTTAGACCGTGACCCTGCGCTTCATGAGGAGCAGGGGGAGTTGTACTGCTGCACATTTTCCGCCGATCACGACAGATATGGTTACATCGTAATGTCGTATAACGGCGACGGCCTGTCAAAAATCCGCGCAGTTGAAACTCCATATCTCTATGATTTCCTGTCTGAACGGGATCAGATTGAGAAGGAGCTGGAAACCTCCGGAGTGGATTTATCAACGGCCTCTGCACGAAGAGCAGAAGTATTGGGAGAGGACGGCAGCGATCCGGCAGAAGGAATTTCCTTTACCGACAGCAAAGGAAACCAATATTTCTACCGTTTTTCAAAGGACGGGTCAGCGGGAAATAAAAAATGAAAGCCGTGCAGCAGGCTGTGCTTAGACAAAACTATATGCCATTCCGGAATTTGGGGATTGTCCATGAATGGCATGTAAAAGAAGAGCTGGATGTAGTATAACGGAAAAGCAGAACTATGGATTGAAAAATTGATGGTTCTGCTTTTTACAATGTACTTGACAAATGAACGGGACTGCGTTAAGATTAGTGCAATAGATGATGGTAACAAGATGATAATAACTAACTGATAATAACTAAAAGAAAATAAGAGAAACGGTGAAAGGGGACGCCATGAGAAACGGGATCTACGATCTGGAAACTTTAAGAAAGGCCTATAACAGAGGCGATCATTTAAAATATCTGTTTTTCTGGGGACATACGCCGCCTGCGGACGGGCATATCAACGAGTCGTGCTTCAGTCAGTGGTGGATGGACCGGTTTACGGTTGATGGTACGGAATATACGTGTGCGGAACAGTTTATGATGGCGGAAAAGGCCAGGATGTTTGGTGACGGGGAGATGCTCTCCATGATTCTTAAGGCCAGGCATCCGAAAGAGATGAAAGCGTACGGGCGTGCTGTCAAAAATTTCGATCAGGATAAGTGGGATGGCGCATGCTATGAGATTGTTAAGCGGGGGAATCTGGCGAAGTTTTCCCAGAATCCGGAGTTGTGGGATTATTTGAAGTCCACGAAAAGGCGAATCCTGGTGGAAGCGAGTCCGAGAGACCGGATCTGGGGCATCGGTATGGGAAAAAGTAATCCTGATGCGGAATGTCCTGTGAAGTGGCGGGGAACGAATTTCCTGGGCTTTTCCCTGACGGAGGTCCGCGACCTTCTCCTGGAAAAGGAAGAGGGGGAAACGGATGAAGAAGAATGAACTGCGTGACCGGAACGGGCTGACAGAGGCTGAGTTTCTGAGCCGTTACGAACCGGGTGATTACGTGCGGCCGTCTGTTGCGGCTGACATGGTTATCTTTACCGTCATGGAGACGGAGGAGGAGAATTACAGGAAGCTTCCGGAAAAAGAACTGGAAGTACTGCTGATTCAGAGAGGCGTCCACCCCTATCTGGGCTGCTGGGCACTTCCCGGCGGCTTTGTACGGCCTGATGAGACGACGGAGGCGGCAGCCAAACGGGAACTGAAGGAGGAGACAGGAGTGGATCACGTCTATCTGGAGCAGCTCTATACCTTCAGCGAGCCGGAGAGAGACCCGCGTACATGGGTTATGAGCTGTTCCTACATGGCGCTCATCGACTCTTCCAAGGTCCGGGTGAAGGCCGGGGACGATGCGGATCAGGCGGTCTGGTTTCGTACTTCCTTCCGCTTAATGGATGAACACATCGAGTACAGAAAGAACATGACCTATGACGGTATGAAGACGATACGCACAAAACGGTATGAACTGGAATTAAGCCACGAGGACGTGGTGCTGTGTTCCTTAATAGAAAAAAAGATTGTAAAAACAGAACACGAAACAGTTACGGAATACAGAATTTTGGAAAATGACGGGCTGGCCTTCGACCATGCGAAGATCATTGCCTACGCATTGGAACGGCTGAAGGGAAAGGTGGAGTATACGGATCTCGCCCTCCATATGATGCCAAAGGAGTTTACACTGACCCAGCTGCAGCAGGTGTATGAGGTCATCCTGGGGAAAACGCTGTTAAAAGCGGCGTTCAGGCGTAAGATTGCCCATCTGGTGGAGGAAACCGATTCCTTCACGGAGAATGAGGGCCACCGTCCCTCCAAACTGTTCCGCAGAAAATTGGAGGAAGAATAATGGACAGAAAAGCGACGGCGCGGGAAACGCTCCGGATTCTGGAACAGGGATATTATCTGTATGGAGACCAGAGGATTTCCATCGAAGAAGCACATAGAAAATCAGTAAAGGGAAGCGTACTGATCACCCCGGAGGAGGGGACCCGGCTGCTGAAGGCGTATGAAGACGGCAATCGCACAGGAGACGCGCAGAGCTGTTGCACCGTGGGAGATATCTCCACCGTGGAGGCAGCCTGGAAGTTGTTCCTGGAGGGAAAGAAGGACATCGCCATCCTGAATTTTGCCAGCGCCAAGAATCCCGGCGGCGGTTTCCTGAATGGAGCCATGGCCCAGGAGGAAAGCCTGGCTGCCTCCAGCGGGCTTTACAAGACGCTGACCGTCCACGAGGAGTATTACAGAAACAACCGGGCATGCCCCTCCATGATGTATACGGACCACGCCATCTATTCTCCGGAGGTAGTGTTCTTCCGGGACGGAGGTTTCCGGCTCCTGGAGAAGCCGTTTCTTTCGTCGGTCCTGACTCTGCCGGCCGTCAATATGGGCCAGGTCCTGTTAAAGGGCGAAGACTGCGGTACGGCGGAACATGTGATGCGACGCCGGATGCAGCTGGCGCTCGCCATTTTTGCAGAGAGAGGAGCGAAGAATCTGGTCCTGGGAGCGTACGGATGCGGAGTATTCAGAAACGATCCGGTAAAAATCGCCGCATGGTGGGAGGAACTGCTGAACGGAGAGTTCAGAGGCATTTTCGGACAGATCGTATTTGCAGTTTTGGACAGAAGTAAAAATAAAGCGTGCCTCAACGCATTTTTGGAAAAATGGTAAAATAAAGGGTGGATATGGGAGAAATACTGGCCGTCAGGCGGGATTGCTCCCATTTTATATGAGGTCAAATGAATTGCATATTATGGGGTTCTATGCTAAAATTGGTACAAATGGCCAAAAGGAAATGAGCCTTTGGCAGGCAGGAACGACACCTGCAGGAGGAGTAACGGAAGATGAACGAGCAGATAACAGCCAGGGAATGTGTGAAAGCGCTTTGCTCCGCCTGGTTTGAACGGCGCAGTATGGAGGAGACCATTGTTTTTTTTGCCGATGATGTCATGTTTATCGGCACTGGTGAAGGTGAATCCGCCCACGGAAAGAATGAGATGGCCAATTATATCACCCAGGATATTCAGGAGATACCGGAGCCGTTTACAGTGGGAGTCACCATCGTTCATGAGCAGCAGATTGGTGAAAATATCTGCAATATCTCGATCGGGCTGACGTTAAAAAATACCTTGTATTCCTGGCTGCTGCGCGGCTTCGCTGTCCTGATGAGGGAGCATGGCGCGTGGCTGGTTAAAAGCCTTCATTTCGCAGAGCCCAGCGGCAAGCAGAGGGAGGCGGAGCACTATCCGCAGACGCTTGTCATGGAGAATCTGGCAAAACAGCGTCAGAAGCTTCTGGACGATTCTCTGCCGGGCGGCATGATGGGGGGATACATAGAGGAAGGATTTCCTTTTTACTTTATCAACCGGCGGATGCTGGATTATCTGGGCTATGAGAATGAAGATGCCTTTCTTCAGGATATTGGCGGGTTGATTACCAACTGCATGCATCCGGCGGACCGGGAGATGGTAGACCGCCAGGTGGCCCGTCAGCTGGAAGATTCGGATGAGTATGTGATCGAGTACCGGATGAAAAAGTGCGACGGCTCTTATATCTGGGTCCATGACCAGGGACGTGTGGTGACGGCGGAAGACGGCCGGCCGGCGATCATGTCTGTCTGTGTCGATGTTACCGCCCAGAAGCAGGCAAGGGAAGAGGTACTGAGCCTTTATAATAACATTCCAGGCGCCGTATTCCGGTGCCGTTTTGATGCGGAATTTTCTGTGATTGATGCCAATGACGGTCTGTTTGAGTTCCTTGGATATACCAGGGAAGAGTTTGCACAGATGGGCAATGCCATGGCTTCCGTGATTTATCCCGATGACCTGCGGGAGATGACAGACCGTCTGAACAGACAGCTGACACACAGCAATACGATTCACAATGAGAACCGTCTGATCTGCAGGGACGGAACGGTTAAATGGATCTCCATCAAGGCACAGCTGCTGACGGAATCGGGCGGTGAACAGTATTTCTACTGTGTTTTCGTGGATATTACGGAGGAGAAGCTTCTGCAGGACCGCATGCGGGAACTGTATGAAAAGGAACTGACTTATTTCGCGGAGATGTCCTCTTCTGACGGCAGTATTCAGGGGCGTATGAATGTCACGCAGAACCGGGTGGAAAGCTATCTTTCCACTTTGGATATCAGCCTTACCAGTACGGATCATACTTATGATGAGTCGATTGAGAGCCTGGCAGCCTGTGTTGTGGATGCCGCGTATGGAGAAGAAATCCGATGGTCTCTGCGGCGTGAGAAGCTGCTGGAAGACTATGCTGCAGGGAAGACGGATTATCATTATGAGTTTCTGTGCAGATATAACGGAAACGCCTTCTGGGGCAGCATGAATTTCAAATCCTGTTTAAACCCGGAGACCGGTGATATTATCGTGTTTTTCTATGTCATGGATATTACGGAGCAGAAACTGACGGAACGTCTGCTAAAGAGTATCGCGGAGCTGGATTACGACAGCATTACCGATGTCGATATCCGGCGGGATACGTACCAGCAGGTCTCCTTCAACAGCTCGGAGAAGAACCTGATTCCGTGGCAGGGAGAATTTCAGAAAGAGATCACCAAGATTGCGGAGCAGTACATGGACAGCGCGGCAGGAAACGAGTATTTGAGACAGCTGGACAGCGGCTATATGAAGGCGATGCTAAAGGATCAGAATACCTATTCCTTTGTGACGGAGATGCGGGATGAATACGGAAACGTAAGGGTTAAGCGTTTTAAAGTGTTTTATATCAGCAGAGAGCTGGGGCGGATCTGCATTGTGCGCACTGATGTGACCGATATTGTGCGGGGAGAACAGCGCCAGAAGGAAGAACTGGCGGCGGCGCTGGCCGCGGCGGAGCAGGCCAATGCGGCGAAAAGTGATTTTCTGTCCAGAATGAGCCATGAGATCCGGACTCCCATGAATGCCATCATCGGTATGAGCACCATTGCGGCCAAATCCATCGGGGACGATGAACAGGTGGCTGACTGTATCTCCAAAATCGGCATCTCTTCCCGCTTCCTGCTGTCCCTGATCAATGATATTCTGGATATGAGCCGGATTGAAAGCGGAAAGATGCTGTTGAAGAATGAGAAGATCCCCATGGAGGATTTCCTCTGCGGAATCAATTCCATCTGTTATCCGCAGGCGGCCTCAAAGGCAGTGGAATACGAGTGTATTGTGGACCCGGTTCTGGATGATTACTATATCGGCGACGCCATGAAGCTGCAGCAGGTTCTGATCAATATCTTAAATAATGCGATCAAATTTACCGGAGAGAGCGGGAAAGTCACCCTTTCGGCCTCTCAGCGGAGCAGGATGAAAAACGATGCCGTCCTGCGTTTCATCATTAATGACACCGGTATCGGCATGAGTGAGGAGTTCCTGCCTCATATCTTTGAGCCGTTTACCCAGGAGTCCATCGGCACTACCGCCTTATATGGCGGAACGGGTCTGGGGATGGCGATCTCCAAGAGCATTGTGGATATGATGGATGGCAAAATCACGGTGCGTTCCATCAAGGGAATCGGGACGGAGTTTACCGTGGATGTGAAGCTGGGGATTACGGAAGAGGAGAAGCTGCGCCACAATCAGAAAAAACAGAATTTTAATTTCTCCCATTTGAAGACGCTGGTCGTGGATGACGACGTGGCCGTCTGCGAGAGCGCCGTTGTGACGCTTCATGAGATGGGAATCAAGGCGGAATGGGTGGACAGCGGACGCAAGGCCGTCGACAGAATCAGGGAGTGCTGGGCCCGTGGGGCCTATTATGATATGGTCCTCATTGACTGGAAGATGCCGGAGATGGACGGGATCGAGACGGCGAGACAGATTCGCCGGATTGTGGGGCCGGATGTCACGATCATTATTATGACGGCCTATGACTGGAGTTCCATTGAACACGAGGCGAAGCTGGCCGGAGTTAATCTGCTGATGAGTAAGCCCATGTTCAAGTCTTCCCTGGTGTCTGCATTTTCAAGGGCGCTGGGAGAGAAGGAAGAGCAGGAACAGGAGGCCGCAGGCTTTGACTTTGATTTCTCCGGAAAACGTGTGCTTCTGGTGGAAGATAATGCGATCAATACCGAGGTGGCGGCGCTGCTGCTCACTGACCAGGGCTTCGCAGTGGATACGGCGGAAAACGGACTGCGCGCGCTGGAGATATTCAGCAAATCGGAGCCGGGATACTACGATGCCATCTTAATGGATATCCGGATGCCGATTATGGACGGTTTGTCTGCTACCGTCAATATCCGCCATCTAAGCAATCCGGACGCCAGGGATATTCCGATTATTGCCATGACGGCCAATGCCTTTGACGACGATATTGAAAAGAGCAGGGCGGCGGGAATGAATGCGCACCTGGCAAAACCCATAGAACCGGAACGGCTGTATCAGACTCTGTATGATTTTATTTTTGGAAAGGAGGAGTGACACTGATGTGTGAAGACGCTCATGACGATTTAGGAGGCAGAAGAGAGTGATAGACAATCAAAAGACCGTTTTATTTGAGCAGATGCCGGTGCCGAAGGCGGTTATGAAGCTGGCAGTTCCGACTATTTTAAGTTCCCTGGTTATGGTAATCTATAATCTGGCGGATACTTATTTCGTCGGAATGATGAACAATCCGGTGCAGAATGCAGCAGTTACGCTGGCTGCGCCGGTTCTGCTTGCGTTTAACGCAGTCAACAATCTGTTTGGCGTGGGCAGCTCCAGCATGATGAGCCGGGCGCTGGGACGGAAGGACTACGATACGGTCCGCCAGAGCTCTGCCTTTGGATTCTACTGTGCGCTGATCTGCGGTTTCCTGCTTTCTTTTGCCTGTACCATCTTTCAGCAGCCTCTGCTGACGTTGTTAGGCGCCGACGTGAATACGGCTCAGGCTACGGAGGAGTATTTAAAATGGACTGTGTCCTTCGGCGCGGCGCCCGCTATACTGAACGTGGTTATGGCATACCTGGTGAGATCAGAGGGGGCAGCGCTCCATGCCAGCATCGGAACCATGAGCGGCTGTCTGTTAAATATAATCCTCGATCCGATTTTTATTCTCCCGTGGGGGTTTAACATGGGAGCCGCCGGAGCGGGACTCGCCACATTTTTATCCAACTGTGTGGCCTGTATCTACTTTTTTATCCTGCTTTATGTGCGCAGATCGAATACTTTTATCTGTATTCTTCCGAAGAATTTCCGCATGAAGAAGGCTATTATTCTCGGCGTGTGCGGCGTGGGAATCCCGGCAGCCATCCAGAACCTGCTTAACGTGACCGGAATGACGATTCTGAATAATTTCACCTCTTCCTACGGCGCCGATGCGGTGGCGGCCATGGGGATCACACAGAAGATCAATATGGTGCCGATGCAGATAGCACTTGGGTTTTCCCAGGGAATTATGCCGCTGGTCAGCTACTGTTATGCCAGCGGGAATCGAAAACGAATGAAGGAGGCAGTTCTGTTTACCGTGAAAACACTGCTTCCGTTTCTGTTCGTAGTGTCTCTGTGCTATTATATCGGAGCGGGAAGTCTGACCAGAGCGTTCATGAACAATGAGGCCATTATTGCCTATGGAACGAGATTCCTGCGGGGCTTCTGTCTTGCGCTTCCGTTTCTCTGTATGGATTTCCTTGCCGTCGGTGTATTTCAGGCGGTCGGTATGGGCAAAGCGGCTCTTACCTTTGCGGTGCTCCGTAAGATTATCCTGGAGATTCCGGCGCTCTATGCACTCAATTACTTATTTCCGCTTTACGGTCTGGCATACGCCCAGTTTACGGCGGAGTTTGTCCTGGGAATCACGGCAGTATGGATGCTGGCCCGGATTTTCAGAAAAATGCGGGAAGGCGAGGCTGCTGCGGGTTAAAGTGCAGCGGAGTATTCCGCAACGCGGCCGTTTCAGCGCTTGGGCCGGTAGATGATCTCGTTGACGGTATAAACTGTGACAAATGCATTTTTGTCCGTTTTCATGATATAGGACATCAGCAGGGCATACTCATTTTTGTCAACGATGGTGATGATCTCTTTTTTCGGCTGGTGATCGTAGGCGCCGATGGCTTCATAGATGGTGGCTCCGCTGTGGAGCTGGTTTAAGATGAAGTCCCGGATTTCTTCCTCGTGTTTCGAGATGATACATACTCGTTTCTTTAAGTTGAAGCCGAAGATGAAGTGATCCAGTACAATGCCGTTTAAATACGTTCCCAGTACGCTCAGCACCACGATTTTCTTATCGTAAACCAGGGCGGAGGACAGCGCGACGCACATGCCGGCCAGGGACATGGCTTTGCCTAAATCCATGTGAAAATATTTATTCAGAAATTTTGCAGCAATGTCCAGGCCGCCGGACGATGCGTTCCGGTTAAACAGCATGGCAAGTCCGATGCTTACCACAAAAATGTAGCAGAGCATGTCCAGAAATGCATCATTTGTGATCGACTGATTATTGGGGAAAATCAACTCAAACACACCCAGGATTACAGGAAGCAGAAGTGAGGTATATACGGTCTTTGCACCGAACTCCCTGCCGATGAAGAGAAACCCCAGGATCAGAAGAAGGATGTTTAATACAAGGGTGATGGCCGAAATGTTCAGCGGGATAAAATTGCCCAGAACGATAGCCAGACCGGAGATGCTTCCCACTGACACATGGCTGGGGATCAGAAAAAAGAATACGGCGGCAGCCACGAAGAAGGGGGGGGGGGGCTTTTCCTTC
>OCAO01000053.1_pt1 | contig 104728 bp, 101 predicted proteins | sample 1477151 | NCBI WGS metagenome assembly OCAO01 (sample SAMEA2580298, study PRJEB22360) | human gut metagenome | biome: human gut; feature: human-associated habitat; material: faeces | place: Denmark | collected 2008/2010 | reverse complement strand
TTCAGACCCCTAAATTGACCCCTAAAGTTTAGCCCCCCAAATATTTTGGATACCCTACGATAATCATTTTCATATTTCACTAGGCATGGTAAAATATGTATATCATTCATAAATCTAACACAAGAGGATTTTCTTACATCACAATATATATCATAAATCATATCGTTAAACTGAAGGAGCATGAGCCATGGAATATTTAGATAAAGTAAAAGCACAGCTAAAGAAAATGTCATTAGAAGAAAAGGACGCATGGATATTAACGCAGGCAAAATTGATCTCCAATTACAAGCAAAATGATTTTTTAATGTCACTATCCGGGACAAAGAAAATCATCAATATGCCGACACTTGATGATATAGATACCTTATGTACGAGGATTGAAACAGGTGATATTTATCTTGAATATATTACTCATTATCACGAGTTCGACGAAGATGGTAGTTATATGGATGATTGGGTAGTCTGGTATAATGATCCATTTTCAATACTGCCAATGATGCGGAGAATTTTTGCCGGGTGCCATCAGCTTGTAATGTTGGAGGAATATCAAACGGTATACGATTTGTTAAGCAGGATTTTTGAATTAAAACTCTTTATTCAGGAGGGCGAAAATTCTGAGGATGCACCGGAAGAGGAATATATTGAATTGTCAGATTCTAAAATAAAAGAAGAATTATCTTATAATTTAGACAAAGCAGCTGCGGACTGGATAATCTCATTTATGTATTTAACAACCAAACTAAGCGATAAAGATCGTGCAGAAAAGCTTATCAAAATGTTAGAAACATCCATCAGCAAGAATCTAAAACTAAGAATTCTGAAGGATTTAGGCGGAACTGAGAAATTGTTTGTTTCTATGCAATCTGCTTTAGAAATTGCAATTGCTGATTTGGAAACCCAAAAGAAAGAAATTCTGAAAGCCGGTAACAGAAATAGAAAATTTTTTGAAATAGAAGATAAATTAACTCGAAGCAACGAACTTCTGATAGATATTCGTATGCGATGCTTAGAAAGGAAAAAGATAAAACAAATGGAATCATTTTTAGAGGATAGCTGGAATGATGTGTGTGAGGTTGTTGAGTGGTTGAGCTTTGAGAAAGATATTGATGATCAACCGGAAATTGATACTGTTTTGGAAATTTGTAAAGAACTCGTTCAATCTGATGAGATTCAGTATGATGAATGGCAGTTAAGAAAAAAGGTGCTAACCGATATTGTTGAACATGATTACTATGATAATCTTGGCGCTTCCGATATCATGGAAGAGCTTGCTGAAAAACTATGTACAAATGATGAAGAATACCTGGCATATGCGGATATACTGTATATCAATGAAAATAAAGAAAAAGCAGCGTTATTATATAATCAACATGGCAGAGAAGATAAGTATATTACTTATTTAGAAAATCATTTAGGAAGTGAGCAAAAGAATTATAATGCTTTAATTACATACTACAATCAGCATAATCAAAAGGATGATGCAATACGTGTTGCTCAGCTGGGATTAAAAAATTGTAAAGATGATTTAACAGATATCTTTATTTTTCTCCTTTTGCATACAAGAGAAAATGATGCTACATGGTTTAAAAAATTATTTGCTAGCGCAAAACGGAGAAAGAATGTGGATATGATAAAAATTGATATAGCAATGCAAAGGTGAATAATGTAATATTGGCGAAGTGTACACAGGTTTATGGAAATGATTTAGATTTATCTACTTAACACTTTTATAAACAATGCAAAATCAGATAGATGAAGCGAATACAGAAGTAAAAAAAGCCAATAACATAAGCAAATAGACATCAATATTTTATCATGATAGGAGAACTCTTATGCAATACGAGGAAAGAATACAGCATCTGGAACAGGAAAATGCATTTCTAAAAGCTGAACTAAGAAAAAGAGGGTATTTTTATCTTTCCGCAAATGAAAAGCTATCTACTATAGATAAAATAGAAATCTATTTAAGTTATTTCAGAGGAAGACCGGATGTTTATGCCGAAAGATACTTTAGTAAAAAGCATCAGAAATTCGGTTGGAATCCCGCATGTGACAGGAGTTTTCAAGCAGGGTGTAAAAAGGGAAAAATAAAAAATTATTGTAGTATCTGTCCAATCTCTCAATTTCCATCTCTGGATGGGGTTATCCTAAAACATCACTTCACTGGGAAACTGACATGCGAAGGGATTGGAATTTATCCTTTACTAACGGATAATACCTGTTATCTTCTGGCAATGGATTTCGACGAGGATAACTGGTTTGATGATATGCTGAGTGTCTACAAAATTGCACTTCGCTATGATATTTACCCTTTAATGGAACGTTCATCCTCTGGTCATGGCGGACATCTGTGGCTGTTTTTCGAAATACCAGTAAAAGCATTAAAAGCAAGAAAACTCGGTTCTTTGCTCATTCAAGAGGCAATGGAAGGTAATAAAAATCTAAACTTTGATTCCTTTGACAGAATGTTTCCCAATCAGGATTATCTGCCACAGGGAGGCTTTGGAAATCTGATTGCCCTACCGCTGCGACATGATGCGTATTTAAAAGGTAATTCCTCTTTTATCAATGATTTACAGCAGGTGATCGACCATCCCATAGAATATCTTGCTTCCTTGCCTAAACTGCAGGGACAGCAGCTGGATCAGATTTTGAACAGCTATTATAAAAATGATTATTTCTTTGATCAACAACAAATGGGATTATCCTTAGATACAAATACGAAATATTCCAAACAAATGTATGGTCTGGAAAATACCATGCTTTGTATAGAAAAAAAGGAGTTGAATCTTTATACGTTATCTGTATTGAAAAGACTTGGCTCCATGTACAATCCGGAATATTTTTTGAAACAGAAATTGAAAAAACCGATTTATCGGGAAACAACTCCCAGAGTACTGAGCTATTATGAAGAAGATGACAGGTATTTATATTTGCCGAGAGGACAAAAATATAAACTGCAAGAAATCTTTCCGGAAGCTGAAATACAGCTCGAAGCACAGGTAACAAAGGGTCAGGTAATCGATATAGCGTTTACAGGAGAATTGCGGCAGAATCAACAGGAGGCTGTCAATACACTGATGCAGTATGATATGGGAATTATGAAGGCAGTTCCGGGTTTTGGTAAAACAGTTATGGCATTGTATATGATAGCGCAAAGAACAGTATCCACTTTAGTTATCGTACCCAATAAAGAAATACAAAAACAATGGGAACAACGGATTCATGAGTTTTTAACCATACCGCCAGGTAAATCAAAAAGAGATTCCTATATCGGAATCTATAACGGCTCCAAGAAAAAACTGAGAGGGCATTTAGATATCGCCGTTGCTGCATCTTTAGCAAATTTAGAAGACATTGCAGTTACCCTAAAGGAATATGGCATGATTATCGTTGATGAATGTCATCATGCCGCCAGCGATACATTTTCCAGAGTATTGAGAAACGTGAATGCAAGGTATATATGGCTTTTCGGCAACTCCCAAAAGAAAAGACGGGTTGGAGAAAATCATGCATATGTTCTGCGGTCCTATCCGCTATGAAACCAGTTCATTTCAAATACAGAATACATATAGGTTTCAACAGCTCCTGATTCCCAGAATGACGACTATGCGGTGTCTGGATGATAGTAAAACCTACACGCAGTATTGCAGCGATCTTATGAACGACCAGATTCGAAATTATCTGATTGTGAAGGATGTGGTGAAAGAATTTCAGAATGATGGTAAAATCATTATCCTGTCAGAGCGTAGGCAGCACCTGACAATCTTATATGAGATGTTGAAGCACCTGCATATACATGTGTATGTACTGACGGGTGAAAGGAAAACAAAAGAGAGAAATGAAATCATTGCAAAAGTACGGAATTTTAATAGCAAGGAGAAATTCATCCTCTTGGCAACCAGCAAGCTTCTTGGTGAAGGCTTTGATTTACCTGCCTTATCAACGTTATTTCTTGTTATGCCGATTTCTGATGAATCCAGAATAGAGCAGTATACAGGAAGAATTCATAAAAATGTGGAAGGTAAGGATATGGTGAAGGTATATGATTATGTGGATGCTCATATACCCATGCTGGAAGGAATGTTTCACAAAAGGTTGAAGCAGTACCAGAAGGAAGGCTACTTTTTGCAGGAACAAAATCAGATCGTTGAAGTTTCTCAGCTGATGTATGAGGGACAGAGCTATAAACATGTATTTCTTGAAGATATAAAGGCATCCAGCAGTGAAATTCTGATTATGAACGCGCATTATGAGTTAGGAAAAATCAAAAGCTATTTTGATGTCCTGCAGGAAAAGGCACATCAAAATGTTCAGCTGTATGTCGTCTTGAATGATGAGCAAAGACAAAAGGAAATGCTTGTGCGGACGATAGAAGGAATGGGCGCAGCTATTTTGTACTCCAATCATTCAGCACATTTTGTTGTGATCGATAAAGAAATTATCTGGTACAGTGATATGGATTTCCTTGGAAGGGCCAAAAAAGATGGTTTAAGTACAAGGCTGAAAGATCCGCATCTGGTAAATGAAATTATGAAAATTGCACAGGATGAACAACTGCAAAATATAGAGAATGATAAAAAGATAAGCTTATGGTGAATAAGAAAAGTGATGTAAAATATAAAAGCCAGATACTCCAATGCCATTTGGAAGAAAGGAAAAAAGCTGTATGAAAAACATGCCATTCTGGAAGCTTTTGCTGTAAATGATACCAAAGCCTGTTTCCGCGTAAAAAGGAAGGATTGACTAAACTGTGGTTTTACAGAAAACAGAGCATGCCGTTGCGATTGCTTGCAACTGTTCGTGTTTTGGAGAATGGTAGCACAAGGTAGCTGTATTACCGTATCTTAAAAAGCATCGCATCCAGTATTGAAAACCGAAAACAGACTGGTCACTATGGAGATTAGTCATTTGGATGATTTTAAGCTTGAGGTTGAGCAACAACTGTATGAACTGGATGAAAATGATGAGGATATATCGTATGAGGGATGACTGTATTTACGCTATCAGAAAATTCGACATGAAAGGCATATGGAAACAGCCACGGATGCCGATTTATTTATCAAAGAAAATCGTTGTATCACCTGATGTATAGATGGTGATTGTTAAGGATTTGAATGAGAATCCGGAATCTATAAAAGCGGTAATTTCAAACATGAAGGAACAGGATATGATGTTCATGCTAAGCGAAGCAATACGGGCTGTGAAGGAATCTGATTCCTCAGCATAGGAAGCATTGATGATATGCTTTCAAGAGAAACTGTTGGAATTGGAACATGTATTTAGAAATACAGTTCCATAAGGCAGGATAGCAGGAAAGTCAAAACTGTAATTACATTCTTATAAGAATCGGAGGTCCCCATATGGATGAGCATTTTATTTATATCGTACTGGAAATCGTATCGGAAATACCCAAAGGAAACGTTGCGACCTATAAACAGCTTGCAAAGCTGGCCGGCAGAGAGCGAAATGCCCGTCAGGTTGGCAAGATTCTTTCCGCATCCTCCCTGTATGGCGAATACCCGCGCCATCGCGTCGTTAACAGTGCCGGAAGGACTGCACCGAATTGGGATGAACAGAAAGATCTACTCATAGACGAGGGCGTTACCTTTAAACCCAACGGAAACGTTGATCTCAAAGCCTGTCAGTGGAAGATATAAAGCAAGCACCTCTTTATACCACAGACCCACCAACAAAATCCAAACAGAGGCACGCACAACCTGAAGAGCGAACTTCCCCAACTGCTGAGTGACAAATTATTTTCAAAAAGCATACATCAACCGTGCAGTTTCTAATGAGAAACCATCATTTCCTGAAATAACGCTAACAGATTCAGGGAAAGTGTTTTATAATGAACCTAATAGGGACCCTCCCTTAAAAACTTATCATACAAGGAGCAATCAATTATGAAAAAAATATTCGTCTGGTTATATGTGATATTGACAGTACACTCGTCACTACAGAAAGGGAGTTGACACCACGAACGCGAGATGTCATCAATCAGCTGCACGCACAGGGAATCTACTTCGGTATCGCATCTGGCAGGCCGTTAGATGAACTAGCAAAAAAAGCAGAGCTGTGGGGCATCCACTATGCTTTTGATATTCTCATCGGTATGAACGGCTCTGAGCTTTGGGATAACCTGCATCAAAAGGAATACAGTTATTTCAAAATGAAAAAGGACTGGATTCAGGAAACCATGAACTTAATGAAACCCTTCGATTCCAACTGCTTTATCTATCGGGATGACTGCCTGCTCTGCGAACGAGATGACGCACACATGCGGAAGTCTGCTTTGACCAGTGACAAGCGTATGGTTGTTGTGGACGCGCTTTCCGTTATGTATGAACAGGAGAATGCCAAAATCATGTACCGTGTCAAAGAAGCAGACGTTGATGAAATCGAGCAGTATTTAAAAGAACATCCATCTCCCTACTACAAGGGCTTCAAAACACAGCCGACCCTCATTGAATTTGCAGATCAGCGGGTTTCCAAGGCCTATGCTCTGAAAAAATTCTGTGAATTTAACAAGATAACCCCGGAAAAGGTGGTTGCCTTTGGTGACACGACGAATGACAATGATATGCTGCAATACAGCGGTCTGGGTGTCTGCATGAGCAATGGCAGTGATGACACAAAGGCGATTGCGGATGATATCACGAAATGCAGCAACGATGAAGACGGCTTTGCGCAATACATGGAAGAAAATTTTCTGAATATATAAAAGAGCATTTACGAAACCAGTGCAGACTTGAGCTGTTCACCTGCTTTCATGCCTTAACACAAAACCACAGGAAAAACGGTACTCCTCTCTCACCTCAGCATACTCCTGTATCCTGCAATGTGCTACAGGCAGACTTCAGTTTCTCCACACGGTTAATGTTACAGCGCTTTATGACTAACAAAGCAGACAAATGAGTACGAGAATATGTACATAAAAGTTATCCGTCAAAAAAGCTTTTATTTATGGGCAATGGTGTCAACCTCAGCCTTAGAAATATAGATGATGTCATTTCTTTTCTCCTTTAAAAGTTATGATAAACAAAGACATCGTATCGTAGTTAAGTTTTTGCACATTTCACTATTGTTTAATGCTAAATATGATTAACGTGTAGTTAAGCAAAGGTGGTATTTATATGTTCTTGTGAGTTATTCCAAACAAAAAAGGTAAGAAAAGACCTTTTTCTGCAATTTTGTAGAATCTTACAGGGGTGAAAATGGTAGGCCTAAACACCGGACTGTAGCTAAACTTAGACAAATTTGATGGCGAACGCATTCTTTATCTCAAGGCTGCTTTTGGGAAAGGTGAATCTAAGGAGATATTACATCATGAGCTACTCGTAGTTAAGAGTGTTGAAACGAAACAATCTGCATTATTTCTTAGATTTAGCAGATATATTTGCTCTGATAGAATCTGTGAACTTATACGCAAACATCCTAATAACTTTATTCGTGCTTATAAATTCCCATGGTATGATGTTCTTTTCTATCTGTTTTTCCGTTCTGAAAAAATGCATAGAATCTGAACCTTCAAAATATTATAGTGATATCGGAAAGCCTGATCTTCGTATTAGTAAACAAGCTGAAATGTGGATCACATAGCGGTAAGGAACCTTAAGCTGACTTACCAACGTAAAGCGTCTGAATATGGCGCTTTTAATTTTATACGACATATAGTGCGTATAAATGTGTATAAAAATATTGACATACGCATTAATACGTATTATAATAAAGACAGGAAGGGAGGTCATACGATGCCGATGACTTCAAAGCAGATGGTTAAACTGCTTAAACAGAACGGTTTTATTGAGATACGACAGGCAGGTTCGCATAAAATATTGAACAATCCTGTGACCAATAGAAGCGTCGTTGTTCCTATTCATGCAAAAGATTTACCAAAAGGCACTGAAAGGAATATTCTAAAACAGGCGGGGCTGTTATAGCCCCTGACCTGAAATAAGAATATACCGAAAGAAATAAAATTAAAGGAGGAAATGATTATGAAGGTGATGTATCCAGCTTTGTTTGAAAAAGAAGATAGTCGCTACAATGTTACGTTTCCAGATTTGCCAGAAGCGATCACATGTGGAGACACATTAGAGCAGGCGATTGAGATGGCCAAAGAGTGTTTAGGTCTTTGTTTGGATGTGAGAAAAGAAAACAAAGAAGAAATTCCTGAGATGAGTGATCCATCTACGATCGACTGTGCAAACGGAATGTTTGTTATGATGATTGAATTTGATTCCATTGAATTCAATAAGCGTTATAACAAAAAAGCGATAAGGAAAAATGTTACGATTCCAGCTTGGCTTAATGAATTAGCTGAGGAAAAAAACGTTAACTTTTCAAACGTACTACAAAATGCGTTAATGAAGAAACTAAATATTTGAGATTAGCTATATTTAGTGAGCACCCAATGAGGTGCTTTTCTTTTACTCAGGAAGGAGTGTGATAAGATGCCGAAGAAACCGGATGAGCGAATAGAACCAGCCAAGCAAATGTATCTTGATGGTATGAAATTGATTGATATAGCAAAGTAGTCGGATCTGCCAGAAGGGACTGTTCGGCGTTGGAAGTCCACTCACAAATGGGATAGCGAGCGTTCGGATAAAAAGGATGCGAACGTTCGGAAAAAACGAGGAGGCCAGTAAGGTAACAAAAATGCCACTAGACCAACTGGAAATCAACATGCCCGTAAGCACAGGCTTTTTCAAGGGGGCTGCCTGAAATAATCAATACAACATATCTGGAGGCGCCTGCAGCACACATCCCCAAAGAAATACAAGCGTATCCTAAAACACTGTTCACCGCATATAAAAAGTATCCGTAAGGGATTAGCTTTCACTAGGAACGAATCCTACGACCATCCGGATACTTTTTTGTAGCTTCAAACATTCTGTCTGTAAACCTAACAATATATCTTCTCAACACTCACATGCAGCGCATCGACGATACAATCATCCAGCACATCTGCTCAGAAACACCGGGACACACCCTCTTGCCGCATGCAAAGCATATCTGTAGACCACTACTCCATACTCTTCAAAGACTCCACCATATCAATATGATTCAGTACACGGTTTGTAATCAGATTCACAACAACAGCGAACCCAAAGGATAACAGCACCGTATACAGATAACTGATCGGGCGTATAGTCACCGCAAAATGGATGGACGGCATATTCAGCACATACGTAAGACTCTGCGCAAGTATCGTACCGGCAGGAAGCCCAACCAGAATACCCAGCAATGTCAGAAGCAGCGTCTCCTTATTCACATAGGAATGCACTTCCTTATCATAAAAGCCCAGCACCTTGATGGTCGCAAGCTCCCGTACCCGCTCTGAAATATTTGTAGTCGACAACGTGAACAGAACAACGAAGGCAAGAGCGGCAGCCATGGCTAAAATCAGATACACAACCGAGGTTATCAGGGAAAAGGAGGTTTCAAATGCATTCTGCATCGACGAAGTGCTTACAACAGACAACACATCATCCCGCTCCTCCAGCTTCTGCACATACCTGTCCTTCTGCAGTTCACTGACCTTACCCTTATAATTCGCCAGCACTGCATTATCCTCATAAGAGCCGAACAGCTTCTCATAGGTGTTTTCACTCATATAAATCGTATTTCCCAGGTAATTCTGAACGATCCCCGTGACCTTTACACGCTCTTCCTTCAGATCGCTGTTTTGCACACGTATCGTATCCTTCACAGAAAAATCCAGAACCTGCGATGCATTCTGTGTCACATATACATCGCCCTCCTCAAGCGTTACCGGATCACCGTTCAAATCCTCCAGTGAGAGATACGAAGCCACATCCGCCTGTTTGGAAAAGACCATCAGCTGTACGCGTTCTTCCTTATTTCCGCTGCTCTTGATTGTGGCATTATCCACCAGCAGAGCCATGCACTCGCTCACCTCATCATTCTTTGAAAGCGATTGATATACATGCGCTTCATCCGTCATCACCATGAGATCATAGCGGTAAATATGCTCATACTGTCTCGGAATCAAGGCACTGACGGAATCATTGATCGCCATGGCACACAGCACCAGCGCACTGCAGCCCATAATCCCGAACACCGTCATCAGCATTCGTTTCTTATAGCGAAACAGATTCCTTGCCGTAACCTTATTCAAAAACGTCAGATTTCTCCATAACGGACGAATCCGCTCCAGCAGAACTCTTGCGCCTGTTCGTGGCGCCTTAGGCCGCATCAGTACAACCGGCATATGCTTTAGCTCTTCGTGAACCGCAATCCACACGGCAACCAGTATCCCACCAGTAAACAATGCAATTCCACCGATTCCATACCATGCGTCAAACTGCAGACTGTAATTCGGAATCAGGTATAATGTCTGAAAGATACGGAACACAAACTTCGGAAGCAGAAGGAATCCGCCGATATCCCCGATGATACCTCCCAGCAGACAGGCACTCCCCGCATACAGGAGATATTTCTTCATAATTTCTATATTTCGGAACCCCAGCGCCTTGTAGGTGCCGATCAACAGGCGTTCTTCCTCAACCATTCTGGTGATTGTCGTTAACGCAATCAGAATCGCAACCGTAAAAAATACAATAGGGAAGGCTGTACCAACCGCCTCGATGGAAGCCGCATCACTTTCAATATTGCTATAGCTGGAAAGTGATGAACGATCCTGGATGTACCATTTCGGATGCTGAATGGAAGAGGTATCCACATGGGCAGCGGCCTGCGGATCGACTGCATATGCCGCAAGCTTCATCTGCTCCACCAGCTCGTCATAGCGTCTGTCCTCCTGCTGCTGCTTCACATCCTGTTCCAGCGTTTTCTTTGCCCGTTTGATCAGCGCCTCATATTCCTGGGAATACGACGCCATATCCCGGCTGCCCTTCACCTGTACATAGGCTGCCGTATATGCAGGGAAAGAAATACCGTCCTCCCTGATAAAGCATACATAACGGCTGGCTGAAATGGAGCGAAAGGAAGCTGCCCCGTCTTTGTTATTCAAATCCGAAGGGTCCTGTACGATGGCCGATATGGTGTAAGTACTTCTAATCTGCGATGGTTCATGAAACTGAATCGTATCACCGATTGTTTTTTCGCTGTCATCCGCATAGGTTTTAGAAACAGCAATCTCTTTCTCGTTTTCAGGCAGTCTCCCCTTCAGGAGATAAGGTGTATTCAACTGTCCGCCCAGTGTCTGCACATCCATATTCTGTGAACTGCCATTTACGGAGGTGTACACCGTTTCACGATAGACGCCTTCTGCGCGCTCGATCCCATTCGCCTTTCGCAATGCCGCAAGATCGTCCTCGTTCAGCCCCATCGTTGACACAACCTGAATATCGAATACCTGCTGTTCATCGTAAAACTGATCCGCACTGTATCGCAGATCGTCACAGGCCGCCTTCAGACCACTCAGCATCATGACACCAAGCGCAGTGATAATCAGGATGGAACAAAAGCGCTTCTTATTGCGGAATATCGTTCTGCGGATATCTTTATTGGATGCTTTCATCATCTCACCACGCAATTTCGGAAATCGGCAGCGGTGTATTGCGTACCATTTCGCTGACTGTACCATTTTTAAAGCGAATAATGCGATCCGCCATCTGGGCAATGGCCGCATTGTGCGTAATGATGAGTACGGTCATCCCTTCCTGGCGGCTCAGCTTCTGTAACAGCTCCAAAACCATCCGCCCGCTTTGATCATCCAGCGCACCGGTCGGCTCATCACAAAGCAGCAGCTTCGGCTTTTTGGCGATGGCTCTGGCAATGGCAACCCGCTGCTGTTCTCCCCCAGAAAGCTGCCCAGGGAAATTACTGCTTCGATGGGACAATCCGACGAGCTTCAGAATTTCACCTGCATCCATGCTGTCCTTCTTCATCTGATTTGCCAGCTCGATATTCTCAAGGGCGGTCAGATTTGGTACCAGATTATAAAACTGAAATACAAACCCGATATCATAGCGCCGGTATTCCACCAGCTGTCTGCGATTGCAGGCGGTGATATCTCTGCCATCCACAAGCAGCTGTCCGCTGGTGGCGGTATCCATACCGCCCAGAATATTCAATGCCGTCGTCTTGCCGGCACCTGATGGTCCCAGAATGACCGCAAGCTCGCCCTGCTCTACGCAAAAGCTGGCACCGTCCAGCGCTCTGGTTATGACATCTGCACGATGATAATGCTTTGCGATGTTGTCAAATGTGATATATGCACTCATAAAGTCCTCCATAATTCCTATGAACTATTATAAAATGGAACGTAAAACGTATCAATAAACAATATACAACACGTTGTTGAGTGATTGAAATACAGCGGACGGCATGGTATCATAAAGCAAGGTGAAGCGTGAAAGAAAAGCTGTGCAGGCAGCCTTACATGATTAGAACCGACGATGTGCAATACCTGTATGATTATGGTGTTCATTCACAACTCTTATCCCCGTGATACGCGTTCCTCATCAGTACGTTTACCAGCAAAATCATCAGCTCCACGTACATGTTCTGCAGTGTTATAAACTACACAGCTAACGATTCTTTCAGAAGCATGTATTCCCGTTATTCCATCCGATTCTATGCCAGCGTAACACTCTTATCATACAAAAAGCAACCCGACAGCGGCATAGAACGAAGCAGCTTTGCTTAGGTACTATGTGTGTACCACCCTATAAACATCCAGTGCTTTCCTGATAGTGCTGCATAATAGAAAGTGCATAATGAAAAATCCAAAACACCGCCATGTTTCATAGCTATGCATGAATTTTCAGAAAGAAGGGAAAAGCCACTATGAAAAAACAACCGCAGATTACAGAACAGACAAAGGACAAGCTGCGCTCAGCCTTCTGGACACTTTATTCCAGTAAGCCGATCGATAAAATCACCATAAAGGAAATCACAGATCTAGCAGGCTATAACCGTGGAACCTTCTATTTGTATTATAAGGATGTCTATGATATCTTTGCATCGATTGAGACGGAGCTGTTGCAGGCGTCTGAGCAGATTCTTGAAACGGCAAGAGAAAGCGAGCTGTCCGGGTTAAAAAATCATATGAGCATGATTATGGCGCTGGCAAGGAAATATTCCGCCTATGTAAGTGTATTGCTGCGAGACCCCTCCAGCAACCAGTTCAGCAGAAAGCTGCGGGAAATGATCTGGCCAATACTGCGTCCGTATGTAATCCAGCATCCCTGTACAAAACAGGAGGAAAGCATTCTGGAGGAATTTTACCTCTGCGGTCTGCTTGCCGCAATATCAAGCTGGGTCAAAGAGGAGGAGCCGCTTCCCATTGATCAGTTTATCAGCTTTGTGTTATCCAATGTGCTGCCATTCAGCAAGGAAGCTTGAATACAGTGTTTTGCAGGCCATCAGGAATGTATGCAGGAAGCATCGGTACTTTGATTTTGCGCATACAGAATAGTAGAATTATCTGTAGAGTATCCACTTGTATAAAGGACGATAGAACCATCTGTGAATTGCATACAGGGCTGTAGGAACTCCTGCAGCAGTCTGATGAGGCTGAGCATGAATTATGAAATGAGATGAGAGGGTGACGATATGAGGATAGCTATTGTAGAGGATGAGCAGGATTTAGCCTTGGAGCTGCATGCACTCCTGCAGAAGCTGGGCAGCCACAGCATTGCGCTGTTTCCCGGAGGAGAGCAGTTTCTATTCGCATGGGAGGAGCAGCCCTATGATCTTGTGTTTCTGGATATACAAATGAAGGGTATGAACGGTTTAAAGATAGCCCGCAAGGTGCGGGAAAAGGACGCACACGCCTATCTTGTGTTTCTGACAAATGATCCATCCTTCGTATTTGAAGGCTATGAGGTAAATGCTGTCCGCTATTGGCTGAAGCCGGTACAGGAGGAAAAGCTTTGTCAGCTTTTGGATCAGCTGGAAGCACCGAAAGCGTATCTGTTATGGTCCATAGATGGAGAACTGCGCAAGCTGTATGAGGAGGATATTTATTATTTGGAAAGTGATGCACATTATGTGCGCTGTCATCACCGCAAGGGGATCTTCCGCATGAAGGGCAGCTTTCAAAAGGAATGTGCCGGACTATCTAGCGACTTTCTGAACTGCCATCGCAGCTACTGTGTGAATCTGAATCACATCCATGCTCTGCGCAAGGATGGCTGTGTGCTGGATAATCAGGAATGCATCCCGGTAAGCAGAGGAATGAAGCAGCGGGTGCAGGAGGAAATTATGAAGCGCTGCAAGCGGGATTTGTTATGCAGATTCTGATACTGCTGCCGCTGCTGGTTCACCTGTGGCTGCTGCGGAAGCAGAGAAACAGACTGCTGTGGGAAGGCGCAGCTTCCCTGATCGTCTTTTCTGCACTCCTGTATACAGGGGATCGCCGGCTGTATGCCGCATTTCTTCTGCTTATTTTTATCCTGGATACAGACGGGGAGTATATCCTGCATATCATCGTACCCGTTTTTATCCTACTGACCTGGCCGCTTTCGTATGCCCCCTTTGTCTGGACACTGATGGAGCTTGTGCTCGTACTCTATGATAAGCTGATGATCCGCAGCTATGAACAGCAGCTGCAGGAATATCAGAATAAGGTATTTGACCGGCAGGTGCAGGAGGTGGAGCATATGTATACCACCATGCGTGCATGGCGGCATGACTATCATAATCACCTGCAGAATCTCAAGGCGAAGCTGCGGAAAGCGGAGGTGGAGGAATCTCTCGGTTATCTGAATGAGCTGGAACAGGAGCTGGATGATATCCGTCAGCTGGTGGAAACCGGAAATGCCAATATGGACGCAATCCTCAACTCCAAGCTTTCTCTGGCACTGGCGCAGGGAATCGATATCCATGTAAAGGCTAGCGTTCCGGAAAGCATACCGTTTCAGGATACGGATATGTGTGCTCTGCTGGGAAATCTGACGGATAACGCGGTGGAGGCCTGTGCAAAGGTAAAGGAGCAGCCGTTTTTACGGCTGTATATCGGTCTGTACAAGGGACAGCTGTATATCTCCTGTACCAACGCCACCAGTGAAGTGGTGCGTAAGCTGGATGCGGACTATGTGACAAGGAAACGCGGCAATCACGGACACGGGTTAAAGCGTATGGATCTGATTGTTGAAAAATATGATGGCTTTATACAGCGAAAAAATGAGCCGGGGGTATTTACTACAGAGATTATGCTGCCGCTGCAGGAATCTGAAATACTCGGAAGGAAAATGCTGTAAGAACACTGATGAGGCATTCCTTCTGTATGCATCAGCCTCTGCACTGGCATGATCCGGTTTCTTTCAAACTGCGCCATATCCTGTAATGGAGAGGGGCTACAACCATTCGTGTACGGAAATCTGCAATTCGTGCACGTTTTGTTATTTTTGAGAGCTTTTGCTTTATACTGCAGATGTGAGGTGAGAATATGAAAAAAACGATACCGGGAAATATGCTGTATCTGCTTAACATTTTATGGAAAATTGACCGCAGCACCTTTTGGAGCATGCAGCTTCATATACTGCTTGGCGCAATTGTCCCCTTTATTTCTGTACTGATTCCCAGTGTGATTATAAATCTGCTGTTGAAGGAGCGCTCATTATCAACTTTTGTATTTGTATTGGGAGGGCTGTTGCTGCTGTATGGGATCCTGCAGGGACTGGTCAGCTATTTAAACGAATACAATGCATTTGCGTTTATCAAAAGCCGTGGACTGTATTTTGTCCGTAATGTATATCTGGGAAGAGCCCATCTGGATTATGCTTTACTGGAAAATGAGGAATACAAGAAAATCCTGGAGGACGCGGTAGAGGCAATCGAAACCAATAACAACGGGCAGGAGGGGATGTTCCATGACTTCATCATCTTTGCCACATCGCTTCTGGGACTGATACTGTATGCACTTGCAAGCTCTGGACTCAGTATATTGTTCGTCCTAGGTCTGCTTCTGCTCGTGGTTTTGCAGTATGCATTGTTTTCCATCGCCAGACATTATGAATATTCACACCGCCCTGAGCTGGACGGCTATCTGATTGAAACGCGCTACCTGAATCAGATTGCATACGATACAGCGGCAGGCAAGGATATTCGTCTGTATCAGCTGCAGGACTGGATCAATGACAAATTTGAACATGTAAACCGTTTGATTGCCCGTATTCGCGCAAGGGATTACAGTGCCTATATGCTGGTGGATACACTGGGAATTCTGCTGGATTTTGTGCGTGATATCGCCTGCTATGCATTCTTGATCAATCAGCTGATTGCAGGAATGGCAATAGATGAGTTTGTGTTTTATCTCGGTATTATTTCCGGTTTTTCTCTTTGGTTTAAAAAGGTGGAGGAAAGCTATGCGAGAATGTCGGTAAACAATGTGCTCATTAACCGGATGCGTACGGCATTGCAAATGAAAAACAGGATGCATCATGGCAGCGGTGTCAAATTGGATCAGAAAGAGATAACGATCACCCTTGATCATGTATCCTTTTCCTATCCGAATCAGGATAGAAGCATATTGGATGATATTTCCTTTACTCTGCATGCGGGACAAAAGCTTGCACTGGTCGGCGCAAACGGAGCCGGAAAAAGCACAATCGTAAAGCTGATTCTAGGCTTTTATACACCAAGTGCGGGAAGCATTTATATCAACGGCACGAATATACGTGAGCTGGATCTGGATGATCTGTACGCACATATCACAGGGATTTTTCAGGACGCTGTGATGCTGAGCTATTCCATTGCGGAAAATGTAAGCATGCAGGATATCACCGATACCGATCTGCAGCGGGTGAAGGATTGCCTGAAGCGCTGCGGACTCTGGAATTTTATATCCGCACTTCCACAGCAAGAGCTGACGCATATTGGCAAGGATATCGAAGAGGATGGGATTCAGCTGTCCGGAGGTCAGAAGCAAAAGCTGTTTATGGCCAGAGCGCTGTATCGTGACTTTGGATGTCTACTGCTGGATGAACCAACTGCGGCGCTGGATGCACTTGCAGAAAAAGCGCTATATGAAAGCTATCACGAGCTGACACAGGGAACCTCCAGTCTGTTCATTTCGCATCGGCTCAGCTCCACGAGATTCTGTGATGAAATTCTCGTGCTTGATCAGGGACATATCGTAGAGCGGGGAAGCCATGAGGAGCTGCTGGGAAAACAGGGAATTTATGCGGCGATGTTTCAGGCACAATCGCAATATTATGAGGAAGAGGGTGATGGATGTGAATGCATGGCAGGAAATTAAAAAATTTACCGGTATTGTTCGCTTAAGCAATCCGCATATTGTCTGGATTTGGGGTGGCTATGGAATTACAAATGCGCTGTCTCCGTTCATTACCCTGTATTACTCCGCAGAAATCTTGAATCAGCTGATTGTAAAAGAATATACAGCTGCATTTCAAACGGCGCTTCTCATGTGCACAGGGGTACTGATCTGCTCCCTGCTGGCAAAGGCGTTTTATAACCGTCTTCAGGTCATCTGTCGTACAGCGGTACAGCGAATTGATCAGAAGCTGCTGTATAAGGCGATGCGCATGGAATATGAGCTTATGGAAACACAGGAAACCATGGATACGCTTAGAAGAACACGGAATTCCAGCAATGGCTCCGGTAAGATTGACTCTGCAATCGAGAATTTCGCATTATGCAGTTCCTCACTCTGTACGATTCTTCTGGCACTGCTTGCGTTAGGTACTTTGATGCTGCAGATTCGCACCTGGGATATATACCTTCTTCTTCTGCTGGCAGTTCTGGCTGTATTTCTGCTATTTAAGAATGCATTCGCAAAGAAGCACGGTGCGCTGCTGGAAAAGCTCTGTAAGGAAAACGATCATAACAATGCTTTGGTTAATTACCTGTGGAGTCTGTTCTACAGGATGGAAACGGCTAAGGAAATCCGTCTTTATCATATGGATCCGCTGTTTGAAGTGAAAAATGAAAAGCTTATGCAGGATCCGGCTTTCCGCAGCTTCGGAAAGGATAACGGAAAGCTGCTGTTTCAAAGTGATTTGCTGGGGCAGGTACTTTCCTTCAGTGCCTACATTTATGTAGCTACCCTGGCTATGCGCTCCATTATATCCATCGGACAGGTATTGTATATGGCTGGCATCATCCTGAAGGCAGTGGATGCGATTGCACAATTTCAGGTAGACTATGCACAGCTTCGCCATCAGCTCTCCTATCTGAATGCATTTTATGATTTTCTGCACCTTCCCAATATGCATTATGATGGAACGCTTCCCATTGAAAAGCGGGATGACGGAGAATACGAGTTTGAATTCCGTCATGTTTCCTTCCGTTATCCGCAACAGAAAAACGATGTCCTGCATGACGTGAATATTCGGTTTCATTTAAAGGAAAAGCTGGCGATTGTGGGGATGAACGGCGCCGGAAAAACCACGATTGTGAAGCTGCTTTGCCGGCTGTATGATCCAAGTGAGGGTGAAATATTATTGAACGGTATTAATATTCAAAAGTACGATTATGCGGAATACACAAGTATCTTCTCTGTCGTATTTCAGGATTTTGCGTTATTCTCCTATCCGCTGGATGAAAATGTCGCAGGAGCATCGGCACCAAACGCCAAAAGGATTGCGTCTGTCCTGCAGCGGCTGGATATATGGGAGCGCATCAAGTCGTTTACCGATCAGGAGCATAGTCTTCTGTTTACGGATTATGCGAACGGTGTGAATGTGTCTGGCGGGGAGGCACAGAAGCTGGCCATTGCCAGAGCCCTGTATAAGGATGCTCCCTTTGTGATACTGGATGAGCCAACCGCCGCACTGGATCCGCTGTCGGAGGCGGAAATTTATGAGCATTTCGATATGCTGGTACAAGGAAAAACCACCCTGTATATCTCCCACCGTATGAGCTCCTGTAAATTCTGCGACCGCATCATTGTTATGGAACAGGGGGAGGTGGAGGAAGAGGGAACACACGATACTCTGCTGAAGGAAAATGGTGTGTACGCACAGCTTTGGAATGCGCAGGCGGAGTACTACAGTGAGTAATGCTGTTCCTGATAAATTCCTTATACGTGAACATTGCTCGGCATGGTACTCCGGTGTTGAAAAGAGAAGTCTGAAAAATGACTGCCTCCTAATGCTTGATATAGGAAAGCAGAAGAAAATTATTTGATAGCATGCACTTAGGATGATCCTGTATATCTTCATGATAGTAAATCAAAGCAATGAGAAAGAACTTCCCTGTGAGGTTCTTTTTTAACGAAGTCAAGACGATTTCCGTAGCGTATCTGGTATCAGATATATGGAAGAACCAGCTTGAAATCGGACTGTGACAGTACTTTCATCCATAATTCGATGGGGATACACTGTTCTAAGAACACTTATGCATACACGCCATATGCTGGAGCATCATGTATAGAATGTGATGAATCACCAATATTTCAGAAAGAAAGTCATACAGCTGCCGTACAGTAGGAGAAACTGAAACAATGTCTATGATCAGCTATGACATCCCTTATAGTTTGTGCAGGCTTTCTCAGAATTTCAACGGCAAACAGCCACTACAGCTTAGAAAAAAATGTAAAAAAAACTATCTTTTTATTTTCATACGGGGCAAAAAGCGTTAAAATGAATCTGTGCTATGCGCAAAAAGAAAAGAAAGAGTTAATTGGAGGTAAGATATGAGCGGTTTTTTTGGAGTAGCTTCAAAAGAAAACTGTGTACTGGATGTGTTTTTTGGTGTAGACTACCATTCACATCTGGGCACGAGACGTGGAGGAATGGCGATACATGGAGAAAAGGGCTTTGCCCGTGCCATTCATAACATCGAGAATTCTCCGTTTCGTACGAAATTCGAAAAAGATATTGAGGAATTTGATGGAAATCTTGGAATCGGATGTATTTCAGACAATGAGGCACAGCCGCTTCTGGTAAAATCCCATCTGGGCTCCTTTGCCATCACAACGGTTGGCCGTATCAACAATCTGGAAGAGCTGCAGAGTCTATGCTTTGAACGCGGGGTTACACACTTTCTGGAGATGAGTACCGGAGAGGTGAATCCAACAGAGCTGATTGCTTCGTTAATCAATCACAAGGCAACCATCGTAGAAGGCCTGCAGTATGTACAAAGTCTGGTCAAGGGCAGTATGAGCATATTGCTGATGACACAGTATGGTATTTATGCGGCAAGGGATTTACTTGGAAGAACACCAATCGTTCTTGGAGAAAAGGAGACGGGCTTCTGCGCAACCTTCGAGAGCAGTGCATTTTTGAATCTGGGCTACCATCACTACCGTGATCTGGGAGCCGGAGAAATTGTCTTCATCACTCCGGAGCGTATTGAGGTACTGCAGAAACCAAGGGAAAAAATGAAAATCTGTTCCTTTCTGTGGGTTTATTACGGTTATCCGACGTCCACCTATGAGGGAGTCAATGTGGAATGTATGCGAAACCGCTGTGGTGAGCTGCTTGCCGGTCGTGATGATGTAGAGGTGGACAGTGTCGCAGGTGTTCCGGATTCCGGAATTGCACATGCAGTAGGGTATTCCAATGTCTCCAGTGTGCCGTTCGCAAGACCGTTTATCAAATATACACCGACGTGGCCGAGATCCTTTATGCCAACAGGACAGATGCAGCGGAATATGATTGCGAAAATGAAGCTGATACCGGTACAGGAGCTGATTCGGGATAAGCGCCTGCTGTTAATAGATGATTCCATTGTGCGGGGAACGCAGCTTGGGGAAACTACGGAATTCTTATATGAAAGCGGTGCGAAGGAAGTACATGTCCGTCCAGCCTGTCCGCCGATTATCTTTGGATGTAAATATCTTAATTTTTCACGCTCAAAATCGGAAATGGATCTGATTACACGCAGAGTCATCCGCAAATTGGAGGGTGATGATGTATCGAGTGAGGTACTGGCGGAATACGCAGATCCTGACAGCGAACGCTATCAGAAGATGTGTGAGGAAATCCGTCAGCGCTCCAACTTCACATCCCTTCGCTATCACCGTCTGGACGATATGATTGCATCCATCGGACTGGATAAATGCAAGCTGTGTACATATTGCTGGGATGGCAAGGAAGACGACGAGGAGTAGGGAAAAGAGGCTTTGTCTGCTTTCTGAAGGAGAATAGAGCGGATAGTGAGAACATCTTACCTGTTTTCGAAATAATAAAGAAATGGAGATACCTATGCAGTTGATGCAAGTCAGGCATACGTATCTCCTTTTTTTGTAGGAGCAATACTGCTTTCTGTGTAATTTACTGCAGTAAGATAAAAGAGCCAGTTGTTTTCACAAACAAAAAGAATACAGCGTATGTGCTTGATAGCTAACGATTATTAGCCTATACTGACAGTAGAAAGGCTAATGAATGTTAGTTGAAGGGAGAATAGCTATGAAACAGTTATCCACAAAGGAGCGTATCCGTACGGAGGCACTGCATTTGTTTGCACAATATGGATATGATGCAATCAGTGTCGCACAGATCGCAAAGGCGGTCGGCATACAGGCTCCGTCCTTATACAAGCATTATGCAAGCAAGGAGGACATTTTTCTTGCCATCATAAAGGAAATGGAAAAGCGCTATGCACAGCACGCTGCCGGTATGCAGATCAATGGCAGTGATGCAGAGGAAGACGGAAAGCTGTACACCCGGATTACCGATGACCAGCTTATTGATATGGGGGTGCATATGTTTTCTTATTTTCTTCACGATGCGTATGAGAGCAGCTTTCGCAAAATGCTGAATATGGAGCGCTATCACAATCAACGACTAGCCAAGCTATTCCAGAAGCAGTATTTCGATGATGCAATTGCATATCAGACAGTGATCTTTCAGCACTTGATGAAAGCAGGTATTCTGAAGCCGCTTGATCCGCAGATTACGGCACTGCAGTTTTATTCACCAATCTTTCTGCTGCTTCAGCTATGCGATTCCAACCCACAGTATGAACGAACGGCAATCGAACTGCTTCAGCAGCACATTCGACAATTTCTGAAGCTGAATTCTACAAAGGGTGACTGATATGAAGGTTACGCTACTACATGGTCAGAATCACAGGCAGTCATCGTGGCATGCGGCACACCTGCTGCTGGAGCAGCTGCCGGTGGAAGCCCTGCATGAATTTTATTTACCTAAGGATATGCCGCATTTCTGCTGCGGCTGTTATCGCTGCATGGAGCTGGGAGAGGACTTCTGCCCGCACACAGCCTATATGGCTCCTATTATGAAGGCAATGAAAGAAGCAGACTTACTTATATTTACAACCCCTACCTACTGCTTGCGGACAAGCGGTTCCATGAAAGCATTTCTGGATCACTGCTTTCTAAATTTCGTTGTACATCGTCCCCTGCCTTCCATGTATCATAAGCAGGCGGTAATCTTAGCCTCCGGTGCAGGCAGCGGGATGAAAAAAGCCGCAAAGGATATTCGCACAAGTTTGACAGGATGGGGAATATCCCATATAAGCAGCTATGGCTTTCGATCCATGGCAACTACATGGGAGGCAGTACCCGAAAACATCAAACGAAGACTGACGACAGATCTTGCAAAGCTCGCCAGCCGTATCAAACGAAAGCAGCACCATAAGCGTATCAGCTGGAAACAGAAGCTGCTGTTTCATGCGATGCGGCAGATGCAAAAGCACGGGATGGGGGCAGGCGAGCTGGACTATCAATACTGGAAGGAACGGGACTGGCTTGGACGCAGTCGTCCATGGACGGATGATGAATAGAATACGTGTATTTACTTCCGGTGCACTACTTGCATTTGCCTGCTATTGTATGCTGTTTGATAGAAATCTGCCCTTTTCGCTTCCTTTCCCTGTTTATGCTGCCGCGTTTCTTTACTTTAACGTGTTTCCGATAAAGGATATGCTGTCTTTCTGCAATACCACCCTGTATAAAGGTCGGCAGTTTGAGAAAAATTATGAGGCCGGGGAGGAATCAGCGCAGGTACTTCTCACGGAAAAACGCAGCTATGACCGGCGTGCTGCCGGCGCAATGCTGTTCTGGCTGACCTTTCTCGCCATCCCCGGGTATCTGTACTGCAACGGACTTCTCGATCGGATCTGGATATTCCTCCTGTTTACTCTCTCCAATTTTTCCGTATTCTTCGCCATATTCGGCTGGTGCCCGTTTCATTCCATCTTCATTCGTCCGGACTGCTGTATGGAATGCAGAATCTACAACTGGGACTCCTTCTTCCAATACAGCTTTCTGATCTTCTTTCCCAATGTATTCACCCTCACACTGGTTCTGCTCGGTGTGCTGTCCCTGATAGTCTGGGAAATTCGACATGCACTGCATCCGGAGCGCTTTTACAAATGCAGCAATGCACGTCTTACCTGTGAAAACTGTGACCTTGACGGCTGCCGAAAACACAAGAAAAAACTGTTCCATAAGACACTGAAAGAAGAATATAGAAACAAATGAATGGGATAACGCTGCTGTAAAGGATCAAAAGGTCATAAAACAGCCGGGTATTTTTGGATTATCAAAATCTGCTCTTGACGAAGCAGCATCGTGTGAGTATCATAAATACTAGCATTTAAAAAGGGAGAGTAGAAAATTTATGGAGGTAGAGGAATCAAAAAATTTAATGACAGAGGGAACGATATGGAAGAAAATCATATTCTTCGCCCTTCCTCTGTTTTTGGGAAATCTGTTTCAACAGCTGTACAATACAGCGGATTCATTGATTGTAGGAAATTTTCTTGGCAGCAATGCACTGGCTGCCGTCAGCTCGTCGGGAAATCTCATCTTTCTGATGGTCGGCTTTTTCAACGGTATCGCAATCGGTGCAGGGGTTGTGATTGCCCGTTATTTTGGAGCCAGAGATATCGACAATATGCAGCGGGCGATTCATACAACAGTCGCCTTCGGTCTTGTTTCCAGTTTGGTTCTAACGGTGCTCGGCGTTCTTCTGGCACCTCAGATTCTGATCTGGATGGATACACCGGCGAATGTTCTGCCGCAGTCGGTAACCTATTTCCGCATTTATTTTATGGGCTCTCTGGGGCTTGTCATGTACAACATCTTTGTGGGCATCCTGCAGGCGGTAGGTGACAGCAGACATCCGCTGAATTATCTGATCATTTCATCAATTATCAATATCGTGCTGGACATCGTATTGATCGTTGTCTTTCACATGGGGGTTGGCTCTGCGGCCTTTGCGACGATTCTTTCGCAATTCGTCAGTGCATTTCTGTGTATGAACCGGCTGCTGCGGACAAAGGACAGCTATCGGCTTTCCTTGCGCAAAATTCGCTTTCACAAGGATATGCTCGCACTGATTATCCGCTATGGTCTGCCAAGCGGTCTTCAGAATTCCATCATCGCCATCGCGAACGTGGTCGTGCAATCCAATATCAACGGCTTTGGGGAAATGGCAATGGCCGGATGCGGAGCCTATTCAAAAATCGAGGGGTTTGCGTTTTTGCCAATTACCAGCTTCACCATGGCACTGACAACCTTTGTCGGTCAGAACCTGGGGGCACGTCAATACGAACGTACGAAAAAGGGCGCAAAATTCGGTATGCTGTGCTCCATGGCGATTGCAGAGGTGATCGGAATTGTCATTTTTCTGGGGGCACCGCTATTGACAGCTGCCTTTAACAATGATCCGCAGGTGGTAATGTTTGGAACCGAGAGAGCCAGAACCTCGGCAATGTTCTTCTTCCTGCTGGCTTATTCACACTGCATATCCGCCATACTGCGCGGAGCCGGAAAATCCATGGTACCAATGATTGTCATGCTGCTGTTCTGGTGTGTGGTGCGGGTGACCTTTTTAACGGTTATGATTCACTTTTTGAATGATATCGCCGTTGTATACTGGGTATATCCGCTGACATGGTCCTTAAGCTCCATCGCCTTCTTCCTATATTATCGTAAGGTGAACTGGATGCATGCGTTCGAGGCGGCCTGAGACACACACACATGTTTCCAACCGGAAGGCCTGTATGCGCGTCATAGTGGCTATGACATTTTCGCTAGTTGCAGGATAGGAGTCCAAATATTTGCCTTTTATTTCCAAGCGGCTTCAAAAAACGCTTCAAATCCGGGCATGATGACATACTGAGCTGAAAAGACTTTACGGAGATGAACATACATATTGAATGAACCGAAAGGAACAGGTAACCTACATGCGGGCACGCTGTTCTTTTTATATGCGATTTTTATAACATTAAGGAAGCATACAGCTGTAGGGCAAAGAATACAGCGGCTTTTGCTTCATGCGATTTCTGCCGAGAACGTACGGTGAACTGAAATTGCCTGTTCGCTATAGACAGGGAGCAGCTATAAACGGATAACGCCCCATCGATCAGGAAGCTGACAAAATTCTTTTCTTTTTTCCTCAGAACTCTTATAATGAAAAGAGCAGCTCAGAAAGAACAACAATACGTGATGCTTTACGCTGGATACTATGAAAGAAGTGAAATGATGAACAATATAAATATCGGAATGCTGGCACATGTGGATGCCGGCAAAACAACGCTGTCGGAAAGTCTGCTGTATGTGTCCGGGAGTATTCGTCAGCTGGGACGGGTGGACCATGGAAATGCCTTTCTGGATTATGATGCACAGGAAAAGGATCGCGGTATCACGATTTATGCCAAGCAGGCAATCTTTGACTGGAAGGATACACGCATTACCCTGCTGGATACACCGGGACATGTGGATTTCTCCGCAGAAATGGAGCGGGTGCTTCAGGTGCTGGACTATGCAGTGGTGATCATCAATGCACTGGATGGCATACAGTCCCATACGGAAACGATTTGGAAGCTGTTGCAGCATTATCATGTTCCTGCTCTCGTATTTGTGAATAAGATGGATGTCAGCCATACAGAGCGCACACAGATCATGGAGGATTTGAAACGGCATCTGGATGAGCATTGTGTGGATGTTACCCTGCAGGATGAAGCATGTCAGGAGCAGTTGGCCATGTGCAGTGATGAATTGCTGGAAAGCTATATGGAAACAGGAGGAATTACCGATGAGCAGCTGGCGGATGCGGTTGCGCAGCGAACCATCTTTCCCTGCTGCTTCGGCTCTGCACTGAAAATGGAAGGAATTCAGGAATTTCTTGATATGTTAAACTCCTGTACAAAGGCTCCGGCATATCCGGAAGCATTTGGTGCCCGGATATTTAAAATCAGTCGGGATGAGAATGGAAACCGTCTGACGCATATGAAAATCACCGGCGGCAGTCTCAAGGTAAAAACGAAGCTTGCGGAGGATGAAAAGGTCGATCAGATTCGTCTGTACTCCGGAACCCGTTATCAGCTTTGCGAGGAGGCATGCAGCGGCTGTGTATGTGCAGTAAAGGGATTGACCGGTTTTCATGCAGGGGATGGTCTTGGCTTTGAAAGGAGTCGGCAGGAGGTTCAGCTTACCTCGTTTATGAATTATCGTGTGCAGCTTCCAGCGGGATGTGATCCCTTTGTCATGCTGAAGCAGCTGCGCCAGCTGGCGGAGGAGGATCCACAGCTGCATGTAAGCTATGATACTCATTTAAAAGAGCTGCATGTACGGCTGATGGGGGATATTCAGACCGAGGTATTAAAGCATACCATACAGGAGCGTTATCATACCGCCGTGGACTTTGATGAGGGCAGTGTTGTATATAAGGAAACGATATTGAACACAGTTGAGGGGATTGGCCATTATGAGCCGCTGCGTCATTATGCAGAGGTGCATCTTCTTTTGGAGCCCCTGCCGAGAGGAAGCGGTCTGCTCTTTGAAAGTGACTGTAAGGATGAGGTGCTGGACCGTCACTGGCAGCGTCTTATTCTGAGCCATTTGCAGGAAACGGAGCATGTCGGCGTTTTGAGCGGGTCTCCCATTACCGATATGAAAATCACCCTGCTTTGCGGCCGTGCCCATCAAAAGCATACCGAGGGCGGAGATTTCCGGCAGGCAACCTATCGGGCATTGCGGCATGGACTGCGCAGTGCAGAAAGCATACTGCTGGAGCCTTACTATGAATTTACCCTTCGCATTCCCCCTTCCTGCGTCAGCCGTGCGGTATTTGACATCGAACGTTTTCACGGTACCTTTACCCTGCAGGAGGACAGTGGGGAGATGAGTGTCATCAGCGGCAGTGCACCGGTACGGAAGCTGCAGAGCTATCCACAGGAGGTATATGCCTATACCAAGGGGAAGGGACGCCTGTTCTGTACACTGAAGGGCTATGAGGCGTGCGCAGATGAGGAGGATGTGCTGAAGGAAGTGGCATATGACTGTGATGCAGACATGGATCATCCGTGTGGTTCCATCTTCTGTTCTCATGGAGCGGGCTATTATGTGCCTTGGAATGAAGTGAAGCAGCATATGCATATGCAGAGTGACTGGGGCCGTATGCAGCTGAAAAGGGAAAGCTATCAGAGCTATACGGCAAAGCCTGTGGATGAAAAGGAGCTGGAGGAAATCTTTATCCGTACATACGGTCCGATCAAGCGAAGACCACCGCAGAAAGCGAAACCCGCCTCGAATATTATAGATTTGGAAAAACAGAACATTTGCTATCAGCCGCTCCCGGAATGCCTGCTGGTGGACGGATATAATGTGATTCACGACTGGGAAGAGCTGAAAGCCATGGCAAAAGAGCATCTGGATGCGGCACGGCATCGATTGATCGACATCATGTGCAGCTATCAGGGGTATCGCGGCTGTGAATTGATTCTTGTCTTTGATGCCTATAAGGTAAAAGCAGGTATCGGCTCCTCTCATAAAGAGGGAACGATTCATGTTGTGTATACAAAACAGGCGCAGACAGCCGATATGTATATTGAACAGGCAACGCATCAGCTTGCGAGTGAATTCCGTGTAACTGTGGCAACCTCTGACGGTATGGAACAGCTGATTGCCAGCGGACAGGGGGCATCCCGTATGTCATCCCGCCAGCTGTATGCCGAGGTATTGCGCATGAAGAACACCTCGGTAAAGGAATTTGAGCGGAAGCAGCTACGCGGCGGTGCAGAGCCGTTGAAAAAACTGCGGGAATACCGGATTGAGGATGCTGATGAGGAAATGAAATCATAAAACAAAAGCACCGGAAAACATGGTATGATGGAAGCGTCAAAGGTTCCCTCTGCAGAAGATTGTGCAGGCATAAGCGCCTTTTGATTTAGAAAATACACCGCTGTAAGAGATGATACTGCAATGTATCGCCTTTCTACCGGTGTTTTTTCATATCCATCATGCACACACAAGCCTATCCGCTGTAGAAGGAAACAGGGCTGAACAAAACGAAAAAGAGACCTTCATGCTGCAGAGTATATAAATGAAAATGCCATGGAATCAAAGCAGACCCTATCTGTGCCGGCATGCAGACTGCTTAAATTTCTCATTCGTGCAGGACCACAAAACCATGGTATGCGCTTGGTTTCTGAAAAGCAAATACCCGCTATGATTCTACAGCGGCTTCATTTCTGTGTGCCGGAATAGAAAGCTTTTGAAAAACGGTATACACAGCAGTCCTGTGTTTTTTCTTTGTATGACAGGGGTAAAAGGATGCAGAGTGTGATAAAATAGAAAAAAGGGCAAGAGCATATGGCGGCAGCTTATCCTGATACAGGCGTTATTCAGAGTACCTGTGTTTGGGTGTGCCGGCCTAAAAGGAGGTAAGACCATGCACCGACTATCATGGAATAGCATAACAAGCGAAACACGGATTCCGCAGAAAACATCCGCAAATGCAGAGAAATACCGCAGTGAATTTGAAAGTGACTATCATCGGATCATCCGCAGTGCATCCTTTCGCAGACTGCAGGATAAGACACAGGTATTCCCGCTTGACAACAGTGATTTTGTGCGCACAAGACTGACGCATTCTCTGGAGGTATCCTCTATCGCAAAGCTGATTGGCAAGCAGGTATGCATACAGGTGCTTGATCAGCAGCTGGCACCTGCCGGGGATCAGCCGGATTCCTTGAAGGTTATTGAAATTCTCAACTGTGCAGGCCTTCTGCATGATATTGGCAATCCGCCCTTCGGTCATTTTGGAGAAAGTGCAATTCGCAACTGGTTTGAGAAAAATCTATCCCTGTTACAATTCAAGCAACGGCCTTTACAGGCATGGCTGGATGAGCAGCAGCAGGCAGACCTTCTGTATTATGAGGGCAATGCCCAGGCGCTGCGTATAATCACAAAGCTGCACCGTCTCACAGGACGAAGCGGTATGCATCTGACCAGCAGTGTTATGGATACGATTATCAAGTACCCGGTGAACTCTCTGGAAAAGCTGGCAGAGGATACAAAGGAAAAATCAAAGCGCAGTCTGCTCAGAAAAAAGGTCGGTTACTATCAGAGTGAAACGGATCAGTTTCTGGAAATCAAACAGAATACCGGTACAACGGGCTGCCGGAATCCGCTGTGCTTTATACTGGAGGCGGCAGATGATCTGGCTTATACCTTTGCGGATTTGGAGGATGGCTATAAAAAAGGTCTGTATTCCTATGAACAGCTGCTGGATGTAATCGTGGAAGCGCAGGATGAGCGGGGAGCGGAGCTGCTGCGGCAGGGGCTGGAGGAAGGACGCCAGCTGAAGAAAACGAGTGAGAAGGGCTTCGATCCTTATCAGCACGCAGTTTTCACATGGCTGACAAAGAAACAGCTGTTCAGTATTTCCGGTGTGTCTGATGCATTTTTGAAGCATTATGATGCGATTATGAACGGGGAATTTGATCAGGAGCTGCTTGCGGTAAGCAAGGAGGGACAGCTGATCCGAAGTCTGAAGCAATTCGCCTTTGACAGAGTTTATAATGATGCCGCAATACTAAAGCTCGAGCTGATGGGGAATGAAATCATCACCTTTCTGCTGGATCGCTTCATGGATGCACTGCTGCCCTATGACAGCGGCTTGAACATGAGTGAAATACAGGAAAAATACATTGATCTGCTTTCCGGAAACTACCTGAATACCTACCAGTATACTGCACAGGATAAGGAGGATGGCGAACGGCTGTATCTGCGTTTACTGCTGGGAGCGGATTTTGTGGCCGGCATGACAGACAGCTATGCAATCCGTCTGTATCAGGAGCTGAAAGGAATCTAGGTGATGCTATGAAGCAGGAAATCTTTGAACAGCTGAAAAGGGAGCTATGCGCCTGCCGGCTCTGTGAAGGAAAATTTGACCATGAGCCGCGTGCGATTTTTCAGGGGGCGCAGGACGCAAACATCATGCAGATTTCACAGGCGCCCTCTATTCATGTACATAACAGTGGTCTGCCCTTCCATGACGCCAGTGGGAAAAAGCTGCGCAGGGAATGGTATCAAATCGATGATGCACAGTTTTATGATGAGCATAACTTCTATATCGCTTCCATGGGACACTGCTATCCGGGAAAGGGGAAACAGGGAGATAAAAAGCCTCCCAGAATCTGTGCCAGAACCTGGCTTATGCGTGAGCTTGACGCGGTGGATAATCAGCTGTATATCATCATCGGGGCAATGGCCGCAAAGGAGCTGTTTCCCGAACGAAGCTTTGAGGAGCTCGTATTTCACGATCAGCAGCTGCGTGGAAAGCCGGCTCTGGTGCTGCCGCATCCATCTCCACTCAATGTACGCTGGATGAAGGAGCATCCGCAGTTCGAAGCGGATCGCCTGTTGCATATCCGAAGGCTGATACATAGGGCTTTGCAGCTTTGAAGGCAGGATTTCCTGTTGGATATCACCATATTCTATCGGAAAGACAATTAAGAATTGCAGGAAGCAGGATGCCATACAATGGGCATACTGCATGGATGTAAGGCTCTCTGTATTATCATGAGCAGTCCTGCACAGGTATGTTATACAGCAGTAGGGCTTAGAATAAGGAGTGCCGTTTGCTTGTTGCACAAAGCAGCATGCGGGTGCTCCCTTTTTATTTGTGAAAAAGTAAACCACCAATAAGGTTCAGCAGCTTCCGGTGATGTGGGAAGGCATACAGGCGCTGAAAGCAGCCATTGCAGAAAATAAAAGAGCTGTATCTATCAGACGGTATAGATGATTGCTATGGTGCATTAAGTAAGGAACCTGCTGTGCCTGTTTGTTTGCACATCCGGCAGGGGTAAGCAGATTTCTGTGTTATTTTCCATAAACAGGAAAAAAATTACTTTCTTTATGCAAATCACTTTAAAAAATAAAGTTACTATGGTATAGTATGGATGTAAAGCAGGGAAACACATGCTGCAGGAGGTATTTATGAAATCTTACGACGCAATTATCATCGGCTTTGGAAAGGGTGGAAAGACCCTTGCCGGATATATGGCAAAACAGGGAAAACGGGTGGCAATGATTGAAAAATCAAATCAGATGTATGGAGGTACCTGCATCAACGAAGGCTGCATTCCCTCAAAATCCCTGATCATACAGGCAGATAAGCAGTCCTATGGGCAGGCGGTAGAGCGCAAGGAAGCACTCATCGAGAAGCTGCGAAAGAAAAATTTTGACAAGCTGGATTCTCTGGAGCCGGTCGATGTCATCACGGCAAAGGCTTCCTTTGTCAGTGACCACGAGGTACATGTACAGGGGGCAGGTGTGGATGAAACCCTCTATGGAGACTATATCTTCCTCAATACCGGTTCTGTTTCAAACATTCCCAATATAAAGGGGATACACGAGGCACGGCATATTTACACAAGTGCGGAAATGATGAAGGAACGCAGTCTTCCTGCGAAGCTGGCCATTATCGGCGGCTACATCGGTCTAGAGTTTTCCAGCATGTATGCACGCTATGGAAGCACAGTCACTGTATTTGAGCATGGAAGCCGTCTGGTAAAGCGTGAGGATCAGGATGTTGCGGATGAGATTCAGAAGGTGCTGGAGAAGCAGGGGGTAGGCTTCGTATTTGAAAGCAGTGTAAAGGAGTTTGCCAATGACGGGGAACAGGTTGTGATTACGTATGATGATGCGCATGGCATACAGCAGAAGCTTACAGTGGATGCAGTCCTGCTGGCGGCCGGAAGAAGTGCCAATACAAAGCAGCTCCATCTGGAGAACACCGGAGTAAAGCTGGATCAGCGCGGCAATGTCATCGTGAATGAGTATCTGCAAACCAGTGTGCCTCATATATATGCGATGGGTGATGTAAAGGGTGGATTGCAGTTTACCTACATTTCTCTGGATGACTATCGCATTGTGAAGGATCATCTCTTCGGAAACAAGCAGCGAACTACAAAAAATCGCGGTCAAATCGCTTATTCCGTATTTATTTCACCAACCTTTTCCCGAGTGGGACTGAGCGAACAGGAGGCACGGGAACAGGGCTATGCCGTAAAAACGGTTTCCATGCCAGCCGCCGCAATTCCACGGGCGAATGTCATTTCACAGCCCGATGGTCTTTTAAAGGCGGTTATTGATACAAAAACAGATCAGATTCTAGGCTGTGTACTGTTTTGCGCAGAATCTGAGGAGGTTATCAATTTTGTACAGCTGGCTATGAATCAGAGGCTGACGTACCAGGAGGTCGGAAATCACATCTTTACACATCCGACGATGAGCGAGGCCCTGAATGATTTATTCAGCTGATAAAGCGGTTTAAAGCATTCGAAAGAAATGAGGCAGGAGGCGTGTCAGGAAGCTGTAGCTTTCTTCTATGGTTAGGAATTCTCATGATGCAGCCCTGTCTATCTTGTAAACAACATAAAATAAAGGAGGAAAACATGATGTCAAATGTAATACATGCAAAGGAAGCGGAATTTAACGAACTGATTCAAAAGGAGGAACTGGTACTGGTGGACTTCTTCGCTACCTGGTGCGGGCCATGTAAGATGCTGGCACCGGAAATCGAAAAGCTGGCAGATGAGTTAGAAGGAAAGGCGAAAACTTTAAAGGTGGATGTCGATCAGGAGCAGGCACTGGCTATGCGCTACGGGGTACAGTCCATTCCAACGCTGATCGTATTCAAAAACGGCGTACAGACTGAAAAGCGCCTGGGCTATCAGCCGTATCCGAAATTGAAAGAAATGTTAAACAGATAGGAGAATAGAATGCTGAATCCCAACGACGTATTAAGCCATATCAGCTTTCTGCTGGTCTTTCTGGAGGGCTTATTATCCTTTTTATCACCCTGTGTATTGCCGCTGCTGCCTGTCTATATGGGGTATCTGGCAGGGCAGGATCAAGAGCAGCCGCATTCGCAGCGCAGAATTTTCCTGCTGACGGTCAGCTTTGTCATCGGAATTTTTACCGCGATACTGCTGATGAATATTTCCGTACATGTGCTGAGCAGCTTTTTCAAGAATCACATGGTGTATTTCGTACGAATCGGGGGTATCCTGATTGTGCTTCTTGGTCTGCATCAGCTGGGAATCTGGAAATTCAAAAGTCTGGAGCGCACATGGAAGCTGCCGTTTCAGAAAAAAGGAAGTGTGAATGCAGTTATTGCCTTTCTGATGGGCTTTACATTCAGCTTTGCCTGGACACCGTGTATCGGCCCTGCGCTGTCTTCCATTTTGCTGCTGGCGTCATCCTCCGGCAGTCTTTGGGTGTCCACCTTCCTGATGATTGTATACGCACTGGGGTTTACAATTCCCTTCCTGATATTGGGATTGTTTACCGGAAAGGTACTGCACTGGATTTCCAATCATAAGAATATCATGAATATTGCTGTCAAGCTGGGGGCTGTTATCTTAATTGCAATCGGTTTGATGATGTTTACCGGTAAAATGAATACCATCAGCTCGTACATGAGTACCTCGGATAAGGCAACTGCCAAAAAGGATACGGATACGGCCACACCAGAGAAGGAAGAAGAGGCTGCGGATACTCCGGATGCACAGACCTCGGCGGAACAGCTGGATTTTGTTCTGACGGATCAAAACGGAAAACAGGTATCCCTTGGCGATTATCGGGGAAAGGTTATTTTTCTGAATTTCTGGGCAACCTGGTGCCCGCCGTGTCAACGTGAGCTTCCGCATATTCAGGAGCTGTATGAGAAGTACAGGAACAGTGATGAGGTAGCTGTTTTAACGGTGGTGAATCCCGGCGGTCAGGAGAAATCTGCAGAAGGAATTCGGGCATTCCTTGATGAGCATGCATATTCCATGCCGGTTTTGTTTGATGATGGCTCCATGTATTATTATTTTCAGATAACAAGTATGCCGACGACGTTTATGATTGATAAGAACGGGAAGCCGTTTGGCTATATTAAGGGACAGCTGACGCCGGATATGATGGAGAATATGATACAGCAGACATTGTCAGGAAAAAAATAAGGAATTGATGGTATATATGGAAAGGGTTATAAAAGGTGATGGTATGAAAAAACAGTATGATATGCATTGCAATATCGCACAGACACTCAATCTGATCGGTGACAGATGGACACTGCTCATTTTGCATGCAGTACGTGAGGGGAGACGCACATATAAGGATTTGCAGGAGGGGCTGGAGGGCATACCGACAAATCTGCTGTCCAGCCGATTAAAGTCCTTGTGCGAGGATGAGCTTCTCAGCTGCAGCCTGTATCAGGAGCATCCGCCGCGCTATCAGTATGAGCTTACGGATAAGAGCAGGGATCTGGATGATATTTATAATGCGATGATGATCTGGGGGGACAGGCATCTGCATAAGAGCTATAAGTGTCTGAAGCATAAGTATTGCGGGGGGGCTGTTGATATACAGTATGTATGTAGGGAGTGCGGAAAGGTCATACGAAAAGAGGACCTGATTGCGAAACCGGTTGAGGGGTGAAGCGGGTACAGCTGGCGCGGGCTGGCTGTATCTTTTTTGTATGCATTCCTGGAATTTGAAAAGATTAACGATAAAGTATATGAAAAATATGATATGATAGTAGCTGAGGTGAGTCTTTCATGAAATTGATGTTTATTATTGCAGGAGATGAGTATGCTGCCGATATTTCGGAAAAGCTCAAAGAGCATGCATTTATGGCGACAGAGGTTGGAAGCACAGGTGATTTTCTGCAATATGGACAGACCGTTTTGCTGCTGGGGGTGAATGAGCAGGATTGTGACAGAATTTTATCAATTCTCGATCCGGAAGCTGACTGGAAGGGCACAGAACACGGATTTCCGTTTCATGAGGAGGTTTCTATATTTGTCACGGATGTAAATGATTATGTGAAGGTAAATGCATAGGGATGGTCGGTTTATTTCGGGCTTTAAAATGGATGACAGAGCATCCTTTTCTTTTGGAGTATTTGATTAAAAGGCCTTGTTTTAAAGGGGTTAAAGGGGTTCGATTTCGTTGGATAAAAAAATTCAAAAAAATTCAAAAAAGTTGTTGACATAAAAAAAGTCTAATGGTATTATATATGAGCGCTGATGAGAACGGCGCGAAAAAAGAAGTTCAAAAAACGTGGAGGCTTAGCTCAGCTGGGAGAGCGTCTGCCTTACAAGCAGAGGGTCGGGGGTTCGAGTCCCTCAGCCTCCACCATAAAAATGTGCCGACTTAGCTCAATTGGTAGAGCAACTGACTTGTAATCAGTAGGTTGTGGGTTCAATTCCTATAGTCGGCACCATCTTTTAAAAAAGAGTCGGGGAGGTAGCGAAGTGGCTAAACGCGGCTGACTGTAACTCAGTTCCTTTTGGTTCGGCAGTTCGAATCTGCCTCTCCCCACCATCTTTTATTGGGGCATAGCCAAGCGGTAAGGCACCAGACTTTGACTCTGGCATTCCACTGGTTCGATCCCAGTTGCCCCAGCCAATTAAATTCAACATATAAATGACCCGTTAGCTCAGTTGGTAGAGCATCTGACTTTTAATCAGAGGGTCGGGCGTTCGAATCGCCCACGGGTCACCATTTATCTGTTGCGGGTGTAGTTCAATGGTAGAACTTCAGCCTTCCAAGCTGACTACGTGAGTTCGATTCTCATCACCCGCTCCATTATGAGTAAGATTTCTGCTCAGAGCCAATGGCTCTGGGCATTTTTATTAAATCTTACGAAATTCGGAAGCGAGTTCGTTTGATATATACACGGGATGTGTAAGGAATATTTCTCCTTATACATCCTTTTTTCTTTTCCTCCACCGTTGTGTATGATCTTTGAAAATAGAATAGCGAGTACTAAAACAAGAAGTGAGCGACATCTGATGATACGCCACGACGGCATTATCCTTCCTCTCATGGATTCCATAATGCAAGAGCGATACCTATCAGGCAGAAAAAGCGGTCTCGAAAGCCGGTTCGCCATGACCTTCGTATAATGATACTTATAATCAAAATGCCCCGTGGAGGGGTTGGTGTGATTCCAATGAATGCTAGCGATAGCTGTTTAGTGCTGCCCATGCCGAGGGATACGAAAGATATCGGTGTTTTGACTTTTATAGTTTTATAAACGGGTCTTTGACTCGTTGTTACATAGAACTGCTGAGACTTTTTTGCTTTCGGCAGTTTTCTTGTACCAACAAGTCAAGATATGGCTTTGTAGATACAATACGGAAAGGAGGATTGCAAATGCCGCATGAAGATGAAGACCGATGTGTCCATGGTACCTGTGTCTGGTTCAGCGATGAAAGAGGCTATGGTTTCCTATTGTCTGACGGTGGTGTTTCCAGTATGGTACATTACACGAACATAAAGGAACCCGGCTTCAAGAGACTCTATAGAGGGCAACGCGTGGTCTATGAGGAACTTGATACAGAAAAGGGCAAATCAGCTCATCGGGTAAAATATGAAAAAGATTTCACTTATATAGCAGATCATCGCGATGATCTGGCTGCTTGAGAAATAAAAGAAGATCAGAAGAAGATAGCGGAAGAAACCGCACGGAGGAAAAAACTATTATGAAAACGATCGCGATCTATAACATCAAAGGCGGAGACGGGAAAACGACCACCGCAAAACACCTGGCTGTCGGACTTGCAAAAAAAGGTATCCGTATATTACTTGCTGATGCAGATGGCCAAGCTAATTGTTCCAAATCTTTTATTGACAAGAAATTGAAACGGGATCCGGAATATTATGAAAACAGTTCCGCAGAAAATAAGGAACAAGCTTTTATCAGCCGTTACATGAACCAAGACCATGGTACGACGATATCGACGATATTTGAAAGTCCTAAGGCCGTGAGCACGTGTATCCAGCATACATCATACGAAAATCTGGATATCATCCCAAGCGATCTGACGCTCTACCTGGCTGATACAAAGCTTCGCCTCAGTGATGGTACACGGGAAAATAAGTTAAAGAGAGCTACAAATTTTATCAAGAATGATTATGATTACATGATCTTCGACTGCTCCCCTGTTAAATCCCTTGTTTCTGTGAACGTACTTTACACAGAGCCTTTGGTCATCATTCCTGTCAGTCCTGCAGATGATTCCATGCAGGGTTTAGCACTGACACTCAATGAGATCAATGCCCTGAAAGATCTATATGAGGATCTGGAAATCGATTACAGGATCCTGATCGTCAAACGAAAGGATAATATCGAGTATCGTGAAAATATTGCAGAGATCCGCTCAGCGTTCGGAAACAAGGTATTCCAGACGATGATTCGTGATCAAAGTAAACCGGTAGAAAAAGCCGTCAGAGAAAGAAAGACAGTGCTGGATCTCCCACAGACATCTATCGCAGATGATTACCGTGATTTCCTTGGAGAATTGGAGGTGATGCTGCATGACTGATGTTATAGGAGAAATGCTGAATGATACCTCAAAGGATATGCGTTATAAGCGGATATTCATTTATGATATAGATCCCTGCGAATATAATATGTATCCAATGCAGGAGATCGAAGAGCTCGCCCGGAATATAAGTGAATGCGGGCTTCTTCACCCTATCACGCTATATCGAAAAGCAGATGGTCGTTATATGATATTGAGTGGAGAGCGGCGCTATCGTGCGATGTGTCTGAATTATGAGAATGGTGATGAACGCTGGGAAGAGGTCCCCGCCATCATCAAGACGCAGGAGCTCACGATGCGTGAGATCAAAAGATTCGTCCGCAGAGGAAATGCGAATCGTGAAAGTCTGTCTAAAGAACTGAAGATGAGGATCGTCAAGGAATCTTTGATAGACTTCCAGCAAACAAAAGCAGATGGCCTCATCCCTGCCGGTATGTTGAAAAGAGACTGGATAGCTATGGATACCGGATTCAGTGCGCGCTCTGTCCAGGATTATCTCCATATGCTGGAAGAGCGTCCAGACAAGAAGAATAAGCAAGAACAGCCTTCCCGATATGAGGATATACAAAATTCGATGAATGATGTACTCAAGCTTCCGGTAAAGATAACTGATAAACAGATCAGTATAAAAATAAAGAATGAATGTGACCTTGCGCGCATTCTCGAATTATTGGGGATCGAAACCCCGTAAACGAACGATATGCAAGAGCAGAGATCTACCTACTTAAAGAAAGGAGGAAGCGGATGACGATTCAAAAGAAAAGGAAGAAGAAAAAAGGACCAATACCGCAAAAAGGAATAACGAACGAAAAACTGGCTCCCAAACTGAAACAGATCCTATGGGAGAAACAGTTATCAAAAGAAGAATTCGCCAGAAAGCTGGATGAGCCATTCCCTTATATCCTGGAAGTGCTAAAAGGTAAAAGGAGCATCCAGCTTTCTACGTTGATACGGATGTGCAAAGTATTGAATGTACCTATCATGGATTTTGAAGAATGTATCAGGAAGGATGATATCTCCTGATGTCTGGCTCATCAAAGAAAGTCGCTTTCGTAGGGATCATCTTTCTACTCGCGGTCATGATGTTCGCGGCAGTTGGTATCGGCAGTGGTGGAGATACAGCTAATACCGACCTGACCTCTTCCCTATTGAGCGAAAAAGTAGAGAAATATCGCGCCTATGTGACAAAAAGAGCAGAGGTCTATGATATGCAGGATCATGTCGAATTGATCCTTTGTGTAATGGAAGTGGAATCTCATGGCGAAGGTCTGGATCCTATGCAAGCTGCAGAGGGTCCTTTTAATAAGAAATACCCTAAGATACCGAACGGTATCCGTGACCCTAAATATTCTATCGATTGTGGGATACAGGAGCTGCACTCTGTATTGAAAAAGGCCGGAGTGACATCCGGAAAGGATATCGAACGGATAAAAGTAGCTTTGGCCGGTTATAACTTCGGAAGTGGTTATATCGAATGGGTCGATGCGAACAAAGGTGGGAAATGGACATTAGAGAACGCGAAAGAATTCTCTGCAATGATGGCAGCCAAGATGGGATGGTCAGTCTACGGAGATCCGAACTATGTCAATAAGGTCATGGGATACTATGAGAACGTCGATAGCAAACTGGAAGGCAAGGATGCTTTCTTAGTGCCGATGAAAAGCTATACACTGACCAGTGGTGTTGGACCGCGAAGTCTCGGAGATTATCACTATGGAACAGATATCGACGGAGGATATGGATCCAATATCTATGCACCGGCATCGGGTACGGTCTACGAGGTATCGAATGTCTGTCCGCCGGATAATGGCTATCTGGGAAATACTTGTCCATATAATGGTGGTTATATCGGTGGTGGAAATTATGTAATGCTGAAAGTCTCCTATAAGAAGGAACAATACTATATCTTCTTATGCCATATGAAAAGGACCATGGTCACAAAAGGTCAGAAGGTAAAAAAAGGACAGAAGATTGGTGAACAGGGACATAGCGGCAACAGTACCGCTTCGCATCTGCATATCGAGATCCACAAAGGAACCGCACGTATTGCTACCAAGGATGGCCTGTTAGATCCGGTAAAACTCATGAAATTCAAAAAATGAAATAGAACGACCTGCAGGCTAGTGGACGAGAAAAAATATTGGAGGAGATCAGAGCATGAAGAAAAACTATGTAATCTTAGCGTTATTCTGTCTGGGGATGGCAGGCGGGTTTGGGTATGGTGCCGGCCAAGCATCGAAGGATGAAATTGTACCGGAACCAACAAGAGTGAAACAAAAAACATCCTCTGAAAATAAACAGCAGAAAGAAACACCACAAAAGGGTCAGAACATTGAAAAAACGAATCAGACGGCATGCGGACAGAACGTATCGGAAGCCTCAGCATATGCAGCATCTGCTGTAAGATATATCAAAGCGGTAAAGACCGGCAGCTCTACAGACATCTATTATGAACGGCTGGATAAAGTTAAAGATATACTGAGTGACAGCATGTATAAGAAACTGTCACCGGAGATGAGTAAAGAGGAACTGGAAGCTGCAAAAGAACAGGCTGAAAAGGTCGACAAGGACTCCATCACCGAGACAAGGATCACAGATACGCAATATAGTTACCGATGGAAAGATGAAGGAAACTACGAAGTCTCTGTGATCTACACGCAGCGCATCACACGAGGAGATTTCAGCGATCAAGAACGATATCTGTGTCGTATGGAGGTCACAAAACAAGATGATAGATATATCATCACGAACATATATGAAGACAGCACTCTGTCTGATGGTCTATATTGAATAAGACATTTTGATTACTATCAATATATAGAGTGAAAGAAGTGGTTCCGTTGCTTATCAAGATCTGTGTATATTAACATAGCACCATTTCTATATGAGACTCTTGCTATCCCCTCACCTTATCACCACAGAAAAGCCTCTCTGAGAGGCTTTTCTCATCTATAAAGGAAATACTAATGTAGTATAAAAAGACCGTCAAAACGGCTGAAAATAAGAAAATCAGATGATTTTAATTTCAAACAAACATCTATATAAACAAGTCGCGCACGAGCTTGTGTATAGATAAGAGGCCCTCTCAAATGGGAATCTTCAATAATCTACTATTATTTTGAAAGGAATGAATGTGTGCATGGAACTCGACCAGATGATATTCGATGATCTCATCAAGTGTTATAAGACGAAGAACTATCGCTTCGATTTCGTATCTGATGAACTCTTCGTAGATGGATATTCCAAAGGAGTGTATATCCACTTTGAACCTTTGAACAGGGATGCTTTTCTGAAGTATATAGAGGATACTCCTTTTTTCTTCGACATGGAACTTCCCATGCAAAAGGACGCCTTCTGTGAAGCCTATATGGATTTCATGGATTTCTATTGCTCAAAAAAACGCAATACCCGCTATGCGGTCTCCATCACCATCCTGTATCCGAAGAAGCTTCAGACCATCGAGGAACGAAAACGTTTCATACGCCAGTATGTCCTGCAGCTGTGTGGTCTGAAACAGCCGATTCCTTATTTCGTTGAAAACATCACCATGGGATGCGGTACTTATGCTAGAATAACCATGATAGACAGGATCTATATCGCCAGGACACAATGGATGGTCTACAAGAAGGATGGCTGGTTCGACAGCAGGACCGGAAGATTCGCAAGTGCGGATTGCCCGGAAAGATACAAGGTGTTGAAATATAGAGCCGGTGACTATCGACTGGATAAAGATGGTAACCGTATTCCATCGAAGGCTGTCTTCAGCAATTCCCTGCAAAACTTCGTTTACGGAAAAGACATGCAGAGCGGCCGTAATCTGTGGGATGAATTCATTTGGAAGCTGCGTCAAAAGTTCCTGGACGCAGTATTGCGAGTGTGCGGTAAGACAGATCATGTCAAAAAAGGAAAACGGCTCCATAAGACAGAAAGCAAGCCGGAGTATCATCGCTATGTACGCAGACGCATTGCTGCATTGAATTTCGCAAAGCAGACCATCGAATATACGACGAATTATCTATTGAAGAAGTTCTGCGCAGAGGATATCGTATTCACACACTACAATGAAGCGAAAGGCGGACGGACAGAGCATAGCCGGGCTTATAAACAGGTCTTGTCGATCTTTCACAAATACAGGACCAGGTTCCGTAACGGAGTCTTCCATGATGAGACAGGGAATGAACATCAGCTGGACTATTATCACCAGAACGTCTATGAATTAGATCGCAGTATCCAATGCCTGCTGGATCTATTCTTTTCCGATATAAAGGCATTGTAGGATGAGGAGGAAAGAATACATGACACAATCGAAACAATTATTCCTATTACGGGATGATCTGACATCCACTTTGCAAAGAGTCATCATCGAAATCAGTGAGGAAGGTCATGAATACTGTATCGGACATGGAGATGACGACAGGGAATATGTTCTAAAACAAAGTGAACGATACAGGGTGCTTGAGAATCCGCGTGGGATCCAGGTATATGGAACAGACGAGGATATCTGCCACTATCTGTTGTTCAAATACTGCAGAGATATAGCACCAGATGTGGCATATCCCACAGGATGGCTGAAAGAACTGGAAAAACGATTCGAACAGATCCGCTGTGACGATCTTTCTGTATTCTACAATAAAACAAATGAATAGATATGCTGTAACACTGCTTCTCATGCGGTGTTTTATTTTCCTCTCTCAGCCTGACCTCTGCTGGGAAAAGGACAAAAACGACCTTCAGCTGGCCTAACAAATACAAAAAGCTGAGTCAAAAGACTCTGCCGGCATGAGCGCCGGCGGCTACATGGCAAGTTGCCATGTAGCTATGGAATACCGCATGTACCTACACCGTCAATGATCGGGTCGTATTTTCCTATCGGAAAATCTCCACCCTACGTTCCGTTCCTTGACTGCTCCGGCCCATCGCGGTACGTAGAAAGTGTAAGGTACATAGCTTTACGATAAAAGTAATATGTAAGGAGGACATAAAGTATGATGACGTTTCATTTCAAAAACAAGGAAGAATTCTATGAGCGGATCGCAGATGGATCCCTGCAGAAGAGCATGATGGAATATCTCGATAGATGGGCAGACATGGAGCTTCCGATCGAAGAGAATACCCTGCTCTATAACTTCGAAGCAGAATTTGAATGTGTATTAGAAAATGGAAGGCGTTGTATCACGGATGAGGAAGTAGCACATCGACATGGGGAGATAGGTAAGCTGCTGCATGACACGATTGTCCTGGCATGGAAGGATTTTCAAAAAAAGGAGATCGAAGAAAGCTTGGAATCGTCCTTCGAAGCTGACTTTATCAGACAGGAAGCTACAACCTTTACGCTGAGCCATGTCGGAGAAGAGGATGAAACGCAGGAATATGTCTTCCTGAAGCATCGGCTCTTCATCTTCAATGATGACTTCTGTACGGTATTCAGCCTTCCCCAGAGTATGAGGAGCAAGGATGACTGGACAAATATGACGGAAGCTGAATTTGCCGGATATCTGACAGATAGTCCGATCAAAAGTATGATCTGGAGCGGCGATGCTGCACATGATGACATCATAGAGCATTACCGGCAGCAATACCGAAAGGTAGATGAAGAGGGACCGATCTCCATGATAGAATATGAACGATATCTACAGTATGCGCAAGAGTCTTCATATCATGAGGAATTCCTTCTGAGGATCGAGCTGGATGAAGACCTACCCTATCGTCATGATCAGAATGAGCGATGGCTACGGACAGAATGCGGGATGCGCCCGGATCCCCATATCGCAAGATATCTGGAAGGTCTGCATATAGGTTATAAAAAATTACGTCATGCTGAGCCAGATCCAGATGAGGAGGCATCCCATGACTGAGGCTGGTAGGAGGAGCTTCCCGAAAAGAATGCATATGCGGATCTATCTGTACCGCGGATGTGACGGGTTGAGGCAACATATCCAAATGATGAAATGGATCCATCATTTGGGTGTAGAAGAAGCCTATCATATCGTACGGGATCTGTTCGATGACGCATGGGAAACATCGATCGAGGAATGCTTACGACGAGCAGGATCTGATAAAGAAGAAAACAGGAAATCGTAGGAAGGAGAGAAGATATCATGATCAACAGAGTAGTATTAGTCGGACGATTGACGAAGGACCCCGTATTGCGAAAGACAGCGAATGGCGCATCGGTCGTGTCTTTTACTGTAGCATGCAACCGGCTTTTCAAACAGGAGGGACAGCCAGAAGCGGATTTTATCAACACCGTCGTCTGGAACAAGACCGCAAACAGTGTCGCAAAGTATACGCACAAGGGCTCTCTGGTAGGTGTAGAGGGCCGTATCCAAACGCGAAACTATGATGACAAAGACGGTAAATGCGTATATGTAACAGAGGTGGTCGCAGATAATGTGTGCTTCCTGGATAGTAGGAATGCGGGAGGTACGAACAGTGCCTATGTCCCGGAACAGGAGATACCACAAAGCAGCGAACAGACGAGCAACACATATCAGAGCTTCTCCGGCGACTTCACAAGCAACGACACTCTGGATATCGCAGATGATGATCTACCGTTCTGACACAAAAAGGAGCGATACGGATGATAACACAAAAAGAGAGCGTTGTGGAAGTGTGGAAGCTAGTCGATATGACGAAGAACCCTTACATCTCCAATATAGGGACCTTTTACAAACTGAGAAAGAAATATCGTAAGGAGACAGAGGAATGGAAGACATAAGAAAAATGATCCTATTCCTGATCATAAATATCTCAGCATTCCTTTGTTTCCTGTTGGGAAAAGAGAATAGAAGAAAGAGAGAGAATGAACATGAGGAAGAATAAATACCTAAAAGCAAAATTGACTGCAGATACAGAAGAAGATTGTCTATACAATACATTCTGGATCTATCTTGCCGGTATATCAGAACTGTTACTGATCGTTATGTTGCAGGGAGAACTGAATTATATCAGTATCCCCTGTCTCATTGCAGCCGGCATCGTATTAGGTGTTTGTGCATATCGGGTCGGACAGAATTCCAAAGAAAAAGACAAATAAAACATGAGGAGGACGAAATCATGGAAACTTTAGAAGATTACTTACCACAGATACAGTTGCTTACTTTACAGAATTACAACAATACCATCATCGCTTATCAGGCATATGTGCGTTTTGGAAAGAAAGCGATTGCGGACTACTGCAGAGAGAAGATCAGAAAGGAAGTCAGGGTCACAGTAAAGGATGATGATTACATCAATGAAGATGGGTCGATCAGTCAAAATCGCTCGAAGCCTTTCGGATCGAGAACGGTGATCCTGGAGGTCATCAGCGAATGACGTACGTGGTCGTCACGATCATGTACTTCCTCCTCATCGGATTCCTCCTGTGGAAGAATGAGGCGGGGACCTATATCCGGCATATGACGCCGCATCATCTGGTCTGTATCCTGAAGACCTCCCTTTCCATACTGACCGAAGTGGTATTGACGATGTCCCTGACATTCGCATGCGTCTATACGCTTTGCGGCTTACGCAAAGCGCTCCCTGATGAGAAGGAGATCCTGTTGCTGTGTCGGATGGTCCTGTTGTTCATCGTGCTGGTACGCTACTTGTTTCAGAAAGAGGTGGGCTTCCCGTTCCTCCTCTTCTATATGAATGTGACCATCTTTTCCGACCTCCTCTATCAGGGCGCGGATATCCTACGTTCCCTGCTGTATCTGGTGTTTCTCATACTACATGCACTCTTTTGCGTCTGCGATGAGGGAAGGATGCAGACATACCGCAAAACAGTCGCGATCCTAACAGAGGAAGATATCGATATCATCGCCATCCATGAAGTCGGACATGCCATCATGTCGATGAACGATGGCGTGATACTGATGGAGATCGTCCTCCTGCAGGGGAAGGATGGTCCGGTGGGAGGATATTGCCGCTATGAGAATCAAGAGCTGCCTCTGCGCGTGATACTGTGCAGGTTACTCGCCGGAGATATCGCAGCGAGAAGATATGGGATGCTTGCACAGAAGATGGTCTATTCCGAGCTATCCTCAGTTGATGACCATAACCGGTGTTTCGAACTCCTGCAGCAGGTGCCGCGACAGGAGCGCTATACGCTGTATGAAGACTGCCGTAAGCACTGTAACACAGGTCCTGTATGCGCACTGGGATCTGGTAGCCCTGATCGCACAGAGACTGCTTGAGGAGAAGAAACTTGAACGACAGGAGCTGGAACTGCTCTGGCAGACATATGGGAAGGAAGACGGGATGAACCATGAAGACGATAGAAGACGATCGGAAAGGAGGTTAGGGTCACAATGAAACGTGATGATCTGTTGAGTGTGGAAGAAATGCGTAGCCGGCACTATAAGAACTCTGACGCTCCACACACTGTGATCTTGGAAATCATCGAATGAAGAAAAAGAAATATCTAGTACTGAGAAACAAGGAGAACGGGAATATCGTAACCGTCGACAAGACTTGGTTCTATGGTCTGCCTAGGCATATCCAAGCGCTGTATCATGCAAAATGGCAGATCGTGATAAAGTAAGACATCACCTGGCAAGTTGCCAGGTGATCGATCCAAACTGTAAGGAAGAACGGAAGGTGTAAAAAAAATGGAGGCATTCAAAAGAAGGATGAGGCCGGTCCTCGCTCATTTCTATTTTCTGGCAGCATGCATAGCTCTAGCAGTATGCGCAGCCTTAGTATTATGCGTCATAGTATCCATCGTACCTTGCTCCCTCTTCATCTTTCTCAAAATCGTCATGTATGCTATGGAAGGAGCTGGTAAGCTGCGGCTCCTAAACATCGTTTGCTTACTTTGCCAAGCTATCGCTTTCATGCTTCTATCAAAACTTATGATAGAGTATCTGGATACTCACAAGTACCCCAAAAGCGGGAGCAGTCATAACGATATAGAAATGATAGAAGAAAAGGGAGCAGAAGGAATCTCGCCTACCAGGGATCTCAAAAACGTTATACAAGCCCTCGCCGATATCCTATGCGGCTTCGTATTTATTCCGATCGGTATAGTCACAGGACTTCTGATAGGAATCATCGTTGCTTTTTATGATGTAATGTGGCTTTATGATAAAAAAGTGGATGTCCCTTTTATCGAAATAGCTGAATATCTTATTCTTGTGGGTTCCAAGATGGTCTTGTTTAGAGTGTATATGAACATCATAGTAAATATTTCGGTACTGATCTTCTTGGCATTTTTCTGGATGCTTGATCGATTCGAAACGATCTTATCGAGACAAGAGGTCAAAGGATAGTGGTATCATCTTTTGAAGACCTGCGCGAACGTATATTGAAAAGCATAGGATCAAAGATCCTTCCCTATCCGGCGTCATTCAGCTTGCACATGCTTTAGAAATCGATATGAACAGCTTTTGTTCATCAAGTTGGAAACCTTACAGGAAAACAGCAAATGACCAGTCGATGGTCTTTGGGAGGAAACATATGAAACACAAGTATAAAGAGCAATGTTGTCGTTGTAAGAAATGGATATATGACTATGATACGATTACCGGGAAGCTCCTTTGTAGACAGTGCTTACAGGAAACCGGAGGCAAGCTGGAATTAGAGGAACCGCTCCAACTGACGATCGACGCATTTTTATATCCGGATGCGGAAGGCAGTGATAATCTTTTGGATGCCGGAATAGATGTGCGTAGAGAACACTTTATATCGAAAAACTACAAAAGAGTAGAAGTATCTTCACGGGAGGAGGCAGCATAATGCTGATGTTTTTTGTAGGGATGATCGTTTCCCTCTTCATCATATTGTCCTATGCTCTTTGCAGAGCGAGTGATGAAGCTGACAGCATGTTCGGGTACAAAACCATGAGCGAAGATCGTGAGATAACACATGAAGGATACGATAAGGATTTAACATAACAAAGGATATTGTATCTACCTGGCAAATTGCCAGGTAGATAGAAAAGGAGGTGTTCAAAAGCTATGAATGACTTAAAAAGCAGAAAAGAATATATCAATACGAACTGTGAACGAAAGTATCCGGGAGTCAAAGACTATTATCTACGCTGCGTCAGTGACGAGGTCGTAGACAGACTGCGAAAAGAATCTTTAGATGGTGTTTGCTTTCTATCTTTATCAGATCTCAGAGAAGCATATAATCTCACCAAGAGTGAAGGGCTAAAAGTGATGCTGTTGATCGATGATGAACCGGATATACAGCGTAAGGGCTGGCATAAGAATCTGGTCGAATATAGAATACAGGATCCAAAGGAAATGAAAAGCATAACAGTCCGGCTTCAGGACGAAGCTATGGATCTCTATGACGAAAAGGACGACGCACTTCAACTGCTCGGGCATAAGTTGCTGCCGGGACTTGTCTATTCCCTTGCGCAGGCACGAAAGATCGCAACGGATCTGGTCAACATTCTCCAGCATAAGGAAATGCCGAAGAAAGTACAGGAAGGACTATTGGAGGCGTACATACGTTCACATAAAGGCTATGCGCTGACAGAAGAGATCCAGGAAGATGGCACCCATCTTCAGGTCCTCTTATATGATGGCCTTCCGATAGCAAGAGGAAGCGGCACTGAGCTCCTGAAAACGATAGGAATCGAAGGTGTCACAGTTTCTGATCTGAACGTATACACGAAGGAAGATATGGAGCCTGTCCTATCCCGCTATCACGAATATGTCCAAAAAGAACAGATCAGCGATATCCTGAACGATCGTTGGAACAAGCAATTAGCTGCTCATGACCTGGATGAAGACAGCTTGGAGGATACCTTCGATAAAGATGATCTGACGCTAGAGTTATGGGGCAAACGAGCTGCGCTGGACCCCACATTTCCTTCCCGCCCTGCTTTGGATATAGAGGACATGCGATGGATGCATGATGAAGCAGACATCCAGCTGGAACGGATATTAGTTACAGAACTAGAGAAAGAAAAGGGATTGTCTTATGGATCCTAATGTTTTAGAAAAATTCATGAAAAAAGATCAGGAGCGCATCTGCGGATTTCATGGACTATCTTACACCAAGAAACTATTACGACATCTTTTATGGATAACGGTCGGTGTCATCGTCCTTGTCCTTCTCGCTATCGTTATCCTGCAGTTCCTATATGACAGTGTCCGTCTTGCTTCCCTATTCCTTCTGATCATCATCTTTCTTGGAATCGCTTTTCTTCTATATCGCAAAGCAAGGAAAGCAAAGACTGAAAAAGACAGAAATGTTTCAGATGGCAGATAAACAGGCTAGGCTTGTGTAATACGACTCAACGTAGTAAAATTTAGATGACATAGGGCTTCCTCTATTACCTGGCAAGTTGCCATGTTGAAATGATGAGACACAGAAACGTGTGTTACCTGGCAAATTGCCAGGTAGTGAAATGAAGGAGATATTTATGAAGCTATTCATCAAATTGTTATTGGCATCCTTACTTACTCTTTCAATGACAGGCTGTACACAGCCTGTCGAAAGGGATGCGCAGAACCAGTCGATAAAAGACATCTCTAAGGTCCCTGCTTATTCCGGCACTCCATATGTAGAGCTGAACAACAATGTTCCGGCATTTTCTGATGAGGAAAAGTCTGAAACATCCTTTGAGAGGTACAGTGAACTGGATGAATTGGGACGATGTGGACCGGCGATAGCGAACATCGGAAAAGATCTGATGCCAAGAGAAAAAAGAGGCTCTATCGGTATGATCAAGCCCTCCGGATGGCACACTGTGCGATATGATGACCTGGTGGATGGGAAATATCTTTATAACCGCTGCCATCTGATCGGATTCCAGCTGTCCGGTGAGAATGCCAATGAAAGGAATCTGATAACCGGTACACGGTACATGAATGTGGAAGGCATGTTGCCATTTGAAGATATGGTCGCCGATTACGTTCAGGACACGAACAACCATGTATTGTATCGGGTCACACCGATATTTGAAGGCAAAAACCTCGTAGCTTCCGGTGTACAGATGGAAGCACAGTCAGTGGAAGACCATGGAAAAGGAATCGAATTCAATGTCTTCGTATACAATATTCAACCAGGCATCACGATCGACTATGCTACCGGAAATAGTCATTTGGAAAAAGCTTCAGGAAATGAAACAAATGATAAAGACTTCAAGATGGAGATACGTGGAAATAAGAAATCAAAGATCTATCACTGCCCCAATCAACAAGCATACGATGAGATGGAAGATTCCAAAAACCTGATCATATTCCATAGTGAGGAAGAAGCACAGGCAGCTGGGTATAGGAAAGCACAGCGATAGATAGAAAGAAGGAAGATGTAATGAGTAGAAGAGATGTGCAGTTGCAACAGATGCGGGAGCAGCGGCTGGTAGAAACGACCAGCAAGATCTACGCATCGACCGTGGCAGAGGTATTATCCGAGGCAGGCTTACCAAAGGAAGACATCGAGTATGTGCTTTCTCAAGTCATGAACAAAGCGGAGGATCTTTCAAAAGGCTATATCGATGTAGATACGTATGTGGAATCAGTGGAAGAAAAAACAGGAATCACTTTAAAGTGACCTGATATAAAGTAGAAAAAGCAAGCAATATCAGCTACCTGGCAAGTTGCCGTGTAGGAGTAGACAGCGGAGAGACCGCATGGAGAAAAAATATATGAACGAAAACAAAAAAATGGTCGAACATGGACCGAAAGGTTTGAAACGGATACCGATCGGTATCTCAGATTATCGAAAATTGAAAACGGGAGATTATTATATCGTCGATAAATCCTTATTGATAAAAGAATTTTTGGATAGTGGCGCAGAAGTTACATTGGTGACCCGTCCTCGCCGATTTGGAAAAACATTGAATATGAGTATGATGGCAGAATTCTTCGACATCACGAAGGATTCAAAGGATATCTTCAAGGATACGGCGATCATGGATACAGAATATGTTCGTGAGATGAACCAATATCCTACAATCTTCCTGAGCTTTGCGGATGCGAAAAATAGCCAAACAAATGTCGTCATGCAGATAAAATCCCAGCTTTTGAAGGAGTATCAAAAGAACAAGCAGTTATTCAAAGAAATCGATATGTTTGAAAAACCCAGATTCGAATTGATTATGAAGGGACTTTCCAATCTACAGGACGGATCCCTGGAGACGGTGCCGAATGCAATCAGTTTTTTGACAGAAAAACTTCATCAGTATTACGCAAAAAGAGTTATGTTATTCATCGACGAATACGACATGCCATTTATAGAATCTCATATACATGGATTTTATAATAAAGTACATTCTTCTTTGTCAGTTATGTTAAGTAGTGCATTGAAAGATAATTCATATTTGCAATATGCAATGTTGACGGGAATACAGCGGGTCGTGAAGGAGAATATCTTTTCCGGTTTGAATAACCCGGAGGTGCGTACAGTAAGTGATCCAGCATACTCCCAGCATTTTGGTTTTATGAAGGAAGAAGCAGAAGCTTTATTGAAGTATTATGGCTTAGAATGTTCTGAAGAAGTGAAGGCAATGTATGATGGCTATTATATCGGTGGAACTGAAATATATAATCCCTGGTCTATCATCAATTATGCGAAGAATCATAAACTGATTCCCTATTGGGTGAACGTAAGCTCTAATCAGCTTATAAAAAAAGCAATGGCGGAAATGAAGAAGGAACCAGGAGAGAACGGTAAAAGTAAGTCTGAGTTTGAAACCAAGTATGAAGAGCTGATAGAAAATAAGCAGGTGGAGACCGTCTTAGATCTTGAAAGATGTTTCTATGAAGAAGCGGATACCGCAAGTCTATGGGGGCTTTTCGTGAATGCCGGATATCTGACCATAAGACAAGAAAAATCGAGTACGTATTTGTTGGAGATTCCCAACAATGAAGTCGCAGAAGAGTTCCAAAGACTGACCTTGAATTATTTAAATAAAGACTATGACACGTTTACTATGATGATACGAGGTCTATATGATAAAGAACCAGGTGAATTCTTAAAAAACTATCAGAGCTTTCTTTTAGGTTCTACAAGTTATCATGATCTGATCAGCGAAAACAGTTATCACACCCTTCTGTTAGGGATGTGTGCCTGTCTGTATGCGGATTATGAGGTGAAGAGTAATCGAGAAGATGGAAAAGGCAGATATGATATCCTCCTGCAAAGCAAGACGGACAAGTATCCTTCCTATATCATCGAATTGAAATATTTAAAGAAGGAAGAATATGATAAGCATCCAGAGCTGTTGAAGGAAAAATGTGAGGAAGCTTTACAACAGATCGAAACGAACCGTTATGATGTTACGCTGCATGGACAAGTCATCCATATCGCATTGGCACATAGTGGTAAAGATGTAGAGATGCTTTGGAAAAAAGCTTGATGAACGATGTTCCACGTAACATGGCAACTTGCCGGGTAAGCAGAGGATAGCGGCAGAACCGCACGGAGGAAGAGCGATGAATCTAAATGAAGCAGCATTATTATGTGGGATTCAGATGCGACCAGTACTTAAAAGTGACGAATTCGTAATCGAACGAAGTGAGGTAGAAAACCTAACGGAAGCGCTGGAACATTTGTTAGAGGAAGGCTATGTAAGATATGAAGATATCGACCAAGGAGCAGTAATAGATACATTAAACAGTATCCGACCGGAGTCAGTCTTTTTGAATATAGAGGCTCTCATAAGAGAACTCGGAGGTGTGCAGCTATTCTGCTATATACCTACAAAAAAAGGCTTAGAAGCAGTGACGGAATTTGAGCATCTAAGACAATATATGATCTATCCAGAGCTGCCCAAGGAAATGACGCTGGGAAAATACCAACATGACTACGAAAAAGAAGAAGAAAAATTTAAACGAGAATTCATAAAAAAATATTTTGCAAAGCTGAAGAAAAAATAAATCGATAAAAAAGTCTAAATGGGTGATAAGGAGGCAAAGAACATGAAGAAATTATTAAGTATCGCTGCGATGGCAGCTCTCGTATTGACAGGATGCAACAAGGATTTAAAAGTCACACCGACAGACAAGCTGACTGTGGAATATGGTGATAAACTCGACAACAACAAACTCTTTGACGCAAAAAAATCTGATAAAAATATCAAAGTAGATAAAGTACAGGATTTTAATGCAAAGAAAGTTGGAGATCAGACCTTGAAGGTCACATTTACGGATGGGGACAAGACTATCCAGAAAGATGTGAAGATCACAGTTAAAGATACGAAGAAACCTGAAATTGTACTGAAAAAGGATAAAGTCACAATCGCAGCTGGTGATAAGCTCGATCTGAAAGACAATGTAAAATCAGTAAAGGATCCCGTAGATGGTGTTTTGAAATACAGCGGTAAAGAAATAAAAAAATCTGGCTACTACATTGATAAAGGAAAATTAAACACAAAGAAAGCCGGAACTTATGAAGTCATTATAAAAGCATTTGATGCTAACGGAAACAAGACAGAGAAAAAATTCAAAGTCATCGTAAAGAAAAAAGAAGAGGCAAAAGCAACTACTGAAGGGCAGAAAGCTGAAACAGCCCAAAATAACAGTAATACAGGACAGCAATCACAGACATCCTCTTCATCTACAGGTAATCAAACTGCAGGAACGAGCGGAGGACAAGGAAGCAGCACTGCGAATACCGGAGGCTCCTCCGGTTCCAATGGAGCACAGAGTTCCGCTCCTTCACAGGCAAAGCCGTCAACACCTACTCCAGCACCTTCTGAGCCATATATCGTAGATGATGGAAGGAAACAAGGATTACCGATTTCTATGCAATCTCCTTTATTTGATTCTTATGAAGCAGCGTATGCATGGGCTGATCAATTTTTTGGTACTCTTGATGAAAAAAGCCCGTATTATGATTTAGGATATGCAGGTACGAGTGTCCACTATAGTGATGGATCGAGAAAATATAGCATTTATTGGTATTAAAAGATTTATCTAAAGAAGCGAATCTCGCTTCTTTTTTGTTAATAGAAAATCAAGACGGACTGAGATTCGTCTTTTTTTGTTGGAGGTGACCATATGAATTACTACAAGGTAAGATATGACTCGCAGCTGCTCGCAGCGTAAGGCGAATACAAGAAAAGGTTTCATATATGTCATCGTATGAGTAATTCCTACATCAGAAAATAAGTGAAAATTTATGGAGGAAAACAAGATGCGGAAGAAATTAAAAAGTATCGTCATGATATTCGCTTCGATCTTGCTATGTGGATCCAATATGTTGTCCACGGTAATGATCAAAGCCAATGTCACAAAGTTGGAAGATACCGGATACTGGCATAGTGGACAAGCACATAATCCGGATAATCCTGCGCAAACTGCATGGTTCGATCATCAAAAGATTGAAAAGATCCATGTCGAACAAGGTGTCGGTGTATGCAGTGAGCCTTGGGAAGTCATTGGTGATTGGGGTGGGTATGTTACTTCTCCTATTCAAGAAGGTAGAATTGCCGATATATGGAATTATGCGTATGTCAACACAAATCAATCCAAGTGGAATTATGCAGTCGGTCAGCTGATGGTGTGGGAATATCTGGGTTATAAGCCAACAGCCCATAATGTCCCCAATTATGAAAAACGAAAAGCTGAAGTCAATGCTTCTATCGCTAATATGAGTAAAAAACCAAGCTTTAGTGGTAAAAAAATAATCTTAAATATTGGGGAAAGTAAAACTTTAACTGACACAAACGGTGTTCTTTCTGATTTCAAAGGTAAAGAAAGTGTTCCGAAAGGAATCAGTGTTAAGCGGAACGGCAATAAACTGACAGTAACAGCATCAACTACTGCAGCTGAGAATAGCACATATAGTCTTAATAAAATACGTCCTGAAATGATTGGTCAATCTATCGTCCACCGTAAACCGGGCGGACAAGATATTTTAGTCCCTTTAAGGGCTGATCCAGGAACTTTCAAACTAAAAATTCAGGTCAATAAGTATGGTGCACTAAAGATCACCAAGCAAGATGAAGATGGAAATCTAGTCCCGAACACATCCTTCAAGGTATCTAAAAATGCCGATATGTCCTCCCCGATCGGAACCTACAAAACAGGCTCTGATGGTACTGTTACGGTAAATGACCTTGCACCTGCAACTTACTATGTGCAGGAGAGCGCTGTACCGAATCATCTTATCCTGGACAAGACGATCCATACGGTAAGCGTATCTGCCAACAAGACGGCCTCTTTCACCGCACGAAACAAATGGAAGAAAGGTCGTGTCCAGATCCGTAAGGTCGATACGGATTCCAAGAAACAAGTCGCAGGTGCGACGTATGCGATCTTCAACCAACAAGGTCAGGAGCTCCAGCGCCTCGTTACGAAGGCATCCGGGTATTCCATGTCCGGGTATCTGCGTGTCGGAGCGTATTATGTGCAAGAGGTCATTGCGCCAAAAGGATATACGCTCAATAAGACGAAATACCCTGTCACGATCAGTAATCACGATCAGACGATCACCGTGACAGGCACAGATAAACGCCAGTCCGGTACATTGAAGTTATCCAAGGCAGACAGTGAGACGAATAAAAAACCACAGGGAGACGCAACCTTGCAAGGCGCTGTCTATGAGTTGCGGGCGAAGGAGAATATCCTGGATCCTGCCGATCAGAGCGTGAAATATAAAAAAGGCGCTTTGGTCACAACGCTGACCACGGATAAGAATGGTAATGCCACGAAAACAGGTCTCTATCTGGGAAAATATACCCTGAAAGAGACGAAGGCCAGTCCGGGATATCGCCTGGATCCTAAGTCATATGATGTGACGATCAATCCTGCAGCACAAACGACCAGTGTCTTCACGGTTTCAAAAAATGTCCTAGAGGATATCATCAAGTTGCGGATCCATAAGGTCCAGGAAGAACCTAAGCTGAATATTCCAAATACGATCTTCACCTTCACAAAACCGAATGGAACTACCTCAGAAGTAAAAACAGATAAGAGCGGACTCATTCAGTTCGTCGGTCTTCGCCCGGGCGTCTATAAATTGAAGGAAAAAGCTGTCATGGATGGCTATGATATCAATCCTACCGAAGTACGTTTTGAAGTGGTATCCGGTGGGGGCGTCAAGGTACTGACAGACCTGACGAATACAGGTATCACCTTCCGGAAAACAGATGCATTCGATGGTATCGTCACGGTAAGTGATAAGGTTTCTCCGTTCACGTTGAAGATCACGAAGCTCAACGACCACGAACAGTTGCTGGACGGTGCGGAATTTACGCTATATAGCGATAAAGCCTGTACAAAGGTAGTCGCAAAGAGAACCTCATATAACGGTGTATTGAGCTTTGCAGGTCTGAAGGATCGAACGAAGTATTACCTCAAAGAAACGAAAGCACCGGATGGATACCGTATCCCATTAGATCCGGATACGAAACAGCCTTATATCTATGAAATCGAGACCGTCTCTTCCCCGGTCAATGACCTGTTCGAGTTATGGGTAGACGGTAAGAAATATACACCGAAAGATACGGTCACGACAGGTGCTATCCGCATCGAGGGTACGAAGAAAGCAAGAGTCGTGCATATGGAGATCGTGAATATGGTAGGTATCAAATTGCCGGAAACAGGCAGTGATCTCATGTTCCCGATGTTTATCATAGGCATGGGATTGATGTTCTTAGGGAGAAAAAGCTTACGAGGAGGAGTTAGAGAATGAATAAAAAGAACGTAATGAAATATCTGGGGATCCCTGCTTTAGCGACAGGGATGCTGTTATCCGGTGCACTTCCGGCATTGACCATCACTAGTCTAGTGATCCATGCAGCCCAGGAGATCACGACGCCGGGCGGTATCGTAGACCTGAAGAAAGGCGGTGCCGCCATCACCATCGAAGCGAATGAAGGACAATCGCTCATAGGAAAGAAGTTCCGGCTGTATCAGCTGTTTTCTGTAAAGAATGCAGCGCATCTGGAAAGTGTGAACTATACCTGGACACCTGCCTATAAGGATGTCTTGCAGAAGGTCATCGGGAAACGCCTGAACAAACCGGCAAAGGATGTGACAGAATATGAAGCAGTGGATTACATCCAGTCCTTGAATCACCACAAGGTAGAAGGCGCTGCGACAGAACAGAAGTTGGAAGGAAGATACAGCGAATTCCGCTATTTCATCGAAGAGATCACTACAGAGTTGCGTACACAGAAGAAACAAGGGACCGATATCCATGTCACGCAAACGATGGATAACGGCAATATCCGTTTCGACGGTCTGGATTTCGGATACTATATCACCGATGAGATCTCCGATAATGCAGGGACGCACTCCGCAAGCTCTCTGTGTATGGTAAACACGGCTAATCCAAATGCTGCTGTAAAGATCAAATCCGACTATCCTTCGATTACGAAGAAGATCCTGGAAGATGACCACAAAAAAGAGATCGGTGCAGATGGATGGAACGATATCGCAGATTATGAGATTGGTCAGACTGTTCCGTATCGTTATGATACAGCTGTACCGGATATGAATGGATATCACAGCTATTACTTCGCTTTCCATGACAAGATGGATAAAGCACTGACCTTCGACCCGGATACCGTAAAGATCCAGATCATGGATGGAAAGAAGACCTATGATGTCGATCCAAGCGAATACAACATATTGGAAAATGTAGGAGGAACGACGTTCAAGATAGAGATCGAAGACCTGAAGAAGATCGTAGACCGCGAGTTTCCGGAAGGCATGAACAAAGACAAGGAGAACATCTATGGACAGAAGATCGTCCTTCGCTATGATGCCAAGCTGAACGATGAGGCTGCCAAGGATACCGGAAGACCGGGCTTCGAGAACAGTGTGAAGCTGGAGTTCTCCAATGACCCGGATGCGGATGGTGTCGGAAAGACCGGAGAGACACCGTGGGATACGGTCGTGTGCTTCACCTATAAGCTGAACGTATCGAAGGTCAATGACCACGCACCGTTGAAGGACGCAAGATTCCGTCTGTACAGCGATGCGGACTGTACGAAGGAAGTATATCTGAAACGTACTCCTGACGGTTATAACGTGATCAACCGTGATGCTGCAGGCGGTAATGATCATGACGGTGGAACACAGCCGAAGGAAGCCGTCGAGATCATCACACCTTTGGATGGCAATTTCACGATCTATGGTCTCGATCAGGGTGTGTATTACCTTTCGGAGGTAGATGCACCGGATGGATACCGGAAATTATTGGACCCGATCGTATTGACGGTAAGACCGACCTATACCGACGATAGAAACAGCTACGTAGCCGGCGAAGGCGCAACGGATAAGATCCTGCAGAAGCTGGAGGCAACTGCACATTTCAAAGAATTCTATGATGGTGCAACTTCTGAAAAAGATAATAAGCTGGAGACAGATGCGACGCAAGGTTCCATGAATCTAACGGTAGTAAACAAAGTCGGAAGTAAGCTGCCGGTCACAGGATCACAGCTGACGATCGTCATGGTCGCTCTTGGGGCAGGGTTGATGATCGCCGGTTATGGTATCCACAGAAAGAGAAACCATGTGGATGATGGGAAATGAAGCGTGAAAAAAGATCCGGAAGACGATGGTGGAGCATAGCGATCATCCTCGTCGGCTTTCTGATCTGCAGCTATCCGATATTGAGTGGTCTGTATCAGCGCAGTGTTCAGTCCGGTTCCCTGAAGACATATACCAAAGCGCTACGACGCAATGAAGATCAGGTGGAAGGTCTGTTGAAGGCGGCAGATACCTATAACGATATGTTGTTTCAAACTCAAGGTAATTATATCCAAGGTATCAGTGACAAGTATCTGACAGAGAAGGCTTATGAAAAACAGCTGCGATTGAAGGACAGCGATGTCATGGCACGCATCGAGATACCGAAGATCAGTGTCGATCTTCCTATCTATCACGGTGTGAGTGAGAGCGTCCTATCAAAAGGTGTGGGACATCTTCGATCCAGCAGTCTTCCTGTCGGTGGTGAGAGTACGCATGCGGCATTGAGCGGACATCGTGGTCTTCCATCATCAAAGCTATTTACCAGATTAGATGAATTGGAAAAAGGCGATCTCTTCTACATCGATGTACTCGGCAGGACGCTGGCCTATCGGATCTGCGATATCCAAACGACAGATCCGGAGGATACCGATCTGTTGGAGATACAAGAAGGAAGAGACCTCGTGACGCTTATCACCTGTACGCCATACGGGATCAATACGAAAAGGCTGCTCATAACAGGAGAACGGGCAGCTTATGAGAAACAGGAAAAGGAATCGATCCAGGGATCGATGATGTCGATACGAGAACTTATCTTTATGGCAGCACCCTTTGTGATCGTCACGCTCCTGTTGGGAAAAGAAATCTATCATCATAGAAAAAGAAGGAGGTCAAAAGAACATGAAGAAGCGAAATAAGATAGTCTGCATCATGACATTATCGTTGTTGTCATTATGCTGCATCCGGCCGGTAAGCGCACAGGAAGCACTTCCCCAGCCTATGGATCCTTCTACACAGGAGAAAGGCGGTGTCCATGTAGAACTGGAGGCAACGCAAGACAAGTTATCCAGAGAAGGCGTCGGTCTTTCTCTGGCCTATGTCGCAACGATAAAGGAAGGAAGCTATCAGCTTACCGAGGACTATAGCTCTGCGAATGTGGATCTGAATGCCATCGAATCGGCAGAAGGACTGCAGGAAGCCGCAGATACATTGCAGCCACTCGTGAAAGACGCGATACAGACGAAACAGACAAATGCGCAGGGTATCGTCAATTTTACAGATCTAAAGGTAGGCGTATATCTGTTGTATGTGAGTGATCAGGCGGGCTATGAAACGATACAGCCGACACTGATCAGCGTACCGATGTGGGATGAGACCGCCAAACAGATGAACTACCATATCGAAGTATTCCCAAAACATGCGCCTTTACCGGCATTGCATGTGCGGAAAGTCGATTATTATGATCATAAGAGCATTTTAAAAGAAGCTGAATTTACTCTGTATTCCGATGCGGAGTGCACAGAAGCCATCAAAACAGAAAAGACAGATCCGAAGGATGGGGTCGCGTCATTCGATGGACTGTTATATCAGACAGTATACGTAAAGGAAACGAAGGCTCCTGCCGGTTATCAGCTATCTGATGAGGTCATGAAGGTCACGATCGATGATACGTGGGTAAAGGGAGATGATCATCTGCGTACCATCATCTATGCGGATAGACCACTTCCGGGTGGTGTTGTCAGCACAGGAGATCATACGAATATATGGTTATTAAGTATCGTAGCTGGTATTACTGGCGCAGCACTCATTTTTGTGGCTTATAAACGCAGAAAAGCAAATAAGGCTGAACAGTAGTCTGTCTTTGCCTAAGGGAGATGCAGTTATCTGCATTTCCCCTTTCATTTGAAGAAGAGGTGCATCATCATGGAGCGATCCTTATCGACATGAAGGACAGGAGGAGTACTGAAATGGTTGAAGACATACTTGACGGCTTTTACAAAAAAATTACTTTTCTCCGGATAGAGAACCGGAGTTGATGGAGGAGGTAAGAAATCTATTAAAAAATGACCACTATGCTTTGGATATCTTCGATAAGCTGATGAAGGGTTGCACAGTGGCCAGGAAGCAGTTAGAAGAAAGAAGAAAAAAGAAGTAGGTCTACCGCGTGGCAGCATTTCTGACGATATGCATCGACGCATTCCTGCTGTATCATGGCTTCATATGGGGAATTCCGGTAGTGGATATCATCTTGTGGGGGCTTCTATTATATCTGGTGAGGATCTATATCGGGAAGACACCGCTATCCAAAAGGATCCGCTTCCCTGTCTGTGATACCGGATATCATTACCTGAATGGCACATTGAGTGAATACGAGTTCTACATACCTACGTACCGATCAAAAAAGGAGATTCCGTCTTTATTGAAAAAGATGGCGACCTTATAGAACTTACGGAGGAAGTAGGCAGAAATAAAAAGATAGACAAGATCGTATGCACCATGACGATGAAGTTCGTACGTGAATGGATGAGACCAAGACATACCAGGCCCCCTCTATGCTGGTTTGATAAGCGTTCCTATACGAAAGGGATGATGGAAGATGATGAGCATCTATGCATCCATATAGATCAAAAATATCATGGGATCATCAGTTCTGGGAATCCTTCCTACTAGCTATTTCATATCGGAATGCTTATGAAGATACCCGGAGGATCCCTTCGCTCGATGTCTCCTGGCACAGCAGTCAGGAGCTATCCGAAAATGAACGTCTTGCCCTGCATATCCGTCTATGCAGCGGCTCCATATCCGACACATCACGTGTCTTTTTTATTTACTGAAAGAAAGGAAACGATATACCTATGTTAAAGAAAAAAATAAGATTGACTCCCACTACTGCCGGTATCCTCATCGCATTTTATACAACGATGACCCCTATACTGGCCAAGCCAAAGCCGAATACGGAAGGAATCAAAAACGAAGCAAAGCCATGGTTGGATTCCGCAAGAGATATCGGGCTTTGGCTGATTCCTTTAACCGGTCTTGTAGCCTGCATCGTTCATACCGTTACTTGGATGACAAAAGATGAAGATGAAAAAAGTCAAAAACCTGTTTGGAAAATGCTGAAGAAGATCATTGGCTTTACCATTGGCGGAGAGATGTTGACAGTCCTATGGAAACTGTTGAGCTTGTAAGGAGCGACAAACATGGATCTAGTGATCGATGGTGTCCGTTGGGTCTTGTGGATACTCGTTAAAGGCAGCCTGTTCCTTATTGACAGCGTATATAACATCATAAGACCGATCCTCTCCTTTGATATCGGCGCAAATCCGACGGTATGGAAATGGTGGGAGATCCTGGTTGGATTCCTCTTTTTATTTACGCTTCTTCGGATCGTTTCCATGATGTTGAAAGCGACCATCGATGAGGAATATGCTTTAAAATTAAATGGTCTTCAAATATTCTACCGTACATTCGCTATCGCTTTCATCATAGCTATGACACCAGTAGTGATCAAAGAATTCACTGCTTTTACGAGTGTCGTGATGGATAACGTTGCAGATTCTTTTGTCGTAGAGAACAATTTCGCAAATACGAAGCCAAAAACAGATGATCCAGAAAAACAAAAGGTCATTGATAAATTGTATAAGGAATATGATGGGATGCCATCCCAAATCTTCATCAGTTCCGCCAGCAATGGGAAATATCCACCTTATCAAATGATTGATATCAATGCTACAGAAGGTGGTATGGATCACTGGTTCGACGGCGTTCCGATCGTAGGCGGATTCTTCAATATCACCTCGGCCCTGATCGGAGCTGATGGCGATTATATATTTTTTCCGGATACCACGATGCTGATCTTCCTGATCGTGGAAGGGGTATGTGGAGCTTATATGTTTCTGCTTATGGCGATACAGATATCACAGAGGATGATATCCATCGCAGTCAAGATCCTGGTATCTCCTTACCCGATATCGGGTATCATAAACCCGGATGATCGCAGTTTTGGTTTATGGGTCAAACTGATCAGTGCCGATCTGATCTCGAATGTCCTGCAGTATATCATCCTGTTGCTCGTTATGGCCATCACTTCCTCAAAAGCTGTACAGAATTTTGGAATCGTCGGCCAAGGGATCTTCTTCCTTGGCGGCATGCTTGCCGTCTTGATTGGACCCGGTCAGGTCGCTCAGCTCATCGGCGGTGACGGTATGGGCCTCTTTATGACGATGCAGGGGTTCCAGGCAATGTCCGCGCTGAAAGGTGTTACACAGGCTATCGGCCATAAAGGGATCGGGCTGGCCGGTGGAGCTGCAGCACTAGGTACATATGGAGCTGGCAGGATGGTAGGATTAAACTCACTTGGTAACTATTCTGGAAGAGGCGGTCCTGATCCCAGTAATCCTATGTCTGGAATATATGATCCAGGTAGTGGTCCGGGCGGTGGCCCAGGTTCTGGAGGCGCAGGGAATATCCCACCAAAAGCTTTTTCCGAACCACATACGGAGAAGCAGGCACGTGCAGCGAAAAAGTATGGGGTCGACATCAGCGATATGAGCAAAGGGGATGCTTCCCTGGCTTTGGAAAAAGCCGGTATGGATAAAAGTTACTGGAAGGCTCTAAACCAAACGGGTGGTGGCGCATCCGGTACGATTGATAAGAGCAATCCGACATATGGCTTTGGTAATACTCCGTCATCCGTATCAACGGATGGAGCGTATGACAGCGCCATGGATGGCGGATCAGATATGGGACCGTCTGGAATGGAAGAGGATAGTGCAACTGCATCTATAGGCAATGATGGCAATATGCAAAGCGTTGACAGCGCTGATGCCGGCGGTATCCGTTTGAGTCGTGACAATACACTCGCAAGACATGTTGGAGACTCAGCTTCCTTGGGCGCAAGGGCGGTCTCCAAGGTCGGAAAGGCTGCATATCTCTCCGCAGGGAATCGTCTCATGGGACAAAAGAATGTCGTTCGTGGAGGTCGGTATATAACGAAAAATACCCACGCGCAGAACCTCTCCAATATGCATGCAGGCATCAATGATCTGATACGCCCAAAACAGACCGATGTACTGTCTTCCATGAGTGCTGAAAAAAGAGATGTACAAGATATGAGAGAAATGGAGGATTTCAATAGATCATGAGATTTTATTCACCTAAAAATTTTAAGAAAGGAAGACATGTTGGTGGGATGTTTCGTTGGATAGACATTGCTGTTTTAGGAGTAGGTTCGCTGATCTTCATTCCAATGATGATCATCCTTTTGATGGGGGATAGTGTCAACATCCCCCTCCTCCTTATAGTAGCGCTCCTCTATGGGATCGTAGTCCTGCTCATTCAGTCATTCCCTCCTATCTATCACAATTTCATGATGTTCTTCTATCTACAATATCTATACATTACACGGCAGAAGAAATATATATGGGGAGGTATCGTAAAATATGAAGAAAAAGAAGAATAAAGAAAAAAAGGCAGAAAAGAAAGCCAAGAAGCAGGCAGAAAAACAGAAAAGATATTGTGCTACGGCATTGGAATGGTCAAATATCGAAATGATCGATGGAAATGCGATCTACATAAGAGACGGCAACATGCAGGAACGGGTCATTGGTCTTAAGGTCATCCCCAGAAACATCTTTATCGATACGAGCTATGTGCAGGCACGCGTCGTGAATAATCTGCGTATCATCTTCAACAAGGTACGCTTCCCCATCTACTGGCAATATGTATTCGTACCGGTACAGATCGACGATCATGTCTCGATACTGCTGCGAGAGGAGGCGCAGGAAGAAGACCCTCGTATCCGTGCGATGATCCGCAATGATTTTGAGAAGGTCACCTGGTTTCAGGATACGCATCGGGAACTGGAATTCTTCCTGATGCTACGGGATAAGGATGAAGGAACGTTGATGAAGAATTTTGATGAACTGGTCGCTGAGCTTCAGTATGCCGGATTTCGGACTAAAGATCTGAATATGCATGATCTCTATGATTATGTTGCTTATATGTATGAGAATCCGCTGATCAACGATTATTACTTCTCACGTGGCATCTTCAGCTGTCTGGCGGACACCAGTGAAGATATCTTTGCAACAGAAGATACCTATCACGAGCCGGATTTTGATTATGATGACTACTACAAGCTTCAGAAAGAAGAAAAAGGAGCGTGAACTTATGGATAAAAAATGTGTTCTACATCCTGCAGTACGAAAAGTGATATCAGATAAGTTTTATGCAAGACAGGGACATGGAAGAAATACTATAGTCTCTGAAATGACTCTTAATGACCGTGTAAATAAAGAAAGGCTCATCTTTATCGAAGCGGAAGATGCATCGCATAAGCACAAACATCGTTTTATCTTATAAAAAGTCTAAGGAGGAACAACATGTGGAACAATGACCTGGTCAAGAAAAAAAGTTTATTACAGCCTATCGGTCTAAAGATCCAAAGAGGTCACTATATCCTTGGAGACCGATATATCAAGTCTCTGCTTGTCACAGAACTCCCCCGCCAATTCGATCTTGGCCTGTTGAGTTCCTACGTATCGGATCCACAGATAAAAGTCTTCATGCGCACAGAACCATTGGATCTGGACTGTGCCGGTATGTTGAAGAAGGAATACAATGACAAGAATAGAGAGTATCAGAAAAGTTGGAATGACCCGACAAGAAGAGAAACGCTGGAAAATGAGTTGATCTCCCTGAATACCTATATCAAGGAGATCATCGACAATCATGATATGACATGGAACATCATCATCGTATTCAGCGTCTATGCACAGACGGAAAAAGAAGTAAATAACCGATGTCGGGACCTCAATCTCCGTTTACGGGCACAGGGATTCAAGCTGATCAGTGCTCCCGTCATGCAGGAGAACCTGATGCGGGTCGCTTCCCCGTTATTTGTCAATAGTCTCCTTCCTTCCGAAGTAGAGAAGAACATCGGTATCCCGCTTCCCAGCCTTGGTATGGCAGGCCTGTATCCCTTCGTATTCGAAACACTGAAGGATCGTGGAGGATTCTTACTCGGTCATGAACTGATGAACAAAGGAGCGATCCTGTTCGATCAATTCCAATGGCTCAATGATCCGGAAAGTGCCCGAGCACTGAATCGGCTGAGTGGGAACCTCGTCATCGTTGGAGGTACTGGATTCGGTAAATCTACGCTGATGAAGCTGCTGATCCGTTTTTATATCCGGACACATAAGAAGATCATCTGGATCGATCCGGAGAACAAGAATAGCTCGCTGACGAAGCGTTATGGAGGTACGTTCGTCAACTGGGGACGGCGCGGACATATCATCAATGTCTTCGATCTAAAGCCGATCTCAGTGGAAGAGGATGAGGACGCCAGCGTCAAATGGGATACAGAGCTTGCCATATACAACTGTATCGATGATGTCAAGATCATCCTACGCTATCTCGTACCCTCTATCAGTGATGACACACTTTCCATCGTTGGAGATCAGATGGTCAAGTTGTATGCGGATCATGGATTGACGACAGAAACAGATTTCCGTGGACTACCTGCCTCTGCGTATCCGACCTTCTCCGATCTCGATGTACGTCTGCAGAAAAGTATAGAAGAATGTCAGAAGCAGCCGCATGCTGATACGAAGGAACTGGAGCTGCTGCGGGATCTGCGCCTGAAGATAAAACCGCTGCTCAGAGAATGGTCGATCTATTTCAACGGGCACACATCTCTAGGGAAGGAGGACTTATCAAAGGATATCATCGCTTTCGGTACGAAGACGCTGCTGGAGAAACCGATGACGCTGATCAATGCACTGAATCACATCATGTATCAATTTGCCTGGTCTCTGTGTCTGGATGAATCAGTGGATTCTGCATTCGTCCTGGACGAAGCGCATACGCAGATACTGACACCGATGAGTGCGGAGAGAGTGGCACAATACACACGAAGATCCAGAAAATACCATAATGTCTGTACGATCGCGACGCAGGAGCCGAAAGACTTTGCGGGGAAAGATATCCTCGTACATGGAAAAGCGATCTCCAACAACAGCGTCTATAAGATGATCATGCATCTGGAGCGCGATGGAACCAACGATCTCAGCAACTTCATCACCGTCAACGAGAATGAGAAAGGACTGATCGAGCAGTTGCGTATGGGCGATGCATTGTTCGTCTGTGGAGACCGGCATATCCCATTGCATGTCCTTGCGACAGAGAACGAGTTGAAGGAGATGGCATGACCGCAAGGAACCGAAGATCAAGCACATGGATCTATTCCCTATCATTCAAACATTGGCTCTCATGACAGGTGGTCCACGAACGTGATAGATCCATCAGAAAAAAAAACAATACCTGGCAACTTGCCAGTTGGCTTTTCGCAAAAGATCTGACAATGATGGAGGAGGTGCAAGGATGATCACATACACTTTGAAAGAACTGGGATATCCGGAAGAACCACCGAGAAAGCTGCTGCCTTGGATACACATGGAACTACAATGGAAAAACCTTGATAAAATAATTACTTTTATTTATGATAATACGATACATATATACGAGGTGAGTGAATTGAGGCAGAAATATTGTTTTGAGATACCCTACGGAAGCAGAAGTCAGTGGATCGATCGGTGTTGGCAGTTGAACGAGTTCGTTGGAACGAAAGGAATCGTAAAGCTATTCGTATCAAATATACCATATCATCTAAGATCTTATATTTATTTTGATTATGATGGGGATCGTGAAGATATCATCGAATTCTGTAAAAAATATGAGATCGATGTATCTTATGATAAGGGATCTAAAGAATCCCTTGAAGATATGCGTAATAGGATGTGGAATGAAATTTCTTTTAGTTCGAGAATGAATCGCCAAATGTTTGAGGTGTTCTTCGTTTCAAGTTTTCAGTATGCGGAGATCAGCGAGCTCCATGAAAAGGGATATTATTGGGAAACGAAATCAAAAAGAAAAAAAGTATTCATATCCTATGCATGGAAAGATAAAGAGATTATTGATAATATGATTGATAAGCTACAGACGAGTGGTATCAGGGTCTTCATGGATTACGGTGATCATATATTAGAAAGTATCCTGAGTGGTTTAAGCGAATGCGAGCTGGCTTTATTTTTTTAAGTCATGCATTTCGGAACTCTATGATGGGCAAACAAGAGCTAAGAGCTATCTGGACAAAAGTCATCAGTAGAAGAAAAGCATGGATGATCATAAGATTGGATGATGTGGACCCTGAGGATATATTTTACTCATTGAGCGACTATAAGTATTTTGATGCTCAAACGGAATCATTCGATGATTTTATAAAAGCAGTACATAAAAAGCTGAAGGAATGTTAAAGGTAAAACGAATGAAGAAGGAAACATACCTGCTTTTTCTTTTTGGAAGATAGCGTAGTAGAGCATCATGAAAAGCATTACCTACATTACCTGGCAACTTGCCAGGTAACTATGAAATAGCGCTTCCTACTCCTCAGCCGTGGATAAGGATGATATACCGGAACATTGAGGCAGTCCCTCACTGTTCCATCCCCTTCATATATTCAAGACGATGCCCGTACTATATCTATTGAATGCGACGGAACTTTTGGTGTAAGATATATGTAGCGGATATGAAGAAGCCAAGCTATCTATGTGATGAGAAAGAGGTGTCATGAATGAAAACGGAAGGATTATCAAAGACATTGGAGGAGGCCAGGGATAATTGCACACAGCTCGCTGATATGGGAGTGGAAAAAGAAATGCTGGAACCGTTCCGGCAGTTGATAAAGGAGTGTGAAGCGATCATCCAACATGAGGCTGATATTAAGAAAAAATGATGAGGGGGATAAAAGAGGCACAGAAGAACGGGATCCGCATAGGCCGCCCGGCGATCCCTTGCAGTGATGAGTTCCTGAAGCTGGCTGTCCTGCAATCCCAACATGTGATCACGGCAGTGGAGGCGGCAACGCAGCTCAACATAGGGAGATCGACCTTCTATAAATTGAAGAAGCTCTATCATAAAGAGATAAAGTGGAAGAAACAGGAGGTATGACCGGATATACGCGAGGTACGACATACAAGACAGGCTGCTGGAATGGCAGCTTTTTCTCTTTCCTCTCCGGCTGCGCCTCTACATGGCAAGTTGCCATGTAGCTATGGAATACCGCTTACGGCTTCATCAGTCAATGACCGGGTCGTATTTTCCTACGGAAAATCTCCACCCTGCCTATGGCTCCTTGACTGCTCCACCTCCAGCGGTGTGAAGAAAGTGTAAGGTAGCTACACTTACAGTCGATAGCGGAAGAACCGCACAGGAGGAAAGATATGCATTATTATGAAGTACAGTCACAATTAGTAGTTTTGAATAATGAGGATGTCTATGTAGCATCCGAAAAGGCCCTAAATGAATTTGACCTTTTGGTCATCGATAGTAAGGAACACGGATTCATTACTGTTTCTATCTCTCGGAAACTCACGAATTTTGAGGCGATTTCCATGCCATTCGAAATCAGTACCTATCTCATGAAGATGGATATCGAGGGATATCTGAAAAAGAAGAAAGCGGAAATTAGTGCAGATGTCATCCTTAAAAAGGTGGAACTCAAAGTCAAGGAGATACAGTATATGGAGAAACTGAAAAAATATCAGAGAGACCCGAAAGTAAAAGCATTACTGGATGAATATGATGCTTTACAGAAAGATACGCCTATTCAAGCAGAAGCGGAAGAAAATACATATGATGGATTGTCATTGGATGACCTAGTCTAAACAATGAAATCGGGAGAGACACCTCTCTCGATTTTTCTATCTCATTTTGATATCCGGCATTTGAATCAGTATATTAACTATGGCTGCGCCTCTACATGGCAAGTTGCCATGTAGCTATGGAATACCGCTTACGGTTCCTCAGTCAAGAAACGAGTCGTATTTTCCTTTCGGAAAATCTCCACCCTGCCTTGCGGCTCCCTGACTGCTCCACCTCCAGCGGTATGAAGAAAGTGTAAGGTACTCATCCTTACGATCGTAAGCGGTAACCCCGCAAGGAGAAGAATATGAAAAATGTAGTGAATACGATCATCGGAGACAACAACATTATAATCAGAAACAGCACGGTATCTCACATCAAGAATGTCGAGACCCTGTCGCGAGGTTGGAAGTGGGTCGATTCTACAGAGGGCTCAGGCTTCTTACTATCGCCTGAGGGAGATAGCGTCGTCGATTATGTCCTGATCATAGGGACAAGTGATATCCGTTACCGTTTCCGTGATACAGAGTCATGGCTACTGTTCGTAGGAACGGAAAAAGAATTCAAGGATTTCATCTTGAAGAAAGTGAGGGATGGATACGATCTCCATAAGTGAAGATAGAAAAAAGTTGATGAACGATATACTGACACTACAGCAGAAAGAACTCGAAACCTGTGATCACCTCCGAGCGCTCTATATATCCATGCTCAACCATCACAATCATCACAAGGACCATAGCTGCACGGAAAAAGGTGTCGATATCCGTGTAGGAGATATCTGTTATATCGATTTCGGAAATGCATTCATCGAAGAGATAGGCTTCCAGCATTTCGGACTCATTTTGAGCCTATATAAAAATAAAGCGTATGTCGTGCCGATGAGCGGCAATGAGCGAGCTTATGCGCAAGCCTATAGTAAGGACACCCCGAACGGAAAAAGACACCTGATGCGCCTGGAAAAGGTAGGTATGATGAAGAAACGCTCTGTCTTATTCATAAACGATTCCAAATGGATAAATACCGCAAGGGTCATAGATGTAAAAGGACATCTGAAAAGAGACAGTCAGGTCTTTCAAGAAATCATGACCAGAGTCAAAGACATGATATCCTAGAGGAGCTCTCCTCTAGGATATTTCATATACTACCGAGCAGCTGATCAAGTAAAAAGATGCTGGATAGCTCTGCCGGCTCAGGTGCCGGCCAGCTACATGGCAAGTCGCCACGTAGCTATGGAATACCGCTTATGGCTCCATCAGTCAATGACCGGGTTGTATTTTCCTTTCGGAAAATCTCCACCCTGCCTATGGCTCATTGACTGCTCCACCTCCAGCGGTGTGAAGAAAGTGTAAGGTAGCTATCTTACATGAAGCGATCGGTAACCCCGCGCGGAGGACATAACTATGAAAACAATTCAAACGATGAAAAAACAAATTCTAAAAATGTACGAAATCGAATATGGCAACGAAGATTATCCGTACAGTGTGAGAATCTATAATAATTTCAATGGTGTGTTATATTACACAGGGATCGGAAGATATTGCAAAAGTATTGATGAAATTGATGAATATATACTAAAAGAAGGATTTGAAAAAATGAATGGTGTATTTTCAAAACATGGCTATATTTTTAAGAAAGTGTAAAGGCAAAGTATGTATCTTTATAAGATTTTCTAGGCCTGCCGATGGCAGTGCCAGCGGCAGTAGCGTCCGTGTAATCTACGCCGATAGGAGAAAGATAAACCCAATTCTATATAACCTGGCAAATTGCCAGGTTATGAAGATTTCCCTGTATAAAGCACAGTCGTTTTATGAGCCGACAGACTACATGGCAAGTTGCCATGTAGCTATGGAATACCGCTTGCGGTTCCACAGTCAAGGACCGGGTCGTATTTTCCTAACGGAAAATCTCCACCCTGCCTTTGGCTCCTTGACTGCTCCACCTTCAGCGGTGTGAAGAAAGTATAAGGCAGCTACCTTACATGAAGTGAGCGGTAACCCCACATGGAGGAATAATAAAATGACAAATAAAGAATTAAGCACAAAGATAAGAAAGACATTAAAGGAATCCGGATACACATCAAAAGATATAAAAGTATCTGTCCGCTCCAGCCTATACGACACGGTCGCAAAGATCACGATCCATAACCCGCACATCAATAAAAACGAGATTGAGAAATTGCTGCTGACTGCATATGAAAAAATAGACAGAGATATAGTTACCGGTGAGATCCTACAAGGTGGGAACACAATGTTATTTATTGATTATGAATACGGAATCTTTGAAGAAGTGGCGTATGAATGGGCAGCGACCGCAAAAGGCCTGATGCATAGTAAAGAGGAAGTAACAAGGATCTTTGATGGTCTGTATCTGCTGGATCCGGACCGCACCGGAGTGCTCTCAATCCGACAGCAGAACGAAAAAGCCTCTTGCACATATAAGGTATATAACCTTTCTCATCTCTGCGAATTCATTTACAAATTCGTAGAATTTGGTACGATCGCCGTATAAAAAAATTCATTAAAAAAATAGGAAAAATGTTTTTGAAAAGGTCATCGAAGAGAAGGCCTTTTTTTACTTCCTTCATTTTTCCATAGCTGCCGATGGCAGTGCCAGCGGCAACAGCGCCTTCGCAAATCGCGCGGTGGGGATATGTAAAAGAGCACTCGAAAGCCAACATGGCAACTTGCCAGGTAGGATTCATAACAGTATAAAAGCATATCAAAAGATAAGGAGGATATCCAAAAAGATGATAAAAAAAAGAATGTATAGAACAACTATTCATGCCGGATCAACCTTAAGAGAGTACCCGAGATGGCTGGCTCCCTCTCGGGAGCCGCCACTTCACTAAAAACGCTGTTTTTAGTGAAGCAGGATAAGGGAAAACGTATACGTTTTCGTGGGAACAAACGGTCAACGACCGTTTTTTTTAGTGCTTTGGAGAATATATGTATACATTATGCAGACATAAATAAATCCTTTATTTATCATAGTTTTTAAATATCAAAGAGGGCTTTAAAAATCTGTATTTCGCTTTATAGAACAAGTATACATTTCTGTATACATGTAACCATAAATAATCGTATACGTGTATACATTTTGTATACACAGCTCATATACCTTACATATAAAGGTGATTTCACGTAATCTTAAGCATTAGAACACAAATATGTATACATACTCAATTTTATATGTATACAAAAAGCAAGCAATCAATATCTAATTTTTAAGTCAATGAATAGACTGGAAGGAGTACCAAATGGAGAAAAAAACTTTATCTATTCGAGTCAGCGATATTGCTCTAGATAAACTTCAACAGCTATATTATTTAGAAGAAGAAAGAAAGAAAAAATACAATGAGTCCACACTAACGAAAGGAGAAATTTTAGAAGAAGCCATCGATAATTATTATGCAATGAAATTGGATAAAGACACCGGTTCCGATTATCTTACCAGAATGAATCTGATGATCCAGGATGCTCTAAAACAACAAAACAACCAAAGAGATATGACCCTCAACCATATCCTCCGCTATGCCATGATGTCTTATGAAGCCGGTGTCACCATGCTCAAAAATTTTAGGTTACCGGATGAAGAAAAACCAAAGGATTTTGAAGATGCAAGAAACCTTGTCCAAAATCTTGATAGTATCTTTGAAGATAGTATCTATGAAAAAGTCGCTAAAGAGCTTGGTGAGGAGGTCGATTGATCTATGCTCATCAAGGATGTTTTTGATAGTCTGAGTGATCATCTGGAAAAGGGATTCTCCTGTTATCGAAAGATGCGCGGCACCGACCCCAATGGCTTCAATTATGACATGCTTGAGAATTTCCTGAACGTCACCAGGCAATCTTATATGAACTGTTTAGAAGATCATTTCGATCATACCTTGCTGGAACGTATAGAACGACAGTGTCAGAAAAAGGGACAACAGGTATTCAGTGCTGACTTTTTAAATGACCTCATGGAAACCTATATGGAGGAACGCTTTGCGAAGCCGAGATATTTTTTCGACATGGATGGCGTCCTGTTCAAACTCGATAATACCCTGACTTCTCTTGAACCACTATACGAGGAAGGATATTTTAAGAATCTTCCCACCCATCGTTTGGCAGTCCGCTGCCTGCAGGAGATGCTGATACAGGACCCTGAACAGGTCTATATCCTTTCACATTATATCGACTCTCCTTTTGCAGAACAGGAAAAGCGGGAGGTACTGCAGGAACTCTTCCCTTCTCTGGATATGCACAACGTGATCCTGGTTCCTTATGGAGAAAGTAAGACTGACTATGTACCGATAAGGATCAAAGAGAATGATTTCCTCGTAGATGACTATAACCACAATCTTGAATGTTGGAGAGATGCAGGCGGATATGCGATCAAATTCGTGAATGCCATAAATGACAGACACGGGTCCTGGATAGGCAGCAAAGTCGAATATGATGATCCTGAACTCAACAGATCCCTGAACCACATATTTGAAAATGCTCCTATGAGTAAACCTCTGGAAATGACTCTTGAGCCTTATATGCAACAAAAACTGGAGGTGTTACGATCGCATGCAGATATCGGTTTTTGATCACATGGCAATCTGCCAGGTAGGAGGTCCCATCTATGAGTAAGGCTCATGTCATCAGTAAATTCCGCTTCCTGGAATGTGGGAAAGCTCCACCGAAAGGGTCTCGATTCAAAGGAACGATATCTACGGAGTCTCTATTAGATTGGAGTGAATATACCGGCAGAGAAAAAGCAGCGGACAGAAGGAAAGAACGTAGTATGCATGAAGGTGGACTCTTAGGATATACGAGTCAGGATGATACGACGCGTACCTTTTCCAGCGATGGCTGGCTTACGAAAGAAAAAATGGCAGGATTCAAGAAGAAGATAGCTAAGGCATTCTGTAAAGATGGCGATATCTGTTGGGATACCGTCATCTCTCTAAAAAACTATCAGGACTCCTTCCAAAGCAATATGTATGATGTCAATGATTATGCCGCCATCGTTTCCAAATTATTGCCCGGATATTTCAAAAGTATCGGTCTCGATCCAGACAACATGATCTGGTGGATGAATTATCACAATAATAAGAAGAATCCCCATATGCATATCGTGTTCATGGAGAAGGTCCATACCAGAACGCGTGGTAAGCTGGCACAGAAATATCTGGATAAATATAAAAGTATATGGCTGAAGGAATTAGGGCTCCGACAGGAATTTGCTAAAACATACAAAAAGGATCCGAAGGATATCTTCAAGGAAAAAGATGCGTTGAGGAAGACTCTGATCTCCAGGATTGACATGAGTTTCAATGACCAGCTGCTTCATAGCTTTTACACGACGCTGCCGAAAAAAGGGAGACTCTCTTATAATTCCAAACATATGAAACCATACAGGAGACAGCTCAACCTGATCATCCGCTCCTTGCTGCAAGACGAAGAAATAGGAAAGGTATATGAACAGTGGCTCAATAAGGTCGAGATGTTGGATGATTTTCAGAACACACTTGCGAATGAGAAGATCTCCCACTTCAAGAAAACAGAACTGGATAAGCTCTACACCCGGCTCGGGAATATGATCCTGGAACATGCGAAATATAAAGAGACAGAATGCAAACAAGAATATGATCTATGGTTCTCAAAACAGAATATCCGTTATCAGGACGAGCAGGTATATCGTATAAAGCTGCATGATCGAGCAGCTTGTATCGACCTGCCATCTGATTTAGCCCTGTTCCTGGATGAACGGGGCTTTTATCATGTCGAAATCGAACAAGATAAAAGCTACACGCTCCATCGGTATGCTAAAAACCTCGATGCCTGGAAAGACATCTCTGAAACAGATACATTGCAGATCGATAGAGACACACTCTTCCGCTATATGAATACGAAGGATATATCGTTATCCGAAGGTGAGCCTAAGATCTCTGCAGGTCAAGATAGCCGTATATCGCTTATAGATGCGACTGATGAGACTGATGTGCAGTTCCTTACGGATAGTTCAAAAGAGATACCGCATGATTCCCAACGATCCACACACGCTCGCTCAGAAGGTCCCCATGTCCGTATGGGGATGCGGAAGAAAGCAAAGGTGTTCCACAACCAAAAACTAAGTGCAGTCCTGAAAAAAGGCTCCAAGCGAATCCTGCATCAGGACGCACAGGAAAAAGAAAGAGATCTGGAAAGATTCATAAGAGAATATGAGGAACAACAGATCCGAAGTGAAGAAAGGGGTAAAGAATATATATGATACGAAAGCTCATGATCTCACTGCTTGGGACATTGCTTGCAAGGATACTCATGGACCTTGCGGCCATCAATCTGATCAACACACTCGTATTTGACAGACTGGAACCATCCTTCGATCTCAGTCTGCTGGATCAGGTACCACAAGCCAAATTGGTCGTCAATATACTTACATCGCTCATCGCAGTATTCATCTTCCTGGGCATGTTTTCAAAAAGCACCAAGAAGAAACTGGATGATGACAAGAAGAATTTTACACATCTCTCCTCTATCCATGAAGCGAAGCGCAGTCTGACCAGAGTGCAATTTCATGAAACAGATAAAGGAAAGTCGGCCAAAGAAGATACACGATGGGGATTGAACGAAACATCTTTTCTAGCAAAAGCTGATCGTATCCTGAACTATCCGAAGCTGCCTTATAATGCCCTCCTGACATTTTTACGAATCGATGACTGGCATAAGTTTAATACAGTAAGACATTGGAAGATAGATGGAAAGTCTGTCACACAGCGTGCAGGTCTTCCCATCTATATGCCAAGATTTCGGAAACATACGATCTTCGTCGATGCAAACGATAATCATTCTCTGCTGATCGGTACGACGAATTCCGGTAAGACCTTCTCTGTCATCCTGCAAATGATCGAGCTCGTTTGTATGGCCGGTGAATGTGCCATTATCAACGATCCGAAAGGAGAGCTCTATGAATATACTGCCAAGCAATTCGAAGAAGCCGGGTATGAGATCATCAAACTGAATTTCGTCAATGCGAAGGCTTCCGATGCTTGGGCTCCTCTGGAACTGGCATGGGATACATGGAAGAAGGCCTATATGGATCATCAGGAGGCACTGAAGGAATGGAAAGCAGAAGAGACCACCTTCACACCTGCTGAGAAAGCAGAATGGCTGGCCAGGATACCGGAGCCTGACTACTCTCAGGCGATCGAATTCCTCAAGGATCTTGCGAACAGTCTTACCTATGATCCGAATGTCAAGGATCCGTTCTGGAACGATTCCGCAAGAGACTGCATCATCGGGATGGCAGCTTTCCTGATGGAAGAAGCGATCAAAAATGGTGATATGACGGAAGGCATCGTGAACTTCAAGGCGATCAAACTGGGATTGAACTATGCAGATGTGAAGCTGACGAAGGAACAACAGAAAGCACTGCAGGTACGCTCCGACAACATCCTGGGTGCAGTGTTGGAAAAATCGAGAAAGGTGGATGATACTAGTTACATGTATCTGATGGATTATTGTAATGCACCAGAACAGACACGGCAGAGCATCAAGAAGGTCCTTGCGACGAAGATCGATATCCTGACGATGAATGAACAGATCATGCGGATGACCTCCTATTCCGATTTCGATATGAAGGCTCTCGGTCAAAAGAAGATGGTGATCTATCTGATCGTGCATGATGAGAAGAAGACCTATTATCCTTTGGTATCTATCTTTTTGAAACAACTCTATGAAGTGATCATCAAGGAAGCCAGAGGGAATAAAGGAAGACTCCCCATCCCTGTGAATGTCATATTGGATGAATTCGGTAATTGCCCGCCATTGAAGGATATCCAGAGCATGCTGACTGCATCCCGTTCCCGCGGTGTACGTTTCTCACTGGTCGTGCAGGATCTCTCTCAGTTAGGAGAAGTCTATGGAGACAAAGTAGCGACGACGATCCAGAACAACTGCTCCAATACCGTGTATATCTTAGGCTCCCAGATGGATACACTGAAGAGGTTCAGTGAGATGTGTGGTTCCAGACAGATATGGCTGCCATCGAAAAGCTGGTATGAGACGCGTCCTGTCATAAGCATCGATCGTCTACAAAAGTTGAATCTTGGTGAAGTCGTCATACACAGGCAGAGAAAATCTCCTTTCATTGCAAGGATGATCCCTTATGACAGATGCAAGTTCTATAGAGGTAAGAATATGGATCCAAACGAAGAGAGACCACCAAAGCCGGCTGTTAGATGGATCGATATGAAGTCTCTGTTATCGAATTATGGAGATGTATTCTGACAACATGGCAATCTGCCATGTGTGTAATGACTATGAACACAAAATTACCTGGCAACTTGCTAGGTAATGGAAAGGAAGAAGAAAATGGATGAAGAACAGATAAAGAGATTCATACAAACGAATAGTGAGATATCGTTGACGGACTTTTTCAAAAGTCTGGAAAGACAGCAGCGAGAAGTCGGATACAGTATGCAAAAGGCCAGTCTGATCTTTACGCAGCGTCAGATCATCGAGCTGGAAGGTAAGAAATCGTGCAAGATATTCACCTCTTATTTTGAAAACTGCGAATTCATGAATATGGAACTGATGGATACAGCAAGATATGATCAAAGGATACTGGAGGGTGATATCTTCAAAGGCTGCACCTTCACAAACTGTAAGAATATCGCATCGATGAACGCATGTACGTTCATCGATTGTAATTTCAATGCCTGTGATTTCAAGCATACATCATTCATCCGCTGTACGTTTGAAAATACCAATGCCGGAGACTGCGATTTCCGGATGGCGAATTTTTCTCTCTCTGACCATGAGAAGCTGCATGTAGAATATGAAAACTGTAAGGTGGAGGATTCTCTGCTGCAAGTACAGATATCGGAAGATGAAAAAAAACAGATCGGCGATCCTGTCAAAGCAGATATCTCTCTCAATATTCTGGAATGCTCATTGAAGCTTCTCTATGATTCTATGCGCCTCAACAACGATGCACAGATGACCCTGGACCCAATCGCTCATGATCTGAATACCTATATACAGATGACACGAAAGGCAATGGAGTCAGAAGGAATACGGGAACGTGAGGAAACAGAGATACTGACAGATCTCGAAGTGCATGAAGCATGGGCAAATCAGATCTGTCGGAGGACAGAGGAGATGCCTTCTATCGATTGGACGAAGAGCAATTACAGCAGGATGAACCTGAAGAATCGGAATCTGTCCGGTATCGACTTTACCGGTTCCCTCATGAAGAACTGTGACTTTACATCCTGTAATCTCACCGGAGTCGATTTTAGCGGTTGTAACCTTACCGGTGCTATATTTTTAAATGCGATCCTTGCGCAGAATACATTCGATGGCGCAAAGCTGGAGGATATCAAGATCGACCAGAAGAATCTACAGTTATTCGAGAACGCAGGGATCGCTGTGAATACGGATCAGACCGGTCCCGCAACTATCTCTGTCAATCGTAGTGTCTTATCGAGGAAAGGAAATACGGCTGTCTGATGGAAGATAAATACCAACGCTATCAGAACACTGCATTCACCAGTCAGCAATGGTACATCATAAAAAAGGCTATCGACGATGATATCGAAGTAAAGGATATCGCGGACCCAAGATTCAGTGTCGAGCAGCTCACATTGCTCATCGATGCAAGAAAATCCGGCATCGACTTATCCGGATTGACGGATCCGGATATCAAGGAAGAACAGCTCAAACAGATATTGGAAAAGATAGCAAATGAGATGGGACTCTATGATGAGCATTATGAAAAGGTCAGAAGGAAATGGCTTCGGAACATCACCTGGATGCTCATCATCGGTTCCGCCATTACGGTCATTGCTTCCCTGCTCTATGTCACGAAGGATGAGTGGCTGAAATACTTTGAAGAACTATACCTACGCTTTGATCGTGAGACAGTGCAGCTTGAGGCAGGAGAACCATTCGAGCCTGCCTCCTATATCAGTTCCTATGATCCCGAAGCGACGATCACCTTTCCAAACCGTGAAGAGATCGATACAAAAAAGCCCGGCACCTATTGGGCCGTCTATCACATCAGCAACGGGAAGAAAGAAAAGGATATGAAACTGCTTGTGGAAGTGAAGGACACAAAAGCACCGGTTATCAGATTGAATAGATCCAGCGTCACCGTGTCTGACCGTTCCGAGTTAAAAGCGAAGGACTATATAGATTCTGTCATGGATATCGTCGATGGTGATCTTCGCTCAAAAACGACTACTAAGATAACAAAGGATAAGATCATCTATGAAGTAGCGGACAGGCATGGAAACAAGGCTTGGAAGACATTGGACATCCATATAGAAAAGCCAAAAAGTGATAAAGCAGAGAATGTTCCAAAGACGGAGATACCACAAAAGGACACAATGACGCAACAGAAACAGGAAGCCGCACCTGTAGAAAAAGATGTGCCTGTTACGGCGCAGAGCAGATCGTTCCCTTTCGTTGAGGGTAGATCATTCGATCAGACATATCAGGAATGCATGACAGCTGGTAATGCAGCAGTAAGCGCAGGGCAAGCAAATACGGCATCCTGTACCGTCTATGATGACAAGAATGGGATCCATAAAGGATACGCTTTAAATTTTAATTGATGATACCTGGCAAGTTGCCAGGTACTTTTTAGGAGGTAAACGCAAATGAAAGAAATCATCAATATCAGTATTCCGAAATCACGGTTCAAACAGAAAATCAAACAGGCGAATGGCACGAAATACAGTCACCGCGTCATCCTGCCAAAGGAGGCTGGAGCTTATAGATATCATGTCCTATTGATCAGTGAGGATTTCGTACAGGAGGATATCGACAATAAAGAAAATAACGTCCTGCACTTTTATGCAGATCGTGAGATCCAGCTGTCGCAGCATCATCGGACGCCGAACGGAGAGGATGTCTATGAAAAGATCAGAGTCATGCCGAAGGAATTGTACAAAAGCTTCTATGGAGAATACAAAGACAACAGCAGAAAGAGGTTCTCTGATGAAGAAATCGAATTTCTGAAGAAGAACATATCCGTGATGGATTTCCTGCAGGATCGTGCAGGCTTCAGCTTCAAAAGAGAAGGACATTATTATCGCTGTGATCAGCATAGCTCTCTCGTCATCGATACGAGGAACAACGCGATGTTCTGGCACACCGAGCATATCAATGGATCCGCATTGGAATATTTGAGAAAGGCGGAAGGCAAGACATTCCCGGAGGCGATGAATATCCTGATCGAATATCATAACGGACTTGCCCCTGACAAAAAGCAGTATATTGCACCGAAATATGAGCAGATCGAATTCAAGCTTCCGGATTCACAACAGAATATCTCGAAGATCTATGAGTATCTATGTGACAAGCGAAAGATCGACCGGGACCTTATAAAGAGGTTCGTAGATGATGGAAAGATCTATTTAGATGGAAAAGGCAACTGCGTCTTTGCATGTGAGAACTATAAAGGAAAGATAGATTCAGCCTTTGCACGTTCGACCTATTCAAACTTCCGTGGAGATATCGGTGGAGGAAATAAGTTTACCGGATTCTTCATCGAAATGGATCCAAAGGCTACGAAACTTGTCCTGACAGAAGCCTATATCGATGGATTGTCTTATATCACGGCTAAGAGACAGGCCGGTGAGAAGATAGACTTCAATGTGCTCGCATGTGATAGCTGTAACGTTATGAATGAAACCTTCCGTGTAAATTATCTTACCCGCCCTGTCCTGAATCAGAATATCGATACTGTCATTCTGGCATCTGATAATGATAAAGCAGGAAAAGCTGCAGCAGAAGACTTCAAACAGTTCGTCCGACCATTCCATAGGATACAAAATGTCATCGATGATCTGCCCTCCCTTGGCTCTGACTGGAACAAGGATCTACAGAAGATGTATGAACAACCGAATATGATAAATGAAACAGCTATGATTTTAAATAGCAAGTAAAAACATGTAGTGATCTATAAGGAATAGTATAACATGGTTTCTGATTCAACATAAGACTTCCTTTAAATGATAGCTTCTGTTATATTAACTATGTAAGTTGAAGAACGTAATCGTTGATCTAAAGTTGATCTCAACAGATCATATGGCTCATTCAATAGAATATCTGGCGCGAAAATAGAATATTTGATATGAAGGCACTTCAAATGAGCATATAACCCGTATAGTACATGATTCACGAACATATCTGATGGAATACTCAGCGTACATGGTGCAACGTTCGTCAGTGATAGGCATGGCTCTACAACAGCGCAAAATGACCATACTATAGGAGTTGGGTTATATCAAGTTGTTTATACCTTACTCGATATAGATGGTACATATACCGCTAGCTCGGAAGTTTATTTAAGTCCCGATGCTGAAGTTATAGTAATGATTCACTTTAATCATTAAAAGAAGGACCTATGTATGGAGTTATTCACTACCCTAGAGATTATTAGAATGTGTATTCGATTTGTTCCTTTGATGCTGGCTATTATCGCCATATATAAACTCAAGCAGATCGAGTCAAAGATGGATACCATCAGCAATCAATTGCTTTAGATAACCAAAGTACAAAAGAAAAAAGATATGGATACTTAAATAGATAGTTCGAAAATATATATAAGATTTTAGATATCCATAGGCTATTCAATGGCTTTACAAAAAGTGGAATCGGATAATAAAATCCATACTCTAGCTGTAAAAAGGCATTGACTTTTATTCTATAAATATGTAATATAATAGTGAATTGAAAAATTCAAGAATATTTAACGCCGATGGCTAATTCAATTAAAGCATCCTCCTTCATTTATGTGGGTGCTTTTTTTGTTCTTATCTTAAACAAAAATGAGGTGCGATATATGGAATATAATTTTTCCCTTCATATGTCAAAGGAAAGAGCTTTGACATATGAGATAAAAATCATCCTTAGAAAGTGTGTGATATTCTCTCACACAAAGGAGGAAAAATCTATGAAAGTATTTGGCTATGCCAGAAGAAGTTCTTCAGAAAAAAGCAAATCGAACTACAGCATTGAATCACAGAAACGTGTATGTAGTGATCTTGCCGCAAGAGACAACAGGACCATTGAAAAATGGTATGTGGATGAAGGGTATTCCGGAACGACCTTAAAGCGTCCACACATGCAGGAGATGCTAAGAGATATTGCTGTAGCTAATCAAGAAACGGTCATATATGTCTGGTTAGCATCCAGATTATCCAGGGATGCGAATCACTGCAATTCTCTTCGTTATGTTTTCAGCAAATATAATGTCACAGTAATCTCCGATAATAGAGATTGGGCTAGTTTAGAAGACATCGAATCACATCCGGATAAAACGATCGGTCCACGGATCATCACACTTTCTGATGAAACAGAGGTACATCGTGATCGTAAAAGAACACGTATAGGTCTAACGACATCAGCTTATAAAGGTAATTATACGAAAGGTGGGAAGACACCGCCTACCGGTTATCTGTTCAAGGTCAATACGGGAGAAAATGCAAAAGGAAGAAAAGTAGAGATCGACGCTGCCTATGTTGAAACAATGCTATATATTCTTACGCAAGTCCATGATCATAAAAGGTCGTTAGAGTCGTTGGCAATCGAATTAGATTCAAAACAAGCTTGTGGAGTACACTGGTCCTATACAAAAATCTACAGAGCGGTCACTGACCCTATCATTTACGGAAGGCTCTTGACTTCGTATGTTGATATCAAAGACCACTCTCCGGCATATTGTTCACAGAAATATTACGAAGAGATACAGAAAATATTACATGGGAGAAGGAAAGAATATCATTACAAATACCTATTTAAAAATCTTATCAAATGTGAAGCCTGTGATTGCTGGTGTAGCGAGATCCCTACGATTCATTATCCACGGAATAGAAATAAAAAAGGCAGAAGAGTCTACAAATATTATTTTTGTCCTTGTTGCAAACAGAGAATCAACGAACAAGTCCTTTTAAATAAGATGATTCATAACATCAACGAGATATTAGATGAGACAACAAATTTTGAAGTTGTGGAAGATATTTCCAGAAAAATAGGTAAGTTAGAAAAGCGCTTAGTATTTCTTAATATTGAATATGAAGAAGGCTTCCTTAGCGATGATTCTTATATTGAAGAACGGAAGATCCTGCTATCTAGGAAAAAGAATCTAGATAAAAATATGAAAAGATTAAGGAATAAAGCAATAAAAAAATTCAATGAGTATACATACAGTGAACAGAAACAGATTATCAAAAGATCATTTCTTTGTATTGGTGTAGATTTAAAAACAAAGTGCATCATCAAAATAGACAAATTAGACAAGTAGTAGCAAACAAATCTGAAACAAATATTCTTTGCTTCAGATTCACTTTTTTTAACAAAGGGGTATACAAATCTATATATAGGGTATTAAATATTCTTAACCATCGGTGTTGAGGCTAAGAAGATAATATTTTGGGGAATGTGAAGAATTATGTGTAAGTAATAATCGACAGAATTAGATATGTAGATGACGAATCATGTCAAAACATCATGTATTATCAGTATACCTAATTCATCAAGGGTTATACTGATTTTTTATATGCTTTTATCTTTACTCTTTATGCTTCCACTGCTAACATAATGGCAAGCTGATTCTGAATAAGATCCCGGTTTCTACATCTCTGCGTCCATTTGTTGCTAAGGTTCTGGATTGCCAAATAAAGCATCTTTCTCAAACTATCATCATTTGGAAAAACTGTCTTAGTTTTCGTAACCTTTCTGAATTGTCTATTCAGTCCTTCGATCGCATTTGTCGTATAAATGATCTTACGTATTTCAACAGGATAATCAAAGTATGTACTTAGAATATCCCAATTTTCTTCCCAACTGCGTACTGCAGTTGGATATCGCTTGCCCCATTTATCCTTAAAAATTGCTAACTGATTCAATGCCTGTTCCTCGGTGTTTGCTTGATATACAGTCTTAAGGTCCTTCATGAATTCTTTAACTTCTACGATTTCTCCAACTCTTGCAGGCTTATCCTGTTTATAATGAGACTGGAGTTCTGCCACTGTTACATTATGCTTTTTACAGAATTCATTTAAGGACATCCCTGGATCGCGCTTCATAAACTGTTTTATGAGAACCTCCCAGTTCTGTTCATTTTCCATCTTTACACCACCTTTTCACATGCATATTATTGCACATTTTTTCCCTTCAGGTAGTGTGTGCTTTTTAGACCGCTTACAAACCAATCCTCGATACCATGACCGCATGGGGACATGACTATCAACAAAAGAATCAGACAAAAATAAAAAGCGCGCAGGCGCTTTTTAATCTTTTACTCCAACAAACTCCTTTGGTTTCACTTTACGCAGACGGCTTACCAGAACCGGGGTAATAATCAGCGCCGCAGCCAGCGTGATTAGGTTATAGCCGGCATTGTAATTAATTGAGAACAGAAATGCAGGCAAACTGCCGGCAGCTCCTACGCCCGGCCAGAAGTAAACACCGGAAATCACCTGTGAAATATATTTCAGCAGCATGCCTCCGACGACTCCGACATATACATTGGAAATCTTGATTTTCCCAAGATGAATGGCCGGAAACAGCGAAGCAAGGCCAACCGCTACAAATGGTGCAATATAATCGAATATAACCTGAAGCGGTCCAACCATATAATTATTCATGCCAAACATCATGCCCAGCAGCCAGGCCAGAAAGCTGATGCTGGCACCCCATTTACATCCCATATGATAGGATGCCATAAAGAGAGGAATTACCATTAATTCCAAAGAACCGCCATTTGGCATCTGAATGATCGGCATCACCGTATTCAGATAATTGAGCGCAATGGCTAGTGCCAGATAAAATGCCGCAAAAACAATTTTTCTAGTTCGTTGATTAACCATAAAAAAACACCTCCATGAGGCGTAAGCAAGCAACCGTAAAACGATTCGACTCCCTACGCTAGTACTAACTAGATCAGGTCATGAGGGACCGGCTGTTCATCAGCGCATCTCAGCCCATTCATGGGCGCCCCTGTCTTGACAGTCCTTATTATATCGGAATTCCGGATGAATTACTATCCTTTTCTGAATCTTTCAGCTAAAGATATCACTTATGCTTCTTCCGAACATGAAAAAGCCTGGTTTATCCGGATAAGCATCAACGAGTGTCAAAGTATGCTGAGGTGCTGGTTTCATTAAAAAGTAGATTTAAGTGATGATTTGAGTAAATATGGTCTGGAAGCCCCCCTCCCGCTTACCCTTAATTATTCCTGTTCATTTGCTTTCTTCAGGTAATAGAAATCTCTTTGTTTCTTCTATTTCACCTTCTGCAAATATTCTTTGCTTCAGATTCACTTTTTTTGACAAAAGGGGTATACAAATCTATATATAGGGTATAAAATAATCTTAACCATCGGTGTTGAGGCTGAGGAGATAATATTTTGTTTTATCATCCGTTCTCCCTCAATCGCTAAATTGACGAATTTTGGAGAGTAAGCACAATCCGAAATTCGTTTCTTTGTTATTAAATAAGGGCTTTTTGATATTTCAAAAGTTCGTAAGCGGTCTAAAATCAGCACATGGCCAAATCGGGTAGGTAGTTAAGGTAGGGTTGCCGGGAATATAGCAAAAGATGTGTTCATAGTATATTTCCTCCTGTAAGTATGTTTCGTATCTACATTCTTACCCGTTTTTTACTATTTACACATCTTTCGCTACATTCCCGACCGGGTTTAGTCCATTCCCTAGATTACTATCTTAAGAGTTTGTGATACCGATATAAATGCAGAGCCGTATACGAGACCCCTACGTATGGGTCAATGTGAGGGGCATTATATCTACTTACTCAATACTTTTCTTGTAAGATGTCCACAGTTTTCTTCTGTAGACTGTCATATTGAATTTTATTTGTACACGTATAATAATAATAACAAATATCAATCAAGACCAATATAGGAAACTGTGGGGAAATGACATGTCCTGTATCCAATCCCTTTACACTGGGAACCTGGATAATCTCATCATAGTTCTGCAATTGTTTGCTGTCAATTTTTTTTGCAGTCATTAAAAGGGTAGTTGCTCCATATTTTTTAGATCGTACAAGGGAGGTCAGAATCTCTTTTTTACCACTTAAACTGATTCCCATAGCAAGACGTTGCTTCGTTTGTAAAACCGATTGCATTTTGATTTCATCTTTCTCACTCACAACGTCAATAAACACACCGAGTCTTGTAAACTTCGACTTCATTTGTAGAGCAGCTAATTTAGAACTGCCCATACTAAAAATAGTGATGAACCTGCAACGCTTGATCATATCACAGACACGTAACAGCTGCTTTTCATCGATGTGCTGTGCAATATCTTTCAATAATTTCTGATAAATATACAGCGTTTGATTCAACCCCTCTATATAGCTGATATCAGCAGTAGTATCTTTATATCGATAGATAAATTCACGATACCCATTAAATCCACATTTTTTTGCAAATCGGGATAAAGACGCCTCTGAAACATAAAGCTCCTCCTTTAAACTTTTACTGGATAAGTCAGAATTTCTTGGATCAGCAATAAAAAAGTCAGCGATTGTTTTTTCAACATTTGTTAAGGAAGAATAATGGCTGTGTATGATTTTCAGTATGCTTTCTTTCGACATAGATTAACCTCTTACCATTTGTGGATACACTCCCACAAAGCTATTCTTTCAAAATAACAAGAGAAACAAACTTATTTTATCATATACAGGTTGGTAAATCTACATAAAATATTTTATTATAATCGAATACATCGAAGAAAACAACTGCTTTATATGAATGTGAAAGTAGTTTCATTTTAATCGTATCTATTTTGCCAAATATTTGAATGTGTACTCTATGAACATTGGAGGCATTGACGACAGTAGCAAATAACTATATGATAAATATGCAATGCGTTGCATATCATTATCATTGGTTGCATAAGAAATAATGGTCTTATTCTTATGTAAATATGCTTAAAAAAGAAAATGGGAGATTATGCAGATGAAGAAAAAAATTTTTGCTGTGTATGTTTTTCTATTGGCAATGGTGGTATCCATTATGCCAATGGAAATTAAGGCGAAGGACTCAATGGAAGTGCAATTTGATGTATATGCAAGTGTCTACGACTTCGGGGCGCGGGTTGATAAAATAGTTATTGAACTGCCAGAAGCTGTAAAAAGCGACAGTGTTCATAAAGATACTTTTACAATAACCAGTGCAAATAAAAGCAATGCATCTCTGGAAGTTTTAAATGGGAAACGAAATATAAGCAACATCAGTGTCAGTGATGCGAAGAATGGCTCTAAGAAAGAATCTGGAAAGTATATAATCATTGAATTAGAAACGGAATTGCATACGAAATATGCAGAGATTTTGCAATGGGACGAGGAACATTTTACAAATGTTCCTATGGATGTTCAGTATAATGTAAAACAGAACAAGGCGATGCGTAATAAAGAAGGGAATACAGCATCTTATTCTTTCAAGCAACATACGTTTATTCAAAATGAGGTAGATGAGTTTTCGGAAGGTACATCTGCCAGTGGTTTGCATTATCGAGATTTCAAGCCTAAGAAAGATGGAAAAAAACATCCATTAATTATTTGGCTGCATGGTGCAGGAGAAGGTGGAAAGAATAATGTAACTCAAATCAATGGGAATCGTGGTGCAGTTGCGTTTATCGGTGAGCAAGCTAAAAAAGTGTTTGATAATCCTTATGTGCTAGCACCACAATCTCCGGATTATTGGATGCCAAAATTAGTCTTGGGCGATTTGACACTAAAGGGTACCGATAATACGGCGAACTTAGTTTCTCTAATCAAAGATTATATAAAGGAAAACCCGAATGTGGATCCTTCCAGAGTATATATTGGTGGATGCTCCATGGGAGGGTATCAAACTTGGGAAACTCTATTCGCAGCACCAGAGCTGTTCGCTGCAGCCTTTCCAATCTGCGCAGCATACCCAGTACCGAAAGACAAATTAGAGCTGGTAAAGAAAGTTCCGATTTGGTTGGTACATGCAGAAAATGATGATACGATTCCTGTTCAATATACGAGAGATGCTTTTGCGAATTTGAAAGAAATTGGCGGCAATGTTCAATATACGGAATACGCTAATGTACAGATTAAAGGTGAGGATTTTGCATCGCACGGATCCTGGATATATCCCCTTAACAATGACCCCAAAAATGATGAAGGTGTCCATTTCTTTGAATGGATGGCTGCACAGAGAAAAAGTGAAACAGAAAAAGCTAACAATTATATACTGGTTTTAATTGGGGCAGCTGTCCTAATTGTTACCGGCGGATTATGGATGAAAAAACATAAGAATGCATAAACACTGAAAAGAACGCATCAAATAAGTAAGCGGTCTAAAAATAGCACATGGACGAGTTGGGGGGGCGGACGATTTCTTGGACTGGCTAAGCTGCTAACCCAAGACTTCGTCTGTACTCCATGGGACTCATATATCCTAATGATTTTTTTATTCTTGATTCATTATACCATATAAGATAATTATTTAATATATCTATAAAAAATGAGATGCTTATACCTACCCAGTTAGTATTATAAAACATCTCATTTTTTAACCTCCCAAATACTCCTTCACATGCAGCATTATCCGGTGAACACCCTTTTTTTGACATGGATCGTGTAAGCCCAGCTTTATCCATTCTTTCTAACCAGCCAGACCATCTATAGTGTACACCTCTATCACTATGTACTATGGGCTTTTCTTCAGGGGATAATTGACTGATTGCATCATCTAACATTGTATTTACAAGAGTGGCATCAGGAGATAACCCTATTTTCCATGTAACCAATAATCCGTCAAAACAGTCCACCATTGGTGATAAGTATACTTTTCCCGCAGGAATAGCAAACTCAGTAATATCAGTCAGCCACTTATTGTTGGGCTTTTCAGCAGAAAAATTGCGCTCTATCTTATTTGGCACAGCCGGTGTTACTTCACCTGCATATGAATTATATTTAGCAGTTTTTTTATTTTTACTACCAAATTTTCTTCCTGCATTATCCTGCGAATTATCTTTTCAGAAACAATAATTGCTTCACGTTTAAGCAATGCATGTATCCTACGATAACCATATCGTTTTTTACTTTCAGCAAATAACTCCTTGATGCGTATCCATAAGGAAAAATATTTATCTGGCTGAGAAAGATTATTTTCCTGATAGTAATAGCTGCTTTTTGGTAAATGTAACTTTTCTAACAAATATTGCAGTGAATATTTACTCTTTAGGGCATCGATGATCACTGCCTTCTCTCTGTTGCTGAGAGCTGTCTGATCGATGCCTGGGTCTTTTTTTAACACGTTAATTGTTTCTTTAAGAATATCGATTTCCATTTGCATATCAAGCATTTGTTTCCTAAGCTCTTTAATTTCCTGAGTAGATAAAACGTATTATTCTGTTGATACAAGCCCTTCTTTAGTTCTCCAGATGCAATATTTTTGCTATTCATTAACCCTAATGTGCCTTCCTTTAAGTAATGCTTTCGCCATTGATAAATGCTGGCTCTACTATAACCAATGTCTTCTGATACAAATTTTACATTCTCTCCTTGTTCAAAGCAACGTTTTATTGCATCAAGTTTAACATCTAATGAAGGGTTTCTTGGGTGCTCTGGAGGATTTCCAACGAAAGGAAGCTGTTTTCTTTCTTTTTTGGGCCGCTTTGATTCGTATATCCAGTGATACAAATGCTCCCGTGTTGGATAGCCAAGAATTCTCACCATTGCAGAGACGGATTCCGTTTGCTTATAGATTTCTAAAGCCTTTTCTTTTTCTTGCCTTGAATACATAAAAGAACTCCTTTCAGAGTCCTATGGATGTCCAAGAAATCGTCCGCCCCCCTCCCTCGAAAGTTATTTTATCAGTTAAATTGCATCCATACTGCATTAAGAAATAGAGATATTTGTTCTGGTATCAATATTTACAGGACTTTTTATAAGTTTTAACCACCATTTAAATTTAATGCAACATTCAGCTAAAGAAATTACTTATGCTTCTTCCGAACATGAAAAAGCCTGGTTTATCCGGATAAGCATCAACGAGTGTCAAAGTATGCTGAGGTGCTGGTTTCATTAAAAAGTAGATTTAAGTGATGATTTGAGTAAATATGGTCTGGAAGCCCCCCTCCCGCTTACCCTTAATTATTCCTGTTCATTTGCTTTCTTCAGGTAATAGAAATCTCTTTGTTTCTTCTATTTCACCTTCTGCAAATATTCTTTGCTTCAGATTCACTTTTTTTGACAAAAGGGGTATACAAATCTATATATAGGGTATAAAATAATCTTAACCATCGGTGTTGAGGCTGAGGAGATAATATTTTGTTTTATCATCCGTTCTCCCTCCATATATCAAACAAGTCGATATTTATCGGCTTTTTTTGTCTTTTCCCGAAATTATGACCAACAAATGACCAACATGTTAAAGTAAGAAATCGTTCGCTTTTCAAAACCAGCTAATGTTATTTGGCTAGCTATCTTATTAAATGACTGTTCTATAGACACATGGATAACGCATATATGATACATAATGCTTTTCCATAATATATTGATGTAATTTAGACATAGAGACTCACAAAAAGGTATTTCATCTGAAGCCTGTAAATTTGTAAGAAAACTGGAGAGTGATACATACATGGCATGAGATCCAGCATGTAATCCATACATTTTGCAGGTATGAGAAAAAGGAAATCATCCATACTATGCATGAGGTGATATACAATGGATAACAACGCAATCGTAGAAGAATTAAACCAGCTGCTGAAGGGCACGCACATGGGAATCGGTATATTTGAAGATTTGGAAGGAAAGCTGCAGAGTGAACGACTGAAAACAGAATTTCACGGACTGCTGGACAAGCTGAAAATGCATGCACATTCCCTGAGCGCTTTGATTCAGACATGCGGCGGTGACCCCGTCGAAAGTGCCGGATGGAAAGGCATGGTGACCGATGCAGTTGAAATGCTGAAAAACCTGATGATCAGCAATGATAAGCAGGTTCTGGAGGAAGCTGTTAAAAATATGAAAATGGCACAGAAGGCATTGCATGCGTTTGATGAGAAGCATCTTGTATTAAACGATCAGATGAAGAAAACGATGCGGATCATGCAGGAGGATTATGAATCCATGTACCATATGCTGCATAAATATCTGATTGAATTTCAATAATCCTACTGGAGAGTTTGAACGTTTCCGTGTATAATCGTATCTATAGAAAGAAGGGTTAAGCATGAACGTTCAGGAAAGATTTTTACACTATGTATCCTTTGATACGCAATCCGATGAGCATTCCCAGACAACACCAAGCTCTTTGAAGCAGCTGAAGCTGGCAGAGGCACTTGTGGATGAAATGAAGGCTATCGGCATCGAGGATGCATATGTAGATGAATTCGGTATCGTATACGGTACGATACCGGCAACAACCAAAAAGGATGTAAAATCCATTGGGTTTATCGCGCATATGGATACATCTCCGGATATGAGCGGCAGAGATGTAAAGCCGAGAATAGTCAAATCCTATGACGGGTCCGATATCGTGCTGAATGAAGAACTGGGTATCAAAATGGGAGTCCATGATTTTGCATGCCTGCAGGAGAAAATCAGCGAGGATTTGATTGTGACAGATGGAACGACGCTATTGGGAGCTGATGACAAGGCGGGAATTGCGGAAATCATGACGATGGCGGAAACACTGCTTCAGGAAAACCGTGAGCATGGAAAAATCTGTCTGGCATTTACACCGGACGAAGAGGTTGGTCGGGGAACGGATCATTTCCGTATTCCGGAATTCGGTGCTGATATTGCATATACGGTTGACGGAGGAGAGGTAGACTGCGTGGATTATGAAAACTTCAATGCCGCTAGTGCAGAAATTCAGATTCAGGGTCTGAGCATCCATCCGGGAAGTGCGAAGGATAAAATGATCAACGCCCTGCTGGTAGCGATGGAATTTCACTCCATGCTGCCGGTACAGAAAAATCCTGCTTATACGGAAGGCTATGAGGGCTTTCACCATCTTACAGACCTCCATGGAGAATGTGAGCATGCCTATATGTCCTATATTATTCGCAATCACAGTGAAGAGCTGTTTGAACAGCAGAAGGCAGAGTTTCAAAGAGTTGCGGATTATCTGAATCAGAAATATCCGGAAAATACGATTCAGCTGCAGATTCATGACAGCTATGCGAATATGCGTACCATTATTGAAAAGGATATGCGAATCATAGAGCTGGTGAAAACGTCCATGAAGCAGATTGGCTTGGAGCCGAGATCCATGGCGATCCGCGGAGGCACGGATGGTGCCCGTCTGACCTATGACGGCCTTCCTTGTCCCAACCTTGGAACCGGTGGCTACAACTACCATGGAAAATATGAGTTTGCTTCCATTCAGGAGATGCAGAAAAGCGTTGAGCTGCTGCTAAAAATTGTAGAAAACAATGTGCAGGAAGCATAAAAGGCATATTCCTGTACCAATGATTGTCTTGGAATAAATGCAAGAAAACAGAAGATGGAAGCCTGCTGCATGTGCAGGAAATCATTCTTCTGTTTTTTTCTGTTTTTAAGGTGAGTGAGGATCCTTCGCACAGCCTGTGTATGCGGACGGATATTCCATGCCACTGTGCTTTCTTCACATTATAGGAAATCGTGCCGATTTCCTATAATGGTTAGAGCTGCGCTACTATGTTAAATCGTCCCGATTTCCCATAATAGCTTTATAACACCCTCTAAACTAGAATCGAAATATTTCATATTTCATTCTTCGGGTGTTATAAACCTCTAACCCATTATAACATTTTTATAGGGACGAGCAGTTTCTATTTCGCGGATAGTTTCTTTTCTTCAGCTTTTTTCAGCAATCATTCTCTCCCTTATTCTATAGAGAGCATTTTCCTAAAAGGCGGCAGTGCTCCAACAGAGGGAGCATTCCTGTACGGTTGCATAAACTGTTCAGCAAAGCGTAGATTTGCAAGCATGATAACCACAGTAGCAAAGGTACAGCCTATTCTCTGCGGCTTTTTGTATAAGACGGTATCCTATCTTTGACCAAATAAAAAGTGTCTTGAGAGAAGACACCTTACCGGTCATATGTTTTTGAAAAAGACCTGTGCAAAAGAGCAGCTGTTAAGAACAGCGCGTTACTCCTTGACAATGATACCCAGCAGCTGTACCAGACGAAGCGCCTGCTGTTCATTGACGATGACTCCGCGGATATGATCCATCGTCAGACTGATACCTTCAATATCGCTGGAGGAAAGATCCATGCCCTTTAAATTCGTGTTATGAAACTCACTCTCCTTCAAATCACAGCTGTCGTATACGGTTTTCTGATATTCGCACTGAATGAAGCTCGCATTTGAAAAATTGCTGTTCTCAAAAATAACCTGCCGAAATCTGGAGCCCGACAAATTGGCATAGGCAGCCTTCAGATTTGTGAAAAGGGTATTGTGTATGACACAATCGCTGAAATCGATTCCCATACAGCGGCAGTTGCGGAAAACACAGCGGTGAATAGCTCCCTTGTTGAAATGCAGGTTTGACAGCTCGCAATTTTCAAATACGGTATCAATCATATCAATCGCATCAAACTCACAATCCTCAAAAAACACATTACGAAAGACGCACCCGTCCAGATGCAAGGCGGTATACTCCTCATTGCTGATGGTGATGCCGTCAAATTCCATTCCTTCCACATAATTGTCCTCATCAATGCAGGCATACAAGCTTTGTGCCTTCGTATACGATGGGCGCAGGCGGGGCTGTATTATTTTCATTATATCCACATCCTTTGGGTTCTATTGTACCGTATTCTCTGCGGTATGAAAAGAAAATCTCCGTAAAAATTTCAGCGGCTGCTTTCCACTCATCGCTTTCCCATAGCGGTAATCGTATAAATTCCAAGGAAGCATTACCTTTAGGCAGGCTGGGAAATGACCGCAGAAGACTGCTTGTACATTTTTTTTGTTTGACATGTTTTCGTTGATTGCTTCCTGAATGGTGAAGAAGGGCATCAGGCTTATATCCGGCTCGATCAGTCTTCGAAATAGAAGTCTTGTATTTCCGGGGAATCCTCTATATAATGAAGACGTTGAAAAAACGATTGCGTATTTATGAAGGATACTTGATAGAACGCAGTAGATGAAGGAAGGTACATATTATGGAACATATCATACAGCCGATGGCGGCTTCTTTGCATATCCAGCCGGAACAGATTAAAAACACACTGCAGCTGCTGGAGGAAGGAAACACCGTTCCGTTCATTGCCCGTTACCGTAAGGAAGTGACCAAGGGACTGGATGAAGAACAGATTCGTGTTATACAGGAGCAATATGAGTATCAGGTGAATCTGGAAAAGCGCAAGGAGGATGTCAAGCGTCTGATTGAGCAGCAGGGCAAGCTGACGGAAGAAATTAGCGCATCAGTCAACGCCTGTGAAAAGCTGTCACAGGTTGAGGATATTTATCGTCCATACCAGCAGAAGCGGAAAACAAGAGCAAGTGATGCAGCTGCACGCGGCTTGAAGCCGTTTGCGGAATGGATGCTGAAGCTGCTGCGGGATGCGGATGTGCGTCAAGAAGCGAAGAGATATTTGAATGATAAGGTGTCCGATGTGGAGGCTGCCATACAGGGAGCAAAGGATATTATTGCGGAAATGGCAAGTGATGATCCGGCTGTGCGCCAGAAAATCCGCAGCAGTATGGAGCGCTATGGAAGGTTAACGACGAAGGAAAAGAAAAAGCATACCGATGAGAAAAAGGTTTATAAAATGTACTATGATTACAGCGAGCGTGTAACCACACTGGCCAGTCACCGTATCATGGCAATCGACCGTGGAGAAAAGGAAAAGGTGCTTGCCGTTTCCATCGAGTTTGATAAGGAGTATATCATTGACTGGACCAATCGACGGTTTACGAAAAAACGCCAGAGTCCGTGTGTGGAATATATCGAGGAGGCTGTGCAGGACGGCCTGAAGCGGCTTGCCTTTCCTGCGGTGGAGCGTGAAATCCGATCCCAGCTGAGTGAAAAGGCACACGAGCAGTCGATTGAGGTATTCTCATTAAATCTGGAACGTCTGCTGATGCAGCCGCCGATGAAAAATAAAATGGTGCTTGGCTTTGACCCGGCCTTTCGTACCGGCTGTAAGCTGGCTGTTGTCGATAAAAACGGTAATATGCTGGATGTCAGTGTGATTTATCCGACACCGCCAAATGCCAAAATCAAAGAGGCGAAGGAGAAGATGCTGCAGCTGTTAAAGAAGTATCCCATTGATATTATTGCTATCGGAAACGGAACTGCCAGCCGTGAAAGCGAAGCCTTTGTTGCCGCATTGATTCGTGAATATCATCTGTCGGCTGCCTATACCATCGTTTCCGAAGCAGGGGCATCCGTGTATTCCGCAAGCAAGCTGGCACGGGAGGAATTCCCTAATCTGCATGTGGAGCAGCGCTCTGCCATTTCCATTGCACGCAGGATCATTGATCCGCTATCCGAGCTGATCAAAATCGATCCGCAGTCGATCGGTGTCGGGCAGTATCAGCATGACCTTCCCACCGCCCGGTTAAAGGATCGACTTGATTTTGTTGTTTCCAAGGCGGTGAACCGGGTCGGTGTCAATGTGAATACCGCATCCCAGGAGCTGTTGAAAAACATATCCGGACTCAGCCAGGCTACAGCAAAATCCATTGTGGAATACCGCAGGGAGCACGGGGAGCTGAAAAACAGGAAGGAACTGAAGAAAATTCCGAAGATCGGTGCGAAATCGTATGAACAGGCGGCCGGCTTTTTGCGTATCGAGGATGGGGATGAGCTGCTGGATCGTACCAGTATTCATCCGGAAAGCTATGCCACAGCCAGAAAGGTGTTACAGCAGCTGGGTCTCAGTGAGCAGGATATGGGAAGTGAACAGGCACAGGAAGCGGTACAGCAGACGGATGCTGACGGGCTGATTCGTGATTGTGAGAGTGACCGCTATACGATTCAGGATATCCTGGAGGCAATTGCGACACCGTTAAGAGATTATCGTGAACGGTATGATGCGCCGCTGTTAAGAAGCGATGTGCTGGAGCTTGAGGATCTGCATATCGGTGATCAGCTGGAGGGAGTTGTCCGCAATGTGGTGGATTTTGGAGCCTTTGTGGATATCGGACTGCATGAGGACGGTCTTGTGCATATCTCCAAAATGAGCAGGCACCGTATTGCACATCCAAGCGATAAGGTATCGGTAGGAGATATCGTGAAGGTCTGGGTGTATAACATTGATGAAGAAAAGCAGAAGGTACAGCTGTCACTGCTGCCGATGCAATAGAAATAAATTCACGGTTCTGTTGATCCGATGGATAAGAGTATTCATGAAAGCAGCCGTTAAGAACATTTGTTCAAAAAAACGGCTGCTCTTTTACAATTTCACATAATATTCTATGTGCAATGCAGGGGTTTTATAGTATAATAAACGTGTTCAAAACAAGGAGGACTATAGAATGTACCAATTAGAAGATCTAAAGGGAAAAGCGAACAACATTCGCAAGAACATCGTTAAGACGGTTACAGAAGCAAAATCCGGTCATCCGGGTGGAAGTCTGTCTTCTGTAGAAATCGCAACGGCAATTTACTTTACACAGATGGATATCACCCCAGACAACGTGGCATCAACGAATAGGGATCGTTTTGTCCTGTCAAAGGGTCATGCTTCACCGCTGCTGTATTCCGTACTGGCAGAGAAAGGGCTGATCGAAGAGGAAGAGCTGTTAACGTTCCGTAAAATCAACTCCCGCCTGCAGGGACATCCAAGTATGCGCAAGCTGCCTGGTGTCGATATGTCCACCGGATCACTGGGACAGGGAATCTCCTGTGCAGTCGGTATGGCACTGGCGAACAAATACAACAAGGAAGACCACCGTATTTATACGATTTTAGGTGATGGGGAATGTCAGGAAGGGCAGGTATGGGAAGCTGCTATGGCGGCATCACACTACAAGCTGGATAACCTGCTGGCATTTGTTGACCACAACGGTCTTCAGATTGACGGTAATGTAACCGATGTTATGAATCCAACACCGATTGATGAAAAATTCAAGGCATTTGGATGGAATGTGATCGTTCTGGAAAACGGAAATGATCTGGAAAGCGTAATTGCAGCTTGTGAGGAAGCAAAGACGGTCAAGGGAAAACCAACGGTTGTTGTTGCTCGCACAGTTAAGGGTAAAGGCGTATCCTTCATGGAAAACAAAGCTGGCTGGCATGGAACTGCACCGAGTGCAGAACAGTGTGCGGAAGCAATTGCAGAACTTGAAGGAGGATGTAAATAATGGCAAAGATGGCTACTCGTGAAGCGTATGGAAAAGCGCTTGCTGAACTGGCAAAGGAAAATAAAAAGATTCTGGTACTGGATGCTGATTTATCCGGTTCCACAAAAACAGGCGAAGTGAAGAAGGTTGCACCTGAGCAGCATTTCAACTTCGGTATTGCAGAGGGTAATATGATGGCAGCGGCTGCCGGTATGGCAACAAGCGGAAACATCGTATTTGCAAGTACATTCGCAATGTTCGCTGCCGGACGTGCGTTTGAACAGGTGCGCAACTCCATCTGTTATCCGCACCTGAATGTAAAGGTGTGTGCAACACATGCCGGACTTACCGTAGGTGAGGATGGAGCAAGTCACCAGAGTGTTGAGGATGTTGCTTTGATGAGAAGCATTCCGGGTATGGTTGTTGTTTCACCGGCTGACGGAGTGGAAACAAAGGCGGCAATTCGTGCAGTGGCTGAATACGATGGTCCATGCTATGTACGTCTGGGTAGAATGGCAGTTGAGGATGTATATACAGAAGATACGCTGAACTTCCAGATTGGAAAAGGAAACGTGATCCGCAAAGGAAACAGCGTTGCGCTGATTGCGACCGGTATCATGGTGGAGGCTGCCATGAAGGCTGCGGATATCCTGAAGGAAAACGGTATGGATGTAACGGTTGTTGATATGCACACCATCAAACCGATTGACGAAGAGCTGATCGTTGAACTGACAAAGGATCACGATCTGTTTGTAACCTGTGAAGAGCACAGTGTTATCGGCGGTTTGGGTAGTGCTGTTGCCGAGGTACTCAGTCAGAAGGCACCGAAGAAGCTTGCCATGGTAGGAATCAAGGATACCTTTGGAGAAAGCGGAACACCGGCTGCACTGCTTGAGAAATACGGTCTCACTGCAAACGATATCGTTAAGGCAGTGGAAGACAATAAGTAAATTATAGGATAGAAAGCTGTAAGATTTGGTTATCGGATAAAATCTTGCAGCTTTTTTTGTTCCTGCGCCTTTTACAGTCATGGGAAAAATTAGGATATGATAGAGACGTGCTTATACAGGTCATTATCGAAAAGTCTGTAATTAACGGAAGAAACAGCAAGGGTGTTGGAAGCGATGCATAGAAGTATACTGAAAATATGCTATCTATAAGAGACATATCACATTAAACTGCTGATGAAAAAGGAAAGATAAATACATTGTGCGGGATTGCTTTGACTGATGCATGATAGGAAACTGTGTACATCTTCCTTATATTTTCTGTCTGTCATATCAGAAGGGTGGCAGAGGCTGCACTGTATGATGTTCTTAAGGTGTGTATATAAAGACGAATATAAAAAAAGCAGAACCTGTGTGTTCTGCCTCTTTCCTATTTGTTTTTTACATCTGCTATTGCAGTGTAAACAGCCTTTGCATCCAGGACATTGCCATATTCTGTAGCACTGCCGCCTTTCTCAACAAGGGTTTTCTCTATTTTCTCTGCCTTGGCGCTGATGACCATATACTGATGACCGTCCTTCATTCTGGCAACACTGATCAGACAATAGCCTGCCTCAGGTGTAAAGCCGCTTTTACCGCCAATGATTTCTCCGCCTGGAAACTTCAGATCCTTATCATAAAACAGAAGGGTGCTCCTCAGCTTCAGCCCATTTGGGTGCTGTTTGGTTGCAGGTATGGTATACCGCAGGGTTGTCATCACCTTGCGAAAGGCAGGATTTTTCCATGCGTGATCCATCATTTTTTTCATATCCTGCAGTGTTGTATAGTGCTGTTTATCATGCAGTCCTGTCGTATTTGTGAAATGCGTATGCAGCATTCCCATACCGTTGGCCTTTTCATTCATATCCTTCACAAATTTGGAAATACTGCCATTCAAGTGATTAGCCAAAGCGTTTGCACCATCTGCACCGGAGGGAAGAATGAGTGCGTATAAAAGATCCTCCAGTGTTACCTGTTCTCCTGCTTCCAGACCTGCGACACTTGCATTTGCTTCCGCAAGCCCTTCAATATCCTGTTCTGTAATCGTTATTTTTTTATGCAGATTCTCCATGTTATCCAGGGCGACGATTGCGGTGAGCACCTTTGTCAGGGATGCGGGAAACAGCCTTTCATCACTGTTTTTTTCATAGAGTACCTGCTGATCCTGTAAGTCGATCACCATGGCATAGCGGCTGTTCAGGGTCATACTCTTTAGCCTTTTCTTTATGTTCTGCTGATTTGCATCAAGACCTTGCCCTGTGACGGGGGTTGATGCTTCCTCCTGCTTCATGAAATCAGGATAATACTCTTTGATTTGTATGTACATAGCGACATCCAGAAACAGCAGAAGCAGAGCTGCTGCCGCCACGAGCCACCATCTTTTTCTTATATTTCGCATTGCTGTCAACTCCTCCAATATCATAACACAGATAGTAAAATAGTCTATGGCAAATATGGGAAAATTGCCTCTTAATTTTTTCTTACATTGCAAACTTGTCGCGACGAATGTGGCGGGATTTGTTATAATAGAAACATGGAGGGATTTTTCATGCAGACAAAAATACTGGTATTAGATGATGAAAAGGAAATTGCAGACCTCGTTGCGCTGTATCTGAACAATGAAGGCTATGAAGTACATAAATTTTATGACAGCAAGGATGCGCTGGAATATATGAAAAATAACCGCGTTGATCTGGCACTGCTGGATGTGATGATGCCGGAAATCAGCGGCTTTGAAATATGCAGAATCATACGGGAAAAATATATGTTTCCGGTTATCATGCTGACTGCCAAGGTGGAGGATGTGGATAAGATACAGGGACTTTCTCTGGGAGCGGATGACTATATCACAAAGCCGTTTAATCCGCTGGAGCTGGTGGCCCGTGTCAAGGCACAGCTGCGCCGCTATAAAAAATATAACCCGTCACAGGAAAATGTGAATGTGATTGACTTTAAGGGGCTGATCATCGACAATGATTCCCATCGATGCACCCTGTATGACGAAGTGCTTAATCTGACACCGATTGAATTTTCAATCCTGTGGTATCTGTGCAAAAACCGCGGGCGTGTGATCACCAGTGAAGAGCTGTTTGAGGCTGTGTGGAAGGAAAAATACTTTGACAGCAACAATACGGTAATGGTGCATATCCGCCGTCTGCGTGAAAAAATGCATGAGCCGCCGAGAAATCCGAAATTCATCAAAACGGTGTGGGGCGTAGGATACCAGATTGAAGAATAGCACCTATCGCAGATTGCGCAAGCATCTGGCGTATCTGTATCTCTTTATGACAGCGTTGGTTATGGGAATCATCGGCATTCTTATTTTTCTGCTGGATCATTACGCACAGGTTTTCAGTAATCAGGGAACACTCAGGGATTCAGATTTTCTGCTGTTTTATCTGAAGCATGAGCTGGAGTTCAATCTGTTTCTGCTGGCAGCAGGCACAGCGCTTCTGCTGTATCTGTTTGTACTGCTCTTCTTTCAAAATCTGGATGTCCTGCTTGATACAGTGCAGGGTAAGCCGGTGGACCGACTGCCGTTCAGCTACCGTTATCTGCCGGAAATGGATATGGCCAGAGGACGGATTCAGGATATGCTGGAGAAAAAGCAGCATACCCGTCAGCTGTCGGTTCAGGAGAAGGAGCATAAAAACGAGCTGCTGATGTATCTCGCACATGACCTGAAAACACCGCTTACATCAATGATTGGCTATATTAACCATATTCTTGATCACAAGGTGGATCAGGAGCAGCTGGATACCTCGATTCGCATCACCTATGAAAAGGCACAGCGTCTGGATGATCTGATTGATGAATTTTCAGAAATTCTGCGGTATGACGATAAGGTGTCACAGCTGGAGGTCACCAGAATTGATCTGAATACCATGCTGCAGCAGCAACTGGCAGGCTTTTATCCGCTTATGGAGGAAAAGGGGATCCGGCTGCAGCTGCATCTGGCGGATCATATGGAAATCAGCGGAGACTTCGATAAACTGCAGCGTGTCTTTGATAATCTTATGCGAAATGCCATCAACTACAGCATTCCCCAGACGGAAATCCGGATTGCCGGTATGCTGTATGAGGATGGTGTCTGCCTGACCTACAGCAATGAAGGAGAAGCCATGGATGCCGCTTCCGTGCAGCATCTGTTCGACAAATTTTATCGGGCGGGAAGTGCACGGACATCGACCAGCGGAGGTGCCGGGCTGGGACTGGCGATTGCCAGAGAAATCATTGAGCTGCATCAGGGGGAAATCAAAGCCGACATGGAAGGTACGACGATTACCTTTACCCTGCGGCTTCCGTATGAACAGAAGGTGATATTGTGAAACGCGCCAATTTAAAAGCCCTGCGTCGCCGTCTGTTTATCAAATATGCATGCATTATCATTGGTATCACGCTGGGGACGATAACACTGATTTATCTCTTTGATGATGTGCTGAACGGTGTTGTCATCGACTTTATCCGGCTGTTTATGGAAACCGGAGATCCCTTTGCGATGTTTCGCAAAATTTATATGATTGTGCTGCCGCTGCTTATTGTGGCCGCCATTATTCTTATGATTTATTTCCTCTGTCGTGATCTTGTCAATTATATGCGGATATTGATGCGGGGCATGGAGGATGTTATGCGCAAGGATCGCTCCCGTTTTGATTTTCCAAAGGAAATGAAGGAAGCGGAACAGCTGATAATGGCGCTGTCTGATGATTATCAGAATTATCTGAAGGCTGCTGCACAGGATGAGGAAAAGAAAAAGGATTTGATTTATCTGCTGGCGCAGGATATCAAAATGCCGTTGTCCAATATTTTAATGTATTTGGAATTTCTGCATAAGGAAACCCGTATTTCCCCGGAAATTCAGAAGGACTTTGTCATACAGGTACTGCATAAGTCGCTGGACTTGGAGGATATGATCAATGAGTTTTTCGATATCACCCGGTTCAATCTGCAATATGCGAAATGGAATCCGGAGCATATGTATCTGGATCGCATGATGGAACAGGTGGTGGATGAGTACTATATGCTGATGGAAGCAAAGCAGATGGAGGTATTCATAGAAAGCGGCAGCGGCCTTGCATTGTTTGCGGATAATGAAAAGATAGCACGCGTCATGCGGGACCTTCTGCGCAATTTAGTTGAGCTGGGACGGGTGAAAGCGACGATTCATATCCGGATGCAGGAGTTTGATGAACGCTATGAGGTGCTAATGGAGGTGGAATCCAGACATCTCTCAGCATATCAGATTGCCCACATCTTTCACAATTATTACCGGCTGGAGGATGTGCATGGCGAGGGCAACCTGCATGTTCTGGGGCTGGGGATTGCCAGACAGATCATGGATATGCAGAAGGGGACACTGCGGGCAAGCTCGATAGACAAGCTGTTAAGCTTTACAGTTCAGATTCCAAAGGCTTTTGTACCGGGACATAAGGAATCCGTGGTATAATACGATAGAAAGAAAAACAGGTGATGAAATGAATATAGAAATAGGAGAAGTATTTCCTTCCGCAATTGAAGAGGAAGGAACCGTTATGGATTTCGTTGATGATGAATTTGTATTTGTTATCAAGGATGAGGTCTGGACGGATGAGGAATGTCAGGCAATGAAGCACAATCCGCTGACACTGGATTTTGTGTATAAATATGATATTGCCGTCTTTCTGCTGACACTGGAGGATGCTGTTGATACCAGCGACTTCATATTTAATGTACATGACAACGAATATCCGGAACATCTGTATCGCAGCTTTGAAAACGGCGACGGCTATGGTATGACGCTGTATCTGATTAACAGTATGAATACGGTATGCGCAAAGCGCCGCGTCCGTCTGTCACAGGGTATGTCCAATACGATTTCCCAATATCTTGCAAAACAGAAGCAGGCTCCCTTTATGGAAGAGGAATTCCTGTGCAATCTGCAGGGGCTGCAGTCTGCCTGGGAACCGTTCGAAATGCAGAAGATGGCATTGGGAAGCGAAACCTTCAAATAAGCAATGTAAGAAAATGAAAGTGATATGTAATTTTTATCATTTTGTATTGTGATTTTTTCACAATTACAGTATAATGGAAAATAAGCTTAAGAAGGAGGAATTGTATGAGAGCAGTTGTGAGTGTAATCGGAAAGGATATGGTGGGAATCCTCGCCAAAGTCAGCGCAGAGTGTGAGAATGCAAATATGAATGTGATCGAGGTGTCCCAGACGCTGCTTCAGGATATGTTCGCAATGATCATGCTGATCGATATTACAAAGGGAAATACGACACTGGCCGATTTTGCGGCTCATATGGAGAATGTGGGAAAACAGAGTGGTTTGACCATTCATGTCATGCACGAGGACATATTCAACTCCATGCATAAGATATAGGATGGTGAACGTATGATAAACGTACATGATATACTGGAAACCATAAAGATGATTGATGAGGAATATCTCGATGTTCGTACAATCACGATGGGAATTTCTCTATTGGACTGCTGTGACAGTGATATAGATAAGTCCTGTGAGAAGATTTACAATAAGATTACACGTCTGGCAAAGAATCTTGTCAAGACGGGAGAGGATATTGAACGGGAATACGGTATTCCTATCATCAACAAGCGGATTTCCGTTACACCGATCGCCATGCTTGTGGCTGTCAGCGGCGGTGATCCTGTAAAGTATGCACATACCCTTGAGCGCTGTGCACAGGCGGTGGGCGTTAATTTTATCGGCGGTTACTCCGCACTTGTCCAAAAGGGCTGTGCGGCAGGTGATCGCGAGCTGATGGAATCCATTCCAAGAGCATTGGCGGAAACAGAGCATGTATGTGCGTCCGTCAATGTCGGTTCTACCAAGGCCGGTATCAATATGAATGCGGTGGAGCTGATGGGACGCATGGTGAAGGAGGCTGCCGAGCTGACGAAGGATCGTAACTGCATCGGTGCTGCCAAGCTGGTCGTCTTCTGCAATGCGCCGGAGGATAATCCGTTTATGGCGGGTGCATTCCACGGTGTCGGAGAAGCTGACTGCGTCATCAATGTCGGTGTCAGCGGTCCGGGTGTTGTCCGTGCCGCATTGGCAAAGGCGGATAAGTCACTGCCAATGAATGAGCTTGCGGATATTATTAAGAAAACAGCCTTCAAGGTTACCCGTATGGGACAGCTGGTGGGAACGCTGGCAAGTGAACGTCTGGGTGTTCCGTTTGGTATCGTGGATCTGTCACTGGCACCTACTCCTGCCATCGGGGATTCCGTTGCCTATATTTTAGAGGAAATGGGTCTGGAAAGCTGTGGTGCCTATGGAACGACTGCCTGTCTGGCAATGCTGAACGATGCAGTGAAAAAGGGCGGTGTCATGGCCAGCAGTACGGTCGGCGGACTTTCCGGTGCCTTTATACCGGTGAGTGAGGATGCCGGAATGATTGCGGCAACCAGAGCGGGTACCCTGTGTCTGGAAAAGCTGGAGGCTATGACAGCAGTATGCTCGGTTGGTCTGGACATGGTTGTCATTCCGGGTGAAACAACGCCGGAGGTTATTTCCGGTATCATTGCGGATGAGGCTGCCATCGGTATGGTCAATTCCAAAACGACTGCGGTTCGCGCCATTCCTGCAATCGGCAAGAAGGTTGGAGAAGAGCTGGAGTTTGGCGGCTTGCTGGGAAGCGGTCCTGTGATGAACATCAATCAGACAGACTGTTCGGTTATGATACATAGAAAGGGAAGAATTCCTGCACCGATTCAGGCCTTGAAAAACTAACCACAGGTGAAAAATCATATCAGAGGAACTATATTATATAAAAGTTTTCAACGGCTATCATAAAGTGATTCAGGACATAGAGGCTATCCAAATTTTTTAGGGGTTTTCGCCAGAAATTTGGGGGTCAACTTTGGGGGAGAGAAAAAATAAAGGCTAAAAATTAAGACCCCTAAAG
>OCAO01000052.1_pt1 | contig 107729 bp, 72 predicted proteins | sample 1477151 | NCBI WGS metagenome assembly OCAO01 (sample SAMEA2580298, study PRJEB22360) | human gut metagenome | biome: human gut; feature: human-associated habitat; material: faeces | place: Denmark | collected 2008/2010 | reverse complement strand
CCCTTTTCTTAGAAAATCTTTTTCATTTTCCTCTTGACATATTACCAAATTGCTTATCTGTCCATTATGCTGTTTTTAATTTCAGTTTACGGACAATCGCGCAGTTTGTCAATCCTTATCTGCTGCCGGAGACTGACGTATTAGAAAGCTGCCGCAGTAGTGTTTTAAATTGTATTATAGTGTTTTATACTTGTATTTTACGTAAAAATATGTTATCATAAGACATTGATATTCTCCAATTCTTATTCTAAGAATCGAAGCAATCAGTATCGTCTGTAATTATCAGACGCTGTCACGGCATTTCTGCCAAAAGTTCCATTATCAAAAAGCACTGATCTGGTCTTTCAGGAAAGGGAGTGGTCTGCCTTCAAAACAGAACATTTATAAAATACATCATATTGCCGTTGAAAAATACTCATATTTATAGTATAATGGAGGTAAGAAATATGGTAAAAATCAATAGAAATTATAAGGACCGATTATTCCGCCTGATATTCTGTGAGAAGAAAGATTTGCTGGAACTCTATAATGCCATAAACGGTTCCAGTTATGAGAACCCCGATGAACTGGAGATTGTCACACTCAATGACGTAATCTATATTGGAATGAAAAATGATCTGGCATTCATTTTGGACGAAATTTTGAATCTATGGGAACATCAGAGCTCCTGGAATCCCAATATGCCGCTTCGCGGCCTGTTCTATTTTGCAGATGAATACCGCAAATATATTGAAATGAACCATCTCAATATTTACGGCAGCAGCTTAATCACGATTCCAACACCTCAATATGTCATTTTTTATAATGGTACTCACGAAACACCTGACAGGCTGGAAATTCCGCTTTCTCAGGCATTTCTGCCAAAGAGACCGGATCTGACGCCGTGCGTTGAAGTAAAAGCGGCTTTGATAAACATCAACAGAGGCCGCAACAGAGAGCTTATGAAACATTGCAGAAAGCTGCACCATTATTCAGAGTTTATCGGCCGCATCAGAGACGGACTTGCAGACGGCCTCTCCCTCACAGATGCAACACAGTCAGCCATTGATTCCTGTATAAAAGACGGTATTCTCGCGGAATTTTTGTCCATTCACAGAGCGGAGGTGAATCATGTGATTTTAACAGAATATGATGAACAGCAGCATTTGGCCGGAGAAAGAGAACTTGGCGTTACCTTGGGCTGTCTTATGGTCCAGATACAACTGGTAAGAAAAAAGTTTGAAAAACATCTGGTGCCAGAAACAGCCGCAGAAGAACTGGAGCTGGATAAAGCCTATGTAACTCAGATTTACACCCTTCTAAGAGAACACGGGGAACTGGATGACCGCCAGCTGATGGAATTACTGGCCCATGAACTAAGGTATATCTAGTTACACAATCCCCACCCGGACAGAGATACGTCTTACTGCTGCAAAAAAATAACAGGCGTGGAATTCCGTCAATGAAATCCCACGCCTCATATCCATCTCTCAGCCTCTCACATCAATATCCACCAGTTCCAGGCCATCATCCACTTCATGCAAGTACAGATCGTCAATATGTCTTCGCAGTACCCTTTTTCCTCCCACATCGCCTTCCAGCGTCATCAGTTCCTCCCTGTACATATCCGAGAAAATCGCCGGATTGCCGAACTCTCCCATGTTACACAGGCAGCCTATTCCTCTCTTACTGTTTTTCCAGCCTTCAATCAGGTCCTCTATGGTATCTGCCTTTAAATATGGCTGGTCACAGACTGCGAAGCAATACGCAGCTTCCTCAGCCTTCTGCGGCGACGCAGCTTCCAGTGCCAGGTGAATGGAATGGGAGATTCCCAGACTGCTCTGCACATTCTCTACCACCAGATAGCCTCTTTTTCCCAGATCTTCCATAATCTCCCGATACTGGGTCACAACTATCTTTTTATCGAAAAGGTCATCCGGCAGTTTTGCCACCTCCTCCACGATATACTGATACATCGCTTTCCCGTGAAACGGGGTAAGCAGCTTGTTCCCGTCAAACCGCCTGCTGTCTCCTGCTGCCAGCAGTATAAGAGTCAGTTTCATCTGCCAAATCCTCCATTCTACCTGTCCTTTAAAAAGAAAATGCTCTCCTCCGGCACCACAAGGCGCTCCGGCACCCGCTCTTTCATCTCATCCTTCCAGCGTGCTTTCGGTATCTTCCACCAGAGATCATTTTCAAGAATGAGTGTGACCTCAAATGGATCATCCAGAAGCTGTTTTAAGCGGCATTCCATCACATTCACCTCTGCCTCTTCCCGGGCGGCGGTAAAGTAATGGGCACGGATTCCGATAAACGGCGCATCCTTTGGGACGTTCCTGTCTCTTATTATAACCTGCATATCCCAATTTGGCACGTAAAATGTGTGGTCATCTACATATTTAATGTCCAGAATGTTCTTACACCCTGTCAGTTTGGCCGCAGAGACCGTCTCCGGCTCTTTAAAGACCTCCTTTACTGCTCCGGACACTACAATTTCTCCCTCGTTAATCACATGGATCGTACTGCAGAAACGATAAATCTCATCCCTGCTGTGCGTGACGAGCAGCACATCTCCATCGTAGTTTTTCAGTTCTTCCAGCTGCTCCAGCTGCAGCTTCTCCTTCAGATAATAATCGAGAGCAGAAAACGGTTCATCCAGCATCAGCACTTCCGGCTTCGACGCCATAATCCTTGCCAGCGCAGCCCTCTGCTGCTGGCCTCCCGAAAGTCTGGAGGGATACCGGTCTGCCAGTTCTCCGATATGGTACATATCCAGATACCGCATGGCAGCCTGGCGCCGCTCCCTCTTCGGACAGGAAAGAGCCATCTCCACATTTTCCCGTATGGTCATGTGAGGGAACAGCGCATAGTTCTGAAACAGATAACCGACGCCCCTGTCCTGAATTTTTACATTGATTCCTTTCTCGGAATCAAAGAGCACGCGGCCGTTTAACTCGATTCTTCCCTCATCCGGCGTGAAGATACCGGCAATGCACTTTAAGGTCATACTCTTGCCGCAGCCCGACGCGCCCAGAATCCCCGTGATTCCGGAATCCCTGTCCGTGTCAAAGGCAACGCTTAAAGTCATATCCCTCAATTTTTTCTTGATCTCTACCTTCAGGCTCATGGCTCACTCCTATAAATATTTCTTTTTGCCTGTGGCTGCCACGTTCATACCGGCCACGATCAGCAGGGAAATGGCGACGATGATAACCACGTATTTCCCCGCCCCTTCCATGTCCCCTGCCGCCACCTCCGAGTAGATGGCGAGAGGCAGCGTCCGAGTCTTTCCAGCGATATTTCCGGCTATCATGGCCGTCGCTCCGAATTCCCCCAGGCCTCTTGCAAAAGCCAGAACTCCGCCTGACAGGACACCGGGCATGGCCATGGGCATCAAAATCTTCCAGAATACCTTTCGCTCCGGCAGCCCCAGAGTCCTTGCCGCATTTAATACATTTTCATCAACCAGCTCGAATGCGCCTCTTGCGGAACGGTACATAAGCGGAAAGGATATCAGCACCGCCGCAAGCACCGTCGCCTGCCAGGTAAACACGATTTTATAGCTGAATACTGCAAGAAGCAGCTTTCCGACAGGACGCTTTACACCAAATATATAAAGCAGAAAGAAGCCTGCCACCGTCGGCGGAAGAACGAGAGGAAGTGTAAGCACACCGTCCAGTATGGCCTTTGCCCGTTCTGATTTCAGGGCAATCACCGCCCTGGCCGCCCAAATTCCCAGAAAGAATGTAAAAATAATCGATATGACCGATGTTTTTAGAGAAATGAGAATCGGTGAGTAATCCACTTGTTTCTCCTCCTTATCACCAGCACAGCAGTGCTGGTGCATGTTTAAAATTCAGCATATTACTGCGCAGCTGCGAATCCGTTCTTCACAAAGATTTCCATGGCTTCGCTGCCGGCCAGGAAATCGATGAACTTCTGTGCCCCTTCAGGATTTTCGCAGTCTTTGATGATACCGGCCGGATAAATCGCCTTCTTCACGCTGCCTTCCGGTGCTTCAGCCACGATCGTCACTTTATCGGTCTGCGCTGCATCCGTTGCATATACGATTCCGGCTTTTGCGCTTCCCTCAGCAACCCAGTTCAGGACTTCGGTTACATTCGTTCCGAGACTGGCCTTTGCAAGCACTTCATCCCAAAGGCCCAGATTGGTCAGCGCTTCCTTCGAATACTGGCCCACCGGCACGCTGTCCGGATCACCCAGTGCTGCGTTTTCAGCTTTTGCAATATCCTCGAAAGACGAGTAGCTGCCTTCATCACCGGTCGGTACGATAAAAACAATCTTATTTTCCAGGAGATTTTTAATGCTTCCCTCCTGAATCATGCCTTCGTCGTTTAACGCATCCATCTGCTTCGTCGCCGCCGAGAAGAAAACATCGATACCGGCTCCCTCTTCGATCTGAGTCTGCAGTTTTCCTGAACTGTCATACGTTCCCACAACTGTAAAACCAGGGTTCTGTTCTTCAAACAGCGGAATCAGTTCATCTCTTAAACAGGTCTCCAGGCTGGCCGCCGCCGCGATAGTCACAGTCTGTGCTTCCGCTTCTTTCGCTGCCTCTGCCGTGGTTTCTTCCGCTTTCGCCGTGGTCTCCTTCTGTGTCTCTGCGGCTGACTCTGCCGCCTGTGCTGTCGTCTCCGGTTCAGCCTTTCCGTTTCCGCTGCATGCGGTGAGCGCCGCCATCGCCACAGTTAATGCACCTGCTAATAGAATTGCTTTTTTCATCACTTTACTCTCCTGTTCTTTTTTATATGAAAGATTCCTTCCAGCACTCCGCCTCCTATGGCGGTTGCCTTATCAGAAATGGTCCAGCAGTGTTCTGTGACACCCCTTGGATCAATATCTCCTGATTTCATTCCCTTCGTCACTGCCACACCGTCCTGAAGCAGCCCCCGAACAACGCCTCCCACCTCTGCATATATGGGAGTTCCTCCGCTGCTGCCTACCACATCCCCCTTTTCAACCAGGGTTCCGATCTCCACAGCTCCTGTAAATATACCATCAGAGGCAGCGCGAATAATGCGCTCCTTATCGTATCCTCCGATCATACCCGGGACTCCCGTATTCGGGAAAGCGCTGCCTTCCCAGATACAGCGTCCCAGATTGTGGCCGCGTTTCGTCTCCACCACCACATGACAATCCACCCCCGCCGTGAATCCGGGGCCGACACCGATGACGATATCTGCATCCGTTATTTCCGTTCCCAGATTTACTTTGGCTAAGATCGCATCAACCACAATATCCGGCTTCCAGGATCTAACTGTCTCGCATGACTCATCCACAATCACCGCTACTTTATCCTGATTCACAACACGGTCTATATCCCCGGTATTCCGGCAAAGCACTCCTTCGACATCTTCCACCAGGGCGCTTCCTTCGTAGACCGCCCGGGAAAATGCCACCGTTCTCCGCACGGTTGTAGGAACCGCTATTTCGGTCATTGCCACTGAAAACCCACAGCGGTGCAGTCTGCATCCGATCCCCGTGGCAAGATCCCCGGCTCCCTTTATCAAAACTCTTTCCACAACGTTCTCTTCCTTTCTGATTTCCTCTGTGTTCTGATCTGCTCTGTGTTCCGATCTGTTCTACCTTCTGGCGCACTCTCCGCCGCGTCCCGACAGGATGTCCAGGCCGTGGGGCAGCGTATCCAGCACATACTCCAGACTCTCCCGAACTGCCTTCGGGCTTCCCGGAAGGTTTATAATCAACGTACCTCCACGGATCACGCTCACCCCGCGGCTCAGCATGGCGCGTTTCGTCACCGTCATGCTGCAGGCACGGATCGCCTCAGCGATTCCGGGGGCATTCCGTTCCGCCACCGCCATGGTGGCTTCCGGTGTCACATCACGCCGGGAAAAACCGGTTCCGCCCGTTGTGAGTACCAGATCACACTGAACCTGGTCGCTTAAACGGATCAGTTCCTTCTTCAGCGCCTCTCCTTCATCCGGAAGCAGACTCTGAGCCGCCACCTCATAGCCTGCTGCCTCCAGAATCTCCCTTATCACAGCCCCGCTCTTATCTTCCCTTTCCCCTGCTGCTCCTTTGTCGCTGAGCGTTACGATTCCTGCTCTGTACATACGTTTATTTCATCCCCTTCCTTCATCACGCCTCCGTGCAGCACCCGGGTGAATATTCCATTGGTGGGCATAATACATTCTCCCATCTTCTTAAAAATCTCACAGTGGCTGTGGCACTCCTTGCCGATCTGCGTCACCTCCAGGAGGATATCCCCGCAGGACAGCTTCGTTCCCACGGGAAGGTGAACCAGATCGATCCCCTTCACAATCACATTTTCACCGAATGCGCCGTCACCGATCTCGGCTCCCCTCGCCTTAAAAGCCTCTATCGTCTCATAAGACAGAAGGCTCACCTGGCGGTGCCATTTCCCCGCATGCGCGTCGTGTTCAATGCCAAATTCTTCTATAAAATGGCCTTCTGAAATTCCCTTTTTCTGTGTTCCTTTTTTCTCGCTGATGCAGACAGCCATAATCTGACCCATACTCTTATCCTCCGATTTGATTCATATTTAAACATTGTTTCTCTGTATCATCGAAAAGCAGCCCCTCTTTCTCACCGCCGGCCGAAGAAAGGAAGTGATGGCTTTCCGGTTTCTTCCTGATCCACTGTTCCATCAGATCCTTCAGAGTCTCATCCGATATACCGCTTCGCAGCGGTGTCCGCAAATCAACTCCGGCCGGGCTGTCGAGACAGAGCTTCAAAAACCCGTCCGAGGTCAGTCTCACCCGGTTGCAGCCTGCGCAGAACTTGTGGTGAACGGCGCTGATCAGGCCGATGCAGCCCGCCCCCGACGCAAATGTATAGTAAACCGCAGGCCCGTTTCCTCTTGGCTCCGTACTGATCCTTACATCGCTGTATTCCTCTGAAAGGACGGCAAGCAGCTCCTCGTTATCCATGGCATGGTATTTTCGTCCCTGGCCGATGGGCATCATCTCAATAAAGCGCACCGGAATCCCGTTTTTTACCGAGTATTCTGCAAAGGCAAGCACGTCCTCCCTGCACAGTTCTTCCATCACCGCGCAGTTCAGCTTTACCATAAGCCCGCTCTTTCCGGCTGCTTCAATCCCTTTCATGACATCTGCAAAGCAGTCCCGTCTGGTAATCCGTTGAAAGCGCACCGGGTCCAAGGTATCCAGGCTGATATTGACGCTGGACAGCCCTGAAGCGGCAAGCTCCTGCGCCATTTCCCCCAGCAGAATGCCGTTTGTCGTCATCGTCACATCCTGGATTCCGTCTATCGCGGTCAGCTTACGGATCAGCTGGATGACGCCTTTTCTCACCAGCGGTTCCCCTCCTGTCACTTTCACGCGCCGGATTCCAAGCCCGGCTCCGGCTTCCGCAATTCTGAGAATTTCCTGGTATGTGAGAATATCTTCGTGATTCATTAACGCGACGCCTTCCTCCGGCATACAGTAACGGCATCGCAGATTACACCGATCCGTCACGGAAATGCGGAGGTAGTCGATCGTTCTTCCGTTTTCGTCTCTCATAGGCTCTCTCCGTCTTTCCGGTAAAGGCCGCTCTTCCCGCCAGCCTTCATCAGGAGTGAGATATCCGTCATGGTCATACCCCGGTCCATGGCCTTGCACATGTCATAGATGGTCAGCAATGCCACATTTACGCCGGTCAGCGCTTCCATTTCCACCCCGGTCTTACCGCTGGTCTTCACGGTACAGACGGCCTCCACGGCCATGATTTCATCATGAAGAACAAAGTCCACCGTACACTTCGTCAGCATCAGCACATGGCAGAGCGGAATGAGTTCAGAGGTTCTCTTCGCCCCCATAATTCCGGCCACACGCGCCACACCGAGCACATCTCCTTTTTTGGCGGTTCCCTGCTTTATGGCCTCGTAGACCTCACGGTTTACATGAATCAATCCATGCGCCTCTGCGATTCTGTCCGTCACGGCCTTCTCACCCACATCCACCATGCGTGCATTGCCGTGTTCATCAAAATGTGTCAGTCCTTCCATCTTACCAGCCCTTTCCAAATCCGCAGTTGGGATAATGACAGACCTCACAGGACAGGCAGAGACCGCCTCTTCCCAGTTTGTCAAGCTCTGTCTTTGTTACAGGATCATCCGCCATGAGACGGGGAAGCACCAGATCAAATACGGTGCGTTTCGCATACATGACGCACCCCGGAAGGCCCGCCACCGGAATCTGGCGGCCATCCTTTTCGTAATAGGCAAGCAGGAACATGGCGCCGGGAAGTACCGGAGCCCCGTATGATACGACGCGCGCCCCCGTACTGCGAATGGCCAGAGGCGTCTTGTCGTCCGGATCCACACTCATTCCGCCGCTAACCAACACCATATCGGCTCCCTGGGCGATAAATTCCTCGATGGCCTTCCTTGTGTGGTCCGGATCGTCATCCGTGATCGTCTGTCCCATCACTTCCCCGCCAAACTCCTTCACCTTTTCCTTCAGCACAGGGCCAAATGCATCCTGAATCCGTCCGTGGTAAACCTCGCTTCCCGTCGTCACGATTCCCACTTTTTTATCCTGATACGGAAGTATGGAAAAGATCTTTTTTCCGCCGCAGACCGCCACAGCCTCATCCATCTTCTCCTTCTCAATAACCAGCGGAATAATCCGTGTCCCGCACAGCTTATCGCCCGGCTCTACCGGTGTATTGTTGTGCCTGGAAGCGATCATCATGTCGCCCAGACTGTTGATTCTGTCCAGCAGCTCTGTATCTATTTTAAGAAGCCCGCGGACCGCAGAGGTCAGTTCGATCTTCCCTTCCTTTACGCCGCTCCGCTCCATATGGCTGCCCCTGCACAGACCGCAGAGAATCTCGGCCGCCTCATTTTCATGGTATTTCGACTCGTCCTTTTCCCAGATGTATAAATGCTCCTTGCCCAGCGAGAGCAGCACCGGAATATCTTCCTCCGTCACCACATGGCCTTTCTTAAATTTTGCATCCTTGATCACTCCCGGAATGATCTGCGTAATGTCGTGACACAGTACGTGTCCCACCGCATCTTCTGTCCTGATCTCCCTCATGACTCCAGCTCCTTTATCCTCATTTTTATAGTCTCCCGTTCCTTTTCACACTTCTTCAAAGTGACGGATCTGCCGCATCGATATTCTCACTCGAGAATATCCATATGAAAATTAAAATGGGTAATTATCTGTCCCCATCTGTCTCTATGAACAATAATACTTTTCAAACAACTCGGCAACCGCATGTTCTGCTTCATTCACAAACTGCAGGTACCTGTTTAAAAACGCTTCGCCCTCTTCGGTCAGAACCGTGGCGCCGCCGTTCTCTCCGCCGCGCTTTCCCTCCATCAGCGGAAATCCCAGGTCCTCCTCCGCCTTATGTATGATCTTCCATGCCTTGGAATAGGCCATATGCATCTCCTGACACGCGGCCGCTAAGGAACCGCGCTCCCTCACGAGCTGCATCAGGCCTGCGACTCCCGGTCCAAAATTCCGTTCCTCATAGTAAAGCCTGAGTTTCATATGGAAACGCAGTTTTTTCTCCTGTTCCATCTTCGCCGCCTTTCTTTTCCGCTGTCACACTTCGCGCTCCTGCTGCGGATGCTTCCGGTCCAGAAAGCATGACACCGCACACCGCACCTGGGACAGCCGTTCCACTTCCCCTGCTATCTCGGCCGCCTTTGCCAGAAGTCCCTCATCGTCCGCCTTATTGATCACCACCCGGTAGTCTCTTTCCCCCACCAGTTTTCTCGTACCGGCATCACTGGTGAGAATCTTCGCCGCATCACCGCACGTAATCCGGTGGCTGTAACGGCCATTCGGTTCTTTCTTTAGTCCCAGCAGAGCTGCCGCCTGTTCTGTGCGGAAACAGAACTCCTCCATCTCACCGCCGATGCAGTTCAGTCCCATACAGCCGATTACCACGTCGGTATATTCCGGAATCACAGGTTCTCCGTTTCCCGGTACCTTTATGGGAAGCCGCTTTGCCCCATCCGCTTCAATCAGCAGGACATCGGCCAGTTCTTTAAGCACTGCCGTCTCCGTTAAGGGCAGGCTCTTAAGCTTTCCTTCCGCCGCAGGCACACCAGCCACAAGGACTGTACCATTACCATGATCAGCCCTGCTTCGATCCGGCTTCCGCGCATTCCGCGCCAGCCATTCCGCCGCATCCGAAGCACGGTCGCTCTCCACCACGTTCCGGTCCGCCGGATGAAAGATATGGGTCGTCGTCGTCACAATCACTGTCTTCCCCATATCTGCCAGTTCATCCGCCAGCCGGAACATGACGCTGGTCTTTCCGCCTCCGCCGGTCAGGGCAATCACCCTGTGACGTTTTGCAGAAAGTGCTAATGCCTCCCACAGAGAGCTGCATTCCCGAAGTCCGTCATGTTCCCAACTGTAAAATACCATACCTCTATATCCTTTCAATTCCCGGATCAGCACATTCCGGCGTTATGCTTAATCCAGTTCCATCCGCCGTTTTCTCGGAACGTAGGCCCCGGTCTTCTCTAACACAACCTTGCCGTCCTTTGCGGCCAGCTCGCCCTTTAAGAAAACCAGCTCCGCTTTTCCCTTCACCTTCGTGCCTTCAAACGGGCAGTAATCCACATTGGCAACTTGGTTCTCCACGGACATGGTCCACTCGGTATCCGGGTTCCATACGACGATATCCGCATCGCTTCCGGGAGCGACAGCCCCCTTCTGAGGATAGACGCCGTAAAGCTTTGCCGGATTCTCAGACAGCAGACGGCACATCTGCTCCAGCTTCAAATCCCGTTCCAGAACGCCGAAGCTGTAAATTAAGGCCGGCCTCGACTCCACTCCCGGCATCCCGCAGGGGATCTTCGTAAAATCGTCCTTTCCCGCCGCCTTCTGGCCGGTGGTAAAGCTGCAGTGGTCGGTTGAAATAGTCTGAATATGGTCTTTTCTGATGGCGTTCCACAGTCTTGTGCTGTCCGTCTCCTTCTTGATCGTAGGCGCAATCACATATTTGCTGCCCTCAAAATCCGGCAGGCTGTAGACGCTTTCATTTAAAATGAGATACTGAGGACACGTCTCCAGAATCACTTCCTGGCCCCGTTCTCTCGCGTACTTCACTTCCTGATAACCGGCTCCGGAGCTTAAGTGCACGATGATAACCGGAGTATGCACCAGATCCGCAATCTTGAGCAGACGGCTGATCGCCTCCGCCTCCACCACGGCCGGTCTCGTCTTCGGATGCGCGTCGGTAGTCAGATGGCCCTTCGCCTTCTCTTCTTCTGTCAGCGCCTCGATGATCCCTTTATTCTCACAGTGAACGCCGGCGATTCCGCCCACCTCTTTCAGCCGCTTTAAGACCTGGTAGATGGATTTGTCATCCAGCACCATATCGTCATAGGTCATGTAGATCTTAAAGGAGGTTACGCCCTCGTCTACAATCTGCCGGAGTTCTTCGCTGATATTCGGATTCCAGTCGGATATGGCCAGATGAAAGCCGTAATCACAGGAAGCATTGCCGTCGGCCTTTTCATGCCAGTTCTCCAGCGCTTTATGTAAGCATTCTCCCTTATACTGGGTCGCAAAGTCAATAATCATGGTTGTGCCGCCTGATAAGGCAGCTTTCGTTCCCGTCTCAAAATTATCCGCGGTAACCGTTCCGGACACATGCAGATCAAAATGGGTGTGTGCGTCGATAAAGCCGGGAAACAAAAGTTTTCCTGACACATCAACCACTTCGGCCTCCTCATCCGTAATCTCCGGAGCTACGGCCCCGATCTTCCCATCCTCTATCAGAACATCAGCTTTTTTACAGCCTTCGCCCGATACCACGGTACCGCCTTTTAATACTTTTTTCATGGGACAAATCCTTCCTTTCTGCTGTCTGAATCCCCGTAAAGCTGTCTGTTACAGGAAAGAAGCGTATCGGGCTTCCTCCCGCTTAATCCGTTCCATACCGGCTTTCCCCGCCGCATGCCCGATCTTCAGCCTGACGACGCAGACATCGTTCCAGCTGCTTTGAATGGCTGCCTCGCCCTCCTTCGTGTATTCCGGGGAAAATCGTTCCGCCAGAAGCTTTAACGCCTCCCGCTTCTCTTTTTCATCCGTCACAACCGAAGCTCTGCCAAATACAATCACACTGGCATAAGCAGTCGAAAATGCTTCCGGGATCACCTCATCTTCCCCCACCACGCAGAAGGAAACCTTGTCGGAGCGCTGAAAGCCCTCCATCTTATGGCCCTCCTTTGCACAGTGAAAATAGATGGCATCGTCTCCGTACACATAGTTCATCGGAACACCGTACGGGTATCCGTCGTCTCCCTGTACAGACAGTACTCCATAAGTTCCGTTCTTTAAAATACTCCTGGCTTCCGTTTCCGATAACTGCTGATTTTTTCTTCTCAATTCCCTGAACATGACAGCCTCCAATCTCCGCTCGCATGCATAAGCGTAACCTGCATAAGGTTCTGTGAATTTTCACTGAAATAACTTATTTTCAGTATACCTTATTTTTCTTTTGCATACAACCGTTTCCAGTGGAGAAACGTATTTTTACTTTAAGGGCGCAGGACCATACTGCTCGGCCCTCTGCGCCCTTATCAAGGTTTTGCTTTTTACTTTTGCGATTACTTTTTGCTCTTTCTGTATGCCGTATCTTCCAGAGGCAGCGACGTGCGGAAGTTTCCGTCGAGCTTGTAGTAGGCGCCCTGGACTGCCGGTGCCGTCGGAATGGAGGTGATTTCTCCGATTCCCACTGCTCCGTATGCCAGCGGATCCTTATTTTCCTCGACAATGATACTCTCCACCGGCGGAGTCTTATCCGCACGGAACAGGCCCAGCGTACCGAATTTGGCCAGCGGCTTTCCATGATCCAGCGGGAAATCTTCGGTCAGCGCGAATCCAAGGGACATCACCACGCCGCCCTCGATCTGTCCTTCTACGGACAGCGGGTTAATGGCTTTTCCGACGTCATGAGCCGCAACCACCTTTTCAATGGTTCCGTCCTCGTTTAAGCATACCACCTGGGTTGCGTAGCCGTAGGCCACATGGGATACCGGATTCTTCTTGCCGCACCCCATGGGATCTGTAGCCGCCAAATACTCTCCGTAATACTCTTTTCCGTTTAAATCCTCCAGGGTCTTTCCTCCCTTCAGATCTTCCAGAATATCCATACAGGCCCTTCTGGCCGCCTCGCCTGTCACCAGGGTCTGACGGGAACCGGAAGTCGTACCGGAATCGGGGGCCAGGTTCGTCTCCGCAGCCACATAGACTACGCGGTCTCCTGTCACGCCCAGCGCCTCACAGACTACCTGCTCCAGCACGGTTCCCAATCCCTGGCCGATGCAGGAGGCACCGGAACGGACGTATACCTTTCCATCCTCGATGGTCATGCGGCAGCGGCCCCAGTCCGGGATACCGACGCCGACGCCGGCATTCTTCATGGCACAGCCGATGCCCACGTACGGGTGGCTGTCATAGACCTCCTTCACCGCTTCCAGCGTCTCTGCAAGCGCCGTTCCCGGAGAGGCGATCTGACCGTTAGGCAGCTCCTGCCCCGGCCGGATGGCGTTGCGGTAGCGGATTTCCCACGGAGTAATCCCCACCATCTCTGCCAGCAGATTTAAGTTACACTCCGTAGCAAAGCAGCTCTGGGTTACGCCAAACCCGCGGAACGCTCCCGCAGGCGGATTATTGGTATAGACGGCAGTGCCGTCGATATCGATGTTCTGATAATTGTAAGGACCTGCCGCGTGGGTACAGAGCCTCTGAAGCACCGGTCCTCCCAAAGAAGCGTAAGCACCGGTATCCGTAATCACCTTCGCCGTCATACCGGTTAAATATCCGTTTTCGTCACAGGCTGTGGTGAACTCCATCCACGCCGGATGGCGTTTCGGATGAATCATAATGCTTTCTTTTCTCGTCAGCCTCACCTTAACCGGCTTTCCCGTATGGTAAGCGAGAAGGGCCGCATGATGCTGTACCGCCATGTCCTCCTTGCCGCCGAAGCCGCCGCCTACCAGTTTGTTGATGACATGGACCCTGGAAAGCTCCCAGCCCAGCATTCCGGCGCATTCGCGCTGCGTATCATACGTGCCCTGGTCTGAAGAATAGATCAGAGCCTCTTCTTTTTCCCTGTCTACAATGGCGACTGCACACTCGGGCTCCAGGAACGCGTGCTCTGTAAATGGAGTGCGGTATTCCTTTGTCACCACGTATTTGGAGTTCTCGATGGCCTTCTTCGCATCGCCGCGCACCAGGTGCTCATGGGCCAGCACGTTTCCGGTCTCATGAACCAGCGGCGCATCCGGTTTTAAAGCTTCCTGCGGGCTGAATACGCCCTCCAATTCCTCGTATTCGATCTTCACCAGCTTTTTGGCCTCTTCCAGAATCTCCGGCGTATCGGCCGCTACCAGGCAGACCGCGTCGCCCACGTAACGGGTGATCTCACCTACCGGGATCATGGTATCCCAGTCCTTCTTCAGATGGCCTACTTTATTGCCGCCCGGAACGTCATCGGCGGTTAAGACCGCCCGGACCCCCGGCAGAGCAAGCGCTTCCGACTTATCGATGGACAGAACCCTCGCCCTCGGATACGGTGTGCGGATGGCGCTTCCGTAGATCATGCCTTCCACTTCCATATCGTCCACGTACTCCCCGTAGCCCAGTACCTTCTCCGGTACATCCACACGGTGGGCGCGCTGTCCGATATGATCCACCACCGGCGCCTTCAAATCCTTTGCGTCCTCGCGGAACAGCTTTGCCGCCAGCAGAATCGCGTCGATAATCTTCTTATATCCTGTACAGCGGCAGATATTGCCGCGGATCGCAAAGGCAGCCTCGTCGCGGGTCGGATCCGGATTCTGGTCAATCAGCCCCTTTGCACACATCACCATGCCGGGGATACAGAAGCCGCACTGCACGGCTCCCGCTTCTCCAAAGGCATAGACAAATACTTCTTTTTCCCTGTCACTGAGCCCTTCTACTGTTACGATGGATTTTCCCTCCATCTTTGAAACCTTCTGGACACAGGCCTTGGTGGCCTTTCCGTCGATCAGAACCGTACACGTTCCACAGGCGCCCTCACTGCAGCCATCCTTGACGGATTTGAGCCCCAGATCGTTTCTCAGCACATCAATCAGCTTCCGGTCCTCTTCTACGGCAACACTCGTTCCATTTACCTGTAAGGTATACATAAGTTCACCTGCTTTCCCTATGCTAATAGGTAATCATAATCTTTGCAGACAGTTTCCATGACTTTACGCAAGCCCTCCGGAATTACGCTCTCGCTGTCCGCGGCATTCCAAGTATAAATGTTTCCAAGATAACGCACTTTGCAGGAAACAGCAGCCCGGTCGAGGACGACAAAGCCCTGATTTTTGCTGTTTTCCATATCCGCTTCATTGGCAAACAGGGTAAATTTATCTAAGTACGGAGCACTGTCGTACGGACAGAAGCTCTTACAGTTGCCACACTCATTACACATATAATCCACGTGAATAATCTGGTGTTTTTCCATTCCCGGTACACGGATCGCTATGTTGGCACGGTTCGGACATACCTCCGCACAGTTCTCACAGATATTGGAGCAGCCGAGGCAGCGTGTGCTGTCTTCCTTATATTCCTTCGTCCCGGCCAGAATACCGCGTCTGTCATAGAGTTTTCCCAAATCCTTCACGGTATCATCAAAGTCTCTGGCTGCCTTTCCGCCGATAATGGCTTCCACAGCCATTCTGGCATCACGCATGGCTTCAACGACCGTCTTCGGCCCGTATAAGCCGTCACCGACTGCATAAACGCCTGAAACGGAGGTTTCCAGTGTCTCCTCGTTTACCATGGCTCTTCCTCTGTCATTCACATGGATTCCGTTGGCCTTTAAGAAATCGGTCGGAACCTGCTCACCGACTGCCGCAATTACGGTATCCGCAGGAATTTCCACGGTCTCGCCCGTCTCTGACACGCCTCTTCTGCCGGAAGCGTCGTAATCAGACAGCTTCATCACATTGCAGAGCAGCTTTCCATTTTCCAGCTTCACAGGAGATAAAAGCTCCTTAAACTCTACGCCGTCTTCCACTGCCATCACAAGTTCTTCCTCATCGGCCGGCATAAAGCGTTTCGTTCTTCTGTATACGAGATAGGAGTGTTCTACCCCTTTCGTCCTCTTTACGGCTCTGGCTGTATCCATCGCGGTGTTTCCTCCGCCGATGACAACGACATTTTTGCCGATATTAACATTTCCATCAGAAGCCTTAAACTGTGCCAGGAAATCAAGGGCGTTCATGGCCTCTCCCGCCTCCAGCTTAAGCACGCCCGGTTTGGAAGCGCCTGTAGCCAGAATAATGTAATCATAGCCTGCCTTCTTCAAATCCTCCAGGCTCTCCACTCTCGTGTTCAGCTTCACCTCTGCACCGTAAGCCGTAGCCAGCGCCACATCCTTTGCAATCGCTTCATCAGAGATACGGAATCCCGGAATCACATGCTTCACCACACCACCAAGGCTGTCGCCAGCCTCGAAGATCGTAGCCGGACATCCATTCTTCGTCAGGAAATACGCAGCCGCCAGACCAGCCGGGCCGCCGCCGACAACAGCAGTCTTCTTTCCCTTCAGCTCTCCAGCCTTGATTTCCTTCATCAGAGCATCGTAACCGCCTTCCGCACACACCAGCTTGACGCCGCGGATATTGACCGGATCCTCATAGAAGTTGCGGTTACATTTGCTCATACAGTTATGCGCACAGATGGTACCCGTGATAAATGGAAGCGGATTCTTCTCTGCGATCACCTTCATGGCCTCCTCATACTTACCGGCTCCGGAAAGCTGTAAATACGTGGTCACATCCTGGTGAATCGGACATCCCTCTTTACACGGCGCCACATAGCAGTCTGTAAGCGGAACCGGTTTGTTCATCTTTCTGGACGGAAGCGGTTTCACCGCCTTTACATGGTGTTCGTCCGTAATCGCGGACTCCGCCAGCTTTGCAGTCTTCTCCGGGTCCACGCCTGTAAATTCCACGCTTCCACATTCCGCCGAACGCAGGTGAGGACTTACCAGTTCCAGTTCCTTCGCCATCTGATCCAGTCTCTGGTATCCGCCCGGCTTTAACAGGGTGGTAGCTACCGTTACCGGCCAGATTCCCGCATCGATGATGCCCTTAATATTATGATAATCTGCGCCGCCCGAATAAGAGATTCTCAGCTTTCCGTCAAATTCCTTCGCCAGCTTCGCAGCCAGGGAAATGGACAGCGGATACAGGGACTTTCCTGACATATACATCTCTTCACTCGGAAGCTCGTTCTGTTTCACATCAACCGGGAATGTATTGGTAATCTTCACGCCAAATTCCAGATTCTTCTCTCCAGCCAGTTTCATCAGCCTCTGAAGCATCGGAACCGCATCCTGATACTGTAAATCATCGAGGAAATGGAAATCACCGAAGGCGACGTAATCGTATCCCATCTCATCCATGGTCTTTCTTGCAAATTCATATCCGAGAAGAGTCGGATTGCACTTGATAAAGGTGTGAAGCCCCTTCACCTCGATCAGGTACTTAGCGATCCGCTCGATCTCCTGCGGCGGGCAGCCATGCAGTGTGGAAAGCGTGACGGAATTACAGATATTGGAAGAAATGCCTTCGATATCCTCTTTCGTCACATGCTGAAACATGGAAACGTTCTCCAGCAGGTACTGTCTGCAGCTTCTAAAGGTCTCCGTATCCTTCGCATCCTTCATGGACTCAATGAAGGAATCAATCTTCGGGGACTTAATGCCTTCCAGATCGTATCCCACGCTCATATTGAACTGGAATCCATCCATGGAGCCCAGCCCATACTCCTTCGCCATAATGCTCAGTAAAAACCATGCCTTTATGTACTCTTCCTGTGCCTGCGGAACGTAAAGCTCTGTAGACCACTCACAGTTGTAACACTCATCATCGGCCTTAATACAGGGCTTATTCACCGGAAGATCCTCACCATCGATGATCTGAACCGTCTTAAGCTCAAAGAACCGGCTTCCCGCATAGTAAGCCGCTGCAATATTCTGGGTCAGCTGGGTATGAGGGCCCGCCGCCGGACCAATCGGAGTCTCCAGCGTCCTGCCAAAGATCTTCCTGTCATTCTCCGCCTTCGCCTGGTAAGGTCTGTAAACGCCAAATACCGTTCCTTTCTCCTTATGTTCCTTCATTACCCACTCCACTAACTGTGAAAATGGCATTGGTGTCATTCTGTCTCCCATCATTAACCTCCTGATTTGCGGGTATTTATCTTTTTAGATGTATTGGCTGCCGGGTCCGCGGTTTTTGGAGGATATCCCGGCTGCCGCTGAAAAAAAGAAAACACCTCGCTGTGAATTTTCTAATATTTTCTTTCTGCTTTATTGGTATTGTGATCATTACTTCAAAATTCTAAATCATACAAAACTCTTTTACATTACAATTACTGTCTTCATTTTACATCAATCAAAAGCCTTTCCAACTGGAATCTTCTGCCTGCATTTTCTGCTTTTGTTCCGCCAGTCCTATTGGCCTCTCTACCTGCTGTTGATTCGGTCTGCCAGTTCTTTCGCCGCCTGTCTGCAGTCAGCCATGACTTTCTCTTCGTCGATGTTTGTCAGGATTCTGTCTTTCATTAAGACTTTTCCGTTGCCTACCGTCGTTGTCACGCTTCTTCCGGTCATGCCGAAAAGAATATGACTGTTTACGTTGTCTGCATTCATCGGGGTCAGCGGGATATAGTCGGTTACGATGACATCGGCCGCCGCGCCTTCTTTTAAGACGCCAAGAGGCTTCTTGAAGTAGCGGTTGGCAATCTTTGCATTTCCTTCAAACAGCATCTGCGGTACCTCACCCCAGGCTGCATTCGGATCGCAGAGATGGTGTTTGTGAAGTACGTTGGCAACCTTATAGGACTCCGTCATATCGTGTGTGTATCCATCGGTTCCAAGACCGGTTAAGATTCCTCTGTGAACGATCTCCATGGTTGGAGGACAGCCGCAGGCATTGCCCATGTTGGATTCCGGATTATGTACCACCATGGTATCGGTTTCCTTAATTAATTCCATCTCGTGAGGATTTACGTAGATGCAATGGCCAAGCAGCGTCTTCGGGCCAAGGATATTGCAGTCCATCAGACGGTCTACAATACGCTTGCCGTATTTCTTTAAGCAGTCATGAAGGTCTTCAATGCCTTCCGCCACATGAATATGGTAGCCCACCTCGGCCGGTTTGTTGGCCGCAGCCAGTTCCATGGTCTCGTCGGAGATTGTAAACTGTGCGTGCATACCCATCATTCCCGCGATCATGTCACTGTCGTCTGCCAGTGCGTGCTTGATAAATGCCGCATTTTCCATGACTGCTTCCCTGGCTTTATCCATGCCGTCACGGTCGGATATCTCGTAGCATAAGCAGGAACGGACGCCTGTCTCTTTTGCCGCTTCTTCTATTTTAAACAGGGAATCGCGGATATGGCCAAAGCTTGCATGGTGGTCAAAGGTGGTGGTAATACCGTTCTTAATAGAATCGATGTAGGTCGCCATCGCGGAAAGCCTTGTCTCCTCCAGCGTTAAGTTGCGGTCGATCGTCCACCACATTCCGTCCAGGATCTCTAAAAATCCGTGCGGATCGTAGCCTTTGATGCTTAACCCTCTCGCAAACGCGCTGTAGATGTGCTCATGGGCATTGATAAACGCCGGCATGATAACGCCGCCTTTGGCATCGATATATTCTGCATCGGGATATGCTTCCTTTATCTCTTTTGTTGCTCCTACTTTAATAATAGTGGATCCATCCATCGCCACTGCTCCATCTTCCAAAAACGGAGCCTCCGGGTTTCTTGTGATCATTCTTCCATTACCGATAATCAGCATGTCTCCATCTCCTTTTCTCTCTTTTTCCTTATTTCTCGTCAAAATCTCAAAAATTTTGAGTATACAGTGTGCACATGGAACCTTCCCCGTCTCCTGCGCTTTGTTCTTGCATATTGTCTATGAGAAATTTTCCCTTCCCATCATTTTTATGCAGTTTATACTATAAATATCTTTATAGGTACAGTGTATCATCTAAAAGTAAGAAATGCAAGATGAAAATACAAAAAAAATTAGTTTGCCTAAAAATTTTTTAGAAAAAGTATTGATTTTTCATTTTTTTATGTTATGATGGGAGTATAAGAAATCACTTTTCAAGCAAGGGGGGGGTTGCAAGATGGATTCAAAGCTCGAACAACTGACACAGATTGCACACGGTGTGGCATCCCATTTTGGAAACGCCTGTGAGGTGGTCATCCACGACTTAAAAAAGCAGGATATAGAAAGCTCTATCGTCTATATCGAAAACGGTCACGTAAGCAACCGGAAGCTGGGAGACGGACCCTCGGAAATCGTTCTCGAAACGCTGAACCGGGATCCCGAATGCTTAAAAGACCGGCTGTCCTATTTAACGAAGACAGATGACGGACGGATTTTAAAATCCAGCACCATGTATATAAGAGGAAAGGACGGTTCCGTTGATTATATCTTTTCCTTAAATTATGACATCACAGGGCTGCTTACCGTAGACAATGCGATCCGCTCTCTCATCTCCACCGCGGAGATGGCAGGAGAAGACAGGCAGCCAAGAAAGATTACACACAACGTCAATGATCTTTTAGACACCCTGATCGAACAGTCCGTACAGCTGGTTGGCAAACCGGTAGCTCTGATGAGCAAGGACGACAAGATCACCGCGATTCAGTATTTGAACGATGCCGGAGCGTTCCTGATTACCAAATCCGGCGACAAGGTTTCCAACTTTTTCGGAATATCCAAGTTCACACTCTACAGCTACATGGACGCCGGAAAAGAAAACAGATAATTCATATAAAACATATTAAATAAGAAGAAGGAGAATCAAACATCATGAATCCAATCGAATGGGTGGTTAACACCATGCCGAAGACAGATGACAAGAATTTATCTGTCATGGCGCTGGACGAAATCGGAAAGGCAAGGAAATTCCATGAAAGCTTCCCGCAGTACAGCAAGACGCCGCTTGCCAAACTCGACCACATGGCCGAATACTTAGGTCTGGGTCAGGTTTACGTGAAGGACGAATCCTACCGCTTCGGTTTAAACGCTTTCAAGGTACTGGGTGGTTCCTTCGCCATTGCGAAGTACATAGCACAGCAGACAGGAAAAGACGTTTCCGATCTTCCATACAGTGTTTTAACTTCCGAAGAGCTTCGGAAAGAATTTGGTCAGGCTACCTTCTTTACAGCTACAGACGGCAACCACGGACGAGGCGTTGCATGGGCTGCCAACCGGTTAGGACAGAAAGCGGTTGTCTTCATGCCGAAGGGCTCCACCATCACCCGTTTTAACAACATCAAGGCAGAGGGCGCAGAGGTTACCATCGAGGAAGTCAACTATGACGAATGTGTCCGTATGGCCGCCGACGCTGCTTCCAAAACAGAACACGGCGTTGTCGTACAGGATACCGCGTGGGACGGCTACGAAGAGATTCCGGCATGGATCATGCAGGGATACGGAACCATGGCGATGGAGGCCGGCGAGCAGTTAGAGGAATACGGCTGCGACAGACCGACTCACGTATTCGTTCAGGCAGGCGTCGGTTCACTTGCCGGAGCCGTACAGGGCTACTTCGCAAACCGCTATCCGGAGAATCCTCCCAAGGTTGTCGTTGTAGAAGCAGATGTTGCGGCCTGTCTCTACAAGGGCGCGAAAGCCGGCGACGGCGGCATTCAGATCGTAGACGGCGATATGCAGACCATCATGGCCGGTTTAGCCTGCGGCGAGCCGAATACCATCTCCTGGGATATTTTAAAGAATCACGTAGACACCTTCGTCTCCGCTCCAGACTGGGCAGCGGCAAAAGGCATGAGAATGCTGGCGGCTCCGATTAAGGGAGACGTATCCGTAACGTCCGGTGAGTCCGGCGCAGCTCCATTCGGAATTCTTGCCTGCATCATGACCATGGATGAGTACAAAGATTTAAGAGACCACTTAGGACTCAACAAAGATTCAAAGGTTCTCCTCTTCTCCACCGAGGGCGACACAGACCCGGACCGCTACAAAGCAATCGTTTGGGAAGGCAAAGAACGCTAGGCATAATTTTCTTTTGATGAGCCAAAGGCAAATCGAACTATATTATAAAATAATAATAAAACGGAGGGTATTAAAATCATGGATTACGCAAAAATCAAAGAGGCAGCAAAAAATTACGAAGCTGACATGACCAGGTTTTTAAGAGACATCGTAAAGTTCCCGGGTGAGAGCTGTGACGAGAAGGCTCATATCGACCGCATCGCAGAAGAGATGAGAAAACTGGAATTTGACAAAGTTGTTATCGATGATATGGGAAATGTTCTCGGCTACATGGGAACAGGCGCTACCTTAATCGGCTTCGACGCCCATATCGATACGGTAGGAATCGGCAACAAGAGCAACTGGAACTTCGATCCGTACGAAGGCTACGAGAATGACACTGAGATCGGCGGCCGCGGCGTTTCCGATCAGTGCGGCGGCATCGTATCAGCCGTTTACGGAGCCAGAATCATGAAGGATTTAGGTCTTTTAAGCGACAAATACACCGTTCTGGTAACCGGTACGGTTCAGGAAGAAGACTGTGACGGTCTCTGCTGGCAGTACATCATCAACGAAGACAAGGTTCGTCCGGAATTCGTTGTATCCACAGAGCCTACTGACGGCGGTATCTACCGCGGCCAGAGAGGACGTATGGAAATCCGTGTAGACGTAAAAGGCGTTTCCTGCCACGGCTCCGCTCCGGAACGCGGCGACAACGCGATCTACAAGATGGCCGACATTCTTCAGGATGTACGCGCATTAAATGAAAATGACGCAGCCGACGACAAGGAAGTCAAAGGCCTCGTTAAGATGCTGGACGAAAGCTACAACGCAGAATGGAAAGAAGCCAACTTCTTAGGACGCGGTACTGTAACCGTTTCAGAAATCTTCTTTACATCACCAAGCCGCTGTGCTGTTGCCGACTCCTGTTCCGTATCCTTAGACCGTCGTATGACAGCCGGCGAGACATGGGAAAGCTGCTTAGAGGAAATCCGCAGCTTACCGAGCGTCAAAAAATACGGCAATGATGTAACCGTATCCATGTATGAATATTCCCGTCCTTCCTACAAAGGACTTACTTATCCGATCGAGTGCTACTTCCCGACATGGGTTATTCCGGAGGATCACAAGGTGACAAAATCTCTGGAAGAAGCCTATAAGAACTTATACGGCGATGTTCGTATCGGCGCAGAAGAAACACTTGCCATGAGAACAGCCCGTCCATTGACAGACAAATGGACCTTCTCCACCAACGGCGTTTCCATCATGGGACGCAACGGTATTCCGTGTATCGGCTTTGGACCTGGCGCAGAGGCTCAGGCTCACGCTCCGAACGAGAAGACATGGAAGCAGGATTTAGTAACGTGTGCAGCCGTTTACGCAGCACTTCCTTCTATCTACTGCGAGAAATAATTATTTAGCCAATCAGTTGCCATTTTGTAACCATATATGCCGGCTGCAGGTCCTCCTTAAAACCTGCAGCCACCCCTAAAACAATCACTCTTGCCGGCAGCCTTCATTCCTTCCCCAAATCTATGACGGGCTGTACAGCATGCAGGATAGATACCAAATAACATTACACTTTATTTCAGGAGGCTTTATACCAATATGAAAACCTTACAGGATTACATCGACAAATTAAACGCTTTAAATTTCAAGGAAATGTACAACAATGATTTCTTTTTAACCTGGGAAAAGACAGACGAAGAACTGGAAGCTGTCTGGACCGTTGCTGACGCTCTCCGCTTTATGAGAGAAAACAACATTTCCACAAAGGTATTCGAGAGCGGCCTCGGAATCTCCTTATTCCGTGACAACTCCACACGTACCCGTTTCTCCTTCGCTTCCGCATGTAACTTACTCGGTCTGGAAGTTCAGGACTTAGACGAGGGCAAGTCTCAGGTAGCTCACGGCGAGACCGTTCGCGAAACAGCCAACATGATCTCCTTCATGGCTGATGTAATCGGTATCCGTGATGACATGTACATCGGCAAGGGCAACGCTTATATGCACGAAGTTGTTGACTCTGTTACACAGGGCCACAAGGACGGAATCTTAGAGCAGAAGCCAACCTTAGTAAACTTACAGTGTGATATTGACCATCCGACACAGTGTATGGCTGATATGTTACATATTATCCATGAGTTCGGCGGCCTTGAGAACTTAAAAGGCAAAAAGCTGGCTATGACATGGGCTTACTCTCCTTCTTACGGCAAACCGTTATCCGTTCCTCAGGGCGTCATCGGTCTGATGACACGTATGGGCATGGAAGTTGTTTTAGCTCATCCGGAAGGCTACGAGGTTATGCCTGAGGTTGAGGAAGTTGCAAGAAAGAACGCTGAGAAGTCCGGCGGTTCCTTCCGCGTATCCCACGACATGGCTGACGCATTCAAAGACGCTGACATCGTTTACCCGAAGAGCTGGGCTCCATTCGCAGCAATGGAAAAGAGAACGAACCTTTACGGCGAAGGCGACACAGAGGGCATCAAGGCTCTGGAGAAGGAATTACTGGCTCAGAACGCAGAGCACAAAGACTGGTGCTGTACCGAAGAGCTCATGAAGACCACAAAGGATGGCAAGGCTCTGTACTTACACTGCTTACCGGCAGATATCAATGACGTAAGCTGTGTAGACGGTGAAGTAGAAGCTTCCGTATTCGACCGCTACCGCGATCCGTTATACAAAGAAGCCAGCTTCAAGCCATACGTAATCGCCGCTATGATCTTCCTTGCCAAGTTTGAGAATCCACAGGAAATCTTAAAGAAGCTGGAAGAAAGAAACACGCCACGCGTATTCAAATAAAGAATTGGAATCCGGGCGCACCCGCTGCCAGCGAGTAGCAGGTGCGTCCTTTTTTATTCCCGCGGCCCCGCACGAAAAGTGCCGGGCGGCCATTTTTCCATCGAACGCGCCGCAAGGCTGCGTGAGGCGGATTTCTAAAAAAACCGGTGGAGGGTTTATTCAATGAACAAAAAGAAAAGAATCGTCATCGCCCTGGGCGGCAATGCCTTAGGCAATACACTGCCGGAACAGATGACGGCAGTTAAAATCACGGCAAAAGCGATCGTAGACCTGATCGAAGAAGGCTGCGAGGTTGTCGTTGCACACGGCAACGGACCTCAGGTCGGCATGATCAACAACGCCATGAGCGCACTGAGCCGTGAAGATCCGAATCAGCCGAATACCCCTCTCTCCGTCTGTGTAGCCATGAGCCAGGCTTATATCGGCTATGACTTACAGAATGCGCTGAGAGAGGAATTATTAAACAGAAACATCACGGATATTCCGGTTACGACCATGATCACACAGATCCGCGTCGATGCGGAGGATCCTGCATTTAACGCACCTTCCAAGCCAATCGGCCATTTTATGACAGAAGAACAGGCTAAGATTGCAGAAGAAAAATACGGATATATCATGAAGGAAGACGCAGGCCGCGGCTACCGCCGTGTCGTTGCTTCTCCTAAGCCCGCCGAAATCATTGAAATCGGCGCAATCCGTTCCCTCGTGGACTCCGGACAGCTGGTTATCGCCTGCGGCGGAGGCGGAATCCCGGTTACTCTGATCGGGAACCATTTAAAAGGCGCAAGTGCCGTAATTGACAAAGACTTTGCAAGTGAACTGCTGGCTGAAGAGCTGGATGCTGATTTTTTAATCATCTTAACCGCAGTGGAAAAGGTCGCTATTAACTTCGGAAAACCGGAAGAGATTTGGCTTTCCGATATCACAACAGACGATGCCAGAAAGTATATGGACGAAGGTCATTTTGCTCCGGGTTCCATGCTTCCGAAGGTACAGGCTGCTGTGAAATTCGCAGATTCCAAGGATGGGCGCAACGCACTCATCACTCTGCTTGAAAAAGCAAAAGAGGGAATCCTGGGGAAAACCGGTACTCGCATTCATCAGTAATATTCAGCAGCCTTTCAGACGGCTCATTTCCTGATTGTCTTTTCGGTCTGGAAATGACCGGTCTGGGCTGTTATAATTTTCTGCCGGAAAACTGCGATCCGGTTTTCCGGAGTACTTCCAAAACCTAAGGAGGAACTCTCTCTATGAAACAGTCAAATAAAGAATACGCTTCTATTTTTCAGTTGGACGGCATCCCAAAATTCTCCCAGGCACTGCCGTTAGCACTTCAGCACGTGGTAGCCATGATCGTCGGCTGTGTTACTCCGGCAATCATCGTGTCCAATGTCGCTAACTTATCAGGCGCTGACCGGGTTATCCTGATTCAGGCCGCACTTGTAGTATCCGCACTGTCAACCCTGCTGCAGCTGTTTCCCATCGGGAAAAAAGGAAGCTTCCGTCTCGGAGCAGCCCTTCCTGTCATCATGGGCATCAGCTTCGCATACGTTCCCAGCATGCAGTCCATTGCTGCGGACTTTGGTATTCCTGCCATTTTAGGCGCTCAGATTGTCGGTGGTGTCGTTGCCTTCATCGTGGGTGCTTTTGTCATGCAAATTCGTAAATTTTTCCCGCCGCTGATCACGGGTACCGTAGTCTTCACCATTGGTTTATCGCTGTACCCCACAGCCATCAATTACATGGCCGGAGGAACCTCCAGCCCGACTTACGGATCCTGGCAGAACTGGGCCATTGCATTCCTGACCCTGATCGTAGTAACTGTCCTGAACCATTTCGGAAAAGGAATCTTCAAGCTGGCTTCCATTCTGATCGGTATTATTGTCGGCTATATCGTCTCACTCTTCTTTGGTATGGTCGATTTCTCCAGCATCGGGGCAGCGGCAGCCTTCCAGGTTCCGCAGCCGCTTCATTTTGGAATTATGTTTGAACCATCCTCCTGTATCGCCATCGGTATTCTGTTTGCGATCAACTCCATACAGGCCATCGGAGACTTTACAGCAACCACCAGCGGTTCCATTGACCGTGAACCGACCGACAAAGAACTTCAGGGCGGCATCATGGGATACGGTGTCACCAACATCCTCGGCGCTCTGTTAGGCGGCCTTCCAACCGCCACCTACAGCCAGAACGTCGGTATCGTTACAACGACGAAGGTAGTCAACCGCTGTGTCCTGGGGCTTACCGCTGCCATTCTCCTTGCAGCCGGTTTGATCCCGAAGTTCTCCGCACTGCTCACCACCATTCCCCAATGCGTTCTGGGCGGCGCAACCGTATCTGTCTTTGCTTCTATCGCCATGACCGGTATGAAGCTCGTTATGTCGGAAGAGATGACTTACCGCAACTCTTCTATCGTGGGACTTGCCGCAGCGCTCGGCATGGGTATCTCCCAGGCCACCGCAGCACTATCCACATTCCCCAGCTGGGTAGTCACCATCTTCGGCCGTTCACCGGTCGTAGTCGCTACCATCGTGGCGGTTCTGCTGAACATTATCCTTCCGAGAGAAGGCAAAAAAGCAAACCAGAAATAAGATGAATCATAATTGAAAACACCCTGTGACCGGTAAATGACCACAGGGTGTTTTCAATTATTTTATTTCAGCTAAACGGCCGATTTCACAGCCTTCATCTTTTTTTCCGAATAGCCCATACAGTACACAATCGCCACAAGGGTAGCGGCCATGCATATGGCGCACAGAGGCCAGATGATGCTGTAATCGCCAGTGATGTCAAAGAGGAGCGATACTAAAACCGTGCCGATCACTCCGCCGAACCGGTTGACCGAAACCACGGTTCCATAGATTGGGCCGTAGTCCCTGGTTCCGAATATTTTACTGGTCAGCAGAGCCGGGAGAACCGATGTAATACCGGAAGCCAGACCATAGAGCACAATCAGTAAGTAGATGAACGTCTTATTGCCCGCCATGATGAAGCACAGGAAGGCCAGTACCCCGACGACGCAGATATAGATGCTGCCGATTTTTTCACCGAAACGGTCTATGATATATCCCAGCAAAAGCTTACCGCCAATGGCAACCGCCATGTAAGCGGACAGTACTTTAGCGGCAACCGCGCTTCCGTACCCGATATCAGTTAAATACGCCGGCAGCTGTAATGCAGCGCCTGTTGCAAAGGTCATCGCAAATATGGAAAGCAGAAAAACATAGAAAGCAGGGCTTCTGCGCGCTTCCGCCATGGTAAAACCGACCGGCGCAGGCTTCTTTGCCGCAGCCTGTTCCCCGACCGGCTCGTCAGCGCCCAGCGGCTGAAGATTCTTGTCCGCCGGAGTGGAACGCACGATGAAGACGGTACACGGAATCATGATAACCAGCATGATAAGACCTACAATTTTGTCCGACATACGCCAGCCCATGCTGGAAATCAGGCGTTCCACGATCGGGCTGAATATAACGCCGCCGACGCTGATTCCGAGAGAAGCCGTGCTGACTGCAAATCCGCGGCGCTTTTTAAACCAGGCCGTCAGCAGGATGGAGTTGGGCAGTACTGTATTTCCGGTAAAGAAGACGCCCTTCACAGCCGCCAGAACCAGGATGGATACCATGTTCGGCATGAAACCGCGGCCAATGGTACAGAGTGCCGTCATCGCGGTACAGATGGTCAATACGACTCTGGCGTCGTACTTCTTATACATCTTTCCCCAGAACGGAGCCGTCAGCACCGCACCGGCCGCCATGAGAACGCTCTGCAGCGAAAGCATGACACGGGGAACCTCCAGTTCCTGATACATGGGCACCATGTAGAGAGAGGCAACCTGCATGACCAGCACATGCACCGTCATGTTCATTAAAAAACAAACCACTAAAATATACCATGCGTAATGAATCTTTTTCTTCGAAGCCTGATTTTCCATTTACCCTTCCTCCTGTGTCTTTCTGCTCTGTTTCTCCAGCCAGCTGACAGCAGCATACGCATACGCCGCTGCACCGACAGGCAGACATTTTTCATTGAACTGTACCTTAGGATGGTGCTGGCCGTACACCTCTTTTTCCTCAATTCTCGCCCCCAGCACAAGGAATGACGCCGGAACCTGCTGTGCAATAAATGAGAAATCTTCCGATCCCGGGAAAGATTTATCTACAAAACGGACCTGCTTCTCTGAAAACAGCTCACACAGACTGTCCTTTATCTCTGCAGCCAGTTCCCTGTCACAGACCATGGGCACAGCGTAGGCAGGCTCAAAGCTGACTTTTGCACTGCCCCGGAACGCGCCTGCAACGCCTTCGCAGATTTCCTGCATTCTGGCGCGCAGCTTCTCTCTGACCTCATTGTCGAAGGTTCTGATCGTTCCCTGCATCTTCACCTCTTCCGGAATCACATTGAAGGTAGTTCCTCCGTGAATGCTGCCGATGGTCATGACTCCGATCTCTCCGGCCTTCAGCTCACGCGCCTGAAGTTCCTGAAGCGCGGTATGGATATGGCATGCAATAGCGATGGGATCGACCCCTTCATCGGGACGGCTTCCATGGCATCCCTTCCCTGTCACCGTAATGGTGAAGGAATCATTGGATGCGGCCGTCGGTCCCTGAAATGCCAGAACCGCACCTGCCGGAACCCCGGAATTCACATGAAAGGCCACCGCCGCATCCACACTGGGATTCGTAAGAATTCCGGCATCAATCATGGCCCGCGCCCCGCATAAGGTCTCTTCCCCTGGCTGGAACATGAGTTTTACCGTACCCTTTAGCTCGTTCTCATGTTCCTTTAAAATCTGTGCGGCTCCCAACAGCATGGCGGTATGTAAGTCATGGCCGCAGCAATGGGCTGCTCCCGGATTCTGTGATGCAAACGGCAGTCCGCTCTCCTCTTCCATGGGCAGTGCATCCATATCGGCCCGCAGAAGCAGCGTCTTTCCCGGAACACCAGCCAGCGCGCATACGCCGCCGCCTATTCTCTGCGGCTCATACCCCATCTCTTTCAGCCGGTTATACACGTAATCCACCGTATGCTCCAGATTCATACCCAGTTCCGGCTTCGAATGCAGCACTCTTCTGTCTTTCACAATAGCGGGAGCGAGTTCTTTCGCTCTATCCAGATAAGACATTTTTATTCCCCTCCATTTATTCAATATTTTAATATTTATTATGCATATTATTTATTAAATGTCAAGTAAATATTTTTATTATTTATTATTTTATTATCATGATTGAATAAATATCCTTGCGTTTAAAATCGCCGCCTGATATAATAAAGCGGTCAAGGTGGTGATCAATCATGAGCTGTAAAACAGCCTTAATCTCTTCCGCGGAACACTGTGACTATATCCGCGGAATCATGAAAAATATCGAATTGAATTATGAATTAGATTACGTAGTATGCCCTTCCTTTCGGGATCTCCCAAATGTTTTTGCAGAGATTCAGAATCAGTACGACGCGTTCTGCACGACGGGAGCGTTTGCGAGGGAAGCGATCCTGCGGACACACGGCGCGGCAGAGAAGCCCTTCGTCAGCATTTCCGAATCGCCTGCTGAATTCTATCAGATCCTGTTTCATCTTCTATATGAAGACCGTACCTGCGATCTTTCCAGGATTGTATTTGATCACTCTCTCTGGATTCCCGGGCTTGAGGTCATAACGGCTCTCGATTATGCAAAGGGCAGCGTGCGGTTCGACGATAAAAAGCGCATGGAATTTCTGGACCGTTTTCCTCTCGAAGAGCTCCTGGATGCGGACCGCACCATTGTGGAGAATGCAAAAGCGCGGTGGGCTGACGACGCCTTTGATCTCATCATCTGCCGTCACAGCTATGCCTACGCCTTTTTAAAGGAGAACGGCATCCCGTGTCAATTCGCGTATCCCACGCCGGATAATGTGATCGATACGCTGGTTCACCTACAGGATGAGCTGAGCCTGATGCAGATGAACGATAATCTGCCCGGCGTCGTCTATTTAACCAGCCCCTCCATGCAGGCTGCTTCCGCGGAGGACATCGTTCCCGAAAGCATTGAGCTTCAGAGGTGCCTGCTGGACTTCGATCAGGAATATACGACAGGACTGATGATGAAAAAGGCGCTGGGTGGATTTGAACTCTACACGACGAGACGCACGCTTCAGCGGATCACCGATAACTTCACCCAGTGCCGGCTCTGCACCTACATGCTCGGAAGACTGGGACTGGAGCTGTCCGTAGGATACGGCATCGGCCGCGACGTCATGAGCGCCCGCACCCACGCGTTGGAGGCATACAACCTTTCAGTGAAAAGCGGAAAAAGCTATGTGATCGGCTGCTCAGGCAGTGCTCCCAGAGTGCTGGAAGGCGCCGGCGCCCCTACCGCAGATGAGGTTTCTGAAAAACTGAAAAAAGCGTCTCAGGATACAGGGCTGTCCGTGATGACGCTGCAGCGCATCCGTTCTGCAGTGGATCTGCAGGGAAATTCTGACATTACAACGCAGGACTTAGCAGGAACCCTGCAGGTCACTGTGGCCAATGCCAACCGTTTTGTCAATCATCTTCTGTCCGCAGGCTATGCGGAGGTAGTCGGAGAAAAGAAGGCTCCTCTGCGCGGACGTCCCACCCGGGTCTACCGTATCGAACTTTAGTACGTTTCACCTGACCAGGAACCTCTGTTTGAAAAATAGAGCTTCCTGGTTTTTTATTTTTATATTTATTATTTATTTTATAAAATACTCTTGATTTTATTTAATAAATATATTAGAATATTTTCAAATGTACTAAGGGGGAAACAATTATGGTTACAGAAAAAACAGGGGCTGATCAGGAGAAGCTGCAAAAGAAAGATATTCTCGCCTACGGAGCCGGAGGCTTTGCAAGCACGCTTCCCAACCAGTTCCGCACCCAGTTCGGGATGAATTTTATGACAGACATGGCAGGCCTGCCGATCGGACTGGTGGGTACCTGCTCCATGTTAATGTCCATCTGGGATGCAGTGAATGATCCATTGATCGGTAAAATAGTGGACAACACCAACACCAGGCGGTGGGGCAAATACCGTCCTCACATGATATTCGGCGCCATCGGTCTGGCCGTCACGATTCTGCTACAGTTTTTCGTACCTCCGCTGTCTTCCCGCGGACTCATCATCTATTACTGCGCCGTCATGATGCTGCTTTCCGTCTTTTTTACTCAGTTTACCGTGCCGTGGCAGGCGCTTAACAGCGTGCTGTCCCATGACGCCCATGAGCGGAATCTGCTTCTCACGTCAAGGCAGCTATCCGGAGCGGTAGCCACTTCCGCAGTTGGTCTCTTCACAATTCCCGTTATTACACATTTTAAAAATGCCTCCGCAGGCTGGTTCTGTTCTGCCGCCATCGTGGCCGCGCTGTGCGTCATTACGGCATTTCTCGCAGCGAACGCGGCGAAAAAGAAGGATTATTACATGTCCATTGCAACGCCTCCAAAGCTCAGCTGGCGCAGACAGTCCAGTGTAGTCTTTAAAAATCCCGCTGTTCTCTGCAACAGCCTGATGCTGGGCATGGTCAATCTGGGAATCTCGATCAACGCGACAATCAGTCTGTACTACATAAAATATGTGGTTGGCAGTCTTTCGGTCCTGGCCGTCATCTCCGCCATCCAGATATGCGTCAACCTGATTCTGGTTCCATTTCTGCCCTCCCTCATGAGGCGTTTCGGGAAGATCGCCATGCTGCGAATCAGTATGCTTCTCCAGTTTATCTCTGCGGTAATTCTGCTTGTGCTGCGTGAGAACGCAGTCTTGTGGCAGGTGGTAATCATGAGCCTCTTCACCACAACCGGGCTGACCTTTTCCAATATCTGCTGCTTCGCAATGATTCCCGACTGCACCGACTATACCGAACTCCATTTCGGCTGCGCGCAGGCCGGTTTTATCAATGCTTCCAGCACCTTTGTACGGAAATTCTGCGGTTCCTTCTCTACCCTGATCGTCGGCAGTCTGCTGGCATTCACAGGATATGCCGCCAACATTCCAGTTTCCGCAAAAAGTGTCCATATGATTCTTGCCATAAAAACAGCCATTCCCATACTGACTCTGCTGGCTGTCCTGGTACTGTCCTGTTTTTATCCCATAACAGCCGGATATGCCGTCAAAATGAGAAAAGTGCTGAAGAAAAAGCACAGTCTCGAAAACAAACGCAGTATCGAGCAGGAGGCTAACCATTAGTTGATTTGCCGACCTCTCACAACCGGCATACCGTTCGGTACCAAGGCGGTTCCTTAGTTTTCACAGACTGTCAGATAATAGTCAAGCAGGGATATATAACCCAGCTTGGCTATTAGTTTGAAGTAATTTATCCCCCTGCACATACTGTTGATATTTTGCTTCTCGCACCTTGTTGCTTATTCCCCTGTTTCTATCTGTGAGTTCTCTTATCTTATCCTTCATCTATTTGACTTTACTGACGTGTGCACTTCTGTTTTCTCTTTATTAACATTAAGAAATCCGGGATATGATCAGAGCGAAAGAAGGCCCTCTGTAATATGGAATTAAGGGCAGACAAAAACAGCCATCTCCATGCTTTCGCACAAAAACGGCTGCTCTCACTGCATTGAAAAGTCCACAAAACAGGTATAAAAATCAGGACAGATACCTGCTTTTGGTGTCTCGAAAACCGTGTGACCTGGCGCATGAAGACATTGGACCTTATCAATGCGTTGCCTGGTTCATCGCATCGCAAACTCCTGATCCACTTACACGGCCGTCACATGGGATTAATAATCAGATCCATGCCAAATATCAGCGTATAGCATCGGCTCTCCGTACTTTTTAGCCCTGCGTATAGCTGCATCAGTGACTGGGCCTGGGCCAGACATTCTTCCAACTTTATAGGGCTTTTGAATATAGCCGTTGGTTTCGGAAAGAAGCGCCTGGATTTTGTCTTTTTCATCGGTTCGTGATGACAGTACCGGAAGCGGTTTTGTCTGCCACATCGTCTTTAACACTTTGCTTCGCAAAATTGTGTGCCAAAGGGGGTACCCTTTAGCACACCCATTGAGAGGGGCTATCAGCTTACCGCCGATGCCCCATGTTCTCAAGCATTCGTATCCGTCATAAAATCTCCTCCTCCTTTTGCAACGCACCTTTTGTTCCATCAGATTCCGGGTTAAAATAATATCGTTTCCCATCGATTTCCCTCTGGCCGACCACCATGGCCCCGTCTGTCCCCAGATAAAACCATGCCTGGTATGCAGAGTCAAAATGCCAACCCGTCGCCATCGCCCCCTCTTTTAAGCCAATTTTTGTCTTTGTATCCTCCTCCGTGCACAGGTAATACCATTGTTGATTGATGTACTGCCAACCGGTGAGCATCCGGCCTTCCCCGTCAAAATAGTACCACAGGCCGTCAACCATACCCCATCGGCTGACTGCGTAAGCGCCGCTTGTCTGGCGGAATTTCCAGATTCCTGTCTCCGTCCTCTCCCAGGTTCCCCGCAGGATGTCGGGGTTCACTGCATTGCTGCCGTCCTTTTCCCCTGACGATCCGCTTCCGGGCATGTGGCTGTAACCCCTGGCTGCGATTGTTCCCACACCCCCTGCGCCGCTTACGCTGTTTCCTTTGGAGAGCAGCAGCGTAAAGGCAAAGCTTCCGTCCACTCCGTCCGGATGGTCGGATGTCCCTTCTGACGCAGGCACAAAACCGGTAATCTTCAACTCTCCCACTATCACGCCTGTATCACGGAAGCCTGAAATCGTTTCAATCGTCTTTAAAAGCCAGCCTTTCACTGCCGCCTCGTCCTCAGCGTTTTCCTGTTCTATGGTATAGGCCTGGCTTTCAATCATCTTCTTTGCGGCTTCTATGTCATCCGGATACTCCACGCGGATGACGGAAGTATCGCCCACTACCCTGCCGTTCACTCCGATGATTAAGGTGCCGGAACCTGAGAGTGATCCATTGATGATCAGAGTGCCTTCCACAGATATCGTTCCATCCACTACCAGGTTTCCATCCACAGTCAGAATAACCCCACTTGGAACGGTGATAACCGCCTCCTTGCCAATCCGCCTGTCTCCGGTGACTGTCGTGTCCTGCTTTATCGTGGCGACTGCTCCGTCCGGCACATCCTCATTCCCATCCCAGGAGGTATCGGCTATGGCATTCTGATTCAGATAGGTATTGATAAGAAGCTGAACCCGTGGCGAGTCCGTAGAAAGAGGCAGTGACTCCGGAAACACCTGAGCGCCCAGCTTTTGCACATTCGGACCAAGATGAGCCGAATCCAGACCGTCACAGCCGTAAAATGCCATTTCACCAATTTCAGTTATCGGTTTTGGAAGCTGAAGTGCGCCGGTAAAGCCGCCGCAATTAAAAAAGCTGTAATATCCGATGTAATTTACCCCCGCCGGAAGCTGAAGTGTGCCGGTAAAGCTGCTGCAGTTATAAAAGCTGGCAGCATCGATGTAAGTTATTCCCGCTGGAAGCTGCAAACTTCCAGTAAAACCGCAATCCTTGAACGCATCAGCCCCGATATATGTCAATGTATCCGGAAGAGATAAGGCACCGGTGAAGCCACATTCGAAAAATACGTAGTCGTCTAATTTTGTCAGCTTCCCTTCTATGGTCAAATCTCCAGTAAAACCTGCCGATTCAAAAGCTTCGGCCTCCATATGCAACACACTCGCAGGGATGGTTAAATCACCGGTAAAATTATTCTTATTAAATGCGCTATCTCCGATGCTTACCAGTGTATTTGGGAGATGAAGTGAACCTGTTATCGCCTTGTAATAAAACGCCGAAGAACCGATCTGGGTTACGGAATACGTCCTTCCTGACGCTTGGTCCGTAACTTTGTCCGGAATAGAAATATCCGTATCAGAGTTTCCGTTATAGCCGATTAACGCCACCGTGTCACTTCCAATCACTTGATACTCCATATCCCCGTCACTGAATTCCTGGGGTGATGACGCCGGCTGATAGGACTGATTTCCAACCTTGATTTTGTTCTTGTCAACACCTGAAGCATAAAGCAGGTCGGCTATCTCCTGCTTCGTGGTGTCAAAACCGTCGAAACCAGTGTTATTGAACGCATGATGCTCAATGCTGGTAATTCCATCCGGGATACTCAGCCTGCCTGTAAGTTTACTGCAATATTTAAATGCACAGACGCCAATACTCGTTAATCCATCTGGCAAAACCAGCTCTCCTGTAAATCCGCACTCATAAAAACTCTCGTTGCCTATTTCCTTCAATTTTTTTGGCAGAGTCAGTGTCCCCGTAAAGCTGTTACCAGCAAATGTATCATAATTGATAATGGTCACTCCGTCCGGTATAATCAAGTCTCCTGTAAAGTTACAGTGGTAAAATGCAAGCCCGCCAATATAGTTTAATTTCTCTGGCAAAATCAACTGTCCGGAAAATGTAGTTTTTGTAAATGCTCTCTCCCCAATGCGAGTAAGTGTTTGTGGCAGGACCAGCTGGCCTGTAAATCCACATTCATAGAATGCGTATTCCCCTATTGCAACCAATGAATCCGAGAGGGTCAGTTCTCCTGTAAAATAGCATCCCGAAAAAGCGTTGTCTCCAATCTCGGTAACCGTATCCGGAATCACTAAATCTCCCGTCAGGCCGGAACAGTCCAGAAATGCATTGTGCCCAATGCTGTCTACCTGGTATACCCTGCCGTTGGAAGGCTTTCGCACTTTGTCCGGGATAACCAGTGTCCCCACTGGCTTTGCCCCATCAAATCCTATGAGCTGTACCGTGTCGGGTCCAAGCTCCTTATACCTCAGACCGTCTATGGTAAATCTGTCGTTGATGGTATTTACCATAGCCCCGCCAAGTGTCACCAGCACAGATATAGGCGGCTCACAGACGTAGCCTTCCGGCAGCTCTGCGATAAATTCATATTCGCCGGTAAACGGCCACTCCCCATCTTCGTCCTGCTGATACTCCGGACAGCGCCAGTCAGCTATGGGAAGCGTCACTTCACCCGCCTCCGCAATCTCCACTCTCACCTGTTCCGGCAGCATGGAGACAACCGTGTCGAAATCCGCCCTGTTCTCTGGGCTGACGCCAATCAAAGGCAGTTCGCCTCCGCTTAAGTTGTCGTCATCCACGAACTCCCATCGAACCACTATTTTCTCAGAGTTTTCGTATTCCGGCTGTTTTCCATCTGTCAGATTTTCATTGGAAGGTATTTCAGTGGTAGGTATTTCAGTGGAGGGCATTTCATCGCCCTTCGGCGTGTCGCCAGGCTTGAGAGCGTCCTCATCCTTCTGGTCCGCATCCGTAGGCGTGGCATATCCGGTCTTCTTTCCCGTATTCTCGTCATCCCCTAATAAATGGTCTGCCGGCACCACGCTGTCTGCCCATGCTATCACAGCTGGCTGGGTACTAATCAGTAACATAATTAACAATGTGGAAATCACCCGTTTGCGGTTTCTTTTCATGGCATTACCCTCCGTTTTGTTCGAATATATTGATTTGTCGATTTGATGTTTTCCTATGCATTTGGAGTTTCATCTACTGCTGCATGGCTCCTCTTGTTCCGTCAGATTCCGGGTTGAAATAGTATTGTTTCCCGTCAATCACTTTCTGGCCGACTGCCATGGCTCCGCTTGTATCCAGGTAAAACCATGCCTGGTATATGGGGTCAAAATGCCAGCCGGTTACCATTGCACCTTCTTTTAGATTGGTTTTGGTCTTACTATCTTCTTCCTGGCACAGATAATACCACTGATTGTTGATATACTGCCAGCCAGTGAGCATCCGCCCGTCCCGGTCAAAGTAGTACCACAGGCCGTCTACCATTCCCCAGCGGTTTGCCGCGTAGGTACCTCTTGCCTGGCGGAATTTCCAGATACCGTCCTCCGTCCGCTCCCAGTTCCCAATGAGAATGTCAGGATTGACTGCGGAACTGCCGCCATTTCCCGATGAGCCACGGCTTACATACACCACGCGGATGCCGGAAGTATCGCCTACTCCCCTGCCGTTTACTCCGATGATTAAGGTGCCGGTGCCGGAAAGTGAACCATTGATGATTAGAGTGCCTTCCACGGATATCGTTCCATCCACAGTCAGAATAACCCCACTTGGAACGGTGATAATCGCCTCCGTGCCAATCCGCCTGTCTCCGGTGACTGTCGTGTCCTGCTTTATGGTGGCGACTGCTCCGTCTGGCACATCCTCTTTCCCATCCCAGGAGGTATCGGCTATGGCATCCTGATTCAGATAAGTATTGATAAGAAGCTGAACCCGTGGCGAGTCGGTGGACAGAGGCAGCGCCTCCGGAAATGCCTGTGACCACAGCTTTTGCAGATTCGTACCAAGATGAACCGAGTCCAGACTGTTACAGCCGTAAAATGCCCTTTTGCCAATTTCAGTTACCTGTTTTGGAAGCTGCAAATGCCCTGTAAAACCGCAGCCCCGGAACGTATATTCCCCAATATATGTCAATGTATCCGGAAGAGACAGGGCACCAGTGAAGCCACATTTGCTAAATGCGGCGCTTTCCAGCCTTGTCAGCCTCCCTTCTATGGTCAAATTGCCAGTAAAACCTGCATTTTCAAAAGAACTGGGCCCAATATAGGTCACGCCCGCGGGGATGGTTAAGTCACCGGTAAAAGCATTCCCGGCAAAAGCGGTTGTTCCTTCGATGCTTACCAGTGTATTCGGGAGGTGAAGCGAACCTGTTATCGCCTTGTGATAGAACGCCGAAGAACCGATTTGTGTTACGGAATACGTCGCTCCTGATACTCGGTCCCTAACTGTGTCCGGAATAGAAATGTCCGTATCAGAGTTTCCATGATAGCCGGTTAACTTCACCGCGTCACTTCCAATTATTTGATACTCCATATCTCCATCTTGGAAACTTGGAACTGAGGGCGGCTGAGAGGGCTGATAAGGCTGATTTCCAACCTTGATTTTGTGCTCGTCAACACCTGAAGCATAAAGCAGGTTGGCTATCTCCTGCTTCGTGGTGTCAAAACCGTCGAAACCAGTATTGTTGAATGCGCCATTCTCGATGATGGTAATTTCATCCGGGATACTCAGTCTGCCCGTAAGTTTACTGCAGTCTTCAAATGCAGAGCCGCCAATAATTGTTAATCCATCTGGCAAATCCAGTTCACCGGTAAATCCGCACCCTAAAAAAGCAGAGTAGCCGATATAGGTAACGGTATCCGGAATGTTCAATTCACCCGTAAATCCAGACCGATAAAAACTCTCTCTGTCTATTCCTTTCAATTTTTTTGGCAGAGTCAGTGTCCCTGTAAAGTTGTTAAACCCAAATGCACCATATTCGATAGTGGTCACTCCGTCCGGAATGATCAAATCTCCCGTAAAGTTACACGAGTAAAATGCATACACACCAATATAATTCAATTTCTCCGGCAGGACCAGCTGGCCTGTAAATTCGTTTTTAAAGAATGCGTTTTCCTCAATTGTCACCAACGAATCCGGGAGGGTCAGTTCTCCTGTAAAATGGCATCCATCAAAAGCACTGACTCCAATCTCAGTCACCATATCCGGAATCACCAAATCTCCCGTCAGACCGGAACAGTCCCGGAACGCATTGCTGAAAATACTGACTATCTGGTACTCCCTGCCGTTAGAAGGCTTTCGCACCTTGTCCGGGATAATCAGTGTCCCGACTGGCTTTTCCCCATCATATCCCATGAGTTGAACCGTGTCTGGACCCAGCTCCTTATACCTCAGACCGTCCACAGTAAATCTGTCGTTAATCGTATTTACCATGGCTCCGCCAAGTGTCACCAGCACGGATATGGGCGGCTCACAGACATACCCTTCCGGCAGCTCTGCGATAAACTCATATTCGCCGGTAAATGGCCATTCCCCATCCTCGTCCTGCTGATACTCCTGACAGTTCCAGTCAGCTATGGGAAGAGTCACTTCGCCCGCCTCCTCAATCTCCGCTCTCACCTGTTCCGGCAGCATGGAGACAACCGTGTCGAAATCCGCCCTGTTCTCCGGGCTTACGCCAATCAGAGACAGTTCACCCCTGCTTAAGTTGTCATCATCCACGAACTCCCATCGAATCACCGTTTCATCGCCCTTCGGCGCATCATCAGACTTGGGAGCGTCTTTATCCTTTTGGTCCGCATCCGCAGGCGTGGCATATTCGGTCTTCTTTCCCGTATTCTCGTCATCCCCCAATAAGTGGTCTGCCGGCACCGCGCTGTCTGCCCATGCCATCACAGCGGGCTGGGTACTAATCAGCAGCATAATTAACAATGTGGAAATCACCCGTTTATGGTTTCTTTTCATGGCATTACCCCTCCGTTTTGTTCGAATCCGTTTTGTTCGAATATATTGAGTTGTCGATTTGATATTTTCCTCTGCATTTGGAGTTCCTTCTACTGCTGCATGGCTCCTCTTGTTCCATCCGGTTCCGGGTTAAAGTAGTATTGTTTCCCGTCAATCACCTTTTGGCCGACCGCCATGGCGCCGCTTGTATCCAGGTAAAACCATGCCTGGTATATGGGGTCAAAGTGCCAGCCCGTCGCCATCGCTCCTTCTTTTAAACCGTTTTTGGTCTTACTGTCTTCTTCCCGGCACAGATAATACCACTGATTGTTGATAAACTGCCAGCCGGTGAGCATCCGTCCTTCCCCGTCAAAATAGTACCACAGGCCGTCAACCATGCCCCATCGGCTGACTGCGTAAGCGCCGCCTGTCTGGCGGAATTTCCAGATTCCTGTCTCTGTCCTCTCCCAGGTTCCACGCAGGATGTCGGGGTTCACTGCATTGCTGCCATAATCTTCGCCATCATTGCTTCCCGATGGACGGCCGACAGGTATGTAGCTGTAACCCCTGGCTCGAATCGTTCCCGCTCCGCCTGCACCACCTTTGCTGTTTCCTTTGGAGAGCAGCAGCGTAAAGGCAAAGCTTCCATCCATTCCGTCCGGCCTGTCGGATGTCCCCTCTGATGCGGGTGTAAAAGCGGTAATCTTCAGTTCTCCCACTGTCACCCCAGTATCGCCAAAGCCAGGAATCGCTTCAATCGCCTCCAAAAGCCTGCCTTTCACCGCTGTCTCAGCCCCTGCTGACTCCTGTTCTGTGGTATAAATCTGGCTTTCAATCATCTTCTTTGCGGACTCTATGTCTTCCTGATCCTCCTGATACTCCACACGGCAGCCGGAGGCATCGCCTTCCACCCTGTCGTTCTTTCCGATAATCAGGGTGCCGGAGCCGGAAAGGGATCCATTGATGATCAGAGTGCCTTCCGCAAATATCGTTCCATTCACTACCAGGTTTCCATCAACGGTCAATTTTCCATCCACCGTCAGAATACCCCCGCTCGGAACGGTGATAACCGCCTCCGTGCCAATCCGCCTGTCTCCGGTGACTGTCGTGTCCTGCTTTATCGTGGCGACTGCTCCGTCCGGTACATCCTCTTTCCCATCCCAGGAGGTGTCGGCTATGGTATCCTGATTCAGATAAGTATTGATAAGAAGCTGAACCCGTGGCGAGTCGGTGGATAGAGGCAGCGCCTCCGAAAATGCCTGTGTGCCCAGTTTTTGCACATTCGGACCAAGATGAGCCGAATCCAGACCGTCACAGCCATAAAATGCCATTTCACCAATTTCAGTGATCGGTTTTGGAAGCTGAAGTGCGCCGGTAAAGCCGCTGCAATTAAAAAAGCTGTAACCTCCGATGTAATTTACCTCCGCCGGAAGCTGAAGTGTACCGGTAAAGCTGCTGCAGTTATAAAAGCTGGATTCTTCGATGTAAGTTATTCCCGCCGGAAGCTGCAAACTTCCAGTAAAACCGCAATCCAGGAACACAGCACCCCCGATATATGTCAATGTATCCGGAAGAGACAAGGCACCGGTGAAGCCACATTTGAAAAATCCGTAGTCTTCTAATCTTGTCAGCTTCCCTTCTATGGTCAAATCTCCAGTAAAACCTGCCGAATCAAAAGCTCCGAGTCCCATATAAGACACGCTCACAGGGATGGTTAAATCACCGGTAAAACGATTCTCATGAAATGCGTTCTCTCCAATGCTTACCAGTGTATTCGGGAGATGAAGCGAACCTGTTATCTCCTTGTGATAAAACGCCGAAGAACCGATCTGGGTTACGGAATACGTCGTTCCTGACGCCAGGTCCGTAACTTTGTCCGGAATAGAAATGTCCGTATCAGAGTTTCCTTTATAGCCGGTTAACGCCACCGTGTCACTTCCAATCACTTGATACTCCATATCCCCGTCTTGGAAACCTGAAACTGAGGGCGGCTGAATGTGGTGATAAGTCTGATTTCCAACCTTGATTTTGCTTTCGTCAACACCTGAAGCATAAAGCAGGTCGGCTATCTCCTGCTTCGTGGTGTCAAAACCGTCAAAACCAGTGTTATAGAACGCATGATGCTCAATGCTGGTAATTCCATCCGGGATACTCAGCCTGCCCGTAAGTTTACTGCAGTCTTTAAATGCATCGGGGCCAATAATCGTTAATCCATCTGGCAAAACCAGCTCACCCGTAAATCCGCACTTATAAAAACTCTCTCTGCCTATTTCTTTCAATTTGTTTGGCAGAGTCAATGTCCCCGTAAAGCTGTTATCAGAAAATGTATAAGAATCGATAATGGTCACTCCGTCCGGTATGATCAAGTCTCCTGTAAAGTTACAGTGGTAAAATGCAAACCAGCCAATATAGTTTAATTTCTCCGGCAAAATCAACTGTCCGGAAAATGTAGTGTTCATAAATGCACCAGCCCCAATGCGAGTAAGTGTTTGTGGCAGGACCAGCTGACCTGTAAATCCACATTCATAGAATGCGTCTTCCCCTATTGTAACCAATGAATCCGAGAGGGTCAGTTCTCCTGTAAAATGGCATCCCTCAAAAGCGCCGTCTCCAATCTCGGTCACCGTATCCGGAATCACTAAATCTCCCGTCAGAGCGGAACAGTCCAGAAATGCATTGCGCCCAATGCTGGCTACCTGGTATTCCCTGCCGTTGGAAGGCTTTCGCACTTTGTCCGGGATAACCAGTGTCTCCACTGGCTTTTCCCCATCATATCCTATGAGCTGTACCGTGTCGGGTCCAAGCTCCTTATACCTCAGACCGTCTATGGTAAATCTGTCGTTGATGGTATTTACCATGGCTCCGCCCAGTGTCACCAGCACGGATATGGGTGGCTCACAGACATAACCTTCCGGCAGCTCTGCGATAAATTCATATTCACCGGTAAACGGCCATTCCCCATCCTCGTCCTGCTGATACTCCGGACAGCTCCAGTCAGCTATGGGAAGCGTCACTTCATCCGCCTCCTCAATCTCCGCTCTCACCTGTTCCGGCAGCATGGAGACAACCGTGTCGAAATCCGCCCTGTTCTCCGGGCTTACGCCAATCAGAGACAGTTCGCCTCCACTTAAGTTTTCGTCATCAACGAACTCCCATCGAACCACCATTTTCTCAGTGTTTTCGTATTCCGGCTGTTTTCCATCTGTCAGGTTTTCGTGGGAAGGAATTTCCGTGGAAGGGATTTCCGTGGAGGGGATTTCATCGTCCTTCGGCGTGTCGTCAGGCTTGAGAGCGTCCTCATCCTTCTGCTCCGCATCCGAAGGCGTGGCATATCCTGTCTTCTTTCCAATATACTCGTCACCACCCAATAAGTGGTCTGCTGGTACCATGCTATCCGCCCACGTCATCACAGCAGGCTGAGTGCTAATCAGCAAAACAGCCAGCAGCGCGGATATCACCCGTGTGTATTTCCTTTTCATCGCGTTACTCCTCCTTTTCTATCATGTGGTACTCGGTTCTCCTTTTGTACCGTACTTCCCTCTGGCCGACCACCATGGCCCCCTCTGCCCCAGCGGTTTTTTGCATAGGAACCGCCTGTCATCTTAAACAGCCATATGCCCGTAACGGTCTGTTCCCAGTTACCGTGTAGATCTCCGCCGCCCAGCGGTATCATTTTCCTTATCATATCGCAGAGGTTCTTTTTAAAGCCTGCTATAGCGTGCCGGATCCCGTACCGGGTGATTGCTGTCCCCGATCGGATCCGTCCATTCTTTGATAAAACCTTCCGCCGCGCAAAAAAATCCTGGTAGTCTTCATAACTCAGATTCTTACTTTCCTGCTTTGTTATCATTACCTCCTTTTCCGGGGCTGCCTGTAACAGCACGATTCCCTGTATCCTCATTTCTTTAAATCCCTGCCAACATGAACAAATCTGTTCATATTCCCTGAAACGACGAAATGCGAACGCGTTCTCACGCATTCGCATTTCCTTTATCTTGTAACCATATTATATCATTGCAGAGCGGCGTCTGCAAGCAAAACCGGCTTTGGAGCTTCGGGTAAAAATTCTAACGAATTAAAACCACCGGTCACAGAGCCGGAAAAGGCACAGTATCCTGAGTGCTCCAGTAAAGAGGAAGGCAACCGCATACTGGACAAGCTGCTGGCGGCGGAGAAGACTGTTACTGATCCGGAAGCGGACAGGGACAGCTTGATGACCTATGTCAATACTTTAGACAAAAGAAGTTGAAAGATTACGCCACCTTTTTTAGTTCCTCATCCCCCTTCTGCTGAGGCGTCATGTAATTGACAGCGCTGTGAAGAATGATCCCTTTGGTTTCTTTTACATTCAGACAGGCATTGAAGCGTATCCTGTGTCCATAAAGCCGAACAAGATCGTCTTTCGCATGCTGACTCGATTATATTCCGGCTGTCCCATCTTGTGTAAGGGTTCTGGCTTAAGATACTTATTTATTTCAATCTCCTCCATGATTCTGTCAAGTTCAGAGTGCGCTCCCCCTAGCCGGAACAAACAGTGAAGACATGTCCACGCCTTCCAGCTCCAGCAGTTTTATCTTCGTATCAATTCCGCCGGCGTATCCCGTCAGACTTCCATTCGCTCCCACAACACGGTGGCACGGGATAATGATCGAGATGGGATTGTGCCCGACTGCACCGCCCACCGCCTGTCCCGACATGGTGGGCCTGTTTAATTTCACCGCCATTCGTTTCGCGATGTCGCCATAGGTCATCACACTGCCGTACGGAATTCCGCAGAGAATCTCCCATACCATCTGCCGGAACTCTCCTCCCACGGGAGCAAGCGGCAGCTCCGAAGCCGACGGTTTCTCTCCCGCAAAATACCGTTCCAGCCACCGTTTTGCAGCGTCAAAGACCGGAATATCCTCTTTTTCCGTCATACTGCCGGCAATGGCGCCGCCATGATACTTCTGCCCTTCCAGCCACAGGCCGGCCAGCTTCTCTCCGTCGGATGCCAGGGTGATAACCCCCACAGGAGACGGACACGTCGTCGAATAATACATGGAAATCTCCTCCTTACTTTCGATCGGCCGGGAAGATAATCCCCGCCTGGCGTCTCGCCTCATCCATCACGCGCAGTTCCATCAGAGACGCTTCATTCTCTTCCTGAATGCCTTCCCCGGTCTCGATCATGCGAAGCCAGTCATTGACCTCTCCCTCCAGGGTGTGATTCGGCGGCAGGTCGATCACCGTTTCTGCATTCCCATTTCTGTCATGGAACACCACGCTGCAGATATTCGTTATATTGTCGATCACCAGAGTCCCGTCTTCTCCCTGAATCTGGCTTGGAAGGCGGTTGTTGGTGATTTTGGAGTATAGGAGTTCCGCCTGCATGCCATCGTAGGAGGCCAGGATGGTACCCGCGCCTTCCACACCGTTGGAGAGAAGCAGGGAATCCGCGATAATTTTCTTCGGCATTCCAAACAGCCGTACCAGCGGATGGACGCAGTAGACGCCGATGTCCATCAGCGCACCGTTGGAAAAGGCCGGATTGAATGCATTTTCAATGATTCCTTCTTTAAATTTATCGTATCGTGAGGAATACTTCGCATACTGGAAGCTGATTCTCCGGATGGTCCCCGCCATCGGAAGTACCTCCTTCAAACGCCGAAACCCTTCCTCGTGAACCGACCGCATGGCTTCCATCAGGACTGTGCCGTTCTCTCCGGCCAGCCGGATCAGTTCCTTAAGCTCCGCTTCGTTGGAGGTTATGGTCTTCTCGCAGAGTACGTGTTTTCCGTGGGACAGCATCAGCGCCGCCTGTTCGTAGTGCAGGCTGTTGGGGCTGGCGATATAGACTGCGTCCACGTCCTTCGCTTCCGCTGCCTCCATTAAATCCGTACACCACCGCCCTGCTCCGTGTTTCTCACAGAACGCCTCTGCCGTCTCCCTGTTTCTGGAGTAAACCAGACTGCAGGTGATCCCGTCACACGCCTGGACCGCCTTCATAAACCAGTCTGCCACAAAATTGGTTCCTATGGTTGCACATCGTATCATACGTCAATTCCTCCTGCCATTTCTATTCATTCATTATATCGAATGAGATGGACAATTGCAATGCGAACGGATGATAATAACCGTACAACCAGGATAAACGCATCAATTATCCACCTCTGCCTATTAGCTTTTCACTCTATTTCTGCAGGAATTTCACTTTAAGAAAATTAAAAGGCCAGGCAACGCATGGCAGAAATGTTCTGCTATCCAGCCAGAAACGTCCGGTAGTGATGGACGTTTAGACTGCCCACAGGCCCGTCTCTGAGCCTTTTCTGAAAACGGAGACCAGAGACCGTGATAGTTTGAATCTTTATATCGGACGGTTTCGCGCCAGCGAAAACCGGACGATGGGCCTGTGTATTAACACAGGTATTGCTTGCCACTATTATCACGAGGGCGGGATAACTTTTACCTCTTTGGATAGTGGGTACCGGATACTATCAGCGAAACAACTCCCTTTAAGGTTGGGATAATCAAAAGATCGGTATAACCACTACTTTGGGGACGGAATATAATATCCCCGCCCGGCGGCAGTCAGGCACAAAGTTGTCACGCGTGACAACTTAAATCGGGCATATTTAATGGTTTATGGTATGATAAATAAATAGGAGGTGAGAAGATATGACTCATAGAATCAAGGTCGCCCTGGCCGAGGACGGTGACGCCCTGCGGCGCTCCCTGGCCGACAGTCTGCGGGAGCAGCCGGACATACGGGTACTGGGCGAAGCGGCGGACGGTGAGGAACTGGTGGCCCTGTGCAGGGAGACACCGCCGGACGTGGCGGTGGTGGATATCCGTATGCCGGGCATGGACGGCGTCGCAGCCTGCAAAATCCTCCGGTCGGAACTGCCGGAAGTCAGACTGCTGATCCTCACCACCTTCGACGATGATGAATACCTGCGGGAGCTGTTCGGCCTGGGCGTGGACGGCTATCTGCTGAAAACCGGCAGCCCGCCCCGTCTGGCCGAGGCGGTACGCGGTGTTTACAACGGCCTCGGTGCGGTGGACGCAGGTGTCAGCCGCAAGCTGGGCAGCCTGCTGAACGCGCCGAAAAAGCCGGGTACAGGCCCCCTCACAGAGACGGAGCTGCGGGCGGCCCGCCTCATTGCAGAGGGCAAATACAACAAGGAGATTGCCGTGGAGCTGGGTATAACCTACGGCCGGACACGGAACCTGGTTTCCGCCGTCTACCGCAAATTAGGGGCGGTAGACCGGGAGGATTTGATCGCCAGGCTGGAAAAGGAGTGACAAAATGAGTGGATGGATGGGCTTTCAATGGATACTGCTCCTTCTGGCGGCACCTGCCGCCGGGTATTTCCTGCGCGCCCGGAAGCAGGGGCGGACGCAGACCGCCTACTGCATTATCCTCATCTTCGGCTATCTCTGGGCGCTGGGCCAGCACCTTGAAAACTCCATCTATCTCTATCAGCCGGAGGAAAATACCTACCGGGCGGCGCTGTACCTCTGTTACCTGGGCATGTGCGTTTTGGGCCCGGCCTGCGTGTATCTCAGCTGGTGCTACAGCGGAAAGTACAGGTTCTATCGTGACAAGGTCAGGACTGCCGCCCTGTTCGGTACAGGCACTTTATTTTATCTCGCTATCCTCACCAACGACCTGCACCATTTATACTACACCCGGTTCAGCCTCGCCGGGCGGGGCTACGGCCTGCTGTTCTACCCCTTCACCCTGCTGTCCTATGGGTGCTTTGTCTATGCCTATCTTACTATGCAGCGGGTAAAATGGGACGCCGAGGACCGCTCCACCTGGCTGCTCCTGCTCTGCTTCGGTCCGCCGGTTGCCGCCAACACCTGGGGAATGTTCGTGCGCAATCCCGCGTTGGACTTCACCCCCGCCGCCTACTGCGTCATGGTCATCGGGGCCTACTTAATCGTGTGGTATCACCGCCCGCTCTGCCTTGCACCTATTGCGGCAAAGAATGTGCTTGATAACATGGCCCATCCGGTAGGGGTGGAGGATTCCACAGGCCGGACGCTGTATCACAACGGCGTGGCCGAGCAGCCGGAACGGGCTTACCGGACCACACGCTCCGGCCTGGAGGACGGGAACACGCTGGTCATGCTGACCGACGTCACCTGGTATCAGGAATTACAGACGGAGTTAGAGGCGCAGAACGCCAGTCTGAAGGCTGCCCGCAGGGAGCTGGCTGAACAGACGGACGCGCTGGAGCGGCAGGCCCGGACCGCCTCGGAGCTTGCGGCCCAGCAGGAGCGCATGAAGATTATGTCACTTCTGGATACGGAGGTACGCGGCATTCTGGAACAGCTGCGGGACAATACGGAAGAGGCTGTTTCCCTGCCGGAACCGGAACGTCTGGAACGGGGAAGGAATCTGTCGTCACAGGCGCTGGAGATCGTGCGGCGCATTGTCCGGGAAATAAGGGGAGGGATTGAGCATGGACTATGAACGGTATCTGCACCACATCGACCAGCCGGTGGTTATTCTGGATAAGCTGTATCAGGTACTGCTGATGAACGCGGCCTTTGAAGCCCTGTTCCCCAGGGTGGAGCGTTCGGAGAACCTCCGTGCCTTCACCGTGGATTACCCGGCCCTGTCGTCCCTGCTTGCCGGTGGGGAGGGTCAGATGCCCGTGGAGCACGGCGGCAGACACTACAACGCCCACATCTCCTTTGCCCGGTATGGGAAAAACCAGCGGCCGCTGGCCCGGTGTATCCTTTTGACCGACGTGACGGATACGGTAGAACTTCTGGCCGAGACAAAGCGGCAGAGCGAACTGCTGCGGGAGGCCAACGCGCGGATTGCCCGGCAAAATGACGAACTTAGGGAGAACCTCCGCATAGAGCGGGAAGCCGCCGCGCTGCGGGAGCAGGCCCTGCTGCTGCGGGATATCCACGACACGCTGGGCCATACCCTGACCATGATTGCCGCCCACCATAATCTGGCCCTCAGCGCCCTGCCTGATGTGGAGGCGGCGCGGACGGAGCTGCGGGAGGCCCTGCGGTTTACCGGCATCAGCATCGCATCGCTGGAATCCGCAGGGGACTACTCCAGCGGCAGCTTCGCAGCCTTCCTTTACCGCTTCCGTGATTCGATGGCGCGGGTGGGACTGGAGATTGTGCCGGAGATTTCCGGGGAAGAAACGGCAGAACACCAATACATGTACGCGGACCTGGTACGCATCTGCCAGGAGGCCGCCACCAACGCCATCAAACACGGCAGCGCCACCCGTCTGACCGTATCATACACGGTTGGCGGCGATAAGGTGGGCCTGCTGATCCGTGACAACGGGCGGACAACAAAGCCCACGGGCAAAGGCTATGGGCTGAGAAGCATGGACGAACGGGTCAACAACCTGTTCGGGGATTTCGCTTATGGCAAGATGGAGGACGGCGGATTCTTTGTCCAGGTAGACGCGCCGCTGATCCGGGAAGAAAAATGATGGAGCTGTTCAAGCGGGCAAAGGGATTGGAATGGGGTATCCCCCATTCCTGCAGCTCTTGCAGAGCTACGGGAAACGCCCCGGTCTGTCCGCTAAAAAATAATAGGAGGGAACCATATGAGGAACAGGAAAAACACACGCGTCCTTTCCCTGCTGCTGTGCGCCGCCCTGCTGGCGGGACAGTTAGGGACGACGGTTTATGCGGAAGGGTCATCACTAGAATACCGGGGGGTATGTGAACACCACCCGGAACATACCGAAGCGTGCGGGTACATGGAGGTCAAGCCGGGCCAGCCATGCCAGCACGAGCATACCAAGGACTGTTACACTAACGAGCTGATCTGTGGTTTTGACGATGAGTACACACCCACCGCCACGGACAGCGATGCGTCTGCCGTACATGAACACACCCATGAGTGCTATGCGCTGGATTGCCCCCATGAGCGCGGGGAGCATGACGATACCTGCGGATATGTGGAGGACGTGCCGGAGAGTCCCTGCACCCACTCCTGCGAATTGTGCGACCCGCAGGATAAGGGGAATGGCGGCGAAGCCGACAGAGAGGACGGCCTGGACCACAGCGACCCCACGTTAGAAACTTCTGAACAAAATGAGCAGACGACAGTGGCAAATGACGGGCTTATGCCGCCAGTCGCCACCATGTCCAATGCCGCGTCTATCAACGATGACGGTTATTCCTTTGAAAATGGCACATTGACCATCACCACCAACGCCGGAACGACGGCATGGTGGGGCTCCATAGAGGAAACCGCCGTGATTAAAATTGTGGTGAAAGATGGCGTGACCAAGATCCAGAGCAATGCGTTTCACGGCTGCGAGAACCTTACACAGGCCGAGCTCCCCAGCAGTGTGACTTCTATCGGGCTCAATGCGTTTCGGAACTGCGGCAACCTTGGGTTGACTGAGCTCCCCAGCGGTGTGACCGAAATCGGGCAATACGCGTTTTTGGGCTGCACCAGCCTTGCGCTGACCGAGCTCCCCAGCGGTATGACCTCTATCGGGGATAAGGTGTTTCAGAACTGCGGCAACCTTGCGCTGGAAAAGCTCCCCGACAAAGTGACCTCTATCGGGGACTATGCGTTTGACGGCTGCAAAAGCCTTGCGCTGGAGAAGCTCCCCGACAACGTGACCTCTATTGGGGACTATGCGTTTTCCGACTGCGAAAGCCTTGCGCTAGAGAAGCTCCCCGAAAAAGTGACCTCTATCGGGGAGTATGCGTTTTCCGGCTGCGGCAACCTTGCGCTGAGGTCGCTCCCCAGCGATTGGACCTTTATCAAGTACGGGGCGTTTTCCAGCTGCGAGAACCTTGCGCTGACCGAGCTCCCCGACAAAGTGACCGCTATCGAAAGCTGTGTGTTTGACGGCTGCAAGAACCTTGCGCTGGAGAAGCTACCCAGCGATTTGAAATCTATCGGGGCCCTGGCGTTTAGAGGCTGCGAGAACCTTGCGCTGAAAGAGCTTCCCAGCAGTTTGACCTATATCGGGGGCCTGGCGTTTTCCGGCTGCACCGGCCTGACCTCGCTGACCATCCCTATATCCAAAGCGCCGACTTTAGCAAGTGACACCTTTGATAAGATCCCCAACCTCACCACTATTTTTGTGCCCGCAGGAGCCACTGGGTATAATGAGGGTTGGTGGAGCTTTTATGCCGACAAACTGGTATTTGGCGCAGCCCTCGAAAGCCTGACCATCAGCGACGGCGACCTCGACCCCGATTTCTTCGCCGGGCGGGAGAGCTATGCCGTTTCCGTCCCCAACAGCACGACGAGTGTAAAAGTCACCCCCACCGCCCACGGCACGGGAACTATCACAGTAAACGACATCGGCATTGACAGCGGCGATACTTCGGGGGAGATTACGCTGGAGGCTGGCAAGGCGAATGGGATTAAAATTGTTGTTGAAAATAGTTCCACAGACAGCCGCACCTATACCGTTACGGTGACGCGGGCAGCAGACCCAGCCTCTTCCATCGAGGTCAACAGAAAATCCCTGAATTTCGGCACTGTCAATGTGGGCTATGAAGTGGGCAAAGACGCAGATGACCCGGACCCGCGCAGGCGGAGCGTGGTCGTGACGAATGCGGGCAGTCAAGATGTGACCCTCACCCCGCTCACGTTACCCCAGTTCACGGCCTATGAGCTGGCAGAGCTATCCAAGCTGGAGTTAAGGCCGGGCGAAATTGCTGACTTTCTCATCTATCCCAAAACCGGCCTTCCAACGGGTACATACAAGGAACAACTCACAATCAACGGCACAGGGGGCGCAAAAGCCACGGTCGATTTACAGTTTATCGTGACGGACAAGCCAACCTACACCGTGACAGTAACCGGCGGCACGAGCAACGGAACCATCTTCCAGGAGGGCGACCCCGTCACCATCACGGCCACCGTACCCAGCGGCAAGCAGTTTATCGGCTGGACGATAAACCCGGACAACGTGACTTTCACCCAGGGCGGTAAAGACACCGAAACGGCCACGTTTACCATGCCAAACCAGGTGGTCACGGCTACGGCCAATTTTACAGATATACCCACCACCTACACCGTGATGGTAACCGGCGGCACGAGCAGCGGAACCATCTTCCAGGAGGGTGAACCCGTCACCATCACGGCCGCCGTACCCAGCGGCAAGCAGTTTACCGGCTGGACGATAAACCCGGACAACGTGATTTTCACCCAAGGCGGTAAAGACACTGAAACGGCCACGTTTACCATGCCCAATCAGGCGGTCACGGCCACGGCCAATTTTAAGAATAGCTCACCCAGCGGCGGCGGTTCCGGCTCCAGTGATTCCTCTGTCACAATCACGCCCCCGCAGCAGCCCCAGCCTGACAGCCCCGTGCTGGCTGTAATCAAAGCGCCCGTTACGGTAACGGACGGCGCAGCCACCGGGACGGCAAACGATGTGGACACATCGGAGGGAATTATCAAGGCCCTGAACACGGCCAAACAAAAGAGCCGGGAGAAATACGGGACTGCGATACAGTATGACGCAGCCACGGCCACAGCCTACAACGGCTTTTCCATCACCCTCAAACGGGCCACCCTTGACCGTCTCCTTGACCCGAATAATAACTTGAAATACCTGACCCTCAACACGTCCATTGTGGATATGACCTTTGGACTGGCCGAGCTGACCGAGATAGCCCGCCAGACCAGCGGGGACGTGACCTTCACGGCGACCAGAGTGACCGGCCTGACCGGGGACAGCCTTTCCGCTATCAGTACCCGCCCGGCCTATGACTTGAAAATCAGTTACCAGAAGGACGGCCAGACAGTTTATTTGTCCAGCGTGGGCAGCGTGTCCGTGGGCATCGCCTACACCCCCGCTGAAACCGAGCAGGCCGGTGGTCTGTACCTCGTCTATGCGGACGGGAAGGGCGGCGCGGAATGGCTCTACCGTTCCAGCTACGACAAGGGCAGCGGAAACGTGATTGGCTCCATCAATCATTTTTCCATCTACGGCGTGGGATACAGGCCCGCACCGATTTTCACCGACACTGTGAACCATTGGGCGAAAAGTGACATTGATTTTGTCGCCAGCCGGAACCTTCTGACCGGCTCCGGAGACGCCGCATTCAGCCCGGATTCCACCATTACACGGGGCATGTTCGTAACGGTGTTAGGACGGCTGGCCGGTATCGACCCGGCAGCCTATCCTTCCTCCAGCCGGTTTTCCGACATTCCTGCAACGGCCTATTATGCTCCCTTCGTGGAGTGGGCGGTTTCCAAAGAGATTGTGAACGGCACCGGGGCGGCTTCCTTTGAACCTGACCGGCCCGTGACCCGCGAGGAAATGGCGGTCATCATGCAACGGTACGCTGGGAAACTGGGATACACCCTGCCCAAAGAGCGGGAAGCGGAGATCTTCGCAGACAACGCCACGATTACCAGCGACATGAAGGACGCGGTACAGGCGATGCAGCAGGCAGGCGTAATGAACGGCAAGGGCGGCAGGTTGTTCGCCCCGCAGGACACCGCCACCCGTGCCGAGGCAGCCGCTGTCCTGCGGCGCTTTGTGGAGATCGTTATTGACCGCGATACCGCCGGGGGCTGGGCGCAAAACGACACCGGGAGCAGGCTGTACTACGAGAACCACAGGCCCGTTACCGGCTGGAAGCAGGTTGAAGGCACATGGTACTACTTCGATGCTGCGGGCCTCATGCAGTCAGGAGGCTGGAGACAAATCGGCGGAAAATGGTATTACTTCTATGCGGACGGCTCCATGGCGGCCAATACCGAGATTGACGGCTACCAGATCGGCCCGGACGGAGCCAGGAACTTCTAACTACACTGTAACATAAAGCCAGAAAGCCGTCGTTTTACCGTCAGGTAACGGCGGCTTTCCGGCCTTTGCCAAGGAAAGGAGGGCATCACGTCATGGAGAAATGGATACTGGCTGTGGGCTGAGAACTGGAAACTTATTGTAAATACAGTTTAAGAAATGTTACAACCTATTTTATCAGTTATCCATAATATACTTGTGGTGGTATTTACAGGAATGTGGTATTATCAAAATACTATTAAAGTTAAAGAACTGACGACTATTTCACAGGAGATCAATCACAGATGGACTGCATATTTTGTAAAATAGCACGCGGAGAGATTCAAGGACTTAGGGTATATGAAAACGAACATACTTTGGCAATAATGGATACAGCAATGGACGTTGACGGTCATATTCTAATATACCCAAAACACACGTAACAAACATATTAGACTGCGATGAAAAGCTTTTAAATAAAGTATTTCTTACAGTGAAGAAAGTATCCAATCACCTTGTAGATAACTGTGGATATAACGGTGTGTATTTGCTGTGTGCAAATGGTGAAGCTGCGGGACAGTCATTACCTCATTTTTATATTCATATAATTCACAGACGAAGCGGGGATGGGTTAGGTGAGCAAGGTGAGTGGCCCAATTTCCCGGGTACATCTAAGAATATAATGGATGTATATCAGGAACTGCGAATCTGAATACTGTTTTTTTATCTGAGCAGGAGAGAATGGAGGAAAAATGTCAGACTATATCGTTAAGGTTATTCCAACAGATCCATTTCGACACATTGAGCAGTCAACATTCGAAAAAACGTGTAAGCTGCTCCAAACAAAACTAAAGGCAGATAGTATTACGGTGCGGACATATGACAAACCGGCCTTTATTGATTGCGGTTCCAATTTAGTGAAAATACAATGTCCAAAATGTGGTGCAATCATTGATTTTGGCTGGTGGGGTGAGACAATGGATAATGCTTTAACGGGAGAACAGCAATCTTTAGATATCATTGTACCTTGCTGCGGTTGCAAGACTACTCTGAATGATCTACATTATCATTTTGAATGTGGTTTTGCGTGTTTCGAACTTGACATCATGAACCCACAAACTTATATTGACGGACAGACCATAGAATACATACAAGCGCAATTAGGTGTGCCGATAAAAACAATTCATTCACACTTGTAATATTAAAACAGATGCCGAAATCCAGAATCACGCCCTTCTGCCTACACTGCCCCAACCCCCTGTGTTCCTGGAACTGATACGTGCATGCACCCAAATCTTTTTATGCAGGCTGTTTTTCCAAAGGACCGGTACTTTCCCTCCTCACCATTTCTGTTCGTTAACAGCACACCACCAAGTTCGTTTCCCATATCAGCGGCGTTCACCAGGGTTGTGCAGTTCAGCTCATCATACAGGCAAGAAAAAAACGCCCTGTCCCGGTGCCTCCCCTGCAGTCTTTCTCCGCAGGTTCAGCCGCCGGGCCAAAGCGTTTTTTCCTTAAAATAGAATTTCTCTTAAATCAGAATCATCCGCGCCTCATACGGCCTCAGAATCTCCTCATTCTCCACCTCCTGGTAATTGCACAGGAGCCGTTTTTTCCCTTCCCACATCTCCTTTAAAGGACACTCTATTTCACTGCCAAAGAAATTGCAGAGTACTAACAGACGGACGCCCTCCCATTCTCTCACGTATGCAAAAATATTCGGATCGTCCTCCAGAAGCAGCCGGAAGCTTCCATGTACAAAGACCGGATACTCTTTCCTCAATTGGATCAGCCTCTTATAATAATGGAAGACCGACCAGGGGTCTGCCGCTTCCGTTTCCGCATTGATCTCCCTGTAATTATCGTTAATGCGGATCCATGGCGTTCCTGTCGTGAATCCGGCTCCCTCGCCGCCGCTCCACTGCATCGGTGTCCTGGCATTGTCCCGTCCTTTGGCGTGGATCGACCGCATGATCTCTTCCTCGGAATATCCGGCTTCCAGACGTTCCTCATACATATGAAGCGTCTCAATATCGCGGTACTCTCCGATCTCATAGTCCGTGTTCGTCATGCCCAGTTCCTCACCCTGGTAGATATAAGGCGTTCCCTGCATACCATGGAGAACCGTAGCCAGCATCTTAGCGGACTCCACGCGGTATTCCTTATCATTGCCCCACCTCGATACGATCCTCGGCAGATCATGATTATCCCAAAAGAGGCTGTTCCAGCCGCTTCCCTGCAGTTCACACTGCCATTTGTTCAAAACTTCCTTGAGTTTTACAAACGGTAGGGGGGCCAGATCCCATTTCTCCCTGCCCGGTACGGAATCCAGCATAATGTGTTCGAACTGGAACACCATGGAGAACTCGCTTCCATCAGGCGCGCTGTAGAGCTTTGCACGCTCCGTATCGGCGCCCCAGCACTCGCCTACGGTGACGATATCGCCCTTCTGAAATGTCTCGCGGCTCAGTTCGCGGATAAATTCATGAAGACGGGGTCCATTGCCCGTAATCTTTATGTCCGGTTCCTTTGCGATCTGATCGATGACATCCAAACGGAAACCGCCCACGCCTTTCTCCATCCACCAGCGGATCATGTCATAGATTTCTCTGCGTACGGCTTCATTTTCCCAGTTCAAATCCGGCTGCCTGACGGAGAACTGGTGAAAATAATACTGGGACAGTTCCGGTACCCACTCCCATGCCGGGCCGCCAAAGCAGGCTCTCATGTCATTGGGTAAGACGCCCTCCTCACCGTCGCGCCAGACGTAGTAGTCATGGTAGGGATTATCCCTGCTCTTCTTCGCTTCTAAAAACCACCGGTGTTCATCCGACGTATGGTTTAAGACCAGGTCCATAATGATCTTAATCCCATGCTCTCCCGCTTCCTTAATCAGGCGTTCCATATCCAGGAGACTTCCGAACAGCGGGTCGATATCCTGGTAATCCGAGATATCATACCCGTTGTCGTCCTGAGGCGACTTGCACACAGGTGAAAGCCAGACGGCGTCGATCCCCAGTTCCTCCAGATAATCCAGTTTTTCTATGATTCCGTTCAAATCTCCGATTCCGTCGCCGTCGCTGTCCTTAAAGCTTCTGGGATAAATCTGATAGATCACCGATGTTTTCCACCATTTCTGTCCGTTTCTCTCTTCCATTTTCATTCCCTTTCCTCCAGCGTCTGATCCGGCCCTGACCAGTGCCCAGGGGACCGTCCTGTTTACAGGTGCCAGATATCCCGATTATATTCTTCAATGGTTCTGTCAGAGGAGAAATATCCCGCCTTCGCAATATTAATCAGAGACTTGCGGGCCCAGGCACGCTCATCCTCGTAATCTGCCAGCATCTGCTCTTTCACTGCGATATATTCCCTCAGATCGAGAAGCGTCATAAACCAGTCCTTGGAAACCAGTTCTTTGTAAAGTCTTCCCAGATTTACCGGATCGCCGGTTAAGATCATCTTCTTGCTGATGATAAAGTCCACCAGTTCCTCCACCAGGCTGTCGCTCTCATAAATCTTTCTGGAACAGTAGCCGCTGGTATCGTAGAGCCTGATCACCTCATCGGAGGACTTTCCGAAAATATAGATATTCTCGTCGCCCACCAGCTGATGAATCTCCACGTTGGCTCCATCCTCGGTTCCCAGGGTCACCGCGCCGTTTAACATAAACTTCATGTTGCCGGTTCCGGACGCCTCCTTGGAAGCCAGGGAAATCTGCTCGGAAATGTCGCAGGCCGGGATCAGCTTCGCAGCCTTGCTCACATTGTAATTCTCCACCATAACAACTTTTAAATACGGACTCACTTCCGGATCGCTGTCGATTAACTCCTGCAGACAGAGAATCAAATGGATTATATCCTTGGCTATCGTATAGGCCGGAGCCGCCTTTGCGCCGAAGATCATGGTAACCGGACGCTTCGGCAGATTGCCCTTCTTGATCTCCAGATACTTATAAACAGCGTAAAGTGCGTTCATCTGCTGGCGCTTGTACTCATGGAGACGCTTCACCTGAATATCGTAGACAGAATTCTCGTCGATCTCGATTCCCTGTGTGTTCTTCAAATACTTCTTTAAGTCCAGCTTGGCATTCTGCTTAATCTGGCGGAGACGGTCCAGAACTGCCTCGTCATCCTGATATGCAAGGAGTTTTTCCAGTTCTTCCGCGTGAATCTTAAAGCCGGATCCGATCAGCTCCTCGATATAGGAAGACAGTTCATGGTTGCAGTGCAGCAGCCATCTGCGGAATGTAATTCCGTTCGTCTTATTATTGAATTTTTCCGGGTAAATATCGTAAAACGGCTTTAACTCTGACTCCTCAAGAATCTCCGTATGAAGAGCCGCAACACCGTTGACGCTCTGTCCGTAATGGATATCGATATGAGCCATATGAACGCGCTCCTGTGCGTCGATGATATAGACTTTCTCATCGTGGAAATCGCGTCTCACCCTCTTATCCAGTTCCCGGATAATCGGCATCAGCTGCGGAACCACCTTTTCCAAATAGGAAGCAGGCCATTTTTCCAGGGCCTCTGCCAGAATCGTGTGGTTGGTGTACGCACACGTTTTTCTCACCACATCGATGGCTGTGTCGATGTTAAAGCCTCTTGCCATCAGAAGGCGAACCAGTTCCGGGATCACCATGGTCGGATGGGTATCGTTGATCTGGATTACTACATGCTCATGGAGATGGTACAGATCAAATCCACGCTCTTCCGTCTCCTTTAAAATCAGCTGAGCCGCGTTGCTTACCATAAAATACTGCTGATAGATACGCAGAAGCTGTCCCTTTTCGTCGCTGTCATCCGGATAGAGGAAGAGAGTCAGCCCACGCCGGATATCTTCTTTATCGAACTCGATTCCGTCATGGATGATGGATTCGTCCACCGAGTCTAAATCGAATAAATGGAGGGAATTCTTTCCGCCTTCGTAACCCGGCACGTCGATGTCATACATGGTGGAGGTTACCGTAAGATCCTTAAACGGCACCTCGAAGTGAACATCCGTCCTCGTCAGCCAGTCGTCCCCGGTCATCCACGGATTCTTTTCCTCCCTCTGTTTATGATCCGCAAAGGTCTGTTTAAAGAGGCCGTCATGGTAATTTAAACCCACGCCGTCGCCCGGCAGCTTCAGCGTCGCAATGGAATCAAGGAAGCAGGCCGCCAGTCTTCCAAGGCCGCCGTTTCCCAGTGACGGTTCCAGTTCCGCCTCCTCAATATCTGCAATATCGATACCGTGCTTCTTTAAAACTTCCGCCGTCTCATCAAAAAGTCCGAGATTGATCAAATTGTTGGAGAGCAGCTTTCCGATCAAAAATTCTGCCGAAATATAGTAGAGTTTCCTGCTTCCCGTATTTGGGGTGAGATCCTTCATTTTCCCCTTTACAATGGTAAGAAGCGCATGGTAAATTTCCTCCATGCAGGCCTCCTCAATCGTTTTTCCAAATCTTTCGCCGAGAACTTTATTTAATTCCTGTTCCATCATCATCGATTCTCCTTTTCTCATGATCTTTCCAAAGCTTCATATACACGGAGGATTTCTCCCACACTCCACGCCTGGGCAAAACAGCCCTTCGAGGAAACGGGATTTTTCCCGTCATAGATCTCAGGCAGCTGTCCGGCGCATCCTTCCCGCATGGCGCCTTCCAAAACCTCCAGCCGGCGGTACACCTCCGCTTTTGCAGCTTCGCTGTATCCATGCACCTTCAAATACGCAAGGTAGTATCCGCCCAGCGGAAATACCCAGACCGTACCCTGATGATACGCTAAATCCCTGTCAAACTGGCTGCCTCCGTAACATGGTCTGAACTCTCTGTCATCCTCCGACAGCGTTCTCAGTCCATAAGGAGTATACAACTTTTCCGCCACAGTTTCCACCACCTGTTTCTCTTTTTCCGGAGGAAGCATGGAAAAATTCATGGAAACCGCCCAGATCTGGTTGCAGCGGATCTGGTTGTCGGGGATATCACGTTCTTCCGCCCCGGAGACCACATCCCTCAGGCAGTGCTTCTCCTCCAGCCAGAATTTCTCCTGAAACGACTGCTTTACCAATTCCGCCAGATGACCATAATGCCTGGCCGCCTCCGGGCTCTCAGTAAATTTCTCCATAATCCGCAGTGCATTGTACCAGTAGGCGTTGATCTCCACCGGTTTTCCGTGGCGCGGCGTAGGGAGTATGTCACCGATCCGCACATCCATCCAGGTTACCTGATCGAAGCCCTGTCCCGCTGTGATCAGCCCGTCTTCATCCATATGAATACCGAAATCCGTCCCTGTCTCATACTGTTTCACAATATGCTCCATGACCGGACAGCACTCTCTTACCAAGGATATGTCATTTGTCCTCTCAAAATACAGATAAACACTGTTGATAAAGAGAAGAGCCGCATCCACCGTATTATACATGGGTTCGCTGCCGCCTTCCGGGAAGAGATTCGGCATCAGCCCGTTCCTCTCCGCCTTCAAAAATGTCCTCAATATCCTCTTTGCCGTCCCGTACCGCCCTGTCGCCAGTGCACAGCCGCTCAGCGCAATCATGGTATCCCGGCCCCAGTCCTCGAAAAACGGATATCCGGCCAAAATCGTATCCCCTCCGGTGGATTCCCGGCGGGAGATAAACTGAGCCGCGCTTTTCGCCAGCATGGAAGCCGCCTCAGACTTAAAACCAGCCTGCCTCTCTAAGTCCTTTCTGTACCGGACCGCATCATCTATGATTTTTTCCGCCGTTTCCGTCACAGGCTCCGTGGAGTATACAAGCTCCAGCTTTGAACTGCCCCCGGGACCGGTGGTACAGCAGACCGCATGATTGGCCAGCGCCGTTCCCGTCTCTCGCCGTCCGTCACAGGCGTCACAGGCGTAATAGTACGTCTCAGAGACCGGTTCAAAGGTCTTCACACTGCCGCCTGCTGTAAAATAGAGCGTCATCCCCGCCGAGCTGATTCTGCCGTCTGAACAGGTAAATACCTGATCCGGGCTTAAATCGCCGCCCTTCTTCACAAACTGCATAAAGGGAATCACCTCGAGATGACACGCCTCTCTCCTGTGATTATGGATCTCATACCGGACGGCAATCGTGTTCTCCCCCTGTTTCATGGCCGTCGTCTTTATGACCTCGACCCCATCCGCGTGATAGACCCACACGGGACAGTCCTCAAACTGAAAGGAGGAGAGGCGGAGAAATCCGTCTTCCGGTTCCCTTTCACCTGCAAACTCCTGACTGGAAAGGAATACCGCTTTCTCTGCCGTTACCAGCCGCTCACACAGCCGGTGAATCATGTTGTATCTGTGATTCGGAGCTTTCATGCAGGCCATGAAAAACGCATGATCGCTGCGGGCCGACGAGCCAATCGCCGTAACCGAGGAGAAACCGCCAAGCCCGTTGGTCAGAAGGCAGCAGGTTTCCTGACCGCGTTCCAGAGTCTTAAAATCCTGTTTCCCATATATAAACTTCATCGCTCCGCCTCCTGCATGATCTCCCTTTTCTTCCCCATAATAACCGCCGAGACAGGCGGAACCATGAAAATCCCCGAATACGTCTCTCTCTGCGGCCGTCTCCACATCCCGCTGTCTCCGTCCTTTAAAAACGCCTCCCACTCCCCGGCCGGAAGCGCCATCTTAACCGGACGCCGGCGGCTGTTATAGGCAATAAAGAGCGTATCGCAGAGTCCGCCGGAACCTGTATCCTGTTTCCTGTTCCCCGTTTCCGCCTCTTTGCACCGGTTATCCACCTGAAAACTCACCACGCCTTTCCGGCCGGCATTCTTCCGGAAGATGCGTTTTCCTGCTTCCGCCGATTTATCGCAGAGGCCCGGGAGACATTTTCTCAGTGCGATTAAATCTTTGTAAAACTGAACCAGATCCTCCAATTGATACGCCCTGTTATAATCCAGGCGGTTTAAAGAAATGGGGGCGCAGAAGCTGTTGTCATTCCCCTCCTTCGTCCGGGCAAATTCCTCTCCCGACAGAAAGAACAAATGCCCCTGGCACGTAAAATAGATCGAAGCGGCCAGTTTATACGCCCTTATGACCTCCTCCGGCCTTTCGTAAAAGACGTTCCTGCCGCAGCGGCCCGTCATGGAAAGAATCAGCTTATCCCACAGAGTCAGGTTATCGTGGGCCGAAACGTAGCTTAAGATCCGTTCCGGCGAACCGGCCCGGAATGCGCCGCCTCTGTCACACCAGGCCGAAACCGCGTGCAGAATCTCCCGTTCCAGCCCTTCTCCTCCATTTACAAATCCAGGCTGCAGGGCGTCAAAGACGTGACCCTTTATCGCATCCCTCGTGTTGTCGCAGAACATGGCGACACGGGGATCCAGTCTCTTTTCCTGATCCTTAAGTGCCTGGTGGAACCCCGGTTCCATAGGAGTCCTGTCCGCGGCCCACGGCTCCCCGTAGATCAGCTTTTCACCGGCGCCGTATCTCAAATCCAGGGCGCGGCCAATCCGGTTCATCAGTTCAGTGGGAAGCAGCCCCATCAAATCAAACCGGAATCCATCCATATGGTACTCCTCCGTCCAGTAGAGGACCGAATCCAGAATAAACGATGCAGCCATCTCCCGCTCGGCGGCAAAGTCATTGCCGCATCCCGAACCGTCGGACAGGGTACCATCCTCGTTCTGGCGGTAGTAATACCACGGCGCCACGCACTGAAACGGAGAATCCGCTGAGTAGGTGTGGTTGTAAACCACATCCATGATAACGCGGAACCCGTTTCGGTGCAGTGCCTGTACCAGTTCTTTCAGCTCCGTAATGCGCACTTCCCCGCGGGAGGGATCAGAGGAATAGGACCCCTCCGGCACATTGTAAAAGACCGGATCATATCCCCAGTTAAACTGCTCCCTGTCCCCCGCCTCGTCGACCGAGCCGAAATCATAGACCGGCATCAGCTGAATATGAGTCACGCCCAGTTCCTTTAAATACCGGATACCGGTCGGATGAACGCAGTCTCCTGACAGCGTGGTATCCTCCTCCGTAAACGCCCGGTACGTTCCCCGCAACTCCTCCGGAAATCCCGCGCTCTCATCCCAGGAAAATTCTTTTACATGAAGCTCATAGATAATGTCCTCCCGCTGCCGCTCGGGAGCCCGGTCTGCCTTCCAGCCTTCCGGGTCCGTCCTCTCAAGTTCCACCGCCATGCTGCGTCTGCCGTTGGTTCCGCAGGCCTTCGCATACGGATCCGCCGTCCGGCGTGTCTCTCCGCCGGAAGTCACATCGTAATCGTAATAGGTACCGTGAAGATTTTCCTCCGTCCGGTACAGCCATACCCCCTGTTCCCCCTGTTCCATGGAGACAGAGCGCATACAGCCGCTTTCGCCGCCATCCGGGTAGAGATGAAGCTCCACCCGTTCTGCGGTTGGGCTCCACAGTTTAAACACGGTTCCATCACCACCGCAGGAAACGCCCAGGTCATGGCCGTCATATATATAATTTTTCTTAAATGTGCTGTCCGCATAGAAGCGTTTCAGCTCTCTCGCTGTCATTTTCTCTGTCGTCATAAGTTAACCTTTCACCGCCCCGGACATACCGTTGACGTAATACTTCTGCATACACAAAAACAGGACTGCAATCGGTATGGAGATCAGTACCGCGCTGGCTGCGAAGCTTGTATACCAGCTGTCAATGTATTCTTTCTCCAGCATCCTCCACAGGCCGATGGCTACGGTGTACTGGTCGGAATTGGCCCGGCAGATCACCTTTGCAAAGATAAAATCCACCCACGGTGCAATGAAGGATGTCAGTACCGTGTAAATAATAATCGGCTTGCTGAGCGGCAGTGTAATCCGTGAAAAGATCTGCCAGCGGTTGCAGCCGTCGATTAAGGCAGCCTCGTCGATCGCCCTCGGAACCGTGTCGAAGAAGCCCTTGGCGATCTGGAACGTCAGGCCTGCGCCTCCCGAATAGCAGAGAATGAGCGCCAGACGAATCAGATTCCCCTCTGTCAGCCCCAGTGCCTTTAAGATGAAATACACCGCCACCATGGACATAAATCCCGGAAACAGGCCGAGAATCATCGCCATGTTCATGTAAGGCTTCCTCATGCGGAATTTCAGTCTTGAAAGGCAGTAGGAAACTGCCAGAACGTAAAATGTGGACAGAATGCAGGAGCACACTGCGATAAACAGCGTGTTGGCAAACATTCGGGGAAAATTCAAAATGGTGGTATCTGTAAAAAGCCTGCTGTAATTAGCCAGTGTAAATGCCTTCGGGAAAAATGTGGACACATAGGACCCCTTCTCCGCACGGAAGCTGGTAAGTATCACCCACAGGATCGGAAACACCCAGACAGCCGCCAGTATGGCAAGCGCCGTGTGAACCAGAATATTATTTACAGTCCGTACCTGCTTTGCCGATCTCATCTTTTTCATCTTAGAACGCCTCCTCCTCTTTATAGGATTTGCTGTTTCTGTACGTAAACAGCGCCCCCACGGCCAGAATGATAAATGTCAGGATACCGATTACCGCGCCGATATTGTAATACTGCTTATCAATGGTCAGCTTGTAAAGCCATGTGACGAGAAGATCCGTCTTCCCCGCCGTGGATGCCAAATCCGTCACCGGATCGCCGCTGGACAGTAAGTAGATGACATTGAAATTATTCACATTGCCGGTAAAGGTGGCAATTAAATACGGTGTGGTGATATAAAGCATATACGGAAGCGTAATCTTAAAGAAGGTCTGGAAGGAATTCGCGCCATCCACTCTTGCCGCCTCGTATAAATCCTCCGGAATACTCTGAAGGACGCCTGTCAGCTGAAGCAGGGTGTAGGGAACACCGACCCAGATATTGATCACAATAATCGTCACACGGGCCCAGGTGGGATTCGTGAAAAACGGAAGGCTGGCATCCGCGCCGATCAGCCCCACATTTCTTAAAAGGACGTTGACCGCGCCGTTAGGCTGCAGCATCGTTCTCATGATCAGAAGGGACACAAACATGGGAACGGCGCAGGATAACACGAAGCAGAACCTCCAGAATCCCTTTGCCTTCGTCTCCTTCCGGTTGATGGCCATGGCCAGGATCATCCCGAAAATATAGTTGGTAAAGGTTGCAAAAAACGCCCAGACCAGAGTCCACGACAGCACGGACCAGAAGGTACTTCCCAGGATACTGCCGGAATCGAACAGCGCCCGGAAATTATCGAGTCCTACCCAGTCAAACAGGACGAGATGGTTGTCAATCTTGCTGTAATTGGTAAAGGCCATGCAGATCATAAAGATCAGCGGCAGCACGGTAAACCCGAAAATAAAGGTCAGCGGAGGAGTCATAAATAAGCGATACAGATTCTCATGAAGCAGGCTCTTTAAGTCCTCAAAAAAACTGTTCACGTGTTTTCCCGCTTTATCCAGACATTCCGCTTTGTAGGCGCTCTTCACGGCACCGTGCCATGCGGCCGCCATCAAAGCGGTCAGAAACAGCACCGCCACGCCGTACAGCAGGATCAGCACGGACTGGTCTCCCTTGGTGTACCGGTAGACCTGATTCACTTCATCCCAGATTTCCTGCTGACCCACGGTTCCCAGACTCCCCAGCATTGCAATGCAGCGAAAACCGGTTGTCATCATGAAGACCACATAGGCAGCCTCAGCCGCCAGAAACAGAAGGCCCTTCCCAACCTGTTTATGTACGATATTCCCCAGCCCCGCCAAAATCATGGAAAGCTTCGTCTCCAGGCCTCCGCGGCGCAGCGCCTCCCGAAAGGAATACGGCGTTGTAAATTCATTGATTCTATTTAACTTTCCCATTTCCCTGTCCCCCTTAGATTCCGTTGCTGTTCATCGCAGCATTCATGGCTTCCGTCTGTTCCTTCGCATTCTCATGGGTCACGCTCTTGTTCCGGATCCCTTTTCCCATATTCTCCACAGGCACCCAGCAGTTATTCATGCCTGCCACAAACGGCTGAAGAATTGACGTGCGGTTGAATGTGTCGTTCTGGGCTGTAACCAGCGCATCCGACGCGATGTCCGGATTCTCCATCAGCTCCAGATTACACGGTACCACGTTTCTCAGTTCGTAGTGAAGCTTCTGGGCCTCCGCCGATCCTAAGTAAACGGCCAGCTGGACGGCCGGCACCATATAGGAAGATTCAGGATTCACGCCTACGGCCTTGGAACCGGCATAGGACTTCATCTGCTTCTCCTCACCGTTTAGCGTGTAAGTGGGGAGTGCCGCTACTCCCATATTGCCGCCAAGAATTTCCTTCACCGACGCCATATCCCAGGAACCGGAGAAGAGCGCATGGATACTCCCGTCACGGAGCCCCGCCATCCCTGAACCGTCGGCATCCACGACAAAATTCGGATTCGCGATTAAATCAACCAGATATTCCGTAACTTCAACGGCCTTCTCCCCTCCGAAGTCCACCCCCTTTGACTCGTCTGTTCCGTCTCCGAACAGAGTACATCCGTTTCCTATATAAAATGCAGGCAGATACCAGGAGTTTGTAAATGGAAATGAAACCGTGCCCTTGGAAAGCATCGTATCGAGATTCTTAATATCTTCCTCCGAAAATACGCTCTTGTCATAGTACATATACCAGGTGTTGGTCGTAAACGGGACTCCGTAAAGCTCGCCGTCCATGGTCACGGAATTGATGACCTCCGCAGAGTTCATCGCCTCGATCTCCTCCCGGTACTTTCCTCCGAACTTCACCAGGGCGTTGGCGTCCGTCATGATCGTCAGCGTATCATTGGCATAGAGGAACACATCCGCGCTGGCCTCCGCGTCCTGGGAGACCTGATTCGCCGCCGTCGCCTCGTCCGCCACACCATACACAAACGTAATATTCCATTCCGGATGCAGTTCGGCAAAGCGCTCGCAGCTTTTTTGCAGCCACTGGCCGCTGTCCTTCGACTGATCCTCCGAAGGGGACCAGACCATCAGCCGGACTTCCTCCCCGCTTCCCTGCCCCGAAGCCGCCTTCCCGCAGCCGCTTACCACAGCCGCCGTCACAGCCAGAGCCAGAGCTAAAACCAACCCTCTCTTCATTGCATTCTTCCTCCTGATTTCTCCATAAAAGTTTCGTTATGTTTCGTATAGTTGTATCATACTCCTTCTTTTTCTGTTCGTCAACCCGTTTTTCGTTATTTTTTCCAAATTTTTCTATTAGATATTTCCGTTTTTCCATTGTATCACCATGGTATAATTCATTATTTTTTCGCCGCAGACGAAACAAGTCGAAATTTCTTATTTTATTTGCTGCCATTTTATTGCTTTTTCTCACTATTTTTACTATAATAAGAAAGTCAGCTGCAACGGCGTTCCGCCATGCAGCCGCTTATTTCGAAACGTAACGATCGATACGACTGGAGAAGAAAAATGGCAACCATAACAGATATTGCTGATAAACTGGGAATTTCCAAAGGTACGGTGTCCAAGGCCTTAAACGATGCCCCGGATATCAGCGAAACATTACGAAAAACAATTTTAGAGACAGCTGTCGAGATGGGATACACGAAAATGAGACGCAGACGAAGTGTTTCAAAAAAAGTATGTGTCCTGATCGGCGAGGGAAACATGGAATACACCTCGCCTGGCCATTTCGGCTACGATTTGATCATCGGCTTCCGCAAGATGGCGGAGCCGGCCGGCCTGACCGTGGATGTCGTCCCCTTTACCGACAAGCTGCAGAAATCCACCCCATACGACGTATTCATGCTGGAGAACGACTACATTGGTTCCTTCGTTCTCGGCATTTCCTTAAACGATGCCTGGATGAAAGATTTCCGGACAAGCCACACCCCGGCGGTACTCTTTGACAACGACATCAAGGGCAATCCGGCCGTCGCCAGCGTAGGCGTCGATAATAATGAAGGGATGGAGCTGGCGGTGGAATACTTAAAAAGCCTGGGCCACAAAAAGATCGGCTACTTAAGCGGCGCTCTGGGCTCCCAGGTCTTTCTGCTCCGTCACAGGGCCTTCTATGGAGCGCTTAAACAAAACGGCCTTTCCTCGGACCCGCAGCTCTCCGGAAGCTCCTATTACATCTCCGAATGTATCCAGAAGCACCTGCCGCGGCTCTTAGACCGCGGCGTAACCGCGATTGTATGCAGCCACGACCAGCTGGCCAACGCTGCTTTAGTCCAGCTTAAGGAGCTGGGAAAGCGAGTTCCGGAGGAGTTAAGTATCATCGGCTTTGACGACCTCCCGATCAGCCCTTACACCGATCCCCCTCTCACCACCATCCGCCAGGACCGCCCAAAGCTGGGCAAATGCGGATACTACGCTCTCGACAGCCTCTTAAATGACGTACCGATCGGCACCATTCTCCTGCATTCCCAGCTGGTGATGCGGGGATCCTGCGGCCCAATCCAATAGAGAAAGGACTGCTGAACAAAGATGGTATTTGCCTTCCCCATTGCACATATACTGTAACACCTATGCATCATAAGAAAGGCTGTGTGACTCCATGGCATACCATCTCTATCCCCTTACGGCTTCCCAGCGTATGCTTCAGAACGCTTGCGAAGAATTCGGCACGACTCAGGTCCTTACCATCGGCGTGTGTGTTTCCATACGCATGCCGGTGGATTTTTCTCTGTTAAAGGCATGTCTGACGGAAGAGACCGAACGTCTCGACTGTCTGCGGGTTCAGCTTACCTCCCCTGACAGGGAAGGCGGAATCCGCCAGTACATCGTTCCTGAACACACTCCCGATATCACCTACCGGAATCTGAAGGATAAAACCAAAGCGGAGATCAAAGACCTGATGACCTCCTGGAGCACCATTGGCTTCGAGAAGGCAGACGCCCCTCTCCACCGCTATGTCATGGTATCCCTTCCCGGCGGCTTTAACGGTGTCTATCTCTGCATCGACCACCGCATCATGGATTCCGCAGGGCTGATTTCCATGATGAACGATACCTTCCGGCTGTACTGCCACTATCTTTACGGAGCCCCTGTCCCGGCCATGCCCGCGCGTTATGAAGAAGTCCTGCAGTCCGATTTAAAACGGGAACAGGATTCCCTGAGACAGGAGAAGGATCTCGCCTTCTGGAAGCAGCTGCTGACGGCGGGAGAGCCCGTCTATACCGATTTTGGCGGTTCCCGGACGCTGGAGCAGAGCCGTCTCCGCCACGGCATGCCTGGCCTTCGGGCGGCCGACCGGGTCATACAGCCTATGGAGGGCGATATGGCGCGTTTTACCCTGTCCAAAAAGGAAACAGCCCGCCTGCAGTCCTTTTGCCGGGAACATTCGGTGTCCATGACGAATCTGTTTCTCATGTCCATGCGCACCGCTCTGTCCTTCACTAATGGGGAGGAAAGGGATGTCACCATCCGCAACTACATATCACGCCGCACTTCAAGGCAGAGCCGCACCTGCGGGGGCTGCCGGATTCATTGTTACCCCTGCCGCACCGTGATCTCCCCCGACACGCCTTTTCTAAGCGGAATCCGGCAGATCACCTCCTGTCAAAACAGCATTTACCGCCACAGCAATATGGATCCGGAAACGGTAAACAGGCTCTTTGCCGATACCTTTCCCATGCCGCCGCTCACCACCTACGAGGGAGCCGCACTGACTTATCAGCCGCTTCCCCTCTCCTCCTCCAACCCGTGGCTGAATCGCATCCCGCTGAGAACCGAATGGTTCTCAAACAGGGCGGATATCCAGAAGCTCTACTTAACCGTCATGCAGACCTCATGCGATCAGGGGCTTGACTTCTATTTCAAATACCAGAAGGCCGAGCTTGGAAAATCAGATATCGACGCTGTCTATGAACTTCTTTCAGCGGTCCTCTCCCTCGGAGTTCGCCGTGAATCGCTTCCTGTAGGGGAATTGATGCGGCAGCTGTGACGCCAAAAAGCCGGAGCCGGGACACTCTCCCAAATGTCCCGGCTCCGGCTTTTTGCTCTCTATGAAACACGTTTAACCAAAAGTTTTCCGCTTCTCCCTTTAATCCTCTTTTCCAACGACCTTATAGGTCTCTTCCACGATTCTCTCCATGGCGTTTAAGATATTCTCATATCCCGTGCACCGGCAGAGATGACCGGATATCATCTTCCTCAGTTCCTCGCGGTTGTACCGTTTGCCGGTTCCCACGATCTCCACTGCGGTCATAATCAGGCCCGGTGTACAGAAGCCGCACTGAACAGCCGCTTCCTCCACAAATGCCTTTTGAATCGGACTCAGTTCGCCGTTAGGACCTTTTAAGCCCTCTACCGTCATGATCCGGCGGCCTTCCGCCCACATGGTTAAGTAGATACAGCTGTCGATGGCCTCGCCGTCCACCAGGACAGTACAGGCGCCGCACTCTCCAACCTCACAGCCTTTTTTCACGCTGGTAAGGCCCAGACGGTTTCTCAGCGTCTCCAGTAAGGATTCCCTGTCGTCTACTGCCACCTCAACCTCTTTATCGTTGACAATCATATGAACAATCTTAAGCATTGCACTCACCCCCTGCATTTATAATCGCCTGTTTCAGGGCACGTTTTGCCATCTCTTCGATGAGCTGTAAACGGAATTCCTTGGAAGCTCTCCAGCTGGTACGCGGATTTACTTCCTCCAGAACGCTCTTGCCCAGTGTCCCAAACAGCTCGTTTCCGATTTCCATGCCTTTTACCTTTTCCTCTGCCTTAAAACAGCGGATGGGGGTCGGAGCGGCGACACCGTAGCCGATGTGTATTTCTTCGATGTGTTTCTTATCTCCGGTCAGTTTTACCGTGACCGCACAGCCCATGGTAGCGATCTCCATGGCGTTTCTCTTGCCGTACTTGATGTAATGGCCGCCAAATCCTTCATACGATTCCTTTTTAATCTTAATCGCCGTCAGGATCTCATCATGCTTCCGAACCGTCTTTCCCGGACCGGTATACCACTCGCGGATCGGTATCTCCCGCACTCCCTCCGGTCCTTCCACCACCAGAATGGCGTCGAGGCAGCAGAGTGACGATGCGCTGTCCGCACTGGTCACACCGTTGCAGACATTGCCGCCCACCGTACCGATGTTGCGCAGCTGCGGTCCGCCTGCCTGATCCACGGCGTCCCCTAAAATCGGGATATACTTCTGAATGATCCTGTTATTGGTCACATGGGAAAATGTAGTCGCCGGACCGATAACGATGGTGCCGTCCTCTTCCATTCTCACGCCTTCCAGCTCTTTGATTCCGTGAATGCTGACCAGGGAACATCCGGCAAGCCTGCCCTCCCTGATCTTAATGAGCACGTCGCTGCCGCCGGAAATGACGACGGCCTCCGGGTCTTCCTTCAAGGCACGGATCGCATCCCCTATATCTTTTGCCTGGTATAATTTTTCAATATCATACATGGATTATCACCGTCCCTTCTATATCAGTTCCGCTGCCTTAAAATGAGCCACAAGCTTCTGCGGGTCAAGAGGCAGGGAATCTACCGCTACACCAGTTGCATTTAACACTGCGTTCCGGATGGCCGGTGCGACCGGAATGGCCGGCGGCTCCCCTAACGCTTTATTTCCAAATGGACCCGTCGGATCGTCCAGTTCCACAAATTGTACATGGAGATCCGGCGTGTCCATGGAGGTAGGCAGTTTGTAGTCCAGCAGGTTGTCATTTAACGGCCTGCCGTTCTTATCAAAGAGAAGTTCTTCACTGAGCGCGTATCCGAGTCCCATGCTCATGCCGCCGTGTACCTGTGCCTCAGCCAGCTTCGGATTAATCAGCGTGCCGCTGTCGTGAACATTGACAATGTTAGTCACCTTCACCTTGCCAAGCGGCATATCCACTTCCACCTCTGCAAAACAGGCGCCTGTTGCAAAGGTATTGTCCTTGCAGTGGCTGGTCGCCTCCGCCGTGATGTGGATGGAACGGTCGAGGCTGTAGAACGCCGTCGTCGCAAGCTCGGCCATATCGAGAAGCTTTTCTCCGCTTTCTTTATCGACTACCACGTTATTACGGATATCCATGGAGTCCTTCTCTTTATCCAGCATGTATGCCGCATAATCCAGAATTTTGTCCTTGAAAATGAGTCCGGCCTTCTTCACGGCCATACCGCTGACATACGTCTGCCGGGATGCGTAAGCGCCCGTATCAAACGGTGTGATATCCGTATCCTGGGTGGAAAGGATGTGAACTCTGTCCTCCGTAATTCCGGTTGTCTCCGCCGCCATCTGGGTAAATACGGTATCCGCGCCCTGGCCGATCTCTGTAGCGCCCATCTGCAGCTGCATGGAGCCATCCTGGTTCAGAATCATACGGCAGGAAGCAGTCTCCAGAGAGATCGGGTAAACGCCTGTCTTATAACAGAAGATCGCCATGCCAATTCCTTTTCTGACAGGACCGGTCTGATTCTCATACTCTTTCCGTTTTTCATCCCAGTGAATATAGTTCCGGCCCTTTTCCATACATTCCTTTAAGCCGTATGTATTACATGCAACGTGGGTATGAGGATCTACATAGCCCTCCGGCATACAGTTTTTCATTCTGAATTCCAGCGGGTCCATATGAATGGCCGCGGCCAGGTCATCCGCCATACATTCCGCCGCAAATGCCGCCTGCGGAATTCCGTATCCTCTCATGGCGCCGCCTGTGGTAATGTTTGTATAGACGGTATATGCGTCGGATTCCAGTGTTTTCTCATCGTGATAAATCTGCTTAAACTCATTGGATGTGTTTGCCACAATCGCATGGGCATGGGACGCGTAACCGCCCTGGTTGGAATACGCCTCAAATTTTCTCGCCACCAGCGTGCCGTCCTTTTTGACAGCCGCCTTCACATGGCATTTAATGGCATGGCGCACTCTCGTGCAGGCCAGAGTCTCTTCCCTGGAAATCTCCATACGGACGCCCCTTCCGCCCACCTGGGTGCAGAGGAACGCATTTAACGGTTCGTACAGAACGTCCTGCTTGTTGCCGAAACCGCCGCCGATATAAGGCTTGATCACGCGGATTTCACCGGCCGGGATTCCCAGCGCCTGGCTGATGACACGCCGTACGATATGAGGAATCTGCGTCGATGTCGTCACCACAATTCTGCCTTTTTCCATGTAGGCAAAGGAAATCGGAGTCTCGATATGGCAGTGCTGAACGCTCTGCGTCTCATAGACATGATCAATCTCCACCACGTCCTCGCCTTCCACCGCCTCCTTATAGGTTCCTTCCCCTACAACAAAGCTGGAATGTGCGATCACGTTGCCCGGCTTCTCCTCATGGAGCACCGTGGCGCCCTCGGCCATGGCTGCCTCGACGGTGAGCATGGGCTCGTACTCCTCATACTCTGCCTTTACCAGACGTGCCGCGCGGTTTGCCGCGATCTCATCCTCGGCAATGACTGCCGCGATATCGTCGCCGTAGACGCGTACTCTGGTGTTTAACAGCTTTCTGTCCGCAATATCCTGATGTGCGGTCTCCACAGACCACGGATGGCCCGGCGTCGGAAACTGGATATCCGGAACGTCAAAACACGTAACGATCTTAACGACTCCCGGTACAGCCAGCGCCTCCTCCAAGTCAAAGCTTTTTACTACACCATTGGCAATTGTGCTTCTTACGACCTTAGCCACAAGAAGTCCTTTGGGTTCCAAATCCGCTGTATATTTAGCGCCGCCGGTCACTTTCTCGATGGCGTCAACGCGGACCATGTTATTACCAACTCCCATGGTATCCTACCTCCTGTTTCTTTTATTCTCCTGCTAATCAGGCTTCCGGCTGTTTCCCGTTCTTAAAAAATAAGAAAAGCTGGCAGCGACGAGACTTTTTCAGGACAATTTCGTCCATCAAAGTGATGTCGCCGCCAGCCGTTTGACAGTGTCTACATGACCGGTTCTCCTGATTTGCTCAGGCTGCTATTTTCAGTTGCTCTATATATTATTAAATCAATATATATTTTAGTACAAACAGTACCGCCAGAACATACATCAGCGTACTGATCTTCTTCTCCTTTGCATGGCCTGTCACCAGGTTGATTACTACATAGGAGATAACGCCCATGGCAATACCTTCAGAAATGCTGTACATAAACGGCATTGCGATGATTGCGATGTAGCACGGAATCGCTTCGGTAAAATCGTTGAAGTCGATCTTGGTAATGGAGGTAAGCATTAAGAAGCCTACTACTACCAAAGCCGGAGCCGTCGCGAAGGACGGAATGGCTAAGAAAATCGGGGACAGGAATAAGGATAAGCCGAATAAAATGGCTGCTACCACTGCCGTTAAACCTGTTCTGCCGCCTTCGGAAACGCCGGAAGCGCTCTCTACGAAGGTAGTGGTTGTGGAGGTACCGAATAACGCACCTACCGATGTACCGACGGCGTCTGCCATCAAAGCGCCCTTGATGCGCGGAAGCTTTCCGTCTTTATCAAGCATGTCGGCCTTGGAAGCAACACCAATCAGCGTTCCTAACGTATCAAACATATCTACAAACAGGAATGCAAACATGACGACCACAAAGTCAAGCGACAGTACCCTGGAGAAATCTACCTTTAAGAAGGTTGGAGCCATGCTCTTGATTCCAAAACCGGAGGATAAATCCGGGAATACACTGTACATGCCGAGTTCCGGGTTCGGCTGATATAAGCCAACCGCCTGGCAGATCATTCCGAGGATCCAGGTTGCCAGGATTCCCCATAAGATATTGCCCTTTACATTCTTAACAACTAAAATCGCGGTGATCAGAATACCGATGATCGCTAATAAAACAGTAATTCCTACGGAATTGAAGGTTCCATCACTTAAAGCACCCTTAAAGGAGTAAACAGAAACAAGTGTTGCACCGTCCACAACGATTTTCGCGTTCTGAAGACCGATAAATGCGATAAACAGACCGATACCAACGGATACCGCGTGTTTTAAGTTCATCGGGATCGCATTGAAGATCGCTTCACGCACATTGGTGAGAGACAGAAGGATAAAGATGAGACCTTCTACGAATACGGCCGCCAGTGCCATCTCCCAGGTGTAGCCCATGTTTAAAACAACCGTGTATGCGAAGTATGCATTTAATCCCATACCAGGTGCAAGTACAAAAGGATAGTTTGCAAATACTGCCATTAACAGTGTCGCTACCAGCGCCGCCAGTGCTGTTGCCGTAAATACGGCTCCGCTGTCCATACCTGCCGCACTTAAAATGCTCGGGTTGACTGCGAGTATGTAAGCCATGGTCATAAAAGTGGTGATACCGGCTACTACTTCAGTCTTGACATCCGTGTGGTTCGCTGACAAATGGAACATTTTCTCTAAAAAGTTCTCGTTTCCCTTCGTTTCCATACTTCCTACCTCCTTGATAGTTGAATGATTTTCGTTTATATAACAGAGCAGCCCCACGCAGCTCATTATATATTGGTTTCTTTCGTATATGGAACTATTTGAATTTCAATATTCAGTTGTAATTCAATCCATTTTTATTCATTATATCAAAAAATCCGTTTTCCCGCTACGATCTTTCCTTTTATGTGCCTCTCATCGGACAGATAGATAAAACGCTCCAGCCTCTCTTTTAAAGTAAGCGGCTGTGGATGGCGAATTGCACTGTCATCAAGGATCAACGCATCAAATTCGTAGCCTTCCATGAAACTTCCGACCTTTCCAAAGAATGAGCCTCCGCCCAGGGTTCCCAGATAGAAGGCCTCTTCCACGGTAAGCGGCTTTAAGCCGGTATCCTGAAGTCTCCATCTCAGCTTTGACACCTGTATCGCATGGGCCATGGCATAGAAAATGGATTCCCTGCTGCCGCCGGCCACGTCAGAGCCCAGCCCCGTGTGAACTCCCCGGTCCAGATATTCTCTCACCGGCGCTACACCGGATGACAGATTTGTATTGGATTCAGGGCAGTGGGCGACGTATACGCCCCGTTCCCTCATTAACTCAATCTCCGCCTCTGTCGAGGATACGCAGTGAGCCATAATTGTCTTTACACCGCCTCCGAACAGGCCAAACTGATCGTAGGCATCGCCGTAGAAGCGTGATTCCGGACAGAGTTCCTGTACCCATGCAATCTCACCCTGATTCTCAGATAAATGAGACTGAACCGGAAGGTCATACTTCTTCTGAATCGCTTTTAACTTTCTCATCAGGTCATCCGTACAGGACGGTATAAAACGCGGCGTCAGAATCGGACGGACGTTCTCGTACTTTCCCGCCGTGTCCTCCAGCCACTTCACCGTATCGGCCGCGGACTGCTCCGCGCTCTCTTCACACAGATACTCCGGTGAGTTCCGGTCCATGTTGACCTTGCCGATCATGGTCTTTAATCCGGTTTCCTCCATCAGATCCATGAGAAGCTCCGTCGCCTGATTGTGGATGGTGGCGAATATACAGGCTCTCGTGGTCGCGCTGTTCTTCATGGCATCAGCAAAAATTCCATAGGCGCTCTTCGCGTACTCTAAGTCGCGGTACTTGGATTCCTCCGGAAACGTGTTGGTATTCAGCCAGTCCAGAAGCTCTAAATCCATTCCCAGGCCGCGGAACGCGTACTGCGGTGCATGGACATGTAAATCCACAAGCCCCGGTGTGATGATCTGATCGCCGCAGTCGGTTACCGGATACGATGCATATTCCTCCGGCAGCGTCTCGAAAACTCCGGCACACAGCCCTTCCTTACAGACAAGCCATCCTGCCTCCACCAGTTTTAAGTTCTTCGCATCTTCACTGTAGCAGATGTTTCCCTTCAGTACAAAATTCTTATCTCCGGTCATTTTCCCTCCTATTCCGTATTCCTGTTATAGGAGAGACAGCTAAAAACCGCGTCCGGACGACTTCCATTTCAAAAAAAAACCACCGTCACCCCTATAATTTTCACATGACTGGTGTCTTATGCAGTCTTTACTGATCGTGCTGACAGTCATGCAAAAACTTATAGACAACTATTACGGTAGTTGGTAGAAACGCTCAACCAATTATGAGCATATATAAGTTTTGTTGAATACTTATCTCTATTAAATTTTCTGACCTCTGACAGTTTGAGTCTACCATATTGTACAACTATTTGTCAATACTATTTTCATTTTTGTGCATTTTTCTTTATTTCCGTCCTTTAGAAGGATATTTTGAATACAATTCAGGCAGAGTACTTATAGTTATTTTCTATAAGTCTAAAAATTTATCAGGTTTTCTTCCGCGCCGGCCGCATCAGAAAAGGCGGCCGGAATTCTGACCGCCTTTTCTATCCCTGAATCAAATCAGATACACGCCAACCGCCTCATAATGCAGCCCGTGTTCCTCCATATACGTTAAAACCATCTCTTCCAGCTCTGCAGCGGCACAGTAGGCCAATCCGCATCCGGAAGAAATCTGGCGCGGAACCGGAATCAGACGGCCCGGAATTTTGCCGTTTAAACAGGCTTTCTCCATCGCGATCGCTTCCGCCGTTGTATGGAACGTCACGATCACTTTATTTTCTTTCTGCCTCATCTATCTCTGTCCTTCTATCGTCAGTTCGAACTCCGAACCAGTCTCTTTTACCAGTACGGTAAGTCCTCTGTTCTTCACAAACTTTTCTACATTCGTTCTGGAATGCGGCTCGCTCACCAGAACCTTTATCTGCTCTCCCGGGTGGGATTCAAGCGCTTCCGATACCAGCATTAACGGTTCGGGGCACGATAAGCCTCTTGCGTCTACCTCATACATGTGGGGTTCCTCCTGATCTCTGTTCTTCTATTTTTTCTCCCGCTGAATTCCCGGCAGAAAACCAATGGCAAACAGCACCGCAATACAGATGATGACCGCGGCTTTTCCGGCTGTTCCCGGGCCTCCTGCTGCCGCCGGCGAGGTGTCCGTCGCTGCCGCTGCCGCCGCTCCGGCAAGTCCGAAGTTATGGCAGAGGGCCGCTCCGATGAACATTCCCAGGAAGGTGACAGCGGAATCGGAAGAGCCCTGTCCCGCCAGAACCAGCTGCCTGAGTGGACATCCGCCTGCAAGCACGGCTGCAAATCCAACCACATACATACCGAGTATATTCCACAAATGCTGTGCATGGGCTACCGGCTGACCGTCGAAGGAAAGCTTAAAGCCTCCGGTTACCATGTTAAACAGAAGCATCACTGCGAAAAATGCTCCGATAATTGTTATTAAATCAAAGTTTTTCATTAATATCACATCACGGAAGCTTCCGGCAAAGCAGGTCCTGCATTTCTGTGAGACGGCTCCGAATACCAGTCCGCCCACAAGTGCGATGAGTACAGGCGCGTGCATGCTTCCCGGCCCCTTCTCGCTGACCGCCATCAGGCTCGTCGTCACGCTCAAGATCAGTATGAGAACCAGAAGAACAGGCAGAACATATCCGCTGGCGCTTCGTGATTCATACGATCTTCCCAGGCTGAAGCCCCTCTTAAGTGCAGCTGTTCCGGTAAAAACACCGCCCACAAAGCCAGCCAGCGCCACATAGGCGTTCAAATCGCCTGCCGACATACGGATCAGCATACGCAGCGGACAGCCCAGAAATACAAGGGCGCCGGTCATCATGACCATCCCCAGCACAAACCGTATCATCGGTGAAGAGCCTGCCGTGGAGCGGTATTCTTTTGTAATCAGAGAGATTAAGAACGCCCCGGCCACAATTCCGGCAATCTCAGGCCGCACATACTGTACCACCGCCGCCTGGTGTAATTTCATGGCTCCCGCTGTATCACGGATAAAGCAGGCGATACAGATTGCCATGTTCTTCGGGTTTCCGAAGAAGGCCAGCGCCGCCGCCGTGATCCCCAGCATTACCCCCGATAGCGCCAGTGTTTTTTTCGATTCCGTCAAATTCATGTTGTCCCCCTTTTCATAAATGGAAAAATTTATGAATTCAGTGTAGCAAAGAAAGGGACACCTGTCTAATTGATAATCGCATTATACTTATAGCTTTCATCTATAAGTAAGCATACAGTTCCCTCACAAACTGTATGAACAGCCTGGCGGCTTTACCTGGCTTATTGCTCTTGCTCCAGACCATGTAAAGTTTCCGGTAAATGTCGCCCTCCGCCAGCGGAAAACGTAGAAGCTGGCCGGAAGCCACATAGTCTTCCACCGCTGCGCTGGAGATCATGGCGATTCCCATGGCGGTGCTGACTGACTTTTTGATGGTCTCCTGATTGCTGATGGTCGCCACTACATTCATGCGCCTCAAGTCCACGCCGTGCTCCTTTAAATACCGTTCCGTTTCCTTCCGCGTCCCGGACCCTTCCTCCCGGATAATCCATTTTTCCTCATAGAAGCGTTCTATCGGAAAGCCGGTCTTCTCGTATTCCCGGTATGCCTCTGCATTGGGCGTGATCACCACGAGGCGGTCATAGTAAAACGGTTCAAATACGCAGGTCGGATCCTCCAGACGTGTGCCGGTAAAGCCGATCTCCACCTTTCCATCCAGAACCATGCGGACGACCTCCAGGCTGTCCGCCTCCATCAGTTCCAGCTGGTTCCCCGGATACGTCCTGGAAAACAGAGAGAGGATCTGAGGAAGAATATACTGCCCCGGAACAGTGGAAGCGCCCACCGTAATCTTTTGAATTCCCGGCGTATCCGCTCTCGTAAAATCGCGGAGAATATTCTTTTCCAGCTGCAGCATCTTCCTGGCGTTGCCGTACAGCAGTTCTCCGGCCGGGGATAATTCCACGTCCTTCGTCGTCCGGATAAACAGCCTGGCGCCCAGCTCCTTTTCCAGCGAATGGATATGGGCGCTGACCGTGGGCTGGGTCAGATACAGTTTTTTAGCGGCCTGAGAAAAGCTTTTCACCTCTGCCACACAGACAAAGGCCTCCAGTTGTTTCAGATTCATAAGTATTTCCCCCTGTCAAAAGCAGCCTGCTATTCCGCCGCAATCTCGCTCACCGCGCGGACAGCCTCATCGATCTCCGCTTCCGTATTAAAGTGGGACATGGAAAAACGGACGGCTCCGGTACTCTCCGTCCCCAGAGCCCGGTGCATCAGCGGAGCGCAGTGAGCGCCCGCCCGGGTGCAGATCTCATAGCGGTATGCCAGTTCATCCGCCACCTCGCCGGAATCGTAATCCCTGATATTCAGCGATACGATCGGAGCCCGCAGGCCGGAGAAATCACCGTATACGGTCACCCCTGGAATCGCTCTCACCCCGTCGTAAAACTGCCTCATAAGAGAAAGCTCTCTTTCCCGGATCTGATCCATGCCCGTTTCCCGGATGTAGCACAAGGCCGCATAAAGTCCTGCAATTCCATGACCATTTAGAGTTCCCGCCTCCAAAGCCGCCGGCATATCCGCCGGATGGGTCTTTGAGTAGCTGTGGACGCCGCTTCCGCCCACGATGAGAGGCCTCACGGCAATGCCCTCGCGCACACAGATTCCTCCCGTCCCCTGGGGTCCCAGAAGACCTTTGTGTCCGGTGAAGCAGAGAACATCTATCTTCATTTCTTCCATATTAATGTCGAACACGCCTGCGGTCTGAGAAGCATCCACGACATAAAGGAGTTTTTTTTCTCTGCAGAAGCGTCCAATCCACCCGATATCCACCATATTTCCGGTCAAATTAGAGGCATGGGTAGAGACGATCCCCTTTGTATTGGGTCTGAGCGCTTTTTCGAAATCCCCGTAACAGATACAGCCCTTTTGATCGGCAGGAAGAACCGTCAGTTCCATCCCTGCCTCTTCCAACGCATATAACGGCCGCAGAACAGAATTGTGCTCCAGCATTGTGGTGATTACGTGATCACCCGGTCCAAAGAGACCGAAGAGCGCCATATTCAGGCTTTCCGTGGAGTTGGACGTGAACGCCACTCTGGAGGGATCTCCCGCATGAAACAGCTCCGCCAGCAGTTCTCTGGCAGCATAAATCTGCCTGGAGGCATCCAAAGACGCGCCGTGGGCCCCTCTGCCGGAGTTACCCATATGGCGCATGGCCTCTAAGACCGCCTGGTATACCGCCTCCGGTTTTCGGTACGAGGTGGCCGCATTATCAAGATAGATCATACGCTCACCTCAGCTTCACAAATTTATCTTCCAGCTCTTTCACACATCCGATTACTGCAAATGCGGTCTCCAGACCGGCTTCCCGAAGCCCGGCCGCGATCTTTTCCCCATCCTCCGGTGTCACGCTGACTAAAAGTCCTCCGGATGTCTGTGGATCGCAGAAGATATCACACAGGAATTCCTCCGTGTCCCCAAAGTCCACCTTATGCTCAACGAACGCACGGTTTCTGTATGCTCCCGCCGGAATGAGCCCCATCTTTGCCAGATCCGGAGCCTCCTTTTGAATCGGCAGCTGCGACATATGGATTTCCAGTGTCACACCGCTGCCCTCAGCCATCTCGACACTGTGTCCGGCCAGACCGAATCCGGTCACGTCGGTACAGCTGTGTACGTCAAACTGCTCGATCACACGCTTGGCCGTCCTGTTTAAAGAGGTCATAACCCGGATCACCTCCTCCTTCGCCTCCGCGGAAGCCATATCAGCCTTCACCGCCGTATTCACGATGCCGGTTCCCAGCGGCTTCGTCAGAATCAGTACGTCTCCCGGTCTTGCACCGCAGTTTTTAAAAATCTTGTCCGGATGAACAAACCCCGTCACACTTAAGCCGTACTTTGGTTCATCATCCTGGACGGAATGTCCTCCTGCCAGGACAGCGCCCGCTTCCGCGACCTTCGAAGCGCCGCCCTCCAGTATCTTACCGAGAAATGCCGGATTGACGCAGTTGGGCCACGCCACAATGTTAAGCGCCACCTTCGGTTCTCCGCCCATGGCATAGATATCGCTCAATGCGTTGGCAGCCGCCACCTGGCCGAAGGTATAAGGGTCGTCCACCACCGGTGTGAAGAAATCCAGCGTCTGTATAAGCGCCAGCTCGTCATTCACCCGGTATACGGCTCCATCATCAGAGGTCTCGATTCCGACCATCAGGTTCGGATCATCGGCTTTTGGAAGGTTTTCCAGAACTCCTGCCAGAGTCCCCGGACCAATCTTTGCAGCACATCCTGCTGTCTTTGTCATTTGTGTCAGCCTTACTTCGTTGTCTGGTATCATGATTTCTCTGCTCCTTTATTCATAGATTTAAAGCCCCATACACCGCTTCGTTATCTCCGTGGTATCAATATATGGAATCGCTCCAAGAAAGTCGTCTGTCTTCACATGTTCATAGTATGCCCGGACAACCATGTTCACCACTTCCAGAGACACCACCTCCCGCTCTGCAGGTGTAAACTGTCCATAAGGCGTGGTAAGCTGAACCCTCCGGGTCTGCTGCTCTTTAGCCTTATCAATGACAGAGTAGGTATGAAAGTCGCCATCCGGCAGATTTACGCGCACCTCGCAGACGAATTGGTTGTTCACACCGTAAAACTGAAAGAAGCCGTCCTGGGATTCCAGAATCAGGAAATCCTCCCTGCCCGTTTCAATCATCGTAATGTAAGAAGCGATATCCCGGTATAACACATTTTCTATCACCTGACCGGAGGGCAGCTGCACGTTGATTGCCCGATGAACGTTTTTATCCGGGAACTTCCCGTCTGCAAGCAGAAAAGCCACATCGCAGAAGCTCTTTACATTGTCCTCCGGTCCATTTAAAATTCGCTTGTGAGCCTTTGTGACGGGAGAAATCTGAGCTTTCGCCTGATTTTTCAGAACCGGCATGTCGTCGTCTATGTACCAGGCAAATCCCTTTTCCTTCATCCCGAGGCGCAGCATGGTTTCACCCAGATAAATGCCATAGTGAACTGCCACATTCCACAGCGTATCTGCTCCATCCTTCCCGTCATACTCTGCAAGATGGTCATAATACGTTCCTAAGATTGACTCAACTTCCGCAATGCTTTTTTCTGAATAGTCAAGTGTAATATTGCTCTTTAACGCATGGGAAGCGGCCCTTTCCGCAATTTCATGATAGTTTATATCCATATCGCCCTCCTGCTAAATCGTTTGCTTTCAGATTGACGTCCTTCGTCCTTTATTTATAGATATTATCTATTATCATTGTATCACATAAAAATATTTTAGCAATGCTAAATAGTTTTTAGGTAGAAAATTGTATCGTATACAGTTGATATTTTACATAAAACAGGGTAAAATATAATCATGATTATAATAATCACGATTAGAAAGAAGGTTCAAAATGTTTATAGGACGCAAAATGGAATTATCTTTTTTAGAAGAAAAATATAAAAGTAAAGAAGGACAACTGATCGTTCTATACGGACGGCGCCGCGTTGGAAAAACCGAAACATTAAAAGAATTCTGTAAAGGGAAACCCCATATCTTTTATTCCTGCCGCGAATGTACAGACCGGCAGCAATTACTTTCTTATTCAGAAAAAGTATTAAAAGCAGGGATTCCGGCAGCACAATATATACACGAATTTCAGGACTGGGAATCGGCCATTACAAGCAGCTTAGAGCTCCCTGGAAACGGTAAAAAACTGCTTGTGATCGATGAGTTTCCCTATATGTGCAGAGCAAATGGGAGCATCCCCTCCATTCTTCAAAATCTGTGGGATTCATCTCTAAAAAATGCTGATATCATGATTATTCTATGTGGCAGTGCAATGAGTTTTATCGAAAAGGAGATACTGGCGGAAAAAAATCCCCTCTATGGACGTGCTACAGGTATCTACAAAATGACAGAAATGCCGTTTTCTGATGTTATAAAATTCTTTCCTGATTATCCGCCTGAGGACCAGATAACGGTCTACGCAATTTTAGGAGGAATTCCTCACTATTTAAAACAATTTGACCATCGTATCAGTGTGGAAGAGAATATCAGGAAAAATATATTAACAAAAGGATCCGTATTATACAGTGAAGTAGAATTTTTATTGCGGCAGGAACTCAGAGAAACTGCCGTTTATAATACTATTATTGAAGCCATTGCATTAGGAAACACCACTTTAAATGATATTTTCAACAAAACTCAAATCGAAAAATCAAAACTTGCTGTATACTTAAAAAATCTAATGGATCTCCAGATAGTCATACGGGAGTTCTCGGTTTCTGACAGTGTAAAGGAACGTGCAAAATCAAACAAAGGACTTTATCAGCTGACAGATAACTTCTTCCGTTTCTGGTATTCCTTCGTCTTCACTACGTACTCAGACTTAGAAGCCGGAGATACGGAAGGTGTAATGAAATATGTGGTAACCCCTCAATTACACGAATTCACGGCCTTCGTGTTCGAAAGCCTGTGCCGTGATTATATTCGCCTGCTGAACAGGCAGGAACAATTACCATACCGATACACAAAGATCGGCCGATGGTGGGGAAAAATCACAAAGCTTACAGATGGCGGAAATGGACATAAATCCCGCAGAACATATGAAACCGAAATTGATATTATGGCCGTGGATCATCAAAGCAAACACTATCTTCTCGGGGAATGCAAGTATAAAGCCTCTCCCTTCGATCTGAGAGATTATAAAACCCTGAAATCCAAATGGGAAAATACAGGAGATACCGAATGTTCCTTTTATCTTTTTTCCCAAAGCGGTTTTACGGAGCAGGTCCTTCAGCTCGAGGCAGAAGAAAAATTGGTTTGTATCAGTATGGATCAGATGGTATCCCGTTTTTCAAAGAGCAGTGAGTATAAGTAACCACTTTACTGCCCGCTGCAAAAAAACGTTGGAGCAAAAAAGGGCATTACTCTAATTTTATCTTTTAGAGAAATGCCCTAAACCATCCCTTACTCTATCACAATCTCCTCCTGCAGCGTCAGCGAATATATTATTTTCTCCAGCACCCGTTTCCCCGTCATCTGTTCCAGCGCCCGCTTATAGTACTCCAGCTGAATTCCATACCGCTCGGTCAGCAGCGATTCATGGCCTTTCACCACGTGATCAGTCTTATAGTCGATCAGAACGAGGCCGTCCCCCTCTTCCATGTACGCGTCAATGATTCCCTGGATCAGGACGAGTTCACCGGAATCGCAGACCTCCATCTCGCGGGCCGGAATTCCGATGACAAACTGCTGCTCCTTGTAAAGAAGACCTTTGGACTGTGCGGCACTCATGCGCCTGCCCAGAGGGGAACTTAAGAAGTTCCATATAATCCCTGCATCCAGAAGAGCCAGACTCTCTTCGTCCATGTATTTCTCTCTGTGAAATGTCTCCAGAGCCGTCTCCACATCGGCAAAAGTCTTGATGGCGGGGAATTCCAGCAGCTCCAGCGCCCGGTGATAGGCGGTACCGCGGAAGGCTCCTCCTCCCTGCTCCTTTTTCCCGTTCTCTTCCATCAGGAAAGCCGGAATCGTAGGCAGAAACGTACTCTCCTCCTCATCGACCATCTGTCCCTGCTTCTTAAGTTCTGATACGGAAAGCTTCGTATGAAGGCCGATGTCTGCGGTATGCGGATAATGGTAGGAAAATGCTGCGGAAATTCCTGCGGCATACGCTTCATCATAAATACGGCTGCAGTCGAAGTTCAGCAGTTCCTCCTTTGACAGCTTTTTCTCCGCCTGATGTTCGATTTCCACACCAACCAGGTCAGCCACAGAATATTCCCGCACGGTCATGAGGCCGGTTTCCACGCCTGCTTCCGACAGAAGGGCCGACTCCGACAGCTTACCGGAAAGACTCATAAGCAGCCAGTCCAGAAACGAATCCGCCGTGGACAGAATCGTAAACGGAATCTGGCCGGCTGTTCTCTTAATATCGGAGAATCGCTCCAGCTTTTTATCGAGATAACGGTCCGTTCCCGTCATAATCAGTTTTTCCTTTGCCCTGGTCATGGCCACGTACAGGACGCGCAGTTCTTCTCCCAGCGCTTCCAGCTCCAGGCGCCGCCGTAGGACGTTCTTCTTTAGCGTCGATGTCTTTACCCGCAGATCCAGATCCAGATAATCCGTAGCGATTCCCAGATCCGGATCAATCAGGATCTTACCGTACAAATCCTGCTTATTAAATTTCTTCCCCATACCAGTCAGAAATACGATCGGAAATTCCAGTCCTTTGCTCTTATGGATACTCAGGATGCGGACCGTATTCCCGTCTCCGGCCAGAGCGGCCTCTCCGAAATCCGTGTCGTATTTCTTTAACTTCTCGATATAGCGGATAAAATGAAACAGTCCCGAGTAGCTGGTCTTTTCATAGGCTGACGCCTTTTCCACCAGCATATCCAGGTTCGCCTGCCTTGCATCTCCGGCAGGCATGGCTGCGACATAATCGTAATATCCGGTATTCTCATAAATGACATACAAAAGCTCATGGATGGATAAGTATCCGGCCATACGCCGGTACTCCGCCAATTCATCGAAAAACAGCGCCAGCTTTCTGTACAGCTCTTCTTCCCGCTCTTCCTCCGGGCAGTTTTCCAGATAATACAGCCACGCCCCATAGATTCCCCTGTCCTGGCCCTTTTTCGCGGTTCTCTTGAAAACAGCCATGAGACGGGCCAGATCCTCGTCTGAGGCGCCCACCATGGGGGACTTAAGGACTGCTGCCAGCGGAATATCCTGCATCGGATTATCGATGACGCTTAAGAAGCACAGCACCGTTTCCACCTCGATCGCGGTAAAATAGCCTGTTCTCCGCTCCGCATAGGCCGGTATTCCCTCGTTCATTAAGATATTGACGAAATCTTCCGCAAATCCGCTTAAGCTGCGCAGAAGGATTACCATATCGCCGTAACAGGCGGTCCTGTAGCGCTTCTCCTTTTTATCCCATATCTTTAACCCGGTCTCAGGATTTACCAGTTCCTTCATTCGGCTGACGATGAGCCTGGCCTCCATCTCGCGGGATGTGTAATCTAAGGCATCACTTTCCGTTTCCAGCTGTTTGAGCTGGATCCCTCCTGTATTTACCAGGTGAAGCTCCAGTTTTCCTCCCACCGTCTCTTCCGTGGGCTCAAATACCGCTCCGGGATGGAGCGCCGCGTCTTCCGTATAGAGGATTCCGCCCAGACCCTTTGTCATAATCTGATAGAAAACCTCATTGATGCCGGAAAGGACGCTGTCCCGGCTCCGGAAATTCTGATGCAGCTCGATCGTCTGGTATAATCCTTCTTCCCTTGGATAAGACTCATACTTCTTTAAAAACAGTTCCGGCCTGGCCAGGCGGAATTTATAGATGCTCTGCTTGACGTCCCCCACCATAAACACGTTGGGGGTTCCGAACCGCTCCCTGGAGATGGCGTGAATCAGCGTCTCCTGCACGTCGTTGCTGTCCTGATACTCGTCCACCAGGATTTCTTCAAACTGGCGGCTCAATTCATCGGCCACCGCCGAGGGCCTTCGTCCGCTCGCATCCAGGGAATCATCCATAGAATCTCCCGCACATTCCTCTGACTCTCCGCCCGGCTTCTCCAGAAGCACCTCCAGCGCGTAATGCTCCAGATCCCCGAAATCCACCAGGTTCTTTTCCTGCTTCGCCGCCTGGTACCGGTCGTTAAATTCTCCGGCCAGCTTTAAGAGCATCCGCACCGCGCCCGCGGTTCCCCTCATATCGCGCACCACGGTTTCCATGGATTCAAAGCAGTACAAATCACGGAGCTTTCCGACCGCCTTCTTTACCCGGTCCCTGCAGCCCGTCACAAACGCCTTCTTGTCCACATCAATATCCTTACTCCGGATAGAGGCCAGACGGTCGAAGGCTGCGCAGCCTAACAGTTCGTTAAGACTGGCATAATCTTCCGCCTTTCCAATCTCCCGCAGCATGCGTAAATCTGATGTCAGCATGGGAATATAGGCCGCAGGGCCGTTTTCCTCTTCACAGACGGTAACCGCCTCCTCCAGCTGGACGCACAGCTCCCCGGTCTGCATTGCGACATCCCACATCAGAAAATGCATCCACTCCGTCTCCATGAGCCGTTCTTCCTCACAGTTCTCCAGCTCCGTTTCACAGGCCGTAAGCCATTCCTCCGGCCACGGATTACTGCCGGAAAAATTGTAGACGGCCATAATATGATCCTCGATGCCCCGGTCCGATTTGCCTGTGGCATACGTTTCCACAAACCGTGAAAATTCCTCGTCCCCGGCCTCGTAATAGTCCTCCAGCATCTGCTCCATCACGGAACCGCGGAGCAGAAGAAGTTCTCCCTCATCTCCCACGCGGAAGGCGGGATCGATATCCAGACGGTTATAGTGCTCCCTGATAATTCCCAGGCAGAAGCTGTCGATGGTGGTAATCCGCGCATACGGTATCATGGCTGCCTGCATCTGCAGATGGCTGTTTTCAGGGTCCTCCTTCAGTTTTTCATCGACGGCCAGAAGCACACGCTCCCTCATCTCGTCCGCCGCCGCCTTCGTAAAGGTCATGACGAGAAGCTGATCAATGTCCAGGGGGTTCTTCCCCTCTGTTATCATGCGGATGATCCGCTCCACTAAAACCGCCGTCTTTCCGCTGCCCGCCGCAGCGGAAACGAGAAGATTGCGGTTTCTGCTTTCAATAACCGCTTTCTGTTCTTTTGTCCAGTTAATTGCCATCCTGCTGCTCTCCTTCTATGACCGGCCATATTTCTTCTGATTTCAGTGGTTTGAATTTCCGGAAGCCAAAACCGGAAGTCTTTAAATCGAAACCGCACACCGCATGGTACGGACAGTAGTCGCAGGCCGTCTTATTTCCCTGCTTGTACGGATTCACCGCCACGACTCCGTCCAGTATTTCGCGTCCCTCAGTCTTCAGCTTCTCATTGACATATCGCTTTAAAGCAGAGAACCGTTTTCCGCCCGCTACAGACGATTTCGCCTCCTGAATCAGACCGTTCTTCATCGCCACCGGAATGACATCGGACTCCGTCTCAATTTCATGATCCAGATGGCTGATGACCTCCAGCTCGCTGTTTACCAGGCCGTTCATACGCAGTTCTTTTAAAATCCGCCTGTCGATGGCTTCCGGCGACATATCGCCTTCCCGCTCAATCACCGGGTCGTTGATATTATAATAGAATATACCGGCCGGAATCACCGTCTTGTCCGGATTGCGCCGTTCCTCCATCTCCAGGGCCGCATCCATATAGACCACCAGCTGAAGCTGCAGGCCATAATAAAGTGCGGTTAAGTCAAAGGAAGTCCCGCCGGATTTATAATCGATAATCTTTACATAGATGTGTTCCTCGTCCTCGCATAAGTCCATACGGTCGATACGCCCCTTCAAATGCAGGGCCTCCGCCTCTGAAAGACGGATTTTCATCGCCTTTAAGTTATCTGCGGCCGAGAAGGAAACCTCGAATCCTACCGGTGTGAAATCGCCTTTCTTCAGCTGTTCCGCCAGCGCCCATATGGTGCGGTCCGTGATTTTCTCCACCTTGCGGGCCAGCCAGGCGTTTCTGGCGGAGCTCTTCAATATCGTATTGCCGTATTCCTCCGTCACTTCGGTCACGACACCGTGCACCAGCGCCTTCCGCTCCTCTTCTCCGATGGTCTTCCAGTCCCCTCCCTGTTCCTTCATCCGCTTAAAGCAAAGATCGATGGAATCGTGAAACAGATTGCCGATATCCATGGCAGCCAGCTCATACTGCTGACGCTCCGCCAGTTCCAGACCGTAATTTAAAAAGTGGGCATAGGCACAGGACGCATACTGTTCCAGCCTCGTGACGCTGCCTCCCAGCACGGTACCGTACAGCGCCTTCGCCGCCATCTTACCGATTCCACGCTCCTCATAGGCATAAAACGCCGCATCCACCAGCTTCTCCACGCTCTCCCTCTGCTCCTCATTCATCATAAAATGGCGGAACAGTTCCAGAAACTCCGAATCCTCCCGGCTGATCCCGTAATTCCGGAGCCCGCGGGTCAGCCTTCCTCTGGCCTCTCTTATGGAAAACGGTATCCCCGCTGCTTCATCCGACGCGGCCACGGCAGTCAGCTGCGGAAACAGCTTTTTTAATTCTCCCAGCAAAATAGACGGCCGCAGGCTCTTCCCCGACGCATCCATGGCCGAATAAGAAAGGTAAAGCCGTTCCTCCGGCTTCGTCAGGGCGAGATACAGATAAAATCTCTGCCGGAAGCTCTCCACCCGCACGGTGGGAGCCAGCTCGATGTGATGGCTGCCTAAGAATTCCCGCTCCTTATCGGTAAACAGGCTGCTGTTTTCCTTCTTCTGCGGTACAATTCCGTCATTCACCCCGATAAAAAACAGAATCTTGATATGATCCAGACGCGTTCTGGTAATATCTCCAACCACGATCCGGTCTACAGCCGCCGGAATCAGGCCCACCTTGATTTCAGAAAATCCTGCGTCCAGAATCTCCGCATACTCCCTCCGGCTCACCTTCTCCTCCCCCAGAAGCCTGGCGAGACGATCCATCAAATCGACGACGAGGCCGTACACCTGACCGTATTCCTTAGAGAGTCCAAACTCTCCCTGTTCCTGAAATGCGGACTCTCTGGCCAGCATCTTTTCTTCCACTGAAAGCGCTTCCAGCAGACGCACCACAGCCTCGCTCATCGTGCGAACCGTTCTGTCCTCTTCCCGGAATGCTTCGATAAAGGCCGTGAGAGGCGCCATAATCTCTTCCCGGAGCTGGTTTAACTCTTCTAAATTCAAATCCCTGCCGCCGCGGTACCAGCCCTCCCAGGGGGTGTTCCAACGCTTATGTCCCCGGATTCCCATGGCGATCACGTAATTCTCCAGCCGGTCCAGCTTACGCTCATCCTCCGGCTTCACCACGAGGCCGGTTCTTAAGTAGCGGAACATGGTTTCGTATGAGAAATCCTTCTGAATCGTCTCCAGGGCCGCGCGCACCAGCTCGACCATGGGGTTTTTCAGAATACTCTTTTTGTCATCCAGAAAGTAAGGGATCTCCGACGCATCAAACTGATGAATCAGTTCTCCCGCAAAGCTTCCGATATCACCGGTGATCACCGCCATATCGCGGTACCGGTAACCCTCGCGCAGCATTTTTCCGATCTCACGGACCACACAGGAGATCTCCTCCGCCGGATTCACGGCCTGCACCAGGCGGATCTCCTCCGCTTTGCCGGAATACTCGCGGCCGCTGTAGCGGTAAAGATTCTGTTCCAGAAAATCGAGGGCGGAAGAAGCTGGAGAGACCGTCAGCGTCTCCTGACCCGCCTGCGCCTTCCGCTCCACCCGCGCCTCCTGCTCCGCCCGCCTCTTTGCTCCCCTGCGGTACCGGACGGCCGGATGCTCGTCGAGTACGATATCCGGTTCCCGCTTCACGTGATTCTGATGGGCCAGCGCGTTTAACTTATCAATCATCTCACAGCTCATGTAAAATAAATCCTGCACTCCTCTTTTTCCCCGCTCCGGCACGGCCGGATCGACGGTCACGGTCACCACCACCCGCCGGCTGTAACGGAGAAAAAGATCCAGCAGGCGGTACTGGACCGGTGTGAAGCCGGTATAGCCGTCCAGGGTGATCACGCTGTCCCTGATCAGCTTTGATTCCGGCAGATGCCTGCAAAGCACATCCAGAATCTCCTCCGTCGTAATATAGCGGTCCCTGATATACTCCTGAAACGCCTTGTATATCACGGAGATATCCTCCAGCTTCTGGCGAAGCATGGGGCTGGTCGTCTCGGGAATCTTCGCCTCCAGCATATCCGGCGTGATTCCATACTGGTAAAGCTCAGAAAGCATGGACTTTAACTGACCGATAAAGCCGTTCTGGTTCAAATGCGACTGATACAGCGGCAGCTCCTTCTGCTTTCCCCCCGTCACCTTTCTCAATATCATGGATTTCCCCATATCATCCAGAACGTCCGGATTTACGATGGCAAGCTCCTCGAAAACACGGTATGCCAGGCGCTGAAAGCTGACAATATCAATATTCATCACCCCGTGGTTCGGATGCAGCGTCACAATCTCCTTCTGCGTCTGCATGGTAAACTGCTCCGGGACAATGGCAAAATACTTTGTATCCGGATTCTCCATGGAATCCTTTATTAAATCAGTATACAGGCGGTGCGTCTTTCCGGAACCGGAACCGCCTAAAAGCAGCTGTATGGACATATCTCTTCTGATGCTCCTTCTCTGTCAAGTCTTTTCTCACTGTAAGGAATAGTATAACATAAACCGCCCCCAAGCAGAATACATTATATCAAAACCCGTTCGGAGGACCTTATTTTATATGAGCTCTAAAACAAAAATTGTTGTACTGCGGATGAAAGAAATCATCTACACCGCCATCTTTGTCGGCCTCGGAATCCTGTTAATCACACTGTTTCTTATTATGTTCCGGCCGAAAAAAGATACCGTTCCCACTTCCGGAGAAGCGGCCGCCTATGTACCCGGAGTTTACTCTTCGGCAATCACGCTGAATAACCAGGATGTCAATGTGGAAGTAACCGTGGACGCGGATAAAATTACATCGGTCACCCTCGTTCCTCTAAGCGAAGCAGTCACCACCATGTATCCGCTGATGCAGCCGGCCATGGACACTCTCTCGGAGCAGATTGTAAAGAACCAGTCCACCAAAAACATCTCCTATTCCGATGAGACACGCTACACCTCCACCGTCCTCTTAAAAGCAGTCGACAAGGCGCTGTCCAAAGCTGAAGCTGCAAAATAAGAATATGGTATGGGGATTGTGTTTTCTCTTTTCTGCCTGTATAATGAGATCAGAATACATAATTTTTTACAGTAAGAGGAACGGGATATGAGTCAGAAAAGCAGGACACAGAATGCCATAGGGCAGAATCAAATTACAGAAGGAGTAATCTGGAAACAGCTTCTTCTGTTTTTCTTTCCAATTTTATTCGGAACGTTTTTCCAGCAGCTCTACAACACCGCTGATGCCGTGATTGTAGGGCGCTTCGTTGGGAAGGAAGCACTGGCGGCCGTAGGAGGTCCTACGGGAACCCTGATCAATCTTCTTGTGGGGTTCTTCGTAGGGCTTTCTTCCGGCGCCACCGTAATTATTTCCCAGTTTTACGGCGCCAAACAGCCGGACCGGGTAAGCAGGGCGGTCCATACATCGATCGCATTTTCCATTGCCGGAGGCATCGTGCTCATGGTCATCGGCGTGGCCGGCGCGCCGTGGGCCTTATCCGCCATGGGAACTCCGGACGACATCCTAAATCATGCGGTCCTGTACATGAGAATCTATTTTCTGGGAGTCATCGGGAACCTGATCTATAATATGGGAGCCGGTATCCTGCGGGCGATCGGGGACTCAAAACGGCCGCTGTACTTCCTGATTGCCAGCTGCTTTACCAATATTATCCTGGACATCGTCTTCGTCGTCTGCCTGCACATGGGCGTTATGGGAGCCGCACTGGCCACCATCCTCTCCCAGTTAGTCAGCGCCGTGCTGGTGATCATCGTACTGATGAAGACGAAGGAATCGTACCACCTGATTCCAAAGTCCATCCGGCTGGATCTGGACATGCTGAAGCGGATTATCCAGATCGGCTTCCCTGCAGGGCTTCAGTCTGTCATGTACTCCGCCTCCAATGTCATCATACAGTCCAGCGTCAACGCGCTGGGAACCGATACCATCGCAGCCTGGACCGCCTACGGCAAGATCGACAGTGTATTCTGGATGATCATAAACGCCTTTGGTATCTCCGTCACCACCTTCGTGGGACAGAACTACGGCGCCGGGAAAAAGGACAGGGTTCATAAGGGAGTACACGTGTGTCTGGCCATGAGCTTTGCCGCCACCTTCCTGTTAAGCATCCTGCTGTACTGCGGCGGAAGCTATATTTACCTGCTGTTCACAACAGACGCGGCGGTGATCGAAAAAGGAACCGAGATCCTGCAGTATCTCGTTCCGACCTTCTTCACCTACGTCTGCATCGAGATCTATTCCGGCTCCCTGCGAGGCGTCGGTGACTGCTGGATTCCCATGATCATCACCTGCCTGGGCGTCTGTGCGCTGCGTGTCGTCTGGATTTGGGCCGCGGTACCGCTTCGCCCGACGATTCAGACTGTTATTTTCAGCTACCCGCTGACATGGGTTATCACTTCTATCCTGTTTTTCTTTTATTTTAACTGGTTTTCCAAGCTGAAAAAATACCACTGGTATGGATTCCGCAGACGGAACCGTTAAAAACAGGATTGGCCCTATTCCATCGGGGCACGGTAAAAACCGCCGTAAAACTGCTGGGTCCGGAACATATTGACGATTACATGGTCGTCCACCTCGTGAAGCAGAGTGATGATATCCTCCACCTCGTAGGAGGACACCACGGTATGAAGCAGGTACATGTGTTTTTTGCTGTAGCCTCCGATGGCATCCACACAGGATATGCCGTGCCGGAAGGTCTTTACGTAAGCGTTCGTGATCTCCGGACCTTTGGAGGTGGTAATCTGCATCGTCACCCGCTCATAGCGGTGATGGAACGTAGACACAATCATCGTGGACACAAACTGGAACAGGATGGAGTACCCTGCGTAATCCCAGCCGAAAATGGCACCAAAGATGCACAGAAGCACCACGTTTCCGGCAAATACATAGCTCCAGATGGAATTCCCGGTCTTATTGGATACGTAAAGGGCAATGAAGTCCGTTCCGCCTGTGGACGCATTGCCTCTTAAAGCCAGCACGATACAGAATCCGTACAGTACGCCTCCGTAAATCACATTCAAAATCACATCCTCGAAAATCGGAGAAAAGTGAAAGAGCTTCAAAAAAATACTGGCCAGAAATACCTGGAGCAGTGAAAAAAATGTAAACCGCCGGCTGATGCTCCTGCTGCAGGCCCAGGCCACCGGAATATTCAAAATCACCATGGCCAGGGAAGTCGATATATTGACGCCGAACAGGGAGGTCACCCGGTCAATCAGGATCGCAATTCCCGTAAATCCGCCGGACAGCAGCCCTGCCGGCCTTATGAACGCCTGAATGACGAATGTCTGAAGCAGCGCGGAACCAATAACCGCCACCGTCGTCATAACTGTTCGAAAACGCCTGTTCTTCCTTAATTTCCTCCACATCGTAAAAAGCTCCTCTCCTTGTCTTATCTGAAGCAGTCTAATGCTATTATATGTAAAATTCCCGCTTCCATCAATACAAATTAAGACAACTTAAAAAATTTTATTCTTACTATTGATTTTTTTGCCCTTATCGATTAAAATAGCGGTATGGAGATATAGCTCAGCTGGGAGAGCATCTGCTTGACGTGTAGAAGGTCGCAGGTTCGAGCCCTGTTGTCTCCATGGCGAAACCGCCGGTAACCTTTCTTTTATAAGGTTCCGGCGTTTTTTTTCATGTTCAGAAGGAAATCTGCCGAACGGCTTTTTGATGTCACAGGAGCACGTTTTTAATATACAAAAAAGGACTGCTTATCCCCCACAGAAAGCAGTCCTTCGTCACGATCTAAAACCGTCACATTATTAAGTTTATACAATTCTGGCATCCCCATGCCTGAAATCATACATGCAAGGCACCCCTTTGTGCTTCTCACATGGACAATCATAACATCAATACTGGAAAAAGTCAATCATTTTAGTGTATTTCACCAAAAAAGGACGGGACTGGAAGAATCATTATCGCAATTTTTTATACAATGTATGCAAAAACGTCTTTGTCATGCGTACACATTTTCATGAAACATATTTTCACCAAAAATGCGCATACTTTCTTTATCACCAATTCCCTTCCATTGCCGCGGAATCCGCGGACTACCAATACAGTAAAAAGGAGACCATGATATGGACTTTTCCAGTAAGCTTTCTGATAACATGTCTTATCTGAAAGAAAAATTGAATGTGGACACGAATTTCGACGTCGTCTACCGGGTCATCCATGTGGGTGGGCGGGAGGCCTGTCTCTATTTTATAGATGGCTTCACCAAAGACGAGGTATGGTTAAAGATTCTTCAGGCATTTTCAACGCTGAAGGAAGACGCCATGCCGGAAGACGCCCACGCATTTTCAAAAAAATACCTGCCCTATGGAGAGGTCGGACTGGTCAGGAGTGATTCTGAGATGATCGGCCAGCTTCTCATGGGTGTGTCATGCCTGTTTATCGATGGATATGACTGCTGCTTCACCATCGACTGCCGCACCTATCCGGCCCGCGGCGTATCGGAACCGGAAAAGGACAAGGTGCTTCGCGGTTCCCGTGACGGGTTTGTGGAAACTCTTATTTTCAACACGGCCCTGATCCGCCGCCGTATCCGCGATCCGAAGCTTACCATGGAGATTACCAGCGCCGGAGAGAGTTCTCACACCGATATCGCCCTCTGCTACATGCAGGGCCGGATAGATGAAAAGCTTCTGGCCATGATCAAGGACAGGATCAATAAACTGGAAGTAGACGCGCTGACCATGAACCAGGAAAGCCTGGCGGAATGCCTTTATCCGCATAAATGGTATAATCCATTTCCAAAGTTTAAATTCTCCGAACGCCCTGACACTGCGGCCGCCTCAATCCTGGAGGGAAACATCATTATTCTGGTAGATAACTCTCCTGCCGCCATGATTCTGCCCTCATCTGTCTTCGATATCATCGAGGAGGCCGACGATTACTATTTCCCTCCGGTAACGGGAACCTATCTGCGTCTGTCACGTATGGCCATCTCCGTGCTGACACTTTATTTAACGCCGCTGTGGCTGCTGCTGATGCAGAATCCGGATGTCATCCCATCCTGGCTGGAGTTCATTCAATTGTCTGAGCCGCCCCATGTGCCGCTTATCTTTCAGCTGCTCATACTGGAGTTTGCCATCGACGGTCTGAGGCTGGCCGCCGTCAATACGCCCAGTATGCTGACCACACCGCTCAGTGTGATCGCCGGTATCGTTCTGGGGGAATACTCCGTAAAATCCGGCTGGTTCAACAGCGAAACCATGCTCTATATGGCCTTCGTCACCGTTGCAAACTATTCCCAGGCCAGCTTCGAACTGGGCTATGCATTCAAATTCATGCGAATGATCCTGCTGGTCCTTACCGCCGTCTTTAATTACTGGGGCTTTGCCATCGGAGTCATCCTCTCCGTCTGCGCGGTCATATTTAATAAGACGATCGCGGGAAAGAGCTATATCTATCCGCTGATACCGTTTAACTGGAACAAACTAAAGAAACGCTTTCTGCGCGGCAGACTGCCTCATAAGGAGAAATAAGGAAGCCGCACGAAAAAAAGAAGTCCGGTAGATATGTATGTACTTCCGGGCTTCTTTTTTATAATTCTTTTTCTACGATTCTTTTTTGTTTTGATTCCTTATTCCACAAAATCTTTTCTCATCGGTGTAAAGATATCCAGCAGCATGGTGTCTTCCAACGCCACCACGCCATGTACTGCATTCGGCTCTACATAGTAGCTGTCTCCTGTTACCAGAACTTTATCTTCCTTTCCCTCCTCCTGAAATAACAGGGAACCCGAGATGATATAGCCGATCTGCTCATGAGGATGGCTGTGTTTGGCGCCGATGGCTCCTTTTTCAAACTTCAGTTCCACATTCATTAAATTCTCACTGTATGCCAGAACCTTTCGCACCACACCGCCGCCTAAGTCTGTAAGCGGAACATTTTTGTTTTCTACATACATGATAACTTCCTCCTGTTTCTGTGATTGCGGATCTGTTATGTACCTCCGCATTGATAGTTTTAATTATACTACAAGGTAAGTCATTCCGTAAACAGGGAAAGAAGACTCGCGTAACCGTTCTTGTAAACCCGATGGGAATGCTTTATAATGATAAAGAAATCTTACAATGAAGAGGAATGTACAAATGAAACTTATCGTAATTGACGGACAGGGCGGCAAAATGGGACATGCCGTTATCGTCCAGTTAAAAAAATCCCATCCGGAACTTGAAATAACAGCGATCGGAACAAACTCCATCGCTACCTCATCCATGCTGAAAGCCGGTGCCGACGCCGGTGCAACCGGTGAAAATCCCGTGGTAGTGGCCAGCCGGAGCGCAGACATTATTATCGGCCCGATCGGCATCGTAATCCCCAACTCACTGCTCGGTGAGATCACGCCGGCCATGGCGGAAGCCATCGGTTCCAGCCAGGCAAAGAAAATCCTGATACCGGTAAATAAGTGCAATCATTACGTGGTAGGCTGCGAAGAGCTTCCTTTGAGCGCTTATATCAGCCAGGTGGTGGCGCAGGTAGAGATGCTGACCGAAAAATAGTGAAACAGAAATGAATGGATACAGAAGGCGGCGGCCTGACAGAAGTGATTATCTGCCAGGCCGCCGCCTTTTATATCTTCTTATTTTTTAGTTCTGGGCGTTAGTTCTCTTCTTTCTTCTTGCTGCTCAGCACTGCAAATGCTGCCATCAGGAATCCGGAAAGCACTGCCGCCAGACCTGCATGCGCTCCTGCACGGTCGCCGGTCTTAGGAAGACCTGCAAGCGGTACGTTGCCATCATCGATCAGAACTAAGTTGTCTGTCGGGCTGCCCTCAGGTAAATTCGCCAACGGTACTTCGCCCGGTTCAATCGTTACAGTTCCAGGACCTCCCGGAACGTATGGCTTATTAGGATTCGGAGTATCTCCGCCTCCGCCGCCGTTATCACCTCCGCTGCTGCCTGACGTTACTCTAAGAGTACCTGCCAGATAAGTGATGTGATAATTAGCTGTAACTTCCTCATCATTCGCCACAATCACTGCATCGCTGGCTACATTCTGGCTGCTGCCAACCGCCGTCTGTGAACCTGTCACTTTGACTGATCCCAGAACCTGGCCGTCTGCAAGCGTTCCATTCGTAATGGCCGCTGTCGGTGCGGTTAACTCTAATCCATTGTATCTCCGTTCCGCACTGGCTGCCGTAATTGTTATCTCTCGTTTCTGAATGACTACAATACCTGTTACAACTGCCGTGTCATCATAATTTGGATTAACAGCCTTTACATAGACTGTATGATTCCCTGCTTCTGTAAATACAGGTGCTGTCTCACTAAAGTTCTGGTTATCCACCGAATAAAGAATGGTGGAACCTTCCTTCAGCGCTGTCACTTCTCTCAGTCCATGTGTCTTTCCATCATAAGTTACTGTCTCTCCTGTCACATTCACCGTGTTAGTATTTAACGCAGTAATGTTCAGCTTGCCGTTTTTAACTTCTACCTTATAGTTGGAATTTTCACGGTAGCTTGCAGTCAATGTAATATCTGCACCAACCGCCTCTTTGTTCTTATCCGCATCAATTCTGTGGTAAACCACACTGCCTAAATCTCCGTCGGCAATCAATCCCTGAATCTGACCGGTAAATAACGGGTCAATATCACTATAAGATTTTGACTTGTTGTCTACAACAATCGTTGCCGGCCTTGCTGTGATGGTGATCGTCACATCTTCAGCTGCTAAATCCTCATAACCGGTTCTCGTCGCCTTCACAGATACCGTTACGGTTCCATCGTCCACGTTGGTTACACTCGGAGCTGTTGTACTCCATTCGCCGTTTCCTGTCTTATAGTAGATCGTATAGCCAGGTGCATTAGTAAGCTCTGCTTTTGCTTCGTGGGCCATTCCGTCATAGATCCAGCTTCCTCCGGCTGCTGTCAGCACCGCATCTTCTATGATTGCCGTCTTAATGGTAAAGTCTCCCTTTTCTACAATTACAACGTAGTTGCTGTTTGACTCATATTCTGCGGTCAGTACCTTCTGATACGTTCCGACTGCCTCATCTGTGTTGGTTCTCTTATACGTTACGGTTCCCAGATCTCCCGATGCGACAAGGTTTGCTGTTGTTCCGGTAAAATCCGGATCCTGCTCATCAAAGAACTTATCTGCATGATCCACTGTAATCGTGGCTTCCCTCGGTGTAATCTTTAAGGTTACATCGTCTGTCATTAAATCTGCATAGCCGCTTCTCGTCGCCTTTACGGATACCGTTACGGTTCCTTCCAGTACATTGGTCACACTCGGGGCCTCTGTGGTCCAGTCTCCGTTACCGGCTTTGTAATATACCGTGTAGCCGGATGCATGTTCCAGGACCGCTTCCGCTGCATGGGCTGCTCCGTCATAGATCCAGCTTCCTCCGACAGCGCTGACCTTTGCGCCTTCTATGGAGGCTGTTTTAATTTCGAAGTCTCCCTTTACGACAGTTACAAGGTAGTTGGTGTTTGGCGTATACTCAGCTGTCAGCACCTTCTGATACGTTCCGACCGCTTCGTCTGTGTTGGTTCTTCTGTAGGTTACCGTTCCGAGATCCCCTGCTTTTACCAGGTTCTCTTCTGTTCCTGTAAATATCGGATCCGTTTCATCGAAGAACTTCTCTGCATCCTTTACCCGGATCGTTGCGGTTCTGGCTGTGATCTGGATCGTTGTCTCGTTGGATACCAGAGTCTCATAACCTTCACGGGTTCCTCTTGCGGTTACAGTTACGGTTCCTTCTGCTACATTGGTGACTCCCGGTACAGTCTCAGACCAGGTATTTCCTCCGTCCGTACTGTATTCGATCTTATATCTCTTCAGCGCTGCCAGAACGGAATCGATGACGTCCAGTTTAACTTTGTGCTCTTTACCGTCATAGATCCAGCTTCCTCCGGCAATCTTAAGCTCTGCCTCCGGGTCCTTCGCTTCCTTAATCTTAAAGTCGCCGCGTTTTACGGTTACTTCGTAGTTTGTGTTGTCTGTGTAAACGGCATCCAGCACCTTCTCATACGTTCCCACGCCTGATGCATCATTGGTTCTCACATAGGTTACTCTTCCGAGATCGCCGTCCGCTACCAGTCCTGTTACGCTTCCGGTAAATACCGGATCTGCCTCGTTAAAGAACTTCTCCGCATTGTTTACCGTAATGGCCGCAGGCTTCTTTGTAATCTGAATGGTTACATCTTCTGTTGTTAAATCTGTATATCCGGTCTTTGTTGCCTTGACGGATACGGTTACAATTCCATCTGCCACATTGGTGACACTCGGGGCAGCTGTGGTCCAGTCGCCGTTACCGGCTTTGTAGTAAATGGTATATCCATCTGCATTTCTAAGAGATGCAGTAGCCGCATGTGCGTTTCCATCATATACCCAGCTTCCTCCGGCTGCCGTCACTTTGGCATCCTTTATGGTCGCTGTCTTGATTTCAAACGTTCCCTTATGCTCGGTTACATTGTAGTTCGCGTTTTGGATATAGGCCGCTGCAAGTACTCCCTCATAAATGCCGACCTCCTCATCATCGTTTGTTCTGATATAGGTCAGCCCTGTTAAATCGCCATCCTTTACAAGTCCTGTCACGGTTCCTGTAAACTTCGGATCCGCCTCATCAAAGAACTTCTCCGCAGGATCAACGATAATCGTTACGTCCTTTGGAATAATTTCCAGTGTAACCGGGGCAGCTGTCAGGTCTTCATAACCGGTTCTGGTTGCTTTTACAGATACCGTCACAATTCCGTCCGCTACATTGGTGACACTCGGGGCATCTGTGGTCCACCCGCCGTTTCCGACTTTGTAGTAAACCGTATAGCCGGATGCGTTCTCTACTTCTCCGGCTGCTGCATGGGCCGCGCCGTCGTAGATCCAGCTTCCTCCGGTCGCAGTTAATTCTGCCCCCGCAATAGAAGCGGTCTTAATCGTAAAGTCGCCATTCTGTACGCTTACATGATAGTTGTCGTTGGCGGTATAATCTGCCGTTAATACTTCGGTATAAGTTCCTACTGCCTCTTCATCATTGGTTCTGTAATATCTAACAGTTCCCAAGTCGCCCGTCTTTACCAGATTATTCACTGTTCCACTAAATAACGGATCATTTTCATCGAAGAACTTTTCTGCATCACTTACAACGATCGTGGCTTCTCTTGGCGTAATGACAAGTTTGACATCCTCGGTCACAAGATCTACATAGCCATCTTTCACTGCCTTCACTGATACAGTTAATTCACCCTCTGATACGTTGGTGACGCCTGGTATTTCCGTCTTCCATTCGCCATTCCCCACCTGATAATAGATGGTATAGCCATCAGCGTTTGTAAGTTTTGCCTGTGCGTAATGCGTTTCTCCATCGTACGTCCAGCTTCCTCCGGCTGCTTCTAATGAAGCGCCTTCCATCGTCGCCGTCTTGATTTCAAAATTGCCTTTTTTCACATAGACAGTATAGTTGTCATTTTGTGTATAGTCTGCAGACAACACTTCTGGATACTTACCAACTTCTTCCGCCGTGTTTTCTCTGAAATATGTTACAGTTCCAATATCCCCTGCTTTTACTAATCCGGACACGGTTCCACTAAATGCCGGATCCTGCTTATCGAAGAACTTCTCTGCATCCGCGACCTGAATAGTCACATCTCTGGGCAGAATTTTAAGTGTTATATCGTCTGCCTCCAGTGTTTCATATCCATACCGGTCTGCTTTTACAGATACTGTTACAGTACCTTCTGCTACATTTGTCACACTTGGTGCTGCAGTAGTCCATTCACTGTTTCCGGTCTTATAATAGATTGTATACCCAGATGCATTCTCTAAACTGGCCTTTGCCGCATGTGCATCTCCGTCATAAGTCCATTCTCCGCCAACTGCTGTCAGTACAGCACCCTCGATCGATGCTTTTTTGATTTCGAAATCACCTTCATCTATGGTTACATCGTAATTGGTATTTGGAGTATAAGATGCAGTCAATACTTCCAAATATACACCTACATCTTCATCTTTATTGGTTCTGCTGTAAGTTATGGTTCCGATGTCTCCGGCCTTTACAAGCCCTTTTGGCGTTCCTGTAAAGTCGGGATCATTCTCTCCAAAATACTTAAATGCATCATCAACCTCAATCGTTACCGGAGCCGGAGTAATCGACAAATCGGCTGTGTTTGATACCAGCGTTTCATAGCCTTCACGTGTTCCTCTGGCAATTACAGTAATTGTTCCGTCGGTTACATTCGTGACTCCCGGTACTTCCTTCGACCAGGTCAGGCCTCCATCGGTACTGTATTCAATTTTATATCTCTTGAGAGCCGCCAGTGCAGAATCTATGACATTCAGCTTAACTTTGTGCTCTTTTCCGTCATATACCCAACTGCCGCCGGCTATCTTTAAGTCTGCTTCCGGATCCTTTGCCGGTTTTATCGTAAAGTCACCTTTATTTACAGTTACGTTATAATTGGTGTTTTCTTTGTACTCTGGAATCAGGACTTCCTTATAGGTTCCTACATTTTCGGTACTATTCGTTCTTTTATAAGTGACTTCACCGAGATCTGTTTTATTTACAAGCCCCTGTACCGTTCCTTCAAAAACAGGATCCGTTTCACCAAAGGTCTTTTCAGCATTTTTTACAGTGATAGTCACCGGCTTCTTTGTGATCTGTAACTTGACATCATCAGTCACCAGATCCACATAGCCCTTTCGTGTCGCTTTTACAGATACGGTTACAACGCCTTCCGACACATTGGTCACGCTTGGCGGATCGATTGTCCATTCACCGTCTTTTACTTTGTAGTATACGGTATAGCCATCCGCCTTATTAAGACTTGCCGCCGCATAATGTGCGTTTCCGTCATATGGCCAGCTGCCGCCCTTCGCTGTTAACGAAGCACCCGGTATCGTAGCTACTTTAATTTCAAAATTGCCTCTGGTCTCCGTTACTGCATAGTTCTTATTTTCAATATACTTAGCAGCAAGTACCTTTTCATAAACGCCTACGTCCTCAGCTTTATTCGTTCTCACATATGTTACATTGCCAAGATCCGTTTGGTTTACAAGACCTTCTACCTTACCGGTGAAAACCGGGTCATTGGAATTATAATACTTAGAACTGTTATCTACCGTAATCGTCACTGCTTTCGGTAAAATAGTCAAAGTTCCCGGCTCTGTTGTAATTGTATATTCTTTTGTTACATCTACATCTGAGTCATTTACAATTTTCGCAGTGCCTGTTAAGTTGATCGGATAGCCGCCGTCTTTCACATCGCGGCCAGAACCGATGGCTTCAATTTCTTTAATTTTATGACCTGCCTTTAAGCCGCTCCATTCGTAACCTTCTGCTGATACAGACTGCGTTTCACCATTATAAACTTTTTCTACATCAGAAGCCTTAATGGTCAGCGCCTGCTTTTTCTGCCACTGCGCGTATACAGTGATGTCATCTGTAACGATGGTATTAGAAGTAAAGGAACTTCCTGTACCATCCGGCTGTGTATTCCAGCCGAGGAAATTGTGATCATCACGTTCCGCAGTTGCAATCTGGCTGCCCAAAGAAGTATCTTTCGGTACTGTCACACTGTCTGCGCTTGGCGTACCTCCATTTCCATTAAAGGTTACTGTGACATCTTTGATTTGCTGATATCCATAGTATAAATGAACTGCCTTTTTAGCAGGACTCAGTTCTACATTTGCAGGACTGCTGCTTCCATCATGGTCTGCACTCGCTGCCACATACTGATATTGAATGCCATTATATTCTATGGTTGACGGCGCCGGGACGGAATAGCTGCCAAACTTCTGAGGTGCATCTCCATAGAGCTGTGTCCCCAGCTGCTGACGGCGTTCGAAATCAATCACTTCACCGGTTCCATTGATTGTAACACCATTTTCATTAACCAGATAGTAGTTTAATGTAATGGTACCAACATCTCCAACCGCCAGATTGGGGCTTGGGATATCCTGAGTCTGTGACTGTTCATCAGGATCCGTATAATCGACTCTGGCTTCTTTGTTCGTATCCGGTGCGGTTCCGCCCGGCACGGTATCTTTTACTTTAATATAGATAGTAAGTGTTTCCTTATTGGCAGAAATATTGCCAAAATCCCATGTAACCGTTTTATTGTCTGAACTTTTACTTACGGTACCTGTGCTTGCTTCATACCACATGCCATTGTTGTAGTCCGCTGCAATCTCGAAGGCTTCTGTATTGATTACGTCGGTGATGGTTGCTTCGGTTCCGGCGATTTTAATGGAACTGGCAATGGCGTCGTAGATGCCTACCAGATCACCTGTGTTAACTATATTTTTTGCGTAAGTTGAGGCTGGATCAGAGGCTAATGGAACGATAAATCTATTAAAATTGGTTGTTCCAATATTTAGACCAATTGAATAAATCGTTACTCCTTGCGCTCTTAATTCAGCTGCCTCAGCCTGGCCGTCATGGTAGGGTGACATGGCATTATTGCGAGGCTCACCATCACTCATGAAAACAATGTATACAGGCCTGGAAGTATCCGTTCGGTTATCAATTATTTTCTGAGCAGCCTGGAAAGCATAATCATAATTTGTACCCCCAGAAGCACTCATTTGATTATCCAGGACATAAGTTTTGAAATAATCTTTCGCAGAATAGGTTACAGGTCTTCTATCGCCAACCTCAATCTTATCATCCGCTTTTAAAAATGTTTGTGTCGAATTATTGATACCCGGATAAGCTTTGGCACTGCTATCAAAATCAACGATAGCAATTCGATTATCTGACGGAACTCCATCGACCGCTCCGTATAAATTGTCTACAAACCCTTTCGCTCCACTTTTGGCCGTCGACCATTTAGTTCCTGCCATACTTCCTGAGCTATCGACTATTAAAATAACATCACTGCCCTTACGAACAGGATTTCCATAGATAGTGAAGTCAATTTTAGCAATACCATTTTCTTCGTCTACCCATTCTGCTGTTTTGGTAGGAAACACTTTACCAGGCGTCGTATTATCATCTGAAAGTCTCGATCGGTAATAATTTCTTGGCACAGCATTCAGAATTTGTACTTCGTCTTCTTCCTTTTCTATCGGAATCTCATCATAAAACAATTCAATTTTATTATCTGCTTCATCACTGATTGTTATCTGATCCGGTATACTGCCCAAATAGGTAAGCGTATCTTTTTCCCACGCATAATCGGCTGGATTGATCACATCTCCTGCTTTCAGCCCTCTAATCACTTCATCTTCCGATATATCTTCATCATTATAAAACGCATTGTGATGAATCGTAAGAGTTAATCCTTCCGTTACTTCAACAGATACCCCCATTTTATTAAGAGTCGTTACATATGCTTTCGCATAGCTCTCTTCATTGAGCAATACATGACCATAGGTCTTGCCTTCGATCTTCTCTGAAGGTTTATTCTCTCCAGAATCGGCGTGATCACCTTTATCTGCATTGCTTCCTGTACTTACGGCTGCAGGGCTTTCTGAAGAATTATTTCCTTCCGGATCCAGCTTCGGACTATCCGCTTTCGGTATCTCTTCATCTACAATTGATACATCTGATTCTCCTGGAGCTGCTTCCATTGCAGTTGTTAAAGTGAAGGTTTTATTCCTTATAATCGATGCAGTTTCATTGGCTGTATCCGGTGCTGCTGTCTCTGCTTCCGGTGCCGGTGCCTCCGTTTCCGGTTCCTGTGCAGGTGCTTCTGTTTCTGGTTCCTGTACTTCCGGGGCCTGTGTTACAGCCTCAGTTTCCGGAGCCTGAGTCTCTGGTTCCTGTACCGGAGCCTGCGTTGGCTTTTCTATTTCTTCCTGTGTGGGCGCTTCTGTCTCCGGCTCTTTTGCAGGAGCTGTTGTTTCCGGTTCCTGCACTGGTGCTTCTGTCTCAGGTTCCTGTATCGATTCTTCTGTTTCCGGAACTTGTGTCGGTGCCTCTGTTTCTGGCTCCTTCGTCTCTTCTACACTTCCGTTTTCCTCTTCGGGAGCAGTGGCTTCCTCCTGATTCTGGGCTGGCTTATCTCCCTCCAATGCATTTCCATTCTCATCAAGTGCCGGCTTTTCGGTTTCTGCAAAAGAAGAATTCCCTTTAACCGTAACCTTATCCGTTACATAGTCATCGATTCTGGAACGAAATGCAATTTTGGATTCAGAATCATTGATGTAAAGGAAAATAATTTCTTCCTCTCCAGTGATCTGATACCCCTCTGTTTCACCTTTTACCCGAATAAACATCCGAAGATTCGCTCCGTCTGCATTTTCCTCTTCATCCAGGTCATAAGAAGGGGCGATTTCATATACAGTGCCATTTGTAAATAGCTTCTGATACTCTTTAGCTGTACTTCCTGTCTCCTCGATTCCGAGATCCTCGTAAGTAAAGGTGCTGCCGCTGTCAATAGCAGCCTGAGCGGATTCTACGATATCTTCTCCGCTCATGACAAAGGTAGCCTTTTCTGTCTCTAATGCATTTGTTACATCTGCCAATGATACCGTATTAACCGATGTCATGGTCAGAACAAATGCCAGGAACGCGGCAAGCCCTCGTCTGAACTTTTTTCTAAGTCCTTTCATACTTTTTCTCCTTCCTTAGCCCTCCATCAGGACTTTCTTTCTATTATTAGTTGTAATAGATCTATCTTCGCACTCACTCCTTTTCTTACCGCTTTCCAATGCAGAAGCCATCAATATAACCATTTCCAAAAAGCTTCTGAAAGCCTGCCTTTTACCGGTTTCACGCCAGTAAATGATTCCCTGCCAGGTTGAGTGTTCCCTGAACAGGATTTTTATCAGGAATGTTGCTTCCTTCCCACCTAAACGATAGGAATCCCATGTTTCCTCTGAGATGATTTTTCCGGAATCATGATCTCCCTCCCCTGCCTCAAACAGACGTACCATTGCATCTGCCAGGCCAATCGTTCCCTTAAACTTCTCCAAACGATTAATAACTGCGTTCTGTACCCTTCCTATTAGCAGACCCTTTTCAGAGGAATTAACAGCTATCTGGCAGACTCTGGTAATCTTAATGTCCTTCTCCATTTCCGATTGACCAGTAAATATTCTGTCAATCAACTGAAGCATCTGGAGCAGACTCTCAAAGCTTTCAGTCTGCTCACCTTCCAGCCAGGTAATATCTCCCTGCCAGCTGGCGTTGTATCGAAACTTCACGTATACCTGGAACGTTGCCAGTCTGCCATTCTGGTAGCGGTTACATTCCCGGATTGCCGGTTCGGGATATTCAACATTTGAAAATTGTCTCAATTCCATCGCCTGCTTTGGACACGCCATACTGTCAAAGATGCGATTCATATGTATCACCATTTCGAGGAAATTATCAAAACGGATTCCCGGAGTTTTTCCTGCATGATAGATAACCCCCTTCATACATCGGTCCTGATATTTATCTACGGAAATAGTAAAATAACGATATGAATTATGGATCATACTCATTTTTGCTATTGACAAATTGTCCACCTTCCTATAATTTATTTTATTGTATGGTTGAATTGAATTTTTATAGTCAAAATATCATGATGTCTTACAAAAATATTAATTATAAGAGCATTATACTGTAGTGTGGTCACAAACTGGTTACATTTCAAGAATTTTCCATAATTTATTTTCTTTTTTTAGCTTTCCTGTATATCAGACGGTGCGGATTAAAACCCATAAAATAAATTATAGGAAGGTGGACAATTTGTCAATAGCAAAAATGAGTATGAT